>Ga0326597_10000212_pt1 | contig 107273 bp, 82 predicted proteins | sample RVTome_12_FD_203789 | JGI IMG/M metagenome (GOLD analysis project Ga0326597, IMG submission 203789) | Soil microbial communities from uranium-contaminated site in the Upper Colorado River Basin, Wyoming, United States - RVT100D185 | ecosystem: Environmental > Terrestrial > Soil > Contaminated...
GCCTTCGGTGCCTTGATGATGAACTAGATCGATGCGAGGGTGGACCTCGACGGGAACATCCTGGAGACCCTCGACGGGCCGGGAAAGAGGGCCTTGTCGGCGGAATCAGGCGCGTGCCTCGTCCGCGTGTTGACGGTGCTCCGGAAGCGCGTGATTCTGGGGGTGGACGCGCTTTTGCCCGATGAGCGGCTCACCGCGTGAGCTTCGACAGGATGGCGGCCAGGGTCTCCGGAAGCCTCCGATCGTGATCCTCGGGTGATGGGCCGTGCCGATCGCCCGGCCCCCGATCCGGCACCGGGAGGACTTGCCAGACCCCGTCCTGCTGGTGCTGGCTCCACCGGCGGTGCGCGACCAGACCAAGCTCGACCAGTCGAGCCAGGCCCCGGTCCAGATCGCGCCTCTCCACCCCGAGGATCCTGGCCATCTTCTCCCGACCGTAGTACGAGGCACCTCGCCGATCCGCGGCCAGCACCAGGAAGACAAGGACGCCCAGGGCCTCCGGCCCCAGGCGTCCCAGCCAGCCTTCGTGCAAGAGCCGGGCGTCGAGCCACCCGAAGGAGCTGGCGATGCTCCGGATCCTCTCCGGATCCGGCACCTCGGGGCGTGGCCGACTCTCCGTCACTTCTCCTTCCTCTTTCTTGCCCCGGCCCTCTTTGCCCTTTCCCGTGCCTTTCTCGCTGTGAGCCTGCTCACAGTATCTGAGGGTGTTTCCCTGGTTTCTGGATCACGATGGGCGAGGGTGGACCCCTCTCGACCCTGATTTATCGTGATCACCGGGGGAGACCCCGGACCACCGCTACCCCGCCTCTTCCGGTCGCTACCCCGCCCTCCAGAGCACGACTCCCTACCCCGCCAGGGCCTTCCGGACAGCCCTCTCCGGAAAAGAAGTGCCCCGGCCGGTTGACGAACCGGCCGGGGCCGTGGACTTCCTTGTTTGTCTCACCAACCAAGGAGGGTCCAACCAATGCTGTCCCGCATTCTCGCCGATCCCGGCCTCGACGTCATCCTCTCGCGCATCGATCACGACCTCGCCGACAAGGCTCGCTCCGCCGGTTGCCCGTGTGGCGGGGTCCTTCACAGCGCTCGCTATCCTCGCAAGCCCCGTTGCGGGAAGGACCTCGGATCGGATTGGCGGTGGAGGCTTTCCTTCTGCTGTGCCGCCCAGGGATGTCGGACGAGGGTAACCCCTGCCTCGGTGAGATTCCTCGGCCGGCGCGTCTACCCCGCGGTCCTGGTGGTCCTGGTCTGTGCCCTGGCCCAGGGGCTGACCTGCCGACGCCGGGCGATCCTCCGCCGTGCCATCGGGGTGGACCGCAGCACTCTTGTCCGGTGGCAACGGTGGTGGCGAGACAGCTTCCCCTCGACCAGGCTCTGGAGGGCCGCCTCGGCGCGCTTTCTCCCGCCCGTCGACACCGCCGCTCTTCCGCTCTCTCTGGTGTCCCGTTTCGGGCGCTGGTGCGTGGAGGCGATCGTCCGGATCCTCCGCTTTCTCTCGCCGCTTTCCGAGCCGGTTTCGATTTCTTCTCGTCGCAAACGGTGAGGGGACTTCCGAATCCGCAGAGGATGCTCCTCGTCATGACGACAAGGCTGCCATAGCCTGCCGGGTCACCCATCGTTTCCACCAAAGGAGGTGCCTCGGTGACCCGATCCTCGGTTTCGAGACATGAGTCCTGGGCCCGGCTCCGGTTTTCCGTCGTCGGTCCGTTACTGAGCTCGCCTCCGTCGCCTGGAGAGTTGAGGGCTCTCCTCCAGGAGCTGAGCGAGCGTCACTGGCAGCATCCGATCCGCCCGGGCGAGCAGATCCGCTTCTCCTTCTCCACCATCGAGCGGTGGTACTACACCGCCAAGGAAGCGGGAAATCCCATCGATGCCTTGCGAAGGAGCGTCCGGGAGGACGCGGGCGGCTCGAAGGTTTTTCACGACTCTCTGGCGCACGAGCTGACGGAGCAGTACCACAAGAGTCCCCACTGGACCTATCAGCTTCACCACGCGAATCTGGCCATCCTCGTCGACGAGAATCGCTCAGGCCCTTCTTGGCCCCCTCACGGGGCGTGCCTGCCTTGGGCGGGTGGCGAAGCGGCCTCCTCGGAGATGCCACCAGGCGGATGCCGGGTTTCACGTCCCGACCGGAAGCCTGCGTCCACCCTCCGAATCCGGAACGCCGCCGGGACCGAACACGAAATCCGAGAAAGTCCTGTGAAGGGCCCGCCCATATCGCCCCTCTCGCCGATCGCTTCGATCTCATGACAAGATCCGCGTCGCATGCTTGCGGAAATCGCCCCATTTCGTGCATCTCCCCCTCCCGGGGGGTTCCGTAGGGTGACCGCAGGTTATACGGAATCCGGCCCCTGGGGACGGAGATCGGGACGCATCCAGGAGGCTAAGTCCTTATCCGCCTTGGCCGTTCCAGGGGTGTACGCGGTCACTCTCGGACGAGGGGGTAAACTTCCGGTCACCCTGCACCATAAGGTGCAAAGTCGGGTTTTCCGGCCTCGCCTGCCTGGCCTCCAGATGCTAATCTGGGGCCGTAGGCGGATCCCGCTCCCGCCCAAGTCCGAGCGAAATCCGAGGCTCCCGGCGGGCCACCGAACCCCGAGTGAACTCCGAGGTGACCGAGCGGCTCCCTGGACCCCTCGGAGGTTCCTCGCCGTGGCACAGGACACGCTCACGATCGAGTGGGTGCCCGCGACCCGCGTCCGGCTCAACCCCGCCAACCCGCGCCTCAACGACGCCGCCGTGCCCCACGTGGCCGCCTCCCTCCGGAGGTTCGGCTGGAGGCAGCCCATCGTGGCCAGACCGTCGGGGGAGGTGATCGCGGGAAACACCCGCTTGAAGGCGGCCCTCTGCCTCGGCATAACCGAGGTCCCGGTCGTCTGGTTCGAGGGCCCGGACCTCGAGGCGGTGGCCTACAGCATCGCCGACAACCGAACGGCCGAGTTCGCGGAGTGGGACAGCCCCGCCCTGGCGACGATCCTCCAGCAGCTCCGGGCCGAGGATGCCCTCGACGGGGTCGGGTACTCGACGGACGACCTCAACTCTCTCCTCGACGAGATCCAGGCCGACCTCGGGCCCGCCGAGATCCTCGAGGACGAGGTCCCGCAGCCGCCCGACGAGGCAACGACGCGCCCGGGCGACCTCTGGATCCTGGGCGACCACCGGCTCCTCTGCGGCGACTCCTCGGTGGCCGAGGACGTGGACCGGCTCATGGCCGGCGCTCCCGTCCACCTCGTGAACACGGATCCTCCCTACAACGTGAAGGTGGAGCCCCGGAGCAACAACGCCATCGCCGCCGGGCTGTCGTCCTTCAAGGGCGTGAGCCACCACCAGAAGCTCGACGTCAAGAGGCATCCCGGGAAGTCGAAGCCAACCTCGAGAAAGCTCAGAGCCAAGGACCGGCCGCTCCAGAACGACTTCGTCACAGGCGACGAGTTCCAAAGGCTGCTGCTCGCCTGGTTCGGGAACATGGCCCGTGTCCTGCTCCCCGGCCGGGCCTTCTACATCTGGGGCGGCTACAGCAACCTCGCCAACTACCCGGGGCCTCTGGCCGCGTGCGGGCTCTACTTCTCCCAGGGAATCGTGTGGGTGAAGGAGCACCCCGTGCTCACCCGGAAGGATTTCCTCGGCAACTTCGAGCTCGCATATTACGGCTGGAAAGAGGGGGCTGCGCACGTCTTCCTCGGTCCCAAGAACATCGTGGACGTGTGGAGCGTGCGGAAGGTGAGCTCGCACGCATCGGTCCATTTGACTCAAAAGCCAATTGAGCTCGCTGCGCGCGCCATGCTGTACAGCTCTCGGAAGGGCGAGAACGTCCTCGACCTCTTCGGTGGCAGCGGCTCGACGCTCGTCGCCGCCGAGCAGACGGGCCGCCGCTCCTTCCTCATGGAGATCGACCCCCTCTACACCGACGTGATCGTGATGAGGTGGGAGAAGCTCACCGGGAGAAAGGCCATCCTCGATGGTGATGGAAAGACCTTCGACGAGATCAAGGTCAAGCGCTTGGGCGCCACGGAGGTCGAACCGTGCTCTACTGGATGACGGCGGTGCTCTCACTCATCGGGGTCGTGCTCAACATCCACGGCTACCGAGTGTGTTTCGTCTTGTGGGCGATCACCAACGCCATCTGGGCCGTAGCCGACTACAGGCACGGGCTCCCGCAGCAGGCCGCGCTCCAGGCCGTCTACTTCGGGCTCTCGATCTACGGGATCGTGCGGTGGTCGACGGCCCCCGGCGGGCGACGTTCCATCAACGCAACACCCGATGCACCGAAGAGGCCCTGAGCCATGGCCGAGCGCAAGCTCCCTCACGACGCTCTGGAGTTCTACTTCGGCCTCGGGATCGAGAGGTCCTACCAGGCCGTTGCCGACCACTACGGCTGCAGCAAGACCGCCGTCTCGAAAGTGGCGCGCCGGGAGAACTGGCAGGCGAAGATCACTGAGCGGGAGAAGAAGGCCCACGAGGCGAACCAGGAAAAGGCGATCGAGACCCTCCAGGATCTCAACGCCCGGCACCTCAAGATGCTGCGGGCGATCCAGGGAAAGGCCCTCGAGGGGCTGAGGAGCTTGCCGCTCTCCACCGGGATGGACTGCGTGAGGGCGCTGGAGCTCAGCATCAAGCAGGAGCGCCTCATCCTCGGGGAGCCAACCGAGAGGACCGTGGCCGACATCGGGGCGGTGATCCGGCGGGAGCACGAGAGATGGCTCATCCGTGAGCCCGGAGACGGAGAGGACGACCGTGAGGATCGACAAGTCAGCGCTGTTTCGTGATCTCGGGTACACGCCCCACCCGGGGCAGCTCCAGGTCCACAGATCGCCAGCCTCGCGTCGGATCGTCGCCTGCGGCGTCAGGTGGGGGAAGACCCGGTGCGCCGCCATGGAGGGGCTGGCGGCGTCGCTTGCGCCGCAAGAGAGATCCTACGGCTGGGTGGTGGCCCCGACCTACGACTTGGCCGACAAGGTGTTCCGGGAGATCGTCCTGATCGCCAGCGAGCGCCTCCGCCACCGAATCGTCGTGATCAAGGAAAGCGAGAGGCGGATCGTCATCCACAACCTGGCGGGCGGCATCTCCGAGATCCGGGCCAAGAGCGCCGACAACCCGGTCTCGCTCCTCGGCGAGGGCCTCGACTGGGTGATCATCGACGAGGCGGCTCGGCTGAAACCCACCATCTGGGAGGGGCACCTGACGCAGCGGCTCATCGACCGGAAGGGATGGGCCCTTCTCATCAGTACGCCCCGGGGGAAGGGCTACTTCTACGACCTCTTCCGGAGGGGCCAGGGAAAGGACCCCGAGTTCGCCAGCTGGAATAATCCATCCCGGGACAACCCGTACCTCGACGGGGCGCTGATCGAAGAGGAGCGGGGCCGTCTCCCCGAACGCGTCTTCCGTCAGGAGTACGGTGGCGAGTTTCTGGAGGGCTCGGGCCAGGTCTTCCGGAACGTCAGGGAGTGCGCCACGGGGATCTGGCAGGAGCCGAGGCGGCTCGCCCGCTACCACGCCGGCCTCGATCTCGCCAAGGTCCAGGATTTCACGGTGCTCGTCATCCTGGACGATCATCGGCAGGTGGTCTTCGTCGACAGGTTTCACAGGATCGACTGGGCCCTCCAGGTGCAGCGGATCCAGGCCGCCACCTCCCGGTACAACCGGGCGAGGACCTTCGTGGATTCGACCGGGGCCGGTGAGCCCGTCTACGAGAGCCTGCGTCGGGCGGGCGTTTCCTGCACGGCCTACCCGTTCACCCAGAAGAGCAAGGCGGCGCTCATCGACAACCTGGCGATGCTGATCGAGGGAAAGCAGCTCATCCTACCGAAGGTCTCCCTCTGGCCCGAGGGGATCGACGAGCTGGAGGCGTTCGAGTACTCCGTGACGGATTCGGGAAACGTGAGGACGGGATCGCCCTACGGCTGCCACGACGACTGCGTGATGGCACTGGCGCTCGCGGCCTGGCATCTGAAGCCGCGGAGGAAGCTGCGACCCCTCCTGTACAACCCGATCTACCCGGAGATCAGGTTCAGGTGACCGGTCCGGCGCTCGCGCCGCCTGCCTCTTGGAATGTTGAGGCCGCCCTCAAAGATCTTTCTCCTGATCTTCCTTGGACCTCGCGCGACGCGATGGCTCCTGTGTGATGCGTCCGATGGTGGGCGCGCAAATCCAAGGAGAGCCATCCATGGCCAGATCCAAGACCAGCCCCAAGACCGAGAAGGCCCCCAAGCCCCCCAGGGCGCGCCGTGCCGCCCCGTCCCGCGAGAAAAGGCCGCAGAGCCCGACGCCGTGGCCCCGGAACCCGATCCCGCGCCCACTGGCGAACCTGTGCCGCCACCGGGGGAGGGGAAGGTGACCGGGATCACCCTCGGCATGGGTGACGACGGCAAGCCCGACGAGGCGACGGCTACCCAAACGGAGGCCCCGCGTCCCGCGCGCCGGAAGCGGACGGGACGGATCTCCTCTCCCGCCGCCGAGACGCCCGCGGATCCCGATCCCGTCCCGACGGCCGAGATCGAAAAGGCCAAGGAGAGAAAGCGCCGGAAGGAGGAGGCCACGCCGCCCAGGCGCTTCTCCAACCGCCCGTCGCAGCCCACCGAGCCCGACATGTCGATCCAGCGACTCGCCTTGGCCTACCTCGATCACCTCCGGCTCCTGGGCAAGTCGATCGCGACTCAGTTCAGCTACTCGATGGACCTCGGGATCGCCAAGCGCGAGCTGGGGGCCGAGACGCGGATCGCGGACCTGACGCCCGAGCGGGTGGCGGCCTTCTTCGAGAGCCCGGCGGTGACCATGCGCAAGAACGGCAAGCCCAAGACCCAGGTCACGATCGACAAGACGCGGCGGGTCCTCCGGATGGCGCTGGTCTGGGCGGAGGAAGAGAACCTGACACCGAAGGCGCCCTTGCCCACCAGCACGGCGACGGAGAAGGGGACGACCGAGTGAGGGCGCGAGCAGGGGCTCCCGGCGATGCCCGGGGGTCCCGCACCTTCATCGAGGTGCTGTCACCCGCCCTTCTCGACCTCGAAGCCCTGGAAGATTCCGGTCGCGTAGAGGTCCCTGTGTGCCCGGACCCACCGGGCAGTCTCGGGGAACCCCATCCTCTCGGCGAGCTGAATGACGACGGGCCGGTCGAACATGTTGGTGAGGCCGGACTCGCGCACCGCCTCGAGACCGGTGAAGACCTCGCGGGGCACCCCTACGGGGCTCCCGGGGTTCAATCGCACGCGCTCCATCATGGCAGGCCCTCCGCTGGGTCCCCCGACATGGAGCCACAGGAGGGGCGACAACGCAAGACGGGGGAGGAGGGTGCCCCATGAACATCGAGAAGGCACTCTCCCTCTTCCTCGTCCAGCTCGAAGCCGACGGTCGCTCGCCGCACACCATCGGCCAATACCGGCGCCACGTCCGCGCCCTGGCCCGGTGGCTGGCGGCGGAGCGGCTGCCCCTCGACGTCGCGGCGGTCACCCACGAGGACGTGGCCCGGTTCGTGGCATCGCCCACGGTCCGGTGCCGGCAGGACGGGACGCCCAAGACGGGGACCTCGGTCAACGCGATGCGATCGAGCCTCCGGGGGTTCTTCTCGTACCTCCACGAGGCTGGCTATGTCGCCGCGAACCCGACCCGGCTCCTCCGGCGCGCGGTCTGCTCACCACCGCCACCGCGTGCGCTCACCGACGACGAGCAGCGCCGGCTCCTCGAGGTCCTCGACGGCGGCGAAACCTACGAGGCCCTGCGGGACGCGGCGCTCGTGCGGACCATGCTGGGCACCGGCCTCCGGCTCTCCTCCGCGCTGGCCCTCCGCGTCGAGGACATGGACCTCCAAGCACGCGAGCTGGTGATCCGATGCGCAAAGGGCAGCAGGCCCGACAGGTTGCCCGTCTCCAGGGAAGTGGCCAGGGTGCTCGCCGAGTGGGTCGGGGATCGGACCTCCGGCCCGCTCTTCCCCTCCCGCGGCTGGAGACCGATGTCGGCGCGCCACGCCCAGCGCCGCTTCCGGGCCGCTGTCCGGCGGGCCGGGATCAGCCGCGAGATCTCACCCCACTGCTGTCGCCATCGATTCGCGACCAACCTCTACCGGGCCTGTGGCGACCTCGGCCTCGTCCAGGCCGCGCTCCGCCACCGGAGCATCGCGAGCACGCTGGTCTACGCGAGGGTGGATGACCAACGGCTCCGGGCGGCGATCGGGTGAGCTCTTGAGTCCGGCCGGCCTAGAACAGCGGACGCGGGAGCCGACATCCAGGACGAGGAGCCCGCGCGGGGGCGACTGGACTCTGTGCAGGTGACGTGGGTACGATCGACTGCGATACTGCCGGGTAGAAGTGGCGATGTCCGATGCGAACCCCAACCACTCCACGTGTTCTGGTGCTTGACTCGTCTGCCGAACTCAAGGACCGCCTACGGCAGCTCGGCGTGGAGTTCCTCGAGGGCCGATCCGGCTACCAGGCCGATCCGCATCCAGGCCACGCCTTCATCCCGTGCAACGCATCCGAGTGCGACGTCATTGTCTACGATCCGGGTAGACCAGTCCGCCCGGTGCCCCGGGACTCCGCGATCAAGACGGAGCACTCCTCGCGCCGAACGCGTGGTCGGGAGGGGATCGTGTCCTCGGTTGCATGCGGTGGCACGATCGTCGTCGCATTGATCCCCGATGGAATCGACGATCCTTTGGAGCTGGGACGCCTCTTCCACTGGATCTGCCCTACGCTGCGGTTCGAGAGCACGAGGCAAGAGACCTGTCGCCCGCACACCCACCCCCGGATCGCGGCCCTCTTCTCCTCCTTCCTTACCAGCAATCCCACCGCCGTGGTGCGCCTTCCCGTCCGGTGGAACGTCCTGCACGAACATCGCGACCATGCCGACGTCACGCACGCCGGTGATGATGACGGTCTCCGGCAGCTTCGCGCCCTTCACAAGTATACCGGCTTCATCCAGACCCACCATCGTCTCGACAAGGACTTCATCGAGCACATCCACGCCACTGATTACTCCAGGCCGGGCTCCTCTCCGTGGGCCGACTACTACTTCATGCGAGCAACGCTCGTTGGCGTCCTCTGCGGGGGCATCGACGGCTTCTACCAGAGCATCTTCCTTCACACGAGGCGAGGTGGTTTCCTGCTGCTCCCCCAGTTTCGGGACAACGCGGCGGTGATCGACCGCTTTCTGAGGGAGTGCTATCCGAGGCTACGGTTGCAGCTGGACATTGGGACTCCACTGAGCAAGGCGCCGGCAACATCTGACAAGCGTTCGGAGAGCACTCGCAGCGGGTCTCCCAGGGGGTGGATCACACTGCGCGAGGCTGCAGAGAAGTACGACGTGCCGTACTCGACTCTGCATAACTACGTCACCGAGCTCAAGGGCGACAAGAAGAACGCCAAGAGACAGGGGACTGAGATCCTACTGAGAACGAAAGCACTGGACCGACTGCTTAAGGCCAAGCGCCGCAATCGCGTACAGTAGCCTGTCAGGAACGATCCGACAGCCACGAGGCTCCCCCGTTCAACCAGGCCTCCTTGATGTTTCTCTGGCATCGTCATGTCAGAGATCATCACGACTAGAGACGCTTGCCTGCTGCTCGGAGTGACGGAGCCGGCGCTCCGGCATGTCCTGAGGAGACAGGGCGCGCCTCGCCCACAACTCCATCCTACGGCCCGTCTCTTCCTCTGGACCGAGCAGGACATTGAGAGGCTCGTCGCGTTTCTCGAGCGCCACCGGGAACGGGAAGGTGGTCGCGATGCCGGCCGCTGACTCCATCTCTCCCTTTCGCAGGGTCCTCGACGCCCTTGGTGATCGGGTCCGCAGGCACGGCAAGGACAAGGCCGAAGCTCTGTGTCCAGGACACAACGACCATCACCCCAGCCTTTCACTGAGAGAAGCCGAAGATGGGACGGTCCTCATCTGGTGCCATGCTGGTTGCGGACTGTCCGAAATCCTCAGCCCGCTCGGCTTGCGGCCAGGCGACCTCCGCCCTCGCGAAGGCACCTACCTCAAGAGATCACGTGTCCCTGGCTTCGTCATCGCCCCTCGTGACCGACGGCCCACGGACCCAGAGACCCTCGCATCCGTCCAGGGCCGACTGCGCGCTGCGTTCCTGCGAGATCCTGGACGGTGCGGTCATGCGCGTGCCCTCGGGGTGAGCCTCCGTTCCCTCGACCTCCTCGGTACCGGATTGAGTGGCCGCGCCCTGAGTTTTCCCATGTACGGAGCCACCGCGAATCTTGTGGGCATCCGCTACCGTCACGCGACCGGAGAGAAGTGGGCGGAACCGGGAAGCCGGAATGGCTTCTTCCTTTCCCTGAGCGTGATGAACCGTCGCCAGCGGTCTCTCGTGCTGGTGGAGGGAGCTACCGATCTCGCGACGATCCTCTCGCTGGGGATTCCAGGCGTCGGGCTCTCCAGCGCATCACATCCGGTCGACGAGATCTTGCTCCTTGTCCGCAGGTTCCAGACGGAGAGCGTTGCACTGCTTCTGGACAGTGACAAGGCAGGCCGGCAAGCGGCGCAGCGCATCGGCGCGACCCTGTTCCCGCATGTGAGTTTTCTCCGCGATGTCCTTCTCCCTCCAGGCATCAAGGACGTCCGGGAATGGAGGCACCATAGCGGCCTGACCACGCAGCAGTTCCTCGAGCACGTCCGGTCGACCGGTCCCGTTCGAGCGGAGGTACTTTGATGAATCCTCCATCGATGCGGCTGGAGTACGGCGGCACCGCTGGGCCGAATCGTCAGGTGATCCTTCTCTCGATATCCATCGATGGCCAGCAGAACCCTCTGGAGAAGTCCGAGACTGTTGATCTGTTTTCTTCTGACGCTCGCACGAAGTTCACCGACGCGCTTTGCAAGCAGTATCCCGCTCTTGAACATCACCGGCAGGACATCATCGCCAGGCTCGACGTGCTATCGGCAGACGTTGTGCGAGAGAAGATGGAGCGGAAGAGGACTGGAGGCAAGAAGAAGTCCGAGGGGAAAGCACTGCAGGGACAGGAGATGCTCTTTGAAGAGGTCGAGCCATGGGTGGAGCCGGTGGGCATCGGCCTGCTTCTGACCGAGATCAAGGAGTTGCTTCAGCGCTTCATGGTGATGGAGGAGGCATCAATCCTCGCGTGCACGTTGTGGATCTTGTTCTCCTGGGTCCTCGACGTCTTCGACGTCGCTCCCATGATGGGGGTCTCCTCCCCGTCGAAGCGGTGCGGCAAGTCAAGGCTTGGAACCATTCTCTCGCTGATCGTCTCGAGACCGATCATCACGGTTGGCATCAGCGAGGCTGCCCTGTTTCGAACCATCGACGAGTCGTGTCCGACGCTGATCATCGACGAGACCGACGCCGGGTTCGATTCGAACGAGGGACTCCGGGCCATCGTCGATGCCGGACACACCCGCTCGACGGCGTCGGTCATCCGCTGCGTCGGAGATGATCACAAGCCAAGACGATTCAGCACATGGTGTCCGAAGGTCTTGATCGGCATCGGGCGCCGCAGAGGGACAATCGAAGATCGGTCCATCTCGATTCGCCTTCAGAGAAAGCTCCGCGGTGAGAAGCGTGACCGGCTCCGATCCGAGAGGCTCCGGGCGGAGCTATTGCCCCTGCGCCAGAGGCTCGCCCGGTTCGCGGCGGATCATGCTGATGAGCTTCGAGACGCGGAGCCGCAGGTCCCACGGGCCCTGAACGACCGGGCGGCGGAGAACTTGGAACCGCTCCTGGCGATCGCAGACCTTGCCGGAGGCGACTGGGGGAGGCGAGCTCGCGACGCGGCACTCCAGCTCGCGGGAGCGGAGCGGGACCCGGACGACGCCGGTTGCCTGCTCCTGGAGCACATCGACCGCCATCTCCGTGAGGGCATGCTCAAACCGGTCCAGAGCGCGGACGGTGCACGGTATCTCACGACCGAGCACCTGCTGGAGGTTCTGGTCGAGGATCCGACATGGGCAGAGTGGAAGCGAGGCCAGCCACTCTCCGCAAAGAGCCTTGCGGCGCTGCTCGGCCGGTTCGAGCTGCAGCCCGAAAGGCCAACCATCGAGGCGAAGAAGGCGCGCGGATTTGCCCTCGATCCCCTCCAAGAGGCCATCGAGCGGTACGTCCGTCCTGCTACCTCCCCCTCTGACTCTCCTCCAAGTGGCCAAGCGGCCTCGGCCTTGGCGGCCAAAGGGTTACGGCAATCATCATGTGGCCCGAGCAATCCGGCCGAGAGTGAAGTGGCCCGTGCAAGTTCTTGCCCCCCAAGGGCAAGGCCACATGGCCACATGCAAGGAGAGGAAGAGGCCCAGGATGACGATCCGGCAGTAAGCGAGACGCTGACGGAGACCGGTGGGGACGTGTCGGAGCCGTCATCGGCGCCTCGATGGCAGAGATCACCGGTCACGTGGGCAGAGGAGGACTGGGAGGCCGAGCTCCTCTTCGAGACGGAGGCGATCGCTGCTGGCGGGGTACCACGCGCGCTGGCCGCCGACCGCGCCCGGTTGAGGATCAACGGGAGCCGGAGGGATCTGGGGCTCGCAGCTCTGCCGGAGGCGTCCGGCAGCCAGGGAGGTGCGGCATGACCCTGAGCATCTCCAGGGTGAGATTCGCTGTCGCACCGCGAGAACAGGCAGCACTTGGCCTGATCGGGTTTGTCTCCTTCCTGGTCAATGGCCAGATCCGCATCTACGGGGTCGCCGTGCGCCGAACCCTCGATGGTCGTCACGTCCTGTCCTTCCCGGAGCGCAAGGATGACCTGGGGCACTCACACCCGCTGGTGCGCCCGATCGACGACGCGACGCGGCGGGAGATCGAGCGCGAAGTCTTCGAGGCCCTGGGCCTGCTCGGGGAGGTGGAGCCATGACGCCATCCCGCGGGCAATCCAGGCTGGTCATCGATGACGACTCTCTCGACGAGCTGGCCGATCTCTTCGCCCGTGGTCTCGTCCGCATCCTGGCACGCCGAGATTCTCCGAGGCAAGGCCTTCCATCCTCGCGCTCTCCGATGGCTCTCCTGTCGTCCACGGGTGGCGGCGCGGTGTCGTCCCCGAGAAAGGAGGCCGATCATGATCGGTGACGTGGTGCGCGAGATCCTGGATCTTCAACGGGCACCTATGGAGGAGCTGCGGCGCCGGTACGAGGAGATCTTCGGCGACCTGCCCACGGAACGGGGCAGGAAGGCCATCGTCGCGCGGCTGGCGCACGAGGTGCAACGCAAGGCACGGGAAGCGGGACAGGGGGATGCGATCCGCAAGAGGGCGCGGAGGCGACAGCCCAGGCCCCAGCCCCATGCGCCCAAGCGGCGGCGCAAGCCTGGCGAGCCGAGGATCGGGACGGTCATCGTGCGGCGGTGGCGGGATGTCGAGCTGAAGCTACACGTCCACGAGAACGGCTACGAGGTGGACGGGGTCATGCACCGGAGCCTCTCGGCGGCGGCACGCGCGGTTACGGGCTCGCGGTGGGACGGCCGGCTCTTCTGGGGCCTGAAGGCGCGATCGCGCAGGAAGAAGAAGGCCAAGCCATGATCTCCACGACCCGAAGGAAACGATCGCCGGGAACGAGCGGGCCCGCCACCGCGCCAGCGCTCACCCGCGTGGCCCTTTACGTCCGCGTGTCGCTCGACGAGGACCGCCAGCGTTTCTCGATCCCGGCCCAGATCGATCGACTCCAGGCGCACTGCAAAGGCATCTACGGCGACGCCTGGGTCCTCCACGAGACCTTCCGCGACACCGAGAGCGGGTCCAGCCACAAGCGACCTGGTCTCGCAGCGCTTGTTGAGGACGCACAGGCCGGGGCCTTCGACGTCTTGGTCGTGCTCAAGATCGACCGCCTCTACCGCAACGTTCGCGGGCTCGCGACCATCGCCGAGCAGCTACTGGACTGTGGCGTACCGATCGTCTCGGCATCGGAACCGTTCGACACTGCGACACCCGCCGGTCGCGCGATGTTGCAGATCGTCGGGGTGATGGCGGAATGGGAGCGGGAGCAGATCATCGAGAGAACCAGCCTCGCTATGAGGAAAAAAGCCAAGGGTGGCGCGTGGTGTGGTGGAAAGCCCCCTCTCGGCTATGGCGCCGTTAACGGCATGCTGGTGATCAACGAACAGGAAGCCGACCATGTCCGTGGGGTTTTCCGGCTCCACCGGCGGATGGGAAGCATCCTCGCCGTCGTCGAGGAGGTGAACCGTCGCCACCTACGGACGAGAGCCGGCCGGCCGTTCACGAAGGAGTCCGTCCGGCGGATGTTGATCTCACCTGTCTACGCAGGCAGGATCACGTTCGGCGGCGAGACGCACGAGGGCAACCACACGGCGATCGTCCCGGTCGAGGAATGGGAGGCGACCCAGAGGATGCTCAAGCACGGCCCGGGCCAGAAGCAAGGCAGGAACCCGACGGCGCTCCTGAGCGGCATCCTGAAGTGCGCGAAGTGCGGCTCGCCGATGACGTTCCACCAGAGCACCAAGGGGAAGAGGCGGTACGCCTACTACGTCTGCCGTCGGGTCCGGGAGGAGGGGGCGTCAGCGTGCCCGGGCTCCCGCGTCGCCGCCGACGTCGTCGAGGCCCAGGTCGTCGATCGGATCCGCGCGGTTGCCAAGGACAAGCTGCTGGTCGAGGCGACGTACCGGGCCACCCTCCGCGAGCTGGAGGCCCGACGTTCCGAGGTCGAGGCCGAGATCGCCCGGCTGGAGGGGGAGAAAACCCGGCTGGAGGGCGAACGCAGGAACGTCCTCGACGCGATCGCATCCGGCGGCGGGGGCCGGGATGCGCTGGTGGCCAAGCTTGGGGAGATCGACGTGAAGATCGTCGAGACCGAGGGGAAGGTGGCCGCAGCCAAGGACGAGCTGAGGAGGCTGGAGGACGCCGTCGTCGAGCAGGAGGACGTCAAGGCGATCCTGGATGGGTTCGACGAGCTGTGGGACGCGCTGTGGCCCGAGGAGAGGAGGAGGGTTGTGGGGTTGCTGGTGAGCGAGGCGGGGTACGACCCGGGCACGGGAAACGTGTCCACCACCACCTCGCGGTCGCTCATCCGAACAGCATCTCCTTGATCCGCTCCATGATGAGAACATCTTCCGCGTCCCGCACCGGATTCTCGTCGATGGCTCCGGCGGCACGAAGAGTCGCGATCTGCTCCTCGGTGCCGATGTGGCCGAAGGCACCGACACGCCGCAAGCCCACGAGATAGCCGCGGATCTCCGTGTCGGTGAAGATGTCTCGGACCTCCTCGAGGAAGGCCGGCAACTCGTCGGCAAACTCGGGCCTCTCCCCTGCTGCCCGGACGAAGTTGACCAGCTTCTCCCCGATGAGGTAGCCGAGAGCCTTCTGCACGCCGAACCCCTCCCGGATGCCCCGGGCCGCCTCGCACTGCTTGATCCAGATCTTGTGGAAGTCCGCTGCCACGCGTTGTCGGCTCCTCAGCACTCTCGACCACGATCCTCGTCGCCGTCCCGACCCGGAGGGGGTCCTGGTTCTGCAACTGCTCGAGGGCTCGGGTCGGCCTCGAGGGCCGGTTCCGCAGCGGCCGCCGGAGTTGTGTCGGCAGGCGATGGCTCCACCCCGGATTTCAGGGTCGCGGCGGGCGGCTCCGAAGTCTTCTCGCCCTGCTTCCTCTGGGGGAGCCTACGAGCCCGGTCCGGTGGTCGTCCCCTGGTCCGGGAGACCGCGTCACCCACATCTCCGATCCGGACCTCATAGCTCGTCTCGATGTGAATAGGCATCACCTTGTAGACGAGGATCTCCTCGAGCTTGTGCCCCTGGGCCAAGAGCCGCACCACCGCCGCACTCGCCGCATCCTTGCTCTCGCAATCGACCGGGATCCCGGAGTGGCTGACGACCACGAGGTACGGAGCGGCTTCGGAACGAGCGTCGCGCGGCCGGGCGGCGCCGCCTCGAGAGGCCAGGGGCTTCGCCGCCCGATCAGCGGTAGTAGGGGACTCGAAGGGATCTCTACCCAGCTTGACAGCCGTGACGATCGCCTGGTTCAGGCCGGAGCCGAACCTTGCCTTCACGGCATGGGCAAGGGCTCGGCTCGTGATCGACGGCTCCTTCTCGACGAGACGTCTTGCGTAGGCCGCCTTCTCGATCGTTACCTCAGAGCGACGCCCGGCCTTCGTCTCGGCCTTGGCCCCGCGCTTCTTGGCCCGGCTCGTCCCTTCGAATGGGTCCCTCCCGGCCTTCACGTTGGCCAGGATCTGGGATCTCAGCCCCGTGCCGAACCTCACCGTCACCGCCTCACCCATGGCCGCCTGGGTAATCCCGGGGTCCTTGGCAACAAGACCCTGCGCGAACTCCGCCTTCCTGATCGTCGTCTCGGAACGTGGGCGAGGCATGCGGTCTTCTCCGTGCTTCCGGTCGTCCAAGTTGTGGGCTCTGCTTGTAGGACTCCGGAAACTTGGCCTCTACATACAGAGACCTTCGTTTTTCGCCGGGGCTGCCGTGCGGTGAAGGCCGCGAGTCCTCAGCCTCATCACGTCTCCAGTATCTCGATGTGCGGAATCACGATCTTCAGTATGCGCCGGATCGCCTGGTAGGTCTTCTCGGTCGCTTCGGCGCCGCGTATTTTCGTCGCTTCACGGTCACACCTCCTCGGCCGTCACGACCACCGCGAATGGGACATCGATCGTCTCGAAGTGCCTCTGGCCGCAGCGCACCTTGTCTGCTTCCGTGGTCCGGAGCTTCAAGAATTCGCGCGTGCCCTTGGTCTCTCGGACGAGGTAGAGCGCCCGCCCGTCATGCTTGAGGACAGCCCAATCGGGGTTGTACTTTCCGACCGGGGTGTCGATCTCGAACCAGGCGGGCAGCTTCACGAACAGCTTGATGTCCTCGCGTTCATCGAGCCTTTTGGCGAACTCCCGCTCCACATCCGAGTCGTACACGACGTACTCGTACACCGACTTGTCCACTCGGAGCGCGTCGAGATAGTTGATGAGCTCTTCATTCTTGAACAGCACCATCTCCCAGGCGGCGTCGGCGCCGTCGCCCGGGATCCGCTCGTACTTGATTCCGTCCACGAGCAGCCGATGCAGCTCGTGCTTCAGGATCGCCGCGACAGAATCGAGAAAGCGCTGCGGGTTCACGAACGCCTCGGCGAGCCGGCCCGACTCGGTCAGGATGCGAACCAGCGTCGAGCGCGTCAGCTCCGTCTCGTTCTGGAGGTACGCGAGGATGTCGGGGAGCCCACGCGCTGCGTAGGTCGGTTGTTCCTCCGCGACGCTCGTGGCCGTCGTGCTCACGCCGCCCTTGCCGACCTGGACCTGCCCGGCCGCGACGCGGATCCGGGGCGCCTGGATCCGCTCCATCCGGCCGATGGCGTCCACGGCCCGCCGCACGAGCGCATCGGTCTCGAACTCCACGCGGAACGTCGTCCGCGGCTTGATACGCTCCCATAGGGCCTGGAACTCCGGGCTGAGCACGACATCCTTCTTGAGCCGGTTCTCGCCCTGGTCGCGCTCCCGTCGGATGTGCCGCTCGATCTGGTACGAGGCGAGGAGGTCGACGACTGCCGGCGCGAGGTCGCGCTGCGCCTCCGGCAGATCGAGGGCAAAGCCCTTGCGCTTGGGATCGAAGGCCGGCTGGATCCTGCCATCCGCGTCGAGCATGCCCTGCCCCACGAGGGACGTGCGGATCGCGTCCGCGGCCTCGCGCCCGATCGGCTGCTCGACGCCATCGACGACGCGCGTCAGCTTGACCAGCGCCGTGAACGGAACCTTGCCGAAGGTTACGCCGCAATCTTCCTCGTACTCCGTCTGAAGAGCGCGTGCGAAGTCTTCGTAGCTCTCGTTCGCCATGACGTAGAGCCGGTTGACCGACTCGTCGAAAACCCGCGCGCCGCTCTGGTCCACCGGCAGCCGCAGGCCGCGCCCGATCTCCTGGCGCTTCTTCACCGCGCTGCGCGTCTCGTTCAGCGTGCAGATCTGGAAGACGTTCGGGTTGTCCCAGCCCTCGCGCAGCGCGGAGTGACTGAAGAGGAAGCGCAGCGGCTCGTCGAGCGAGAGCAGCCGCTCCTTGTCCTTCATGATGAGGTTGTAGACCTCGTCGTCGGCCTGGGTGTCGCGCCCTTCGCGCGAGTCCTTCAGCACGCCCTTCTTGTCCTGGGCGAAGTACCCGCCGTGGAGGCGATCCACAGGCTCAGCGAGCCACGAGAGCTCGCGGTAGCGCTCGTCCTTCGCCAGCTCCGCGAGCTCGGCCTCGAAAGCCTCGCCGAACTTCCCCTTGCCCGGCTGCCCGTCGGCGCCGTAGTCCCGGTAGTTCGCCACCCGGTCGATGAAGAAGAGCGACAGCACCTTGATGCCCCGCGCCCGGAGCTGCAGCTCCTTCTCGAGATGCCGCTTGACGGTGTGCTTGATCTGGACCCGCCAGACGTCCTCGCGCAGGCCGCCGATCTCCTCGCCCAGCCGCAGCGTCCGGCCGTTCGCGAAGCGCACGCGCTCCGTGCCAGGCGCGGCGTCGATCTCCGCGACCTCAAAGCCCTCGCGGTAGCAGGCGCGCTCGCCCGACAGCACGAAGAGGTCGGCGCCCGGCTTCACAGGGACCGACTTCTCCTTCGGTCCCGAGGCCGTCTGGGCATGGATGCGGAGCTTGGCCTTGATGCCCTTCTTGTAGTCGATCTGCTCCACGCGCACGAACGCGTCGTTGACCGCGCCCTCGGGGGTCGCGCTGGCGACGACGATCTGCTTCACGAGCTTCAGCTCGAAGGCGCGCACCGGATCGAGGCGGTAGACCAGGTTGTAGGGGCTCTTGTGCGTGGCCGAGTAGCGCACCGTGCACAGGGGGTTCAATGCCTTGATCGCCTCCTGCGACTTCTCGGTCGAGTCGACGCTCTGCGGCTCGTCGACGATCACGATCGGGCGTGCCGCCTGGGCGAACTCGATCGGCTGCCGGCCCGAGAGCCGGTCGCTCTCCTTGTAGATGACGTTGCTCTTGCGCTCCTCCTCGCTGCCGGTGAAGTTCTTGCGGAAGGCGTCGATGTTGATCACCATCACCTGCAAGGCGTTGCTGGTTGCGAACTGCCGCAGCCGGTGGACCCGCTTCCCGTCGTAGACGAAGTGCTCGAACGGAAGGTTGTCGTACAGCGCGCGGAAGTGCTCGGCGGTGATCTCGATGTTCTTGAGCACCCCTTCGCGGATCGCCACGCTCGGCACGACGATGACGAACTTCCGGAAGCCGTAGCGGCGGGACAGCTCGAAGATCGTGCGCAGGTAGACGTAGGTCTTGCCCGTGCCCGTCTCCATCTCCACCGAGAAGTGCGGGCAGGCGCGGTCCCTGCCGGCCGGTGCGTCGAAAAGCTTCCAGCCCTCGGGCGGCGCTGAGGGGTCGGGCACCTCGATGTCGTTGCGCTCCTGGATACCGCGCAGATTCTCCCGCAGCTTCTCCTCGGCGAGGAGCAGGCGGTTGCCGACGCCGAGCTCGGTCCGTTCCTGCCCCGCGAACAGCTCGCCGAAGTCGCCCATCCGAATTACCGAGTACTCGGGGACGCCCTGCGGCTGGCCGTCGAACAGGTCGGCCACCGCGGCCACGGCGTCAAGCTGGAAGGGCTGGTTCGGATCGAACTGGAGCTTCATCGCGTCATCGCCTCTGTTGCAGCGGCCGGCGACCCGACGACGGGCATCTCGTCCCAGACGCGGCCTTCGAGTGTGCGCCCGGTGCGCTTCTTGTTCGCGCCGCCCCACTGCTTGAAGAAGAACGGCACCCGCGCACGGTGGCACTGGTCGCGCAGCTCGAGCACCCATGCAGGGTCCATCGGCCGCGCACCTGGCCCCGACTCGCCACCGACGATGACCCAGTCGATTCCCGTTAGGTCGAGGTCGGACAGGGGACCGAGGAGAGGCTCGAGCGACAGGAACTTGAGCCGAGCCCCCGTCGCCCGCAGCCGGTCGATGCGGCTCCGGTAACGGGCGCTCTCGACGCTGACGCCCATCCAGACGTTCGGCGGCCACGAGAGTCGCAGGCTCAGCTCCACGAGCCGGTCGGCGCGCTTGGTGAGAACCTGGAACCTGTGCCAGTGGGCCCGGGCCATCACGTCGAAGACTCTGCGCACGTAGGCGAGGGGCACGCCCGCGTGGAACAGATCGCTCATCGAGTTCACGAAGATCGTCTGCGGCTGCTTCCACCGGAGCGGCAGCTCCAGCATGTGCGGCTGGAGCGTCAGCTCGAAGCCGCGTGCGTAGTTCGCCTGCCCCATGGCCTGGAGACGCTTCGCCATGCGCTCGGCGTAGCAGTGCTTGCAGCCGGGGCTGACCTTCGTGCAGCCCGTGACCGGGTTCCAGGTGGCCTCGGTCCACTCGATGCCGGAGCCCTGGGCCATCAGCGCACCTCCTTCAGCAGGTGGTTGGCGATCCGCAGCGCGATGTCCTTGCCCTTGCCGGGATTGCCGACCGCGAAGCAGAGCAGGTAGAGCGGCACGTTCTTCGAGTTCCGCAGCACGGCGGGCTCCGGCGCCATGCCCGCGAACACGCTCTGCAGCCGCCGGATGAAGTACTTGCCGATGGTCTCCGTGCTGGCCTTGACCACGCGCTCCTCCTCGCCACCGAACAGGTTGGGCGTCGCCTCGACCTTGTAGAACTCGTCGAACCAGTCCTGCGTGCCGAGCAGGATGTCGAGGCGCCGCCGCCAGGACTCGGGGATGTCGCCGGACTTGGTCAGCAGCCGGTTCACGCCGATGCCGAGCGGGAAGAGGATCCAGAGGTCGATCGCCTGCGTCCGGGCGATGGCCTCGATCGTGGTCCACTCGACCTGCATGCCGTAGGGATCGAGGAAGAGCACGGCGCGGCGCCTGCGCCAGGAGGCGGAACACAGGGCCTGGATCTCGGCGTTCGCGTCGCCCTGGCGGATCTCGATCGCGTCCGCGAGATGCGAGAACTCGGTCTTCAGCGCCTCGAGCTGGGCACAACGCGCGGCGTCGCGCTCGATGAACAGGTAGCGATCGAAGCGAGGGTCCGTCGCGAGGGCACGGCGCGCCGAGCCATCGAGCAGGCCTTGCGGCTCGGGTTCGGCCAGATCCGGCAGCAGCAAGGCAGACGAGACCGCCGGGCCGTCGTCGTCGCGCCGCGCCTCGCGATAGCCGGTACCGGCGAAGGCGTCGATATAGAGCTTCTCGAAGGTCGTGTTCTTGAGCGCCGTCGTGTAGCCCTTGAGGTACTTCGCCAGCACATCGAGCTTGCGCTCGGTCCAGTCGCCGCCGAATCGGTGCCCTCCGTCTTCTCGCCTGGCGGTCATCGTCGCACCTCACACCGTCCGGAAGCTGGTGACGCCCTTGGTCTTGAAGATCTGGACGGCGTTGGCCTTGAGCTGGTCGTTCTTGGCGAAGCCCTCGTCCAGGCAGACCACGCGCTCGGGCGTGCGCGCCGCCATGGCGCGGATCAGCTCGAGGTCAAGCGCCCGGTCGAGGCAGACGAGCAGCGCGCCGCCCGCGACGCTGTGGAAGGTCTTGCCGGCGAGCTCGAGCTTCTCGACTGGCGTCGTGAGCGGGAAGCCGCTCTTCAGCAGGATCTCGTGGAGCAGGTCGCCCTCGGTGCGGCCGTCGCGGATGTGGTCCACGTGATCGAAGAGCTGGCGTGCCAGCCCCTCGGCGTCCTTGGCCTGCTCGGCATCCCAGGTCGTGAAGTTCGACTCGGCCAGCTTGAAGACGCGGAAGCCCCGGTCGGGCTTCTGGCCGCCGTCGAGGTCGAGCTTACCGGCGTCCTCGTCGTTCAGCTTCTTGATGACGCGGCGGACACGCTCCTTGGTGATGTCGGCGATGGTCGGGTAGTCCTCGCGGCCCGTCGGCTCGGGGAGCTGGACGAGGATGAACTTGCGGTTGCCGCCGTCCTGCTTGTTCAGGTCGAGGACGGCGTGCGCGGTGGTGCCGGAGCCGGCGAAGAAGTCGAGGACGATGACATCGTCACTGCAGTACTGAACAAGCTCCTTCAGCAGTGGGACTGGTTTGGGGAACGTGAAGCCGGAGTCTGCAAGACCCAGTGCTTGCAGCTCCTTCGTGCCCACTTGCGTATAGGGTCCGTCCAGCACGGAGAAGGGCTTCGCTCCTCGCTCTCGCCCGTCTTCGTCCTTGAGGTACTGCTTGTAGTCAACCACCCACCGTCCCTTTCGCTTGTTGATCACCAGCTCGTCGTCGCTCAGGGCAGTTGCTACGCGCTCAGGTGACCATTGCCATTGCTTCTCGGGCCAGATCTCTTCACCCTTCCACTGGATTGGGAATCGAAGATTGGGCCGCTCGTCCATACTCGTAGTTGCGAGGGGCTGCGTACGATAAGGCCCTCGAACGGCGAACTTCTCGTCCTTCAACTTGTAGTACTTGAGGATGGCGGGGTCGTGTGGGAGCTCCAGGAAGGCGAGGGTTTCCTTGTTTCGAGCGTAGACCACGATGTACTCATGCAAGCCAACAACGTGTTTCGTCTTGGCCCCGCCTCCGTAGGACTTCTTCCACACGAGCACGCACACGAAGTTCTCCTCGCCGAACACCTCATCGCATAGAGATCGCAATCGAGAGAGTTCGATGTCGTCCACACTGCTGACGAGCAATCCATCCTCCTGTAGCAGATTCCTCGCCAGGTACAGCCGCGGGTACATCATGTTCAGCCACTTCGAGTGGAAGCGGCCGTCGGTGTCCGTGTTCGTCCCGAACTTGCGCCCCTCGGCGTCCACCTGCCCGGTGTATTCGAGATACGTCTGCAAGCTCTCGGTGTAGTTGTCCGGGTAGATGAAGTCCTTGCCGGTGTTGTAGGGCGGGTCGATGTAGATCATCTTGACCTTGCCCAGGTAGGACTTCTGCAACAGCTTCAGCACCTCGAGGTTGTCGCCCTCGAGGATCAGGTTCTCGGTCGTATCGAAGTCAACGCTCTCCTCGCGGCAGGGGCGCAGCGTGGCGAGGCTCGGGGCCTGGATCGTGCGGAAGCAGTCGGCCTTTCCGGGCCAGGTGAGGCCGAAGCGCTCCTTGCCCGCATCGACGGCCCCGCCGAGGGCGAGCTTCAGGCGCTCGAAGTCGAGCTTTCCGCCCTCGGTCGCGACCTCGGGGAAGAGGCGCAGCAACTCCCGGCGCCGGTCGCCGGCGACGTCGTGCGAGCCGAGGTCGAATTCCGCGGGCGATCCTTTGTCCATCGTTCTCTACACCGCCTTTCCCTCCGCAACTCGCCCATGATGCCGTCGCCCGGAATGGCCACGCGGAGGCAGCCAACGTTCTTACTGGCCCCTCCCGGTGGCTGGGTGCGATCCGGGAGGCCGGAAGGGCCTGCCCCGCCTTCGTCCGGAGACCGCCCGTCATCCGACGACGCACCGCGACCAATCTAATCCCTGGCCGTGTCGGAGGGAACCATGCGGAGGGGGCGGAGTCAACGGTCTTTATGGCCGCGAGGTGTTGCGTTGCACGCCCAGTGGCACGGCCCCAGGAAGGCGACCCTCTGGCCATCTCCCGTCCGGACCGTTGCCCCGGGGCTCTCTCCCGCGCCACCACGCGGAGAGCAAGAGAGCCCCTTGCCGGTTGTGCTTATCTGGAGGGCACGGTACCTGATGCCTCCTTTTGGCAGAATCCGGCGGCGGCGCACTTCCCTATCCCCCAACCATGTTGCCACTTACGCCCTGGGCTCCCCCCGACCCCGCGCTCTCCGTTTTCCGGCTATCTACCCCCTGCGCCTCCCCGATCGCACCCCCAACTCGGCTGATCTCACGACCCCGTCAACCCACTCCGGGCCGAAAATGGAACTCATTTCTTCCCTGCGGCTTACCGGTGCCGGACGTCCGTCACCCGGTCCCGGCCCGCGACGGGCTCCCCTCAGATCCCGGCCAGCCGCTCCAGGAACCCCGGCAGGTCGCAGGAGAGACGCCGGTCGTCGCCGCCCGGCCCCTCGGGCGCTCAGAACACCCACTTCACCCGGAACGTCCCGAACCAGGCGTCGTCGGCCCGGGGACCGAAGGCGCCGCCGGGGGTGAACCAGGCCAGCACGAGCTCGATCTCGACCGGAAACCAGCGCTCGATTCCGATGACGAGGTCGAGCTCGTCGCCGAGCGCGGGCGAGGTGCCGTCGGGACGGCGGCGCAGGCGGGTGTCGCGGAGGAAATCGGCCGACTCCACCTGACGGTAGTGATGGTAGACGAGGTCCACCGAGTCCTTCTCGGCCTTGAGGCCGACCCCGGCGGTGAAGACCTGGAGGTTGGAGAGCTCCGGCCGCAGCAGCTCTCCCAGGTAGCGAAAGCTGGTCACGCCGTTGAACTTGTCGTTGTTGTCATGGAGCCCCGTCTGCCGGAAGGAGCGGTCCTCACCGCGATCCGGCCGGTCGTCGCCCGAGCCCCGGGCATACCCGAAGACCAACGAGGGCTCGGGGGAAACGCCCTCGAAGACCTTCATGACCATGGCGTCGAAGCCATAGCCCTGGACCCGGGTGTCGTCCTCCTTGCCGCTGACGCCCCCGGCATCCAGCCAGTATTCGACCGACGTGCCCATCTTGCCGTCGAGGCTGAGCCCGTAGTGAAAGCGATCGAGATCGACGAGCTCCCCCCCCGTTCGCTGGAGCAGGTAGAGAAAGGCGTCCTGGTCGGGAAGGGGCTCCGCGTGAAGACCGGCGAGAAGGTTCCAGACGTCGTCCTCCTCGTTCGATTCCTGAACCAGCTTCTCGCTCACCGAAAGCTCGAGCAAGGCCCGGTCGAGGTTGACGTAGGTCCGCACGGCGTCGAGCTTGTGGTCGAAAACCCACTCGCGGCCCTGGTCGAAGGTCTGTCGTCCCACCTGGACGGCAACTCCCGGGAGCGGAAAATCCTCGGCAAGAAGGAACGCCTCGCCGAGCCGGGTCTCCGGGTCGAAATCGAGGTTCTGGTCCTGATCGAAGTGGACGAAGCGCTGGCCATGGGTCACCTGGACGAAGCCGAAGAGCCCCTCCGCCAGATCGAAGGAGAGCTCGAGCTTTCCTCCCACTCCATGCACGAGCCGATCCCGGTGGCGATCGTTGTTGAGATCGTGGTTGTCGCGCCATTCCGTGTCGTACCGGACCTCACCCCCCACGGTGAGAAAGTCCCCAAGCACGAGCTGCTCCTCGGGACGACGATCCTCGTCACGGATCCGGTTGATCTTGCGCACCCCCTTCTGCTTCCGGAAGAGCGCGGCCACCTCCGAGTCCTCGGGCAGGAGCGACGGAGGCGGGACCTCGTCGGTCTTCCAGACCACCGGGGTGCCGTGGTCATAGACCACCGGTACCCCCCCGATGAAGAGGTTGCGCAGCCCCTTCTCGATGCTGTCGATCCTTCCCTGCAGCTCCTCCTCGAGACCGGGCTCCTCCCGCATCTGGATCTTCCGCAGCAGGAGCCGCCCGTCCTTCTCCTTGCACTCGGCCTTGACCCAGCTTCCGGGGACGAGATCGGCCAGCGGGATCGTCTCTCCCGTGCCATCGAGCACCCTCGATGATGCGTTCGTCTCGAACTCGACCCCGCCCACCCGGCCCCCACCCGGATGCGTCTCGACCAGAGGGGCCAGGACCTCGATCTCGTCGTCCTGATCCTCGACATCGAATCGTGTGGCGTGAAAGCGCTCGCCTTCGAACCTCCCCCCCGCCTCCACGGTCTGCTTCTTGTGCAGATACCGCTCGTCGAGAACGACGCGTCCCTCTTCATTCCGGACCTCGGGCGGAATCTCGGGCCGAAAGGAGCGACATCCCCCGGCGACCGCCCCACCGAGGAGAAGGGCCATCCAGACGTTGCGAAACCGGGCGTCCGTCATGGCAGCGAGCAAGCCCTCGAGGACCACCGCTCACACTCGGCCAGAAGATCCGGGACCAGCGTGCGCCAGCGGCGGCGGAAGAGATAAACGCAGGACAGACGGAAGAGCGCGGTGGCCAGCCACCCTCGCAGGGCGTCCTCGGCAAGGCCACTGCCCGCCGATCGGTAGGCCTCCAGGAAGCAAGAGGTCCAGCCTCGTCCCGCCTCGAAAGAGCCGTCCCGCTGGAGTGATCGCAGCAGCAGATGGGCGACGAGGTTGCCGATGTCCTCCTCGCGAGCGCCCCTTCCGGACGAATCGAGATCGAGGATCCCCACCTTGCTGCCGTGGACGAGGAGGTTCCGGTCGTGGAGATCGCCGTGCACGGCGACGGGATGGCCTGCCGTGGACGGAGGCTCGAGACGATGCCTCGCCTCGTCCCAGGAAGGCGACAGACCGGGGTAGTGCTCGGCGACGAGGGCGAGCCAGTCCGAGGGAGACCGATGCTCCCGGCTCGAGGTGAGCCCTTCCACCCGGGGCCCACTCACCTCGTGGAGCCGGGCCAGGGCAAGGGCCACCTCGGCGAGGCTCGTCTCCTCGCGCTGGCGATTGCCCTCCAGGAGATGATCGTGAAGGGGTACGCCCTCGACCTCCGAAAGGGTGAGCCGACCTCGCTCGAGGTCTTTCTCGAGGATCCGCGCCGTGGAAAGGGGCACCGGCTGTCGCATCGCCACCACACCCCGGAAGGTCTCGTGCCTCTGCACCAGGTCTGCGATCCGTCGGGCGGAAACGATCTTGACCCACCGCGCCGGGCCCTTCTCGCCCTTGACGCGGAAGGTGGCTCGCCGCCCCGAACGATAGGCCACGAGCTCTGCTTCCTGGAGAAGATCGGGGAACGGCTGCAGGAGGGGATCCTCATCCGGATGGATCTCCTGGAATCGCCCCTCGCCCCGGCGAAGGACACCGAAGACCTCTTCCCCCTCCGCATCGCGAAACCTCCCGGGCCACCTCGTGCCATTCCTCGGATGGAGGACCTCCCACCGCAGCGCCCTCGTGTCGAGCTCGTCCAGGGTGCACGGAGGGACGCGGGAGGCACGGCCCCCCGAGACGGACGACGGTGTCCGCTCCTCGCCACTTCCGCCCTGCGCAAGGGCGAGGTCCAGGAGCTCGCCACACCCGGTGCGCCAGTCGTCCTCGATGCGCCGGAAGGGAAGGATCGCCTGCTCGAGCAAGCCGCGGACCACGTGAAAGGCGAGGTCGCCCTCCGGTCTTCCCTCGAGGCCGAGCGAGACCCGGCTCAGCTCCTCGCCGAAGGAGAGCAAGGCAGCAGCCTGGTCGAGATCACGCCGCGCCACCACGATCACGTGGGCGAGGAGGTTTCCCACGTCGCGGAGAGGATCCGAGAGAGCCACCCGCTCCAGATCGATGATGGTGGGGCGACCCTCGGAGACGAGCATCTGGTGCAGGTGGAGATCGCCGTGCACGGGGGCTCGGGGAGTCTTTCCGGGAAGAAGACATCGGAGACGATCCAGCACGGCGTCGACTCGCGAGGAGAGGCGCGGCTCCGCCACGGCGAGGAGCCGCGCCGCGGTCTCCGAGGTGGCCAGGAGCTCCTCGTTTTCCTCGACGGGCAGCCGGGGAATCCGGGCGCAGTGCAGCCGGTGGATGCAGGCCGCGACCCGGGTCGCATCGACCCTCCCGCCGGGAACGGCCGCGAACAGCTCCTCCCCTTCGACCAGCTCCTCGACATAGAGACGACCCTCGAGGAGAGATCCCAGGGGACGCGGGACGAAGGGCTCGCCCTCCTCGTCGTGGAGGAGGCGCGTCAGACGCTCGAGGTGCGCTCCCCGCGCGTCGGGAAAAAAGCGCAGGAACACCGGGACCTTGCGCTTCTCTCCGCTCGTCTCGTTCTTCATGGCGAGCACGGCCCGCGCCACCAGCCTTCGCTCGGGCTTGTAGCGCACGATGGACAGGCGTGTCTTCTTGCTGCCGTAGATCCTCGTTCCCTCACCGACCACGGGCAGCTCGCCGAGCACGTGCTTGAGCTTGCCGATGTCGGCAACGAGGCGAAGACCACGGAGCCGTGCGTCGTTGGGAAAGAAGGCCAGGATGGTCTTCCCCCCGGGCAGGAGCCGCACGCCCTCTCCCGTGGGCAAGTCCACCACGCCGAGGCTTCTCCACTTGTCGAGCACGACCCGGGCGCGATCATCGGCGAAGGTCCGGGCATAGGCGGCATGGGAAGAGATCTTTCCGTCGCGCCCCTCGATGTCCACCTCGAGGCCGACGAGCGCGCTCTCCTCCGGCTTCAGCCGCAGATAGGTGCGCCGGCAGGCGACGGCGGGGACTCCCCCCCTGCGGAGGAGCTCCACCGACCTCTCGGGATCGAGCAGCGCGGAAAGGTCGCCGGTGTCGAGGCTCATGCCCGGGCCTTCGTTCCGGCTTTTGGCCCGGCGAGGACGGAGGCGCGGCCCGCCTCCATGCGGATGACGAGATCGGCCGACAGCTCGATCCCGTCGCCGTGATGGACGACGAGAGTGGTCCGTCCCTCGGCGATGATGCTCAGGGCGCGGCCCACGGTGGCGCGCGCCACGGGATCGAGACCCGCCAGGGGCTCGTCGAGAAGCAGGATCCGGGCGTCTCGCAGCGCCGCCCGGGCCAGCATGATGCGGCGCGCCTCGCCTCCGGAAAGACGCGTCCCCCCTTCTCCGAGCACGGTCTCGTAGCCATCAGGGAGATCGTTGACGAAGTCGTCACAGAGGGCTGCCCGCGCCGCGGCGAGAACGTCCTCGTCGGTGGCCGAAGGCCGACCGTAGAGAATGTTCTCCTTGACGGTTCCCGAGAAGAGCTGCAGCCGCTGGGGCACGAACGCGATGCGATCGCGGTAGCCCGAGATGCCGAAGGTCTCCACGTCCCTTCCGTCGACGAGGACGCGCCCCTTGTCCGGCCGGCGCAGCCGCAGGAGCACGGCGAGGAGGGTGGACTTGCCGGCGCCGTTCTTTCCGAGAACATGCACCAGGCTTCCCGCAGGCACCTGGAAGGAGACTCCACGGAGGGCCTTCCTCCCGTTGGGATAGTCGAGGTGCAGGTCTTCGAGGCGAATCTCTCCCGCGAACCGTGGGGCATCCTCGCCCCCCGTGTCCTCCTCGGGCGGAAGCTCGAGAATCTCGATGAGGCGATGGGCACAGGCCGCCGCCTTGCCCAGGCGCGCACCGTCGGTGGAGATCTTGCGCAGCGGTTTGTAGAGAGCACGGGTGTAGGACAGAGCCACGATCAGATCCCCCGGGAGCAGGATCCCGCGGAGAGCCCGGTGGGCCGCCACGCAAAGGACCGTTGCCAGCCCGAACCCGCTCAAGGCCTCGGCCTTCCTGCCCATTCCGGCGGAGATCCTCTTGGACTCCAGCTCCGCCTTCTCACTCCCCCGCACCATCTTCGAGAACTCGTTGGTGCTTCTCTCCTCGGCGGCAAAGGCCTTGATGACCGCGATCCGGCTCAGGCTCTCCGCGGCATAGGAGGCCACCGCCCCCTCCTTTTTTCTCTGCTTCTCGGACACCTTCTTGAGGCGACGCGTCGACTTCTGGATGGAGAAGAAGAGAAAGGGCAACGGAGCCAGGGCAACGAGCGCCACCACCGGATCGATGAAGAAGAGGATGATCGCCGTGCCGAAGAGGACCGCCCCGCGGCCGAGCACGGTCATCCAGGCGGTGAAGAGCACGTCGCGCACCATGTTGACGTCGCCCATCAGGCGCACCAGGAGGTCTCCCGATCGGGCTTCCTCGTGGAAGGGCAGGGCCAGGGAGTGCAGGTGCTCGAACACCCTCCTCCTTATCCTCGTCGCGATCTTTCTTCCCACGTGCGCCGAGACCACGGTGAGCTGGACCGTGGCCCATCCGATGAGCATCGAGACGAAGAGAATCCAGGCCGCCGCCGCGATGATGGCCCAGGTGGCCGAGAGCCCGGCCCAGGTCGCCTCCTTGCCGGCAAGTTGCGGGAGGAGGATCGAGTCGATGACGATCTTCAGCGGCCACGGCCGCGAGAGCTCCAGCCCCGCGATGAGGAGAGAGAGCAGCACCGCCATGGCCATCTTGCCCCGCTGTCCCTCGAGGCTTCCGCGGAAGGTCCGCATGATCTGGAGGAGCGAGGAGGCCGCTCCCCGCAGCCCCGGCAGCCGGAAGCGGAGGCGCATTCAGATCACCTCCTGGCCACGGGAGACTCCGGCCCCCGGGACGAGCGCGAGCAGACTCCGGGCGGAGTGCCGCCAGGTCAAGGCGCTCGCGGCCCTCTCCCGCGCTCTCTCGCCGAGCTCGCGCGCCGTGTCGGGGCTCTCGAGAAGCGACCGGACGGCCTCCACCAGGGCCTCGGGGTCGCCCGGAGGGACGAGGAGCGCCGCGCCCCGGGTGATGGCCTCGAGATCTCCCTGTCGCGTGGTGACCACGGGCAGACCCGCCATCATGGACTCGATCACCTTGAGGGGACAGAAGTAAAAGGGGTCCGCAGGCGGATAGGGGGCGATCGCCACGTCGGCCCGGGAAAGGAGCTCGCCCACGCGCGAGGAGGCGACGGGGCCGGTGATCTCCACCCGGTCGTCGATCCCCTGCTCACGGGCTCGCGCCATCAGGGAGTCGGCCCCCTTTCCTCCGCCGATGACGAGGAGCCGCGCGGGACAGCCCTTCTCTTCGAGACGGGCCATGAGATCGGGGAGCGTCTCGGCTCCGTGCCAGGGCTTGGGGTTCCCGAGAAAGACGAGAGTTGCCGTCTCCTCGGGCCTCTTCATGCGCGCGATGTCGAGCAGCTTCTCGTCGGCACCATTCCAGACCACGGCGGTTCCCGCGTCTTTTCCTCGCACTCCGGCCACGATCCGGCGCAAGGGCTCGGAGACCGCGACCACGAGATCGGCCTCGCGAAAGAGCTGCTCCTCGATCCGTGCCGCTCCCGCGGGCACCGACCCGGGGCGATGGAGGTTCGCCTCCAGAAGGAGCGGTGCATTGACCTCGAGCACGAAAGCGCAGCCGATCCTTCGCGCCTGGGCCAGCCCCACTCCACTGCCCAGGGAGTACCTCTCGTAGACGATGTCGGGCGGCGCGACCTCGGCTGCTTCGGCGAGCAGGTCCAGGGGGCGCACGTCGAGGTCCTGGATACTGGCCGCCTCGGGTCCGGGCTCCGGCCCTCTCTCGGTGAAGAGGACGACCTCCGCGCCCTCTTGCCGGAGGGCCCGGGCCAGGGAGCGGAGATGGATCGAGGCCCCCTTGGCTCCTCCCGGAGGGATCCCGCGATCCGCACAGACGGAGAAGATCCTCATGGCACGGCCTCCAGGACCGGAGCGCCGGCGAAGACCCTTGCGAGCAGCGGCAGCGTCACCTTGCGATCGAACCTCTCCCGGGCACGGACGGGGCCCGCCTCGGACAGGCGCTGCCACAGACCATCATCGGTGATCAGAGCCTCGATGGCGTTGGCCAGGGCATCGGCATCGTCCTCGGGCACGAGCATCCCGGTGGTTCCGTGATCGATGATCTCGGGAATCCCCGTGACGGGCGTCGACACCGCGGGGAGGCCGAGGGCCTGGGCCTCGAGAAGCACCGTGGGCAAGGCGTCGCGGTTTCCGTCGCTGCCCACGCGGCAAGGAGCGGCGAGCACCCTCGCCCTGCTCATGGTCGCCAGCACCTCCTCGCGGGGACAGGCCCCCCGGAGCTCGACCGTCTCCTCGAGGCCGAGGCGACGCACTTGCTCGGTGAGCCGCTGTCTCTCCTCCCCGTCGCCGAGGAGGAGACAGCGGTAGCGCACCCCCCGCGCGCCGAGGAGAGCGCACGCTTGCAGGAGGACATCGAACCCCTTCTTCTCGACCAGCCTTCCCACCCCGAGGACGAGCGCGGGCTCTCTCTCCCGGGAGCTCTCCGATGACCGGACCAGCTCGTCGAGAGGAAGTCCGTTGTAGATGCGCTCGATTCCGTCCGAGTTCCCCCCGAGGAACGTCCTGACGATGTGATCGCGGTTGGAGTCGCACACGGTGACGATCCTGCTCGCGCGCCGCGCGACCTCCCGGTAGAGCGCGGGATCGACGGTCTCTCGATAGATGTCCTTGGCGTGCGACGTCACCGAGAACCGGACCCCGGTCAGGATGTGGGCGACGCAGGCCGCCCAGGAGGCCACGGTCATGAAGTGGGCATGGAGGTGCTCGATGCCGCGGCGGCGGACTTCCCGGGCGAGGTGGATCGACTGCACGAGAAGCTGCGACTTCTTGGCGTGGGGAATGAGCTCGAGAAAGCCGAGCGCCTCGCCAAGAGCACCTTCGGGAAGATCCTTGACGATCTCGAAGGCCTCGTAGGCGGTATCACCCCGGAAGCCGGGCAGATACACCACGTCTCCCTGGAGCCGGGACACGTCGGCGTGGAATCGGCCCTCGTCGGGAAGGTGGAGCGAAAAGACGGAAACGGGAGTTCCCAGGGCCTCGAGACCGAGAAGCTCGTTGAGAATGAAGGTCTCGGAAAGGCGCGGGTACTTCTTCAGGACATAGCCGATGGCCGGTGACTTCTTGCTTGGCATGGATCTCCTTCACCGGACTCCTTCACCGGGAGCCGCGATGGCCGCAGGCCGCACCGAGATTGTACTGCAAAGCGGCGCTCAACTCCCGGCTCACCCGCGAAAGACCCCCGAAGTCCAGCGCCACGGCTCCGTTGCTGCTCGCGCCCGGCGACTCGGATTCGATGAGAGCCTTGTCCACGGCGGCAAGAAGTGAGCCCGGCTCGAGGTCGCGCGGGTCGAGGCAATCGACCAGCCCGAGCTCCTCGAACCTCCGGGCCCGGATGAGCTGCTCGCGACGCGGGCTCGTCCGCGGGATCACCACGCTCTTCTTGCCCAGGGCCAGGACCTCGCACAGGGTATTGTACCCGCCCATGGAGACCACGACATTGGCCGCGGCGAAGAGATCCAGGACATTGCGGGAAAAGGTCACGAAGCGCACGGGAAGAGAATCCTGCAGGGCACTGGCCTCCAGCTCGGCTCTCGTCTCCGGCGCCATGAGCGGCCCGGTGACGATGACCGAATCGAAACGACCACGTCCGGTCGAGGAGGCCAGCGCCTGCAGGAAGGCACGAATCACATTCTCTCCGTCGGCGCCGCCGCCGACGGTCACCACCACCAGACGTCCCGTCTGCGGGGCGAGTTTGGAACGGTCCTCCGGAGAGACGACCCCGTTCCGGTACAGGTAGCCCATGAACTGCATCTTCCGTCTCACGGACGCGGGGAAGCGATACCGGACACCGGGGTCGTACACGCTCTCCATCCCGTAGACGAACACATTGTCGTAGTAGTTCTCGACGACGCGGTAGATGTCGTCTTTCTGAAAGGTCTGGATCACGCTCTCCTCGTCATCGATGATGTCGCGGAGCCCGAGGATGACCGGCGTCGAGGGCATTTCCTTGCGAAGATACTCGAGGGCACCCAGGAGCTCTCCCCCCATGCCGATCGGGCTGTGGTCGACGAGCACGAGGTCCGGCTGGAAACGACGCACCGAGGTCTCGATGAGATCTCGCCGGAGCCGGATCAGCTCGTCGATGGTGAGCTCGAGGGACAGTGATGCGTAGTTGCCGTGACGATCCTTGGTGGCCGACGGCAACCGGACACTGTCGAATCTCGGGGGTTTGGGAAACCGGTCCGAGCAGGGAGATCCGGTCAGGCACAGGACGGAAGCCTGGGGCAGATGATGGGCGAGCTCGGAGGCGATGGAGAGGTTCCGCCGGTAGTGCCCCAGCCCGAAGGTGTCGTGCCCGTAGAGCAGGATACGCGGCGAGGCCTTGACCAGGGGTACACTTCTCTTCTCGTCATTCAGCATGAGTGTGCCTCCGCTCATCGCACACGAAACTCGGTGCGGTCCGCGTCGATCACTGCCTGCCCCGTGCCGTCGAGCAATGTGACGACGAAGTGCAGCGGAACATCCCGAAAGCGGGGAGCCAGCCCCCCGGGAATCCGCAGACGCGCCGATCCCGACAGGATGCGGCGCGCCGCCGGCAAGGTCGTGGTGATGGGAGGCAACACGTCTCGGATCACCCCGGCGGCCGGGAACTCGACCTGGACCAGGGCTTGGATCATGAACGGAACCCCTGTCTCGTTGAGCACGAAGATCTCGGGCTCGTAGAGGCCGCCCGCGAGGACGAGCCGACCCCCCTGCACCTCGACCCCCGCTCCCCCCGACACGGGGACGGGCAGATTGAGGGTGAGAGGGCCGGAGACGACGACATTCTCCAGGAAGAGATGCCTTCTTGCCCGGCCGAGTCCCGGAGAGATCTCGAAGTCATAGGTGCCGGCCGGAAGCACGAGCGAGTAGCTTCCCGAGCCATTCGAGACCACCCCCGGCGTGGGCATCTGGAGGCCGTTCGAGGCACGGAACACGTCGATGTCCACCCCGGAGGCGGGAGCGCCATCGAAGGTCGTCACCCCCGAAACGAGAAAGCCGCTCTCGAGGGAAAGGGTCCCGACGTTGACGTCGCCCGAGACCTGGATCCCGATGATTCGGCGCGCCACCAGCTGGTTGGCAATCTCCGGCTGAATGGTGAGATCGACGAGCCCGAAGGGAACCACCACCGAGAAGTTCCCGCTGGCGTTGGTGTCGTCAAAGGGAGTGACGACCCGCTTTCCGGTCAGGGAGAGGTCGATGTCGGTGTCGGCCATGAACACCGGAGTTCCGGAGCTCTGGCGGACGACCTGTCCGATGAGAAGAGCTCCCGGCTGGAGGGCCACGATCCCGAGATCGGTCTCCAGCTCGACCACGTTGACCGAGCGAAGCCGGAGCGAAACGAGCCTCGTCGCCTGCGGGGCATTGAACACGACGTCGTAGACCCCGGCGCCGATGATGATGTCGAAGGAGCCGTCGACGTCGGTGGTGTCGTTCTGGGTGGGGATCTTGACCCCGGTCACGGGATCGTGGAGATCGATGTCGACCCCGCCCACGCCGAACCCCGAGCCATTGGTGACGAACCCGGTCAAGTTGGCGGCTGCCGCCGGAAGCGAGAGCACCAGGGGGATCCCCAGCGCGAGGAGAAGACGACTGGATCCGAACATGATGACCTCCATGGGGAATTCGAGCTTCAGGGGAGTGGACGGGGGTGCCAGACAGGCTGGCACAGGAATCTCAGCGGATGTAACCCAGCTCGCGCAAACGATCAATGGTCTCGGCATCGAGCTCGGTGGCTCCGGGGCTCGTTCCGACCCGGGTCCGGGCCATGCGGTCGAGCCAGGCCTCGAGGTCCCTCCGGAGGACCGTGGCCTCCTCGGGATGGGAGCCGACGACGTCGGTCTTCTCGCCCGGATCCCTCTCGAGGTCGTAGAGGGCCTCGGAGAGGATCTCGGAGAGGATCTCGGGAGGGCTCTCCGCCGGGGTTTCGCGCCTCTCGCCGTGGGAATCGGCTCTCACCTCCACCGCGGGCTCGGGGAAGCCCTTGCGACGTGTCCTCTCATCTCCGACGACGGAGAGGCCCCCCAGGTTGATCCTGGTCCTGCCGTTCTCCCCGGGGGCCACCTCGTGAACGATCCCCTCCACCTCGAGCTCCGGATCCACATTCCGCTCGAGCTTGTCGGCGGAGACGCGACCCTCTCCTCGGGGCTCTCCCTCGATCTTGACCCAGAGGCCGGCCATGAGGTCGTCCCAGGGAATGGCGCTCCCGAGCCCCGAGACGTCGAACTCGGTGCCCAGCAGACGAAGGGAGCCACGCTCCCGCGACACCTCCTCGAGAGGCGCCGTCACCTCGAGATCGTCATCGGCCGCATCGCGGAGCCTCAGCTCCCGGGCGATGAGCGTTCCGTTGATCCCCCTCTGAAGCTCGGCCTTGATGCGCTGACCGGTGACGACGATCGTCCCTCCAGAGGCCGCCACGGAATCCGGCTTCGTGGAACGGTACTCGCGAACGAGCTTCCAGCGCCCACGCCGCACCGAGACCTTGTAGGTCCTCTTGTGCCGGGTCTCGGCCACGATCTCCAGGTCGTTCCGGAGAGGAGCGCCGACGAGGCTCGTCCCTTCGATGGCCTTCGGTACGGGAATCCCGGCCACGGTGAGGATGGTGGGAAGCACGTCGAGAAGCCGGACGGGAGCGGTCACCCGACCCGGGGCGCCCGGGCCAGGGAGACGGACGATCAAGGGAATCCTCACCACCTCCTCGAAGAGGGTACCGCCGTGGCCGACCTTGCCGTGGTCGAAGAGCTCCTCTCCGTGATCGGAGGTGAAGACGACGAGGGTGTTTTCGAGAAGACCACGGCGCCGCAGCTCGACAAGGAGCGCCCCGATCCGCGAGTCGAGCTCGGCGATCCCTCCATCGTGAAGAGCGACGAGCTTCTGGCGATCGGCGACAGACAGGTCGAGAGCGCCGTCGTTGATGCGATCGCGCAGACCGCGCCAGTCGGCGTGCCCGAAGTCGAACGTTGCCCCTTCGACCGGAAACAAGGTGGCGAACGGAGGCGAGGGATCGAAGGGCCAGTGCACGTCGAGATAGTGCAGATAGGCGAAGAAGGGACGGGAATCCTCGCGCCCGAGGAAGTCGAGGAACCTCTGATGGATGTCGGGGGCGAGCAGGTGTCCCCCCTGCTCGTAGATCTCGAATCCCTGGTCGACGCCCTGCCCTTCCCGGAGATGGGCGTTGTTGACGAAGGCGGCAGTGCGGTAGCCGGAATCCCGCAGGATCTCGGCCAGGGTGTGGCACTCCTCCGGCAGGACGTCCGACTCGAGGTGGCCGGGACGACTCTCCCGCTCCCCCTCGTAGACCCCGTGCTGGGCCGGATAGAGAGATGTGAACAGGGTGGGAATCGAGGGCTTGGTCCACGGAGACTGCGCGTGGGCGTTCTCGAACAGGATCGCCTGGCGCGCGAGATGGTCGATGCCGGGCGAAGTTTCCCGCTTGTAGCCGTAGCACCCCAGGTGATCGGGACGCAGGGCGTCCACGAGGAGAAAGAGGACGTTGGGACGGGAGCCCGGCTCGGGCTCGGCCGCACCGATGGTGCCGGCGAGGACGAGAACGGACGACAACAGGGCAGGGAGGGGGCATCGGGTCATGGTAAAGGGGTGGACGGAGGGAAAACCGCGGCTGGCACGGGAAAAAAATAGATTGGCCGGGGGCGGGGATGGGGACGGATTCGGGAGCGGCGACGGTGACCGTGACGGATTCGGGGACGGAGACGGCTCCCTCGGCTTGTCCTCACCCTCTCTGTTCGCAGCGGCGGCCGCTTCGGCCGTCGCGGCACCTCTTCCTCGGTGATCTCCTCTTCCCTCGGTGTCCTCTGTGTCGCAACGAGCCCCTCGCCCACGACGCGGCTCTCCACAGGCGGAAACGGAAGCGGCAACGAGTGCCCCCCCCGGGATCATGCGGCGCGGGACCTGCGCGACACGAAAAGCCCGACGACGAGCACCACCGATCCGGCCAGGAGCGCGAGGACGAGGCGGGCCGAAGAGCCACGGCCCGGCATCACGGGCCGGCTGCTCTCCCCCACGACCACGTAGGACGCCCAGAACGAGGGATGCGCGGTCCTGGGATCGTGCAGAAGGGCTCTCTGCGCAAGGGCCAGAGCCCGGGCCGGCGGCTCCCCCCGTGAAAGAGACGCATAGAAGTGATCCATGAAGAGAGGCGACCTCGCGTCCTCCACGGGCCAGAGGGTGCACACGACCGAACGCGAGCCGGCCTCGATGAAGCCCCGGGCAAGGCCGAGCACACCCTCTCCCCGAACCTGCCGGCCGAGGGCGCTCTCGCAGCTCGAGAGGCACACGAGCCGGGTGGAAAGGTGCTGCCCCCGGAGATCGGTCTCGAGCAGGAGTCCGTCGTCACCCGGGTATCCGGGAGTGAGGAGAATCGCCGACTGGCCCCTCCTTCCTCGCTCCACCACCGAGTGAGTCGCCAGGTGGATGATCCCGGCTCCCCGGGCCGCCTTCTCGAGAAACGCCGTCCGCGTGGCCTTCTCCGCGAAGAGGAGATCGACCTCGCCCCCGACGTGGGAGGCGATCCTCCGTACCTCCTCGCGGGCGAAAGGGAGCGGCCGCAGTTCGAGGCGAGAAAGGAGAAGCTCCAGGGTCGTGCCTCCGCCCCGAGAACCGTAGGGAAGCGCGGGATCGGCCAGAGCCAGGAGCTCGAGGGGAGGATCCGCCGCGGGCTCCTGATCCCTCAGGTAGACGAGGGCGGACGCGGAAGGAGTCAGCGAGATGGCGAAGCTCTCCACGAGGCGGCGACCGTCGTCGAGGGGCAAGGCCGAAAAGGGCAGAAAGGCGAGGGGACCGTCGGGAACGAGAACGAGATCGGTGACCCCGGGTGGAACGTGACGGAGCAGCGGGCTCATCACCTCGGAGGCGAGCTCCACGGCGGCTCCGGTCGCAAGCTCTCCTCCCTCGTTCTCGTCGGGCAACAAGAGCTCGATCCGCGCCCTCGTCACCAGGCTCCGCAATCGCTCGAGCCCGGGAAGCTTCTCCAGGTCGACCCCGTCCCGGGTGACCACGAACGCCGTCGTTCCACCCTCGGAAGCCAGAAACGCGATGACCGCTTCGTTCGCCTCGAGCGTCGTCCGGACCTCGCCGAGTCCGACCGGCTCGGCCGCAAAACGGTCCAGAAGCGTCCTCGCACGGGAGCGCTCGGCGAGAGCAAATCCCGCGGCCACGTCTCCGTCTCCTCCCCTGCCGCTGTCCACCATCACCCGTACCGCGGCGCCGAAGATCTCCTGCTTGCTCTCGAAGAATCCCGGTCGGGACTCGATCTCCACCTGCTCCTTCCGGATACGCTCGATGATGGAGATGGAGTCCAGGTAGTGGCGCAGGGCCAGGGTAGGGTTTCCTGCCTTTTCCGACGCGCGCCCCAAACCGGCCAGAGACGTCCACTCGCCCTCGATGGAGCCGATCTCGCGGGAAAGAGAGACGGCCTGCTCGAACTCGGTGCGTGCGCTCTCGGCCTCTGCCCCGTGGAGGAGACAGCCGCCGAGGAACACACGATCAAAGATCTCCTCGTTCCGGTCACCAATCTCCCGGGCCAGGGCGAGGGCCTGAGAAAAAAGCTCCTGCGCCTCTTCGTGGCGGCCCAGGCTTTCGCAGAGCACGTGACCGCGTCCGAGCAGAGCGTTGCTCAGCGCTCCCGGATCGTCGATGGCGCGGCAGATCTCCTCGGCTCGCTCCAGGCTTTCCAGGGCCCGGCGCGAATCGCCCAGAGCGCGGAACACCCGTCCCAGGCTGGTGTGCTCGAAAGCCTCGTGCGGCGGGTGCATCTCGTCGCTCAGCATCTCCTGGTAGATCTCGAGTGCCCCCTCGTACTCGCCAAGGGTCTCGAGGACGGCGGCGAGATTGGTGCGCGCGATCCGATCCTGCTCCTCACCCCAGGGCGTCTCGCGGGCCGAGGCGCAGCGCGAGACGACCTCGCGGAAGCAGCCCATGGCGAGGTTGAACTCGCTGCGCAGGAAGCGCAGGAGCCCGATGTCGTTGAGGGTCTCGACGGCCGCCTCCGGGTCTCCGAGCTCCTGGTGGAGTGCGAGGGCCTCCTCGTAAAACTCGAGCGAGACGTCGCTGCTCCCTGCGAAGCTCTCGACGAGCCCCAGATCGTGAAGCGCACGCGCCTCGATCTCGCGGTCGCCGAGCTTGCGCGACAGCACGAGGGCCCGGCGCGCGAAGACTCTCGCGTCGTCGTAGCGCCCCAGGTCGCAGAGGAGGCCGGCGGCGGCGAGAGAGGAGAGGGCCTGGTCTCCCTCCGGGAGGCTCCTGGAGAGGGCCTCCTCGTGCCGGCTCGCCAGCTCGAGTGCCCGGGTGGTGAGGTCCCCCGACTCCTTCTCACGACCGAGGGTGGAGGCGATCGCGGCCGCGTAGAGCGAGGCCTGGACGAAAGCGGCGTCGGAGCCGTCCTCCAGAGAAGGAAGAAGGAGGGGCAGGGACTCCAGGTACAGATCGAAGGCGGCCTGGAGGTCTCCCTCGGTATAGCGGTCAAAGGCACGATCGAGGAGATCGTAGGGATCGGGAGACTCCTGACCAGGAGCCGCGATCGCCCCGGCCAGGATCAAGCCCAGGGTCAGAATCGCGACGATGCCGGGAGGGCCGAACCCTCGTCTCACTCGTCGTCGTCGCGAGGCTCGGGAGTGACCTCGAGAACGGCATTCGCGAGCTCGAGATTCCACTCCCGGCCTTGCCTGTCGACAGCACGGGTGGCCGCGGGATTGAGCTCGAGGAGCGAAGTCGTTCCGACCGGGACACCGAGATTGAGGTTCATCTCGAGCTCGACGAGCAGCCCCGGCAGCAGGTTGACCGATCCACTGGGAGAGTCCAGAGTCACCCGAACGATGCCCGGCTGCGAGAAGTCGAGGCTCGACCGGATGTCCCGACGCATGTCCCAGAGGTCGCTCAGGCTGACGAGCCCCACCACGGCGGGGTCGTACTGGAGCTCGAACTCGAGATGGGAGAGTCGTAGCAGCTCGCGCGTGCCGATGGCGACGACGACCTCGTCATCGCCCCGGGTCTTGATGATGCTCGCCTTCTCGAGCCCCGTCACCTCGAGCAGGAACGGAGCGTCCCGCTCGATCACGGTCAGAGACGCGTCGAGGGTGACAAAGGGGCTGAGCTCCAAATTCTCGTCCCAGAGCTCGGTGGACGAGGCAATGACCGCAAGGTCCTGGACCTCACCCGGAACGAGACCCTGCTCGCGCTTCACCAGCATGGCCAGGAAGGGACCGTGGCGCTCGTTGATGGCCGCCTCGGGGGAGCTGAAGAGCGTCTGGACGCCCGCCTCGTCACTGCCGACGATATCGATGACACCGTCGTTCGCGTCGCTGAAGACGTGGGCGCGCTCGATCAGCACCGGACGCTCGATCCTCCGGATGAGAATCTGGCCCTGCCTGATGCCCCGCGGCCGACAGGTACGAATCTGGATGAGGTAGGGGTGACCAGGACGAACCTGGACGTTCCAGAGGGTGAGCGGCACGGGGCCGTTACCGTCGCTGGCCACCGCGGGAGCGGGCGACAGGAGAGCCAGAAGAAAAAGGCTCCCCAGAGTGCGCTTCATCGAAATATGACGGCTCATCGGAAACTCCCTTCCTCGTCGCCCCCTCGGGAATCCGCAGGGGGCAAGGAGAAATCGACCGACCGGGAGACGCCGACGACCTTTCCGAGCTCGTCCAGCGCCTCGACCCGCCAAGTATAACGAACGGCAGGGTGAATCCGGACGTCTTTGTCCAGGATGAGCCGCGGGGACGAGGTCGTGGTCTCGTGGACGAGGGCCTCGGTCACGTCGTTGATGGTGACCCGATACGCCACGGCGCCTTCATACGCCCTCCAGCGGAGCTCAATCGGGGCCGAAACAGGCCCGGCCTCGAGAGGGCCCTCGGGCTCGAGCACCAGGACCCGGCCTCCGCGCTCCGTCCCTGTCCCCTCCGAGGGAAGGTCCATCACGGGCCGGCTGCCGAAGGGATCGAGGGCGAAGACGAGAATCGCCGCCGCAATGCTCGCCGCCACGGGCCACAGTCGCCGGAGCTCGAGGACCCTCTGAGTCCTCTGGGTGGGCTCGGGAAGGGCGATGGACCGGATCGTGGCGTCGGTCGCCTGGAGGACGAAACGGGTGCGCTCGTCGCCTGCGGGGGTCTCGGCGTCGGCGAGACAGGCCCGCGCGAGATCGACCTCGGCCTGGCAGCGGACGCATGTCTTCCGGTGCTCCTCCAGGCGGAGAGCCCTCCTCTCATCGACCCGGCCGACGACCCAGTCCAGAATGCTGTCGAGTCTCGGGCAATTCTCGGGTCCGTGTTCTGAGCGCCCCATGAGCGACCTCCTGTCGATTCGATTCCACGCGGCCTTGTCCTCAGTCAAGACGGCAGGCCAGCTCCGGTCTGGCACAGGTTTCTCCAAGTCTCTTCCTGGACGGGGATTGACCCCCGGCACCCGGGGTGACAACAATGGCGCTCCCCAGGGAGAGCACCATGAGACCCAGAGGGGCCGACGACGAACGGCTCGTGAACCTCGCACGGGGCTCCGGGCACGAGGCCACGGAGGCCCTGGAGAAGCTGCTCCGCCAGCACGAGCGGCTGGTGGTCAGCGTCTCTCTGCGCATTCTTCGCCACCGGGAGGATGCCGCCGATGCCGCCCAGGAGGCGCTCCTCAAGATCACCCGCACCCTCGACGGGTTTCGCGGCGACTGCAGCTTCACGTCCTGGGTCTATGCCGTCGCGCGCTCGGTGAGCCTGGATGTCCTCGACAAGCGCCGCCGTCTCGAAAAAAAGCTCGTCCAGAAAGGCGACGACGCGCTGCCCGAGCCGGCCGCCCCGGCCATGGTGAGCACCCCTCTCGAGCGAAAAGAGAGCTGGGAGGCCGTCCTCGGGTCCCTGTCCCGGCACCTGACCCCCGAGGAGTCGCGCATCCTGGTCCTCCATCATGTCGACGGCCTTTCCATGCGCGAGATCACCGAGAGGCTCGGCCTCGACAATCGCTCGGGGGCGCGGGCCTTTCTCGCCAGCGCGAAGCGCAAGCTCCGCGAGCGATCGGGCCCGCACCTCCTCGATCCGACCTCGGACGGCTCCTGAGCGGTCTCACGGACGGCGTTCAGCGGATCTCGAATTGAATGAAGCTCTCGTCGATGGTGGCCTGCGTCGTGGGATCGAGAAGCAGGACCGCGAGATGAACGGCCTTGCCCAGAAAGCGTGGATCAAGGTTCGACGGAATGCGCAGCGGCACCCGACCCCTGAGGATCCGGCCGTTGCCGGGAAGGTTCACCGGCGTGGGCGGCCCGATGTTCTTGATGCGTGAGAAGCTCGGCACCCGGGCCTGGATGAGAGCGTCCACGGGAAGCGTGGCCATGGTGTTGTTGAGGACGAAGGCGCGCGGGCGGTAGCGCCCGCCCCGATCCACCAGGTGGCCGGCGTCGCCCAGGAGGATGCTGGCATCGCTCGACAGGAGCACCGGATCGAGGGTCTGGTCGCCCGAGACGACGTAGGGCTCGACGAAGAGGCTGGCCGTGCCCTGACCCAGCGGCGCCGAGAAGCGGAGGAGGAAGGTCCCCGCGGGCAGAACGAACGAGTAGGCACCATTGACCGCACTCTCGCTCTGCGGCGTCGGCACCCGGGCTCCGGTTGCCATGTCGAAGGCCGAGGCGGAGACGGAGGGAAGACCCCCACGGGCCGGACCCAGCACCGTCCCCGAGACCAGGAATCCGTCGTCGAGAAAGAAGTCGCCCAGGTTCGCATCACCCGTCACGTCGACTCCGGCGAGGCGCACCGCCACCAGGCGATCGGCCTTGGCTGGCTCGATGCAGAGCTGCACGGTCCCGAGAGGTGCCACCACCGAAAAGTTTCCCGCGGCATCGGTGTTGTCGGCCGGGGTGACGATGGCCTCTCCCGAGAAGGAGTCGGCGAGATCGGTATCGGCGGCCACCACGGGCATGCCATCCGACGTCCGGAGGACGCGGCCCGTGAGAAGTGCGCCGTCATCGAGCGCGATGACCCCGATGTTGGTGTCACCCGCGATGACGATGCCGAGGACGGTTCTCGCGACCAGCCGATCGGCCTTCTGGGGCTCCACGGTGAAGTCGACGGTGGTGAGGGGAACCACCACGCTGAAATCGCCCAGGGCGTCGGTGTCGTCTCCGGCGGTGGGAACCCGCACACCGGTGCTCGATACATCCACGTCGGTATCGGCGCCCACGACCGCAGCTCCGTTCGAGGCCCGCACCACGCGACCCGAGAGGAGCGCCCCCGCGGTCAGCGAGATCGTGCCGAGGTCCGTATCCCCCACGATCACGATGTTCGGGATCTCGATCCCCACCAGACGATCCGCCTTGACGGGCTCGATGCTGAGGTCGACCGTGGTGAAGGGGACGATGACCGAGAACATCCCGAGGTTGTCGGTGTTGTCCCCGAGGGTGAACACCCTCTCTCCGGTCGAGCTGATGTCGGTGTCGGTATCGGCGTCCTGGACCGCGGCGCCGCCGGCCAGGCGGACGACCCGCCCGCTGAGCACAGCGCCCGGATCGAGGGACAGGGTGCCCAGGCTCAGGTCAGAGCCGAGGTTCAGGGAAATCTCCTGGGCGACCAGGCGATCCATGGTCGCCGGCCGGATCCGGAACCGGACCGGCCCGAGGGGTGCGATGAGGGAGAAGTTTCCCGAGAGGTCGGAATTGTCCTGGGGCAAGAAGACCTGATCTCCGGCGGAGTCGAGGAGGTCCAGATCGACCGCCACCACGGGCGTACCTCCCGCGGTGCGCACCACGGTTCCGGTGAGCAAGGCCCCCGGCACGACGGTGATCAGGCCGATGCTGGTGGTGCCGGTGCCCACCGAGACGTTGCTCACCATCTCGGGCACGAACCTCGATGCCACGGTCGGGATCAGGAGAACGTCGTAGGTCGTGTTGTCAGGGACGGTCACGCTGAAGTTCCCACTGACGTCGGTCAGGTCGCCGACCAGGGGAATCGAAGTTCCGTTCGGATCCAGGACATCGATATCGACGTTCGGAATTCCCATCCCCAGACCGGCCACGGTCCCGGTGAGGGTGGCGGCCTGAGCAGGAGCGACTTGGGTGACCAGGGCAACCAGGGCGACCAAGAGCCCCGGGGCAGACAGAATACGCATGACGGAGAGCCTCCTTTCGTGCCTCATGAAAGAGAATGGCCCCAGCGGACCACCCCATGGCGTGGACGGAGGAGGTCGAGGGGATGGCACAGGTTTGTCCGCCCGACGATTCGGCCCGGGGCCAGACGGTCATGAGGCTCGGGCCATCTTCGACGTTCCATGAGACGAAAGGAACCCCATGATGATCCCCGGCTCCCGCGCCCTTTGCCCTGCCTTCGGGCCGCTGCTCCTTCTTTCTCTTCTCCTCGTCGGCTGCGGGGTCAAGCTCCCCGTGGGCGAGATGCGGACGATCCAGCACCAGATCGAGACGGGAAGCGCGACCACGGGTCGGGTCCGGCTCATCATGACCGTGGGTGAGCTCGAACTCCTCCCGGGAGGGAAGGCCCTCCTCGACGCCACCATCGCCACCAACGTCGAGGGGTGGCTCCCCGAGGTGAAGGCGGCCCCGCGCGACGGGGTGCAGGAGGTGACGATCCGCCAGCCCGAGGGGAATGCCGGATCGGGAGCGAAAAACCGCTGGGACGTTCTCGTGGGTGCCCACGTGCCGCTGGACCTCGAGGTCACGTGCGGGGTCGGAGAGGCCTCGCTCGACCTCCGGGGCATCGAGCTCTCGAGGCTGGAGGTGACCCTCGGCGTCGGCGACGTCGTGGTGGATGTCTCCGGAGAGCGGGCCGGGAGCTTCGAGGGCTCGGTCACCGGCGGCACGGGGATGACCACCGTTCGCCTGCCCCGCGACCTCGGGGTGCGGGTGAAGGCCGAGCGCGGCATCGGCACCATCAGCACCGAGGGGCTGCGCAAGACCGACAAGGGCTACGTCAACGACGCCTGGGGCGAATCGGAGACCTCGATCGACCTCGAGGTGACGGTCGGGGTGGGATCGGTACGGCTGGAGGTGAAGTAGGGGGCATCCGCGGCCCCCTTCGCGTCATGCATCCAGGGACTTCTCGAGGACGAGGGCGCCGCCAACACGCTCGGATTCTCGACCACCAACGCGTTCACGCTGCTCCTGGAGTGAGCCTTCACCCGGGTGAACGAGAGCAGCCCCGAGGGCGCATCGCCCCCGGGGCCTCACACCTCGAGACGGTGACGACGCCTCGCTCAGTCCTCGCGTAGGGGTCCGAGGACGTTGCCGGAGCAGTCGTTGTCACCCGTCGGAACCTGGATGCCCGCGTCCGCCGAGTAGTCATCGTTGACGAAGTCGCGACGCCGGATGCCCCACTCGGTGTTACCGGTGAAGGCGTTCCCGCTGACGAGCTCGTCGGCGGTACGGCGGGTGCGAAAACCGTTCTGGGTGTTGTTCCGGGACATGTTCGACAGGATCATGTTCGCCGACGTCCGGTGAAGGCGAATACCGGTGTCGACCGCCCGCAGAACCACATTCCGCTGCACGACGTTGCCGCTCGAGCGGACGACCCCGATACCGACGCTGCCCGTGTCGCTGATCCGGTTGTCCTGAACGGTGTTGCCGGAGAACCCGACCACCGCCACCCCGAACCCGCCCCGGAGGAAATCGTTATCGCTCACGAGGTTGCCGGTTCCGCGAACCTTGATCCCGCCATGGACATTGTCCATGAAGGTGTTCGTGGAGACCTCGTTGTCGTCCGCGTCGTTGAGGTCGATGCCACGCCGGTTTCCGGAGAACACATTTCCCTGGACCAGGGAAGCGTTCGTGCGCCGGAGCTCGACTCCGTTCCGGGTCTGGTCTCCGGAGATCGAGAAGCCGGTGATGGTCACATTGGTCGCATCCTGGACCGTGATCGTGTTCCCGACCCCCGCGCTCACCACCGAGGTCGTGGCGGGGTTCTCGCCCTGGAGCACGAGGTTCGACCGGAAGATCAAGACGTTCTCGACGTAGATTCCGGCGCGCACCAGGATGTCGACGGTCCCGCTGGCGTCACCATCCGTGGCTCCGAACACCGCGGCCTGGATCGTGGGAAAATCGTCCGGAACAAACGCATCCTGGGCCTGAGCGACCGAGCCACAGAGCATGGCGTACGAGAGAAAAGAGAGCACGACAGGGGATCGTCGCATGGTGTCTTCCTCCTGATTCCCGAAGAACGAGGTCCTGACTGGACGTGGCCAACCGCCGGCTGGGTGGAGAGCTCGCCTCTGCAAGACTCTCCACCGGGCCGCTACGCCGTGGGCTCGTGGCATCTTCATGAGTGTAGACAGCGGCGCAGGACCGAATGGCACAGCATCGGAAAAGTCCATTCTTCTTGCTCTCCGTCAATTGACCCCCGTCCATTCGCCACCGCCCCTTCTCCTTCCCTCGCATCCCGTGTCACACTTCTCCGGTCATGAAAGGAGACACGGCAGCCCTTCCTCGACCCCATCGAACCGCGTGGATCGCGGTGGGTGCGGCGATCGCGACCATCGGCATGAAGGGGACGGCCTACTTCCTCACCGGATCGGTGGCGCTCCTCTCCGATGCCCTCGAATCCTTCGTGAACCTGGCGGGTGCCCTTCTCGCCCTCGGACTCCTCATGGTGGCCTTCCGTCCCGAGGACGAGGACCACGCCTACGGCCACGGCAAGGCCGAATACTTCGCCAGCGGTGCCGAGGGGATCCTGGTGCTGGGAGCGGCCCTCTCCATCGCGGTCGCCGCCGCAAGACGCATCATGGATCCATACCCGATCGAGCAGGTGGGGCTCGGCCTCGCCATCTGCGTCGCCGCCTCGATAGTCAACTTGCTGGCCGCGGGCAGCCTTCGCCGCGCCTCCCTCCGCTACGAGTCCGTCACTCTCGACGCCAGCGCGCGCCACCTCATGACCGACGTGTGGACCTCGGCCGGAGTCGTCCTGGGAGCGGGTCTTGCCTCGCTCACCGGATGGCTCGTCCTCGATCCCCTGGTGGCGCTCGCGGTGGCCCTGCACATCCTGTGGGCTGGACTCGGCATTCTCGGACGCTCGGTGGCCGGACTCATGGATGCAGCCCTTCCCGTGGCCGAGCGTCAGCTCGTCCAGCAGATTCTCGATCGACAGGTCTCCGAGAGCCTCACCGTTCACGCCCTGCGCACGCGCCGGGCCGGTGCCCGACGCTTCGTCTCCTTCCACGCCCTCGTCCCGGGAACCTGGTCCGTCCAGAAGGGACACGATCTCCTGGAGAGGGTCGAGGCCGAGATCCGCGAGGCCATCCCGAACGTCTCGATCCTCGCGCACCTCGAGCCCCGGGACGACCCCGCGTCGTTCGCCGACGAGCGGCTGGACAGGACGTAGGGCCCAGTGCCCTTGTCCTTCCCGGATCCGCCCCGTATGATCGTGCCTGCATTCCCCTTGACAGGCAGATCCCTTGAGCAAGCCCCGAGCCAGCCACGGCGCCGATTCCCATCCCAGCGGAGTCCTCGTGCGCAAGGCACGCGAAGGGGACCAGAAGGCCCTCGACATCCTTCTGGCGCGCTATCAACCCCGGGTGATGAGCGTCGTCCGCAAGAGACTCGGACCGGCGCTGCGATCGCAAGTCGAGTCGCGAGACGTGATGCAGGACGTGATGGTCGATGTCCTGCGCTCGATCCAGGACTTCGTCCCGAAGAGCGAGGGTGCCTTTTACCGGTGGATCTCCCGGGTGGTGGAGAACCGACTCCGCAGCAGTGCCCGGCAGCAACGACGCCGCGTCCGGGTCGTCGCCGAGGAAGCGCTCCCCGAGCAGCCCGATCCGGAGCCCGAGCGCGCCCTCGAGCGCCTCCAGCGGGAATACGAGAAGGACCTCCTGGGCCGTTCCATCGAGGCCCTCCCTCCCGCGCAGGCGAGGGTCGTCCGCCTGCGCAACTACGCCGGCCTTTCGTTCCGCGACATCGGTGACATCCTCGAATGCACCGAAGAAGCGGCCTGCGGACATTACCGGCGGGCCAAGATCCGGCTCGTGGTCGAGCTCAACCGTCTCAGGAAGGAGGACGACAAGGGTGGCGAGGGAGAGTGAGACCGGATCCGCCGCACCGGATCGCCTTCTCGAGGAATACATCGAGGAAAAGGAGTCCGGGGGCCGTCCGGATCGGGACCGCTTCTTCGCACGTTGCGCGACGGAGAGAGATCGCGACAATTTCCGGGAGCTCATCGACGAGTACGAACGTCTCGGCGATTCCCTGCCCGAACCCGATCCTCCCTCCCATGTCGTGGCGGGCTACCGGCTCGTGCGCAAGCTCGGGCAGGGCGGAATGGGAGTCGTCTACGCGGCGCTCTCCCCCTCCGGAGAGGACGTGGCCCTCAAGCTCCTGCCGCCCCGACACGACCTCGACCCATCGACCCGGGACAGGCTCGAGCGCGAGATCGAGATCCTCCGCAAGCTCGATCACCCGGACATCGTCAAGGTCCTCGACCGGCAGGAGCAGGGCGGAGAGCTGGTCCTCGTTCTCGAGCTCCTCGACGGAGGCTCGCTGGCCGACCGGATCCAGGAGATCCAGCGGCGCCATGATCCCCCCACTCCCTCCGAGATCGAGAGCTCCTGCCGCCTCGTTGCTCGAGTGGCCCGGGCCGTTCATGCCGCCCACGAGCAGGGTGTCCTCCACCGGGACATCAAACCTTCCAACATCCTCTTCGACGGTCGTGGAGGGATGAGGCTCGCCGACTTCGGACTCGCCCACCTCGACGCCGCCACCAAGCTCACGACCTCCGGCAAGCTCATGGGCACCGCCGCCTACATGGCTCCCGAACGCATGCTCTTTCCCGGGAATCCCGCCGACCCCCGCGGCGACGTCTACTCCCTGGGGATCACTCTCTACGAATCGATCGCGCTCACCGTCCCCTTCAAGGGCTCGATCACGGAGATCCTCTCCGCCGTACGCCGGGGTCCTCCCCCTCTGCACCTTTTCCTCGGCTACCGCCTCGATCGGCGGCTCGAGGCCATCGTCGAGAAGAGCGTGGCCGACACGCCGGGCCTGCGCTATTCCTCCGCTGCCGCTCTCGCCTCCGACCTCGATGCCTTTCTGGAAGGTCGCCCCGTCCTCGCCACGCGCGCCCGGTGGAGACGGAAGTGCTCGCGTGCGATCCGTCGCCGCCCCCTCGTCACGGCGTCCATCGTGGGCACACTTCTCCTCGCCCTCGGAATCGGCCTCGCCCGCGCCAGCGCGAAAAGGGAGCGACTCGCCGCGAGCCTCGATACCGCCGTCGAGCACGTGCGGTCCGCCGAGACCGCCGATCGGGACATGCGTCTCATGACCGACGACACGGCGATCCACGACTGGTCCAACCTGGGACAGAACGCCGAGGTCCTCGTCGATTGGGAGGCACGCTTCCGGGGCCTCGCCCGGCAAGCCGAGACGGAACGCGACGTCGCCGATCCCATCCTCCGGAGAATCCTCGTGGAGGATCCGTCCCACGAGGCGGCCCGGACCGAGTCTCCTCCTCCGGGGCGAGAGACTTCGGCCCCGACGCGGCGCGATACCAAGGGGGGCCACGGCGGCGACGGTGGAAACGGTGGGGCCGCCGCAGGCTCCGGCAGCGGGGGCGACGGGGGCAGCGGAGGCAAGGGCGGCGACGGCGGCCCCGTGCCGGCCGCCACGCCCGGCGACGGCGGCGACGCCGGCGACGGAGGCAACGGGACCTCGTCCGGGTCCGGCGGAGACGGAGGCGACGGCGGAACCGGTGGCGACGGTCCCCACTGGGGTGCGGCCGGCGGCGACGGAGGCAACGGAGGCAACGGCCACACCGGCGGCGACGGCGGCGACGGAGGGAGCGGAGGCGACGACCAGGGCCCCTTCCCGCCCCTCGACAACGACGGACCCGACGGCGCCGATGGCCGCGACGGCTACTCGATCAACGACTACGCCCGCGACCACGCCCTCGACGACACGATCTCGATCCTGCGGCTGATTCTCGATCTCTTCAGAGGGCCGCGAAGACCCTGATCCAGAGCAACAAGAGGATGCGACGGGCTCCCGCCGGCCGGCCGGCGGGAGCCCTTTGACATATTAATGTCTGGGCGATATGCTTCGATGTATGCGAACCACGATCCGCATTGACGACCAGCTCCTGGTCGAAGCCAAGAAGCTCGCCGCCACCACGGGCCGGACCCTGACCGCCGTCATCGAGGACGCTCTGCGAGCAGCCATCGCGCAGACACCGCCCTCCCGTCGACGACCGCGGACCAAGCTCACCACCTATCGGGGGCGCGGACTTCAGCCGGGCGTGGACCTCGATGATGCGGCATCCCTCCTCGATCTCATGGAGGGGTCGGATGGTCCTTCTTGACGTGAACGTCCTGGTGTATGCACACCGCGAGGATGCACCGCGGCACCTCGAGTACCGCGAATGGCTCGAGCGGATGATGGCGGGGCCCCAGCCCTATGGCCTCTCCGATCTCGTTCTCTCCTCCACCCTCCGGATCGTGACCCATCCCAGGATCTTCGCCCCTCCCACTCCCCTGGCCACCGCGCAGAGGTTCGTGGATGGGGACTTTGCCCGCTTCCAGGGTCTCTCCTGGCGCCATCCGCTCGAGAACTGACCGGCTCTCCCCCTCTCCCCCTGGCCCCTTGCGGCCGACCGCCCTCCGGGGCTAAAATCGAGTCCGAGCCATCCCACCGGCCCGGATCCGTCGTCGGGACACCGTCGTCAAGGCGGTCAGCCCGGATCGCGCCCCCCAGCCGCGATCCCAAAGGAGAAGAGGACCCTCATGACCCGAATCGCCGCCGCCCCGACCGCACTTCATCACCAGTCCGGCAGCTCGACGCTCGCTCTCTCGGTCTTGCTGGCCATCCTGGGAACCGTGGCCCTGCTCATGGTCGTCGTTCCCGAGAGAAGCCCGGACCCCACGGCCGAAGCGGCGCCCGGCGGCTTCGGGCCCGTGACCAGCTACAAGCAACAGGTCTTCGAGAACGCCCTCGAGGGCCTCCGCTTCGAGGGAGGTCGGGTCGTCGCCCTCCGTGGTCACGCCCGGGTCGCGTCCTTGACCTCCGATGATGCCGCCCAGGAGCGGGAGCGCGAGGGCCATCGCCGGATGGCCACCCACAACAACGTCCTGGGGGCTCTCTCCGCCTTCACCGAGGCCATCCTTCTCGACCCCGACGAGGCAACTCACTACGTGTCGCTGGGTGAGGCTCTCCTCTGGAAGAAGAAGGTCGCCGAGGCCGAGGCGGCGTTCCGCACCGCCGTCGACCTGGATCCCGATCTCGCTCCGGCGCGTCGTGCCCTCGCCGCGCTCCTCGACTCCCGGGCCAACCGGGACGAGGCCATCGCGCACTGGACGCGCGCCGTCGAGCTCGATCCCGACGGCGTGGAGGCCCACTCGGGTCTCGCCCGCAGCGCCTACTACGCGGGAAGGACCGCGCTCGCCCGACTCCACGCCAGCCGCGTGACCGCTCTCGGGAGCACCCTTCCCGCAGCCTTCACCGCGCTCCTCGCCGGCGGCTCGCCCGATCGCCTCCCCGTGAGCGCGGGCGGCGGGGTCACCGTCGGGCCCCAGGTCAAGATCGACACCAGCGGCACCGCGGCCGCCAACGAGACCTCGGCCGCCTCCGTCACCCCGACCCCGGACGAGGTCGTGGGTACCTGGAACGACTACCGCTCGAGCGGCGTGCGCATGGGCGTGAGCGTCAGCCTCGACGGCGGAAGCACCTGGACCGACCAGCTGCTGCGCCCGCCTGTCCCGAACCAGTCGAGCGTCGAGGGTGATCCGATGACCGCCTTCGACCCGAGGACGGGGAGCCTCTGGGTGGGAGCGATCTCCTTTGCGGGCAATGGCGGCCTCTACGTGGCGAAGAAGGAGCCCGGCCAGACCACCTTCGAGCCGTCGGTCCAGATCGGTCAGGTCTCCTTTGCCGACAAGGGATGGATGGCGGCTGGACCCGGCCCCGGGAACCCCGACAGCACGCGCCTCTACATCGCCTACAACGAGGGATTGTCGCGCTCGAATGACCTGGGTGCCACCTGGCTCGGCCCGGTGAGTGCACCGAGCGGACTCGGCTTCAACCCCAGGGTCGGCCCCTCCGGCAACGTCTATATCGCCTACTCGGACTCGAACGGCGTGAGCCTCCTCAAGAGCCTCAACGGCGGCACCTCGCTCGGCGCCCCGACCCAGATCGCCGATCGCATCGATCCGTTCCTGGTGGGCGGCGCGCAGGTCCCCGGCACCTTCCGCGTGGCCGGGCTTCCCGCCTTCGCCGTGGATCCGGTGGAGGAGATCCTCTACTGCATCTATCCCGATTCCACCTCGCAGATGGGGAGCGAGGTCGATCTCGATCTCTACTTCACGAAATCGATGAACCGCGGTCTCAGCTGGTCGACGCCTTCCATCATCGACATCGATCAGGGGCCGCCCGGAGACCAGTTCTTCCCGTGGCTCGAGGTCGATGACGCGGGTACGCTCCACCTCGTCTACTACGACACCCAGAACACGGCCCAGAGCGACACCGACACCGATGGTTTCATCGACGCCTACTACGCCTACAGCACGAACCGGGGCAACTCGTGGACGCGGGCTCGCCTCACCCCGACCCCGTTCAACTCGAGCCTGGACGGTCGGGGCGGCGGCGACTCGTTCATCGGCGACTATCTCGGCCTCGCCTATGCCGGCACCACCGCCTGGCCCTGCTACCTCTCCAACCAGGACGGCGATGCCGACGTCTACGTCAACAAGGTCACCCATCCCCCGGTGCCGCCGCTCGAGATCACGCTGACCCCGCTCGCGGCACTTCAGATGGCGACGCTCACCGTGACGGGCGCCCGCCCGGGAACCGATGTCGTGATCCACTGGACGCGCGGCGGCTCCGATCCGGACATGGGGCCCTGTCCTTTCGAGTACGGCGGGCTCTGCATCGACCTCATCGGCAACGTCAAGAACACCACGCCCCGGACCGCCGACGGCAACGGCGAGCTCTCCTTCACCCATCGCGTGCCGCCCATCCCCCCCGGCCGGGAGGTCAGCGTGCAGGTGGTCAACATCCTGGGGCCGGCCGGCATCACCTCGGCCAAGTCGAACATCGCGGTGGAGGTGACCCAGTAGGGAGGGGGCCCCGTGTCACTGGTTGCCGTTGGGCGCGACCCGTGAATCGGTGGGCCGCTCGGGCAGCGGGTGGAGCTCCGTCCTCAGCTCCTCGAGGAGGAGGTCCACCGCACGCTCGAGCTGTCGATCCTGTCCGCGCGCCAGCGAGGCGGGGTCGTTCTCGACCTCGACATCGGGCTGAACGCCGCGCCCCTCGATGGCCAGGGAGCCATCGAGGTGGGTCAGCGCGAATTCGGGTACGAGCACCGTTCCTCCGTCGAGGAGCTTACCCCGGTCCATGACCCCGATGGTGCCCCCCCAGGTTCTCCGTCCGACCAGCCTCCCCAGCCCGCTGCGCCGGAACGCCTCCGCGAAGACCTCACCGTCGGAGGCGGTCCTCTCGTTGACGATGCAGCAGAGCGGCCCGTGGAACGTCCGGGAAGGGTAGGTCTCCATTCCCGTCGTCCGGCCGAACCGGACGAACAGCACCTCCCGACGGAGACGCTCCAGCATGGTCGAGGAGAGCCATCCCCCGGAATTGGAGCGGACGTCGACCACGAGCGCGTCGTGGCGGAGCTGTCCCGAGAGCCCGCGGATGAACGCCACGAGCCCCTTCTCCCCCATGTCGGGAATATGCAGATATCCGACGCGCCCGCCCGACCGCTCGGCCACGAGGCGCATCCGCCCTTCCACCCAGGAGAGGTACTCGAGCTCGGTCTCGTCCCGCAGCGGCTCGAACGCCACCTCGCGCGCTCCGATGGCCGACGGGCGCTGGCTCACCATCATGCGGACGCTCGACCCCGAGAGGTTGCGAAGAAGACGGTAGGGATTGTCCCTCGCCACGAGCTCGGTGCCCTCGATGGAGATCACGTAGAGACCTTCCACGTCCTCGGCCATGGGCTCGCGGAAAGGCGACCTGCCGCCGGGTTCGTCATTGTGGCCCCGGAGCACGGAGGCAATGCGGTAGCGACCCGCCCCGGCGTCCAGCTCGAAGCGCAGTCCGGGCAGGGCCATCCCGGGATGGATCGGAATCTCGTAATCTCCACCCGAGATGTAGGCATGGCTGACGCCCAGCTCGGCAATCATCTCGCCGATGAGATCGTTGAGGTCCACCCGGTGGGCCACCTGGGGAAGGAGAGCCGCGTAGCGATCTCGCAGCCGACTCCAGTCCCGCTCATTGAGAGCACGCGTGAAGAAATAGTCGCGGAATCGTCGCCAGACCTCGTGAAAGATCTGCCGCCACTCGTTTCTCGGATCGATCTCCACCACCATGCCACGGGTGTCGATGCGCCGCCGCGGCACGGGGTGCCTCTCCAGCTCGAGGACATGAAGAGCGCTCGGGTCGCGCACGAGAACCTTCTTGCCATCCTGCGATACGCAGTAGCCGTCGCAATCCGGTGACACCACGCGGACGGTGAGAGACTGGAGATCGAGCTCGCGCAGCTCGGCTTCCGCCACGGACTCGGGCATATCCCCCCCGTCGAACCGGATCGGGTACACGCTCTCGAAGAGCAGCCGCCCGGGGACCGCGACGAGCCGGCGGTACGAGCCCACGGGAACGGGAAGGACCCTCGCGCGCTCCTCCAGGCCCTCGAGCTCGACCTCGATCCGCGGGGTCCCGGCAGGACTCGATGTCTCCGGTCCCGGCCACGACTCCCGGGCGCCCTTGGTCAGGCCATAAGCAAGGATCACCGATGATCCCTCCACGAGGTGATTCCAGTCGCGGCGATCGATGCGCACCATCGGGCTCCGCTCGGCGATGACATACAGAAACCGTCCCCGGGGATCCCAGGCCGGGCTCTCCTCGTGCGTGAGCTCGGAGGTGATCCTCACCGTTCGCCGGGTGTCGATGGAGTACAGGTGGATGGAGCGCATGAGCGTGGGCTGGGTCAGGGAGAAGGCCAGGTAGCGTCCGTCGGGGGACCAGACCGCATCATCGATGGTTCCGCGCTCCTCGTCCGCCACCAGGGCCAGCGTCCCCGTCTCGAGATCGATGACCCGGAGCAGCCCGTCCTTGTCCCCGAAGGCGATGCGCCGACCGTCGGGAGAAAAGACCGGCGCTTCCAGCCTCTCCTCCAGACCGCGGGTGAGAGGCTCGGGCTGGCCACGGCCGTCGGCGGTCCGGCGATAGAGCTGCTCCTCGCCCGACCGGTCGGAAACGTAGGCCACCCACTCCCCGTCGGGCGACCAGCGCGCTGCCCGATCGTGAGCGCCGTCGGACCGGGTGAGGTTCCTGGTCTCCTTGCCCGAGACCGTGGTCGTGAAGACATCGCCCCTGCCGACGAGGAGCACGCGGTCTCCCCGGGGCGAGAGCGCGAAGTCCTCGATGTGCTCGCCGGCCGATACGGCGCGGGGTCGAGTCGCGAGCCCGTCGGTGGGGACGTTGACCTCGATCCGCCGCGTCTCTTCCGTCAGGAGATCGAGCTGCCAGAGCGAGCCGCCGAGCTCGTAGACGATGCGAGAAGCACCGTCGGTGCCCGGCCACCTCACGTCCCAGGTCTCGCCGAAGGTGAGCTGCCGGAGCTCTTCGGTGCCGAGATCGAGCCGCCAGAGATTGGCGGTGCCCGATCGGTCCGAGACGAAGACCACGGCGTTGCCGATGAAGAGTGGATCCCGATCGGTGCGCGGGTGATCGGTGAGCCTCCGGCTCGCGCCCGATCGCAGGTCGAAGAGGTGGATGTCCTGGGCCCATCCGCCCTCGTAACGCTTCCAGTGGCGGAAGTCGCGGGCCAGAGGAGTGAAGGCGATGCGCCGGCCATCGGGCGAGAAGTCTCCCGCCCCCGCCGACCTCATGGGAAGAGGCACGGGCAGACCACCCGGAACGGGCACCGTGAACAGCCGACTGTCGGCGAGATCCCAGCTCTCCCTCAGGCTCCGGAACAGCACATTTGCACCGTCCGGAGTGAAACCGCAGACCTGGTTGTCGTAGCCGAGTCGCAGGGGTAGTGGCCCCTTCGCCGGATAGAAGGTGAGCTGTCGCGGCTCTCCCCCGGTGGAGGGGACGACGTAGACCTGCTCGCCGCCGTCGATCTGCCCGGTGAAGGCGATGGTCTTTCCGTCCGGCGAAAAGTGCGGAAAGAGCTCGAGGCCGGGATGCGACGTGAGACGCGTGGCCGCGCCACCCCAGGTCGTGGTGAGCCAGAGATCTCCGGCGTGGGAAAAGACGACCTCTCTCTGGTGCACGTCAGGATAGCGCAGGAGCAGCGTTCCGCCAGGAACCGGCTCCTGGCCCGAAGCAAGGGTCGCCCCGAGGTGCACGAGGACGAAGAGGAAGAGGAAGGCGATGCGGCGACCGGCTCCAGGAGTCCGGCGGATCGAGGTTCGTGTGGCGGCAAGGGACATCCCCGTATCGATCGCAGACCCGGAGGATCGGGTCAAGGGGGCGACTCGCCGGCGAATCCCGTGCCCGAAAAAAGGGCGGAGAGCCCGAAACGACACGAGCCCTCCGCCCAGGACCCGGCGCGCCCTCACGCCGGGTCGATTCGAGACGACGTCTTCTTACCCCTCGTCATTCCGGGTGATGCTCTCCACGACGACTGCCGAGAGACCCTTCTGCGAGTAGAGCGCTCCCTCGATCACCACCAGGTGTCCGACGTGCTTTCTGAGCTGCTCGGCCTCGTCTCCCTGGGCACTCCAGAGCACGACGTGGATCTTGTCGTTGGTATCGAGACCCAGCGGAACCATCACGTGCTCCCTGGCGTCGCCCGTCGGGGCGGTCTCGTGGGTCATGGCCCGGTTCAGATCCACCAGACGCCCGTGGAGCGTGGCGGTGACCCGGATCGGCTTGGTCACGTCGGGCTCGGTCTGGGCCGCCACGTCGACGGGCAGCATCAATCCCGCCAGCACGGCACAAACTGCCAGGAACAAGACCACCGCCAGCAGATACTGAATGTCTTTCATGGCCATCTTCTCTGCCCTCCTCGGAAACCTCCGGCGCGCGCGGGCCCGGGTTCCGGACGGACCGCGACGCGGCGCTCTCCTTCCTTCGATGCCGGGCGGTCTCCCGTCGTTCTCGTTTTCGCCCAGCACACTGTCACGCTCAATCATGCGGCTCATAACGACTTGTGAGTAGATTCAGAAAGTGTGAACCCCGGCTCGCCCTCGAGCGTCGAAACTGAAGCGGGACCCGTTCCCGCGAGAGGACGGCGGGTGACGCGCTCCGGGCGGAACACGCGAGCATCCGCGCAAGGGAGGGAAAGTCGAGCCCATGAGCGAGAGTGGTCAGGCGGTGGCAAGGAGGGCAGGCTCACGGCAAGTTGCGGAGCGGCCCCCCGAGCAATCCTTCGAGCGGCTGGTGCAGCGCTACGAGGATCGCGTGTACAGCCTGGCCCTTCGTCTTCTTGGCAACCCCGATCGCGCCCTCGACGTGACCCAGGAGACCTTCGTGAGGGCCCTACAGGGGCTGCAAAGCTTCCGCCGCGAGTCCTCGTTCTCGACCTGGCTGTGCCGGATCACCATCAACCTGTGCTACAGCGAGCGCCGACGCGACGGGCGCCGACGTCTCAAGAGCCTGGGGGATGTCCTGGACCGCGAAGCGTCCCAGGAGACGCGATCGCGTGCCGTGCTGCACGACGACCGGGCCCGGGAGCCGTTCGAGGCGAGCCAGAGCCGGGAGCTGAGCGCTCTGGTGCAGCGAGCGATCGCCGCCCTCGACGACGATCTCCGGTTCGTGGTGGTCCTGCGCGATCTCGAGCAGCTCTCCTACGAGGAGGTGGCCACGGCCCTGGCCATCCCCGTGGGTACGGTGCGATCGAGGCTTCATCGGGCGCGTGAGAGGCTGCGGTGTCGTCTGCGGCCCTGGCTCGAGGAACATCGCGGCGGAGGCGACCGAGAGGGGGGAAGAACGTGACCGACTCCTGCACCCGCAACCGCGTCCGCGTCCAGGAATGGATCGATGGCCGTCTCTCCGAACCCCGGCGGGACGAGGTGAAACGACACCTGGCCGACTGCCCGCCCTGCCTCCGTCAGGCGCGCGAGACGGCGGCTCTGGTGCGCACCCTGCGTTCGCTCCCCCGCGACAAGGCTCCCGGTGGAGTCCTCGAGGGGGTGGTGAGCCGCCTCGCCGCGGGGAAGATCCAGGCCCAGAGGATCCCGGGACAGAAAATCCCGGGGCAGAAGATCCCGGGCCAGAGGAGCCCGGGTCAGAGGAGCCCGGGTTTGGAGGGACGGCCTTCGCGATCGAGGCCCACAAGACAGGCCTCCACAAGACCGGCCTCCACAAGACCGGCCCCCGCAAGACTGGCCCCCGCAAGACTGGCGTTCGTCTCCCCCCGCGTCTCGTTCTGGGCCGCGTGCACGGCGGCCTTTCTCCTCGGCGTCACCGGGACCGTCGTCTTCAACAGCACCTTCACGGCAACCTCGACCGGGAGACTGGGTCCGGCCGCCAGCCGGCCCGGCGTCGCTCCCGACCGGGATTCGCTGCCGGGGCTCGAGACCCGATCCGCACCCACCACGTCCTCGCTCCCGGGGGGCGAGCCGTGGCTCGGCCCCTTCCTCGAGAATCCGGGCAGCAATGACCTCTCCCTCGTCGCCCATCCCGGCGATCCTCTCGAGCCCGAGAGCGAGACACGTCCCCGTACTCCGGGGTCTTCCGCCCTCGAGAAGCTGCCTGGCCCCGCCACGGGCCGGTAGTCGAAAAAAATCTCTTCCCTTCCCTTTCGCGGCCCTCGTCCGAGGGCCTCGAGCCTCTCTCCAGTTGACGAGCGAGCACACGACGCCGGGCGAGGACGACCGGGGGATCGAGGGCTCGGGACACGACAGGAATCCCAGAAAGGAAGGCCAGAGATGAACACCCGAACCACAGGACTGGCAAGAGTCGCGACGGGAGTCGCCTTCGCCATCGGTCTCATGAGCTTGGTCCCCGACACCGCGAGCGCCAATCCGACCGAACGACCCGATCACATCCAGGTCGGACAGGGAAGCACCCTCACCATCGACGAGGTGACGCCGTTCAGCGTGCGCCTCTCCTGGACCACCGGCAAGGCCTACTCTCACTACACGGTGAGCAGGAGCGGCGGAGACCAGCCGGGCCGGATCGAGAGCTATTCCGGCAATCCGCGACGACGGGGCTCGGCCAACATCAAGCGGCTCCAGCCGGAGACCACCTATGACTTCGAGGTGCGAGCCCTCGACAACCGACGCTGGGTCTTCATCGCCAGCGCGAGCGTGACCACCAAGGCTGCCCAGCGCGTTCCCGTCGAGGATGGCTGCGACTACGCCGAGGTCTCGCTGCGACGCCTCACCAGCTCCGAGGCCGAGATCGACATCCAGGCGGCCTGCGAGTTCAGTGAGCTCACGCTCGCCCTCATTCCTCTGGACGGTGGCGTCCGCGAGCTCCGCCCCATCAACCTCCTGCGGCCGACCAGGGTCTTCCGGTACACCTTCGACGGCCTCGATCCCGACAGGGCCTACCGGATCCGGGTCGCCCGCATGGACGGAGAGGAGCCCACCCCCCTCGGGAACCCGGTTCTCTTCCGCACGCCCTGATACGAGACCACCGGCTCTCTCGGGTCCGTGCCTTCCCGAGAGAAGCCCCGATTCCCCCCGGGAAGCCGCGAGAGAACTCTCGCGGCTTCATTCTTCTTTGTCCTCGCCCGAGCCCCGGATCCTGGCGTAGTGCGAGCGCAGGAGAGTGATCTTCCCGGGTTTGAGACCCGGAAGCAGGGACTCGAAGAGCTCGTCCAGTCCGTGACGGGCGAGAAGGGACGTGACCCGGGCCGCCACCCGCGGGCTGGGGTCGCGGATCACCACGGCGATGCGCTCCGCCGTCGCGCGATCGGATCCGGCGAGGACCGCGGCAAGGAGCTTCTTCCGCTCCTTCTGATCGGCGGCGAGGAAGCGATGGATGAGATCTTTGTCGGTGGTCATGGTGGGCTCCTTCTCAGTGCCCCGACTCGCCGGACTCGAGCTTGCCCGCGAAGCTGCGATAGGTGTAGGTGAAGTAGCCGCATACGAGGAGCATTCCCGGAATCCACCAGAAGAGCGCGATGCCGAGTGCCCGGGGAGAGGCGGCGGCGGTGGTTAAGGTCAGCGAGTGGGGATTTCCTGGAATCGCGGGCAGCACGTCCGGATGGAGGCAGAAGGCGACGCTGAGCAGCATCGAGGCCAGAAAGACGCAGGACGAGAGAAAGGCCCGGACCTCGGCCCTCCTCGTCTGGAAGAACCGGATCCCGAGGAGCGAGGCGGCGGCGAGGACGGGGAAGACGGCTCCCGGGGGAAAGCTGACGAAGTTGGAGAAGAGCAGAGGTCGCACGACCCGCGAGAGCACGGTCACGAGGACGGTGGTCACCACCGTGAACCACCAGGCGATCCGCACCGCGGCGCGGGCCCGAGCCAGGAGGCTTCCCTCGCACTTGACGGCGATCCAGAGGGCTCCGTGGAGACAGAGCGCCGCGACGGCGAGGACTCCCACCAGGAGCGTGTACCCGTCGATGATGCCGGGCTCCCCGGAGACGCGAAGGTCGGTCCAGAGGGGGAGGAAGAACCAGCCCTCCGCGTCGAGGGGCACTCCGCGCACCACGTTGCCCAGTGCCGCTCCGAGGAACAGCGCCAGGAGCGCGCTCGCCCCGCAGAAGACGACGTCGAAGAACGAGGACCACAGGGGGCTCGAGAGGTGGTTCCGGAACTCGATGGCCACTCCGCGAAGGATGAGGAGCCAGAGCACGATCATGAGCGGCAGGTAGAATCCGCTGAAGCTCGAGGCGTAGAGGGCGGGAAAGGCGAAGACCATGGTCCCGCCGGCGGCGATGAGCCAGACCTCGTTGCCGTCCCAGACCGGCCCGATGGATCGCAGGACGAGCCGGCGCTCCTCCTTCGTTCGCGCCACCAGAAGGTGGAGAGCGCCCGCGCCCAGGTCGAAGCCGTCGAAGACGACGTAGCCGACGAGCATGAGGGTCAACAGCCAGAACCAGAGCGATTCCACCGCTAGTGTCCTCCCTCGCTCTCCGCCGCGACGCCACTCGAGGGCCCCGCTTCGATTTCACGCCAGACCAGGAACAGGAACAGGAGGCCCAGGACGAGATAGAGCCCCATGAATCCCAGGAGCGAGAAGAGGCCGTTGCCCGCCGAGACCATGGTGGACGCTCCGTCGGCCGTCCGCAGGAGGCCATGGACGAGCCAGGGTTGCCGGCCGAGCTCGGCGGTAAGCCATCCCGCGGTGTTCGCGATGTAGGGAAACGGGATAGCGAGGAGCAGGAGCCACAGGATCCCACGCGAGCCGTCGAGCTTCTTGCGGACGAGGAGAAGGGCGGCGAGGAGAAGCACCCCCGTGAGGATGGTTCCCAGCCCCACCATGATGTGGTAGGCGTAGTAGAGGAGCGGGATGTTGTCGGGCCAGTGGTCCCGCGGGAAGGTCTCGAGACCCTTCACCTCGGCATTCCAGCGCCGCCAGGTCAGGAAGCTCAGGATGCCCGGAATCTCGATGGGGTTGTCGAGCCGCATGTTCACGAGATCGGGCTGGCCGACGAGGACGATGGGCGCGCCTTCCTCGGTGCTGAAGAGCCCTTCCATCGCGGCGAAGGTCACCGGCTGGTGCTCGGCCACCATCCGGGCCTGCTGGTCGCCGGTGGGAAAGATCTGGAGTGCGCAGGCCACGAGACCGACGACGACGCCCATCCGGACGAAGCTGCGCGCACGTTCCTCGTGCTTCTTTGACAGGAGGTAGAAGGCGCCCACTCCTGCCACCACGAACGAGGCCGTGACCACGGAGCCGCCCACGGTGTGGAGGTATTGCCAGAAGAGCCACGGGTTGAGGAGGAGCGCGGACAGGCTCTCGAGGTGGAAGACTCCCCCCTCGATGGTGTAGCCCACCGGGTGCTGCATCCAGGCGTTGGTGGCGACGATGAAGTAGCCCGAGAGCCACGATCCGAAGAGGAGAAGGCATCCGACGAGCCAGTGGGCGCGGGGGCCGAGTCGCTTCTCACCGAAGAGGAAGAGCCCAAGAAAGGTCGACTCCAGGAAGAACGCGAAGACGCCCTCCATGCCGAGGGTCTGGCCGATGATCTCTCCGGTGGCCCTCGAGAAGCCGGCCCAGTTGGTCCCGAACTGGAATTCCAGCGGGATCCCGGTGACGACTCCCATGGCGAAGTTGAGGCCGAAGATCCGGGCCCAGAAGCGCGCGCAGTCGGCGGCGATCTGGCACCCGGTCCGCAGCGCGACGGTCTTCCAGATCACGATGAGCAACGCGAGACCGATGGTGAGCTGGGGGAACAGATAGTGATAGGCCACCGTGAAGGCGAACTGCAAGCGGTGGACGGTCAGGGCGTCGTTCATGGAGGCGCCAGCCTAGCACCCGGCAAGAACGGTGCCAGGCACACTTGTTAACACCCCCGCCGCCTCGCCAGGAGCGCCGCCCTTCTCCGGCAAGAAGTGTGCCAGGCACCGTTGTTGCCTGTGCCGGCAAGAAGTGTGCCTGGCACCGTTCTTGCCGACCTCCCGCAACCGGCCGCGCGCGGATGCGTCTCTCTCCCTGGAGGCCACAATGCCCCGTCCCTTGCGCAACGATCCGCCCGACTCCTTCCACCACGTGACCAATCGAGGCATGGCGCGCCGCACCATGTTCGAATCCCGAGCCGACATCGAGCTGTTCCTCGATGCCGTCGCCACCGCCGTCCGTGAGGAGGGGGTGGAGATTCACGCCTACTGCATCCTGAGCTCACACTTCCATCTCCTCATCAAGAGCCCGGGGTCGTTGTCCAGGGCCATGAAAAGGATTCAGTGCTCCCATTCCCGCTGGTTCAACCGGTCCCGCGGCCGCGATGGCCCCCTCGTCCGAGGTCGGTTCGCCTCGCGACTCATCAAGACGGAGCGATACCTCAACGCCGTTCTGGGTTACATCGATCTCAATCCGGTGAGGGCAGGAATGGCCACCCGGCCGACCGCCTACCGGTACGGTAGTGCCCACATCTACGCCACCTCGACCGCCCGCGTCCCGTGGCTCGAACGATCCTGGGTCGAGGCAGAAGCTTGTGCGGCCCTGGGAACCAAGGTGTACGAGCCGTCCCGATACGAGGAGGCCTTCCACGACGTGCTTCCCGAGGGAATCGATGAGATCGTGGAGGCACGATGGGAGTCGGGGTCCACGGACGACCCTCTGGATGATCTCGTCGGTTCGGCTCCCGACGCGATCCGGCTCTGGATGGTGAAGAACGCGGCCCTTGCGGATGGCACCCGGCCCGGCCTACCTGTACTCTCGATCGATCATCTCGCCCGAGTCATCGGGCAGATGGCCATCCAGGACCCGATGATCGTGGGGAAGCCTCCCCGGGATGGCTGGAGAATTGCCCTCGTGGGTCTGGCGCGCACCCTTTGCGGCAGCCGGGGACGGGACCTGGGCGCGAGGCTGGGGGTCACCGAGCCGGTCATTTCCAGGCTGCACAAGCTCCACAATCGTCTCCTCATCGAGGATGCGACCTACGCCGAACGCGTCGCTCGGGTTGCGAGCGCGGCCTTGACTACCTGGAGCCGATCCGGCCACTCCCGCCACGTGGTCACAGCCTGTTAAGAATGGTGCCTGGCACCGTTCTTAACACCTGCGGCGGCGGCTTCCCCTCGACGCCTGGATGGGCCATTCCACCCCCGCCGCGCTGCCACAGCCTGTTAAGAATGGTGCCTGGCACCGTTCTTAACACCCGCGGCGGCGGCTTCCCCTCGACGCCTGGATGGGCCACAATGGCCCCATGAGGGACACGGCACGGCGACTGGCGAAAACCCTGCTTCTGGCCGGACTCGTGGCCACCTGTGGCGAGTCCCTGCCCGAAGCGCCGTCGGCCCGCCAGCGGCTCCTCGAGCAGCTTGGAGACGCCAACCTCGTCGCTCCGTTTGCGGCCGGCACCCTGCCCGACGAGCTCGATCGGTACCCGGCGGCACAGTGCACCGGCTCCCCGTCCGGCGAACAACGAGCCCTCTGGCCGCTCCGACGCGTCAGCCTCCTCGTCGCGGGCGCCCGCCGCCTCGAGGATCGCGACGCCCTCATCCTTCCTCCCCCGTCCCGCGTCGAGTGGCCCGTCGTCGTGCGCGGCGAGATGCGACTGCAGCTCCAGACCGGCCTCCTCACGAGAAGCGTCGAGAGAAAAGCCCCTGCCACCATCATCACCGTCTCGTTCCTCCCGGAGACGGGAGTGGAGACGCGGCTCGCCACCCGGCACCTCCGTCCCGGCGACAACGCCGGCCTCCCGACCTGGAATCCGATTGACGTCTCCCTCGCCGACCTCACCCCGGGCAAGGGGCGCATCATCCTCACCACCGAGCGCGCCGGAGAGGCCACGCCCCTGGCGAACCCCTGGTCGAACATCCCCGCGGTCGCGAGCCCGGTCCTGCTCGAACGGAGCTCCGCCACCGATCGACGCAACGTGATCCTCATCGGCGTCGACACCCTGCGCGCCGATCACCTCTCCTGCTACGGCTACCCGAGGAAGACGAGCCCGCGCCTCGATGCCTTCGCCGGCGAGGGGATCCGCTTTCACCGCGCCATCGCCCCCGCCCCCTGGACACTTCCCTCGTTCACCTCCATCCTCACGTCTCTCTACCCGTCACGGCACGGCGCAGGAAGGGGCGGCCGCGGCGGCTGGACCCGCGTCCACCCCGACGCCCTCTTCCTCCCGGAGATCCTCTCTGCCCACGGCTATCTCACCTGCGGCATGGTGGCCAACGATCTCATCTCGCCCAAGTACGGCCTCGATCAGGGCTACGAGGCCTACTCCTACCCGGTGGGAGGCCGCGGCATGGAGTCTGTGCAGGTCGAGGTCCCGCGAATCCAGGAGTTCCTGGCCGAGAACCGCAACGTCCCCTTCTTCCTGTTCTGGCACATCATGGATTGCCACCTCCCCTACTCGGTGCCGGATGCCATCGCGCGCGAATGGCTCGACCCTGCCTACGAGGGCCGATTCCGGAGGCAGGTGGGCTTCCAGACCCTGGTCCAGCGTCCAGGACGCCGGCGCTTCGCCCACGAAGGCCACCCTCCCATCCCCGACATGACCGACGCCGACAGGCATCGCATCGTCGACTTCTACGACGCCGAGATCGCCGAGATGGACGCGGCGGTGGGGGCCGTGCTCGACACCCTGAAGGAGCTCGGCCTCGACGGGAAAACCATCGTCGCCTTCACCGCCGACCACGGAGAGGGACTCGGCGACCACGGCCACTATCACCACGGCTACACCCTCTACGAGGATCAAGTGCGGGTGCCGCTCCTCCTCCGCTACCCCGGGGGACCGAAGGGCAAGGTGATCGCCCCACCCGTGAGCACCGTCGACGTCGTTCCGGTGATCCTCTCTCTCCTCGACCTGCCCGTGCCGGAGGAGATGCAGGGGGTCAATCGCCTCGACACCGCCCATCAGGACGCACCGGTCTACACCGAGTACGCCACCTACGACAGCAGCGCCCTCAAGGCGATCTACAGCGGCGACCTCAAGTATCTCCATGACCCGGTGTTCAGGAAGAGGGAGGCCTTCGACGTGGGAAAGGACCCGGGCGAGCTCCACGATGCCCTGCCCGAAGACCCGAGCGCTTTCGTCGCCTCCCACGACAAGCTCTCCCGCTTCCGGGTCGACAACATCCAGGGCGACCGCTATCACCTCCGCATCGACGCCCGGCCCGGCTCACGCATCAAGGGGCGCCTGACCGCCGGTGACGTCTTCGATTCCAACGCCGCCGCCCTCCCCGGTGTTCCCGAGGAGACCCTGCGTTTCGATCTCGAGAGGAAACACCTCGACTTCGAGATGACGGTGGCCGACGGCCCTGCCGAGGTCCTCTTCTGGTACCGAGGCGACGACCTGGAGATCCGGCTCGAGATGGATGGCACCGTCGTTCCCGGGGACCGGATCCACCTCGGCAGCACCGACACGACGGTGGGCCCCGACGGAAAGATCGCCACCCATGAGATCCCTTCGGCGAGGGGCTCAGACGTGTCGCCTGCCGCGCGCCCCGATCCTACCGCGGTGCACGCTCTCCTGTGGATGGAGGACGCCGGCCTGCGCCCTCTCTTGACCACCGACTCCGAGGAAGAGCTGCAGCGGTTGCGCGAGCTCGGCTACGTGCGCTAGGGCCAGGGACCGGGATCGCTCCCGAAAAAACGCCCGGTGACGGCCGTCACTGCTCACGCATGGACCCCGAAATCGGCGGGTCAGGGCTTTTGGGGATAGAACGGAGCCCCACGATCGGCGAGCTCGTATCCGGTGGCCATGTAGTCCTCGCCGTAGAGGAGGGTCCCCCGGTCGTCACTCTCGGAGTCCACCGAGCCAGGGTCCGCCACGTTGCCGTCCCAGGTCGCGTAGAGATCGCTGTTGGACCAGACGATCCCGTTGGACCAGACGATCCCGTTGGACCAGACGATCCCGTTGGACCACACGATCCCGTCATACCAGAGGATCGCGTCCTGCCCTCCGTTGCTCCACACGATGCCGTCCCCGTACGAGACGTGCTTGAAGGCCAGGAGAGGATCGAACCACAGCACGCCGAGGCTCCAGAGGAGAGAGGTCCGGAAGTCGTTTCCCTGCCCCCACATGATCTGGGTGGGATCGGTCAGCACGACGGTGGCATCCCGCACCACGCCATTGCCATAGGTGTAGCAACAGCCCCACGGCACATCCTTGCCTCCGATGTTGCTCGAGGGTTCCACGATGCCGACGGCCAGGGAGGGAAGCAGGGCCTCGAGCCAGAACGCGTTCAGGAGAAGGACATCCGAGTCATCCCGGATCTTCTCGGCCATCCGCACCGCACCCTCGGCATTGAGGAGTCCGTTTCCCTGGGCGAAGACGTCGGGCTCACGCATCTTCTCGGCGGTGTAGAGGAGCACCGCCTTGGCGGCGTTGGGGCTGAGAGAGGGATTGGCCTCGAACATCAGCGCCAGGGTACCGCTCACCATGGGTGCCGCCATGGAGGTACCACTCAGCACCAGGTAACGATTGTCCTTCCCGTTGGACAGCCTGACCTTGAGCTGGGGATAGTTGTCGGTGATGAAGGAGTCTCTGGCCTGGCACGAGACGATCTTGTCTCCGGGCGCCACCAGATCGGGCTTGAAGACGCCATTGAAGAGCGTGGGTCCGCGAGAGCTGTAGGCAGCGACCTCGTCGTCGCTCCTCTCCACGGTTCCATTGGACTTCGAGGCCCCCACCGTGATCACCCAGGGGGCGATCCCCGGGGAGTTGATCGTCCCGAAGAAGCTTACTCCGTCCGAACGGCCATTGTTCCCCGCCGAAGCCACGACGGCGATCCCCGCATCCACCGCCACTCCACAGGCGAGGCACAGCGGGTCGAGGAAGAAGGGCTCGAAGGCAGGATGACCGAGGGACAGGTTGATGACGCGGACGTTGAGCTCGTCTTTTCTATCGATGGCGGCCCCGACGGCCTGGATGACATCGCTGGCATAGCCGGCTCCGTCGTCGTCGAGGGCCCTCAGGTTGAGGATGCGCGCTCCGGGAGCGACACCGATGCAGGGCTTGGCCTCACGTCGGGACGCCGAGCCGTCTCCGGCCACGATCCCCGCCACGTGCGTTCCGTGGCCGAATCCGTCCCCGCCGGCGCCTTGCGCATCGACCAGATCCACCGAAGAGACCCGGACCTTGCGACCCGTCTCGAAGTCCTCGTGCCTCGTGTCGACTCCGGAGTCGATGACGGCGATGGTCACTCCCGACCCGGTGATGCCGGGATCGAGGAAGCTTCCCTGCCAGACCTGGTCGGCTCCGATGGCCGGAACGGCCAGAGCCAGATCGCCCCGGACCACGCGATCCGGGCTGATCCGAGCCACCTCGGGCTGGGTCGCCAGCAAGACGATCTCCTCGGTCGTGAGCTCGAGGACGGCGGCTCCGATCACGGGCAAGCCCCTGGCCACGGAAAGATGATTCCGCTCCGCGGCCTCGAGGACGGCCGTCACGCACTCCTGGGGCGTGGCGCCGGCTCGAGCCGCCCGGACGATCACCCGGTGAGGACCCGGCTCGCCGAGCTGGCTCAGGAGATCGGGCGCAATCTTGGGGATGAGGGCGGGATCGATCGGTGCCGGCTCCACGATCGGATCGGCCTCGACCGGGGAGGGTACGAGCTCCGGATCCCCGGTCCGGGCCGATTCATCGATCCGCTCGGCGGTCGTCGACCGAGCGGATGGCTCGGAGGCGACCGGTCGCCGGCTCGGAGCCTCGCGATCGGCCCCGTCCATCACCTGAAGGACGGCGACCGCGAGCATGGGTACGAGAAGCAGAATCGACAGCACCACCGCTGGTCTGGAGAAGAAACGTCGCATGAGTCGGGCTCCTGGGATCCACTCTTTTTTCGACGCCCCTTCTTCTCCGGTCGCGGCGGGATGCCCTTCACTGGGGATCACGATCCTCGACCCTTCCATGGAAAAGCTATCCCGCTCCAAGGTTGTTGGCAAGCCAACCGGAGTTTTGATCGATTCCCCATGAGGAGTACTGTTGACCCGTCTCGTGGTAATCCCCGAGACGAAGCGCCAGATCCTGACCTGGGCGCCGGGATGCCCCCATTCTCGGCGTGCCAGATGCGAGCCGCGGTCACTCCTCCTCCTTCAGCGAACGGAGGATCCTCACGTAGCCGTCGTATCTCGCCGGGGAGATGATGCCCTCCGCCACGGCCTCGCGCACCCGGCAGCCCGGCTCGTCGAGATGCCGGCAGCTCTTGAACCGGCAGAGCGCCGCCGCGAGGTCGAGCTCGGGGAACGCACACCCGAGCTGCCGGTCGTCCACCCGGAAGAGCCCCACCGAACGCACTCCCGGGGTGTCGATGACCCGGGTGCCGTCCGGCCACGCGACGAGGCTCGACGAGCTCGTGGTATGGCGGCCGCGGCCGTCGATCTCGCGCACGTCTCCCGTCCTCCTCTCGCTCGCCTCCGGATCGAGGGCATTGAGGAGGGTCGATTTGCCCACACCGCTGTGTCCGATGAAGACGCATGTGCTCCCCACGATCTCGTTCCGGAGGAGGTCCACACCCTCCAAGGAGAGGGCCGACGTCGTGAGGCAGTGAACGTCGAGATCCCGGTAGACCCGGAGCCTCCGATCGAGCTCATGTCTCTCGTCTTCGGTGTCGAGAAGGTCGATCTTGTTCACGCAAAGGACCGGGCGGACCCCGCCGGCGCGGGTGACCACCAGCCATCGATCGACCAGCCCTGGCTTGAAGGGCGGGTGCTTTCCCGTCACCACGATCACCGCCACGTCGATGTTGGCCGCGATCACCCTCCCTCTCCCGGGGCGATGAGGATCGGACCGGCGGATCGCCGTGCGCCGGGGATACACCTCCGTGACAAAGAAGTGCTCCGCTCGCCTCGTGACCTCGACCTCGTCGCCCACGGCGATGGTGTTCGCGCCGACCCCGAGGCGCTTGTCGAGGCGGGCCGCCATCACCTGGCCCTCGTTTTGGATCTCCACCCGGCCCTTGTGCACGACGAGCACGGTCGCCGAGGCACGCGCAGCCTCTTGCGCAGAGTCCGACGTCGGGGCATCGTCCCCGGGAGAGGCTCGATCCTGCCGGGATCCGGACTTCGTTTTCTTCTTGCCCGGCCTTCCCGGCGCCTTGCTCCCGGAGAAAGGAAGCACCGGCTCCTGAAGCTCGGTCTCCTCGTCCTCCGGGGTCCATTCGCGACGCCGACTCCCTTTCCCCTTCCTCGTCGTCTCCTCGAAACCGGTCTTCTTCCTCTTCTCGTCGCGCAGCCGCTCGTTCTCCTGACGTGCCTTGTGGCGCCACATCCCCCTCAGACAGCGATCGGCGGTGCGTTCCTTGTCGGGATTGCTCATCTCCTGGTCCTCGTCGTGCAATGTCTCCGCCCCGAGCACGAGCGTCCCCGGTCCGGCGAACAGACGGGTGGTCCCGGGCTCCGCGAGGGAGTTCGGTCGAGTCATACGGGTACCGCGCGACCTGTGGGGGCTCCGGCCCCGGCAGGCGCAAACGACCGGCTTCCGCCGTCCTGCGGGCCCGGCTCCGTGAGGATGCCGGACCCGGAGTACCCGCAGCACACCGTCAGGTGCGGAGGCGGGAGATTCCTAGGACCGGGCGGAGGCGCGCAGCATGTGGGCAACGACCGACATCAGGCTCCTCCATGTTGAGATGAGATGCGCTCGAACGGGCTCGCGGCGAGCCCGGAACGGGAAAAGATACCAGCGACACGCCAGGACGTCCACCGGTTTTCGAGGGTGGGAAGGCGGCGAGGCGGCCCGGATCACTGACGAGAACCACCCCTCGTCAATGACCCGGACCAAGCCCTGCGGAGACGGGCTACTTCTGCAGCTTGGCCAGCAGATCCTTCACCCCTTTGTCGAGCACTTCCTGGCTCATCTGGTGGCCGGGATGGCTCCACAGGGACTCGCCCGTCTTGCCATCGAGGCAGACCACGCCGTGATCGCCGAGCTCGTACTTGCCGATCTCGTCTGCGTGCTCCTGCGCCTTCCGGGTCTCGAACTTGAAGATCTCGGGATACTTCTTGGTGACCGCATCGACCATGCGGACATTGGCCTGGCAGAAGGGTCAGGCGTCGGCGATGGTGTAGACCACCATCGTCGCCCTGGGAGCGGCCGGCTCTGCCTTCTTGGCGACGTTCTTCGCTGCCATCTCCGTCTTGCCGGTGGCCTCGGCGGCACCCTTTTTCTCCTCCGCCTTGGTGCAGCCCAGGGCCGCGATCAGGAGCATCAGGCTCCCGAGGATCAAGGCCAGGCCGAACGAGCTCTTTGCGATCATGATTCCTCCCGTTGGATTCCTGGTCGGGGACGAGGCCGGGAGCTTCCCGGCCGGGTCCGATTCTGCCCGGTGAGGCTCCCGGGATCAAGGGCCCTTCAGGATCCGGGCCCGAGACCGCCGGGCCAAAGGGGCTCGTGGATCTCGTGCTGCGGACGAGCACCCTGCGCCTCGGCCACCTCCATTGACGGCTGGCCGCCTGGCCGCTTCAATGGCCTCGAGCCACACGGGCGCCGACCCCGACAACCGCCGACAACAACCCAGGAGGAGGCCCATCATGACCTGTCCGGGGAACCCCCCGACTCGATCGAGACGCCTTCTCGGCGGCATGCACCTCGCTTTCTTGCTCCTTCTCGCGGTGCCTTTGACCACGGCACTGACCGCAGACGGCCCCGATGAGGCAAAGGCAGATCCCCTCGTCGTCTTCCTCGTGCGCCACGCCGAGAAGGTCGATTCCAGCAGGGATCCCGAGCTGTCGGGCGCCGGAACCAAGAGGGCCCTCGAGCTGACCAACCTCCTGCGAGACGCCGGGATCGACCACGTCCTGAGCTCCGACTTCAAACGCACCCGGAGCACGGCGACCCCCCTCGCCGAGGCACTCGGCCTCGAGGTTGGCCTCTACGACCCGCGCGATCTCCCCGCCCTCGTTGCCCGGCTCCGGGCGGACGGTGGTCGACACCTGGTGGTGGGGCACAGCAACACGACTCCGGCAGCCGTCGAGCTGCTCGGCGGGGAACCGGGGGCGGAAATCGATGAGGCGGACGAGTACGACCGCCTGTACATCCTCACCATCGCCACCAGCGGAGAGGTGAGCACGGTCGTCCTCCGCTACGGGGAGTGATCCTCGGGAATGAACGGGACCCGGCCGCGGGGACTTTCCGGGCCTCACCACCCGGTCATGGTAGTCTCCATGTCATGACCGACTCGTATCCCCTGGCGGCGATCCTCGCTGGCGTCGCGCTCCTGATTGCCCTCGTCGCCGGCTGCCGCAGCGAGACCGGAAAGGCCTCGACGGCTCCTTCCCCGGGTGTACGACCCGCCGTTCCCGCCCCTCTGACCGACGCGAGGGAGTGGGCCTCGCTCACCGAGCAGGAATGGGCGAAGAGGCTGACCCCGGCCCAGGTCGAGGTCCTGCGCCAGAAGGGAACCGAGCCCGCCTTCACCGGCGCATACCACGCCTCCAAGAAGAAGGGGATCTATCACTGCGCGGGCTGTGATCTCCCCCTGTACCCCTCGGCGACGAAGTTCGATTCCGGCACCGGCTGGCCGAGCTTCTGGGCACCGGTCTCCGACGACGCGGTGGCCACCGAAACGGACCGATCCTACGGGTGGGTGCGGACCGAGCTCCTCTGCCGCCGGTGCGGCGGTCACCTCGGCCACGTCTTCGACGACGGCCCCGCGCCCACGGGCAAGCGCCACTGCATCAACTCGATCTCCCTTCGTCTGGTCGAGACAAAGAGGTAGCGGCTCGCCGATACGGTCGCTCGTCGGGCGGCAGCGGCGATCCCCCCCTTCCGTGACCCCTCTCACCGGTTGAACGGGTACTCGTTCACCCAGCGGAATCCCCGGCCGGTGAGAAGAGGATCCTCTTCCTGCTTCTCGAGGCGGGCGGAGATGGCGTCTCCCAGGAAGCGTCCCTCGACCTCCAGAACACCGGGCTCGGGTTCGGAATAGGTCATGGGAAACAGAGGGGCCTTCCCTCCTCGCGGATAGATCGCAATCGTCTTCATCTCCGGGTCCATCTGGAGGCTCATCCTCTCGGAGTGCCCGGTGGCCACCTGCACGGTGACCATTCCGTAAGGGAACTCGGGCCGCGGCGCGTTGAGCCCCAGCCGCACCCACCGGAGCTCGTCGTCCAGCTCCCGATCCTTGACTCCGTCACGGGTGAAGGAGGTGACCCGATCGATACCCGACAGGGGCGACCGCTCGGCCAGGATGCCGTAGGAGCGCGAGCTCTGGATCCCGTTGCTGACATGGACGAAGGTGAGGGTTCCCACGAAGAGGAGCTTCAGGAGCAGGACGAGGGGACCAGCAAACCGCCAGCGGGCCCAGCAGGGATCCAGCTGGCGAGGCGCCACGGGCAGGTTGAAGAAGAAGTGCCCCACGAGCCGGGGAAGATCGGGAGCAATGAGAAAGAGCGAGATCAACACGAGGTGGGCCGAGAAGAGCTTCACCCACCCGTAGATGAGCAGGAACGTGGCCAGGTAGTACCGGGCGGGATCGGCACCGTCCTTCACCCCTTACCTGGTAGAGCAGGGCGAGCTGGGTGAGGGGAAACGGCGCGATGTAGACGAGAACATAGACGACGGCGAACCGGACGCAGGTGGAGCGAAAGAGAGCGCCCTAACCCCTCGAGGGCGGCGGCCCGGCAGCAAAGACCTGCGCATCATCCGGGAGTGGATGCACCGGCGGCTCCCCGCCATCGAGGAAGCGCGACGTGAGCTCCTCGGTCGGGACCATGCAGGTGTCGCGCTTTCCGAACCAGCGATAGCGGTTTCGGGCGACCCAGGAGTAGATTCCGTCCCGGACGAATCGGGGAACCACCAGGAAGATCGCCAGGAGCAGGTAGGGAAACCCGATGGCCATCGCCACCCGGAGAGCGGCGGCGGACCGGGTGTGCACGCCCCTCTTGTCGATCAGGACCACGCTGTCGGGAAGCGCTTCGGGCGCTCCGGCCTCGGCCAGAGCCCGTCGTGCCCCTTCGGACTGGAGGGACGCGAACCGGAACCTCTTCCTGCGGTCACGCTTGATCACCCACTGCACGAAGGTGTTGCAGAGGTTGCAGACACCGTCGAACAGGAGGAGCGGTCGGTGCCGGATCGCCGGGGATTGTGCGACATCGTCGATCGGACGACTCCTGACGGGTTAGGAGCCCGGCTGCCCCAACCCGTTGCTGCAGGAGTATACGACGCCGACCGAGAACTCCAGGGGAATCGTTCCGGCCTGTTTCCGGAGCGGGGACCTTGTTGCCACTGCTGGTAGCTAAGCTAGCCGCGGCCGTCCGAGATAGGATCGATCGATTCTCGTCTCGTCGGAGACCCTGACATGCCCAAGAGAGTCGGCACCTCGGCGTTCCTGGCCGTCTTCTTGCTCCTCCTGCTCGGCGCTCTTCTCGGCCTTGCTTCTCCGGAAGCGGAGGAGCCTCCTGGCGAGATCTTCCTGTCGGGCTACGAGGCCGACGTGAGGGGAGATGTCCTCGAGTACAACTCGGCCGATCCCGACGTGATCTCGGCCCTCCTCGTGCGGTCGCTCTCTGCCGAGCGCTACATCGAGTGGAAGACGGAAACGGTGCCCGACTCCTCGGCGGCCACGGCCTCCTTCGTGTGGCTCTTCGGCATGGACGCCAGCCCGGAGCGTCACCGCTTTACCCTGTCGGTGAACGGCGCCGAGACCCTCGACTTCCGCAACCCGGAGGTCTCCACGAGCGAGCCCTGGACGGTCACGGGAAGGAACGGTGCCCGCCTCACCTTCCGGGGGACCTTCGTCGATCGTCACGGCGATCACTTCGGCTATGCCCTGCTGCGGCTTCCGGCAGCGGATCTCCCGCGCGGGAAGCCGGTCACCCTGCGTCTCACTGGAGAGAGCGCGGGGAGCCGCATCTGGGCCATGACGTTCCGGAGCAGGGTGGAGGCCGGCATGAGCCTCCACCCCCTCCCGGCGGCGATCCGGCAGGATGGGCAGACCCTGCGCCTCCTCGAGCTCACGATCTGTCGCCTCGCCGAGGAGGCACCGGCCAGGATCGAGGTTCCGGGTTCTCCTCCGTTGACCGAGACCCTCCGCTTCGGGAGCAACCGGATCCGGCTCCGGATCCCGGAGGTCGAGGAGGAGACCGAGGTCGTGGTGCGGGTGACCGAGGGTGGCGGCGCGCGAGAGATCAAGGCCGTGGTCGCGCCGGCTCGCCCCTGGCACGTGGACCTCGTCCAGTACACCCACACCGACGTCGGCTACACCCGCCCCCAGACCCAGATCCTTCCCGAGCACGTGCGCTATCTCGACCTGGCCCTCGATCTCTGCGACCGGACCGACGGGCTTCCCGAGGACGCCCGCTTCCGGTGGACCTGCGAGGGCTCCTGGGCGGTGCGCGAGTTCCTGCGCACCCGACCCGCACAGGAGGTGGAGCGGCTGAAGCGACGGGTGGCGGAGGGCCGCATCGAGCTGACAGCGCTCTTCCTCAACATGTCGGAGGTCACCGACGAGGCCACCTGCGCCGCTCTCCTCCAGCCGCTGCGCGAGATCCGCGCGGCGGGTCTTCCCGTGACCTCGGCCATGCAGAACGATGTCAATGGCGCCGCCTGGTGTCTCGTCGACCTCCTCCCCGACATCGGGGTCCGCTACCTCTCCATGGGCCAGCACGGGCATCGGGCTCTGGTCCCCTTCGATCGTCCCACCGCTTTCTGGTGGGAGTCGCCGGCCGGAAGCCGGGTCCTCGCCTTTCGCTCCGACCACTACCACACCGGCAACTTCTGGGGCATCCACACCGGCAACTTCGACGCCGTGGAGAGGGAGCTCTTCCGCTACCTTTCCTCCCTCGTGGAGAGGGGCTACCCCCTCGACCGCATCGCGGTGCCATTCTCGGGCTCTCTCACCGACAACTCGCCACCCTCGAAGGTGGTGTGCAATCTCGTCGTCCGCTGGAACGAGAAGTACGCCTGGCCCCGGCTGCGGGTGTCGACCGCAGGTGACTTCCTCGAGCACGTGGAGCAACGGCACGGCGAGGACCTCCCGACCTACCGGGTGGCCTGGCCCGACTGGTGGATGGACGGGCTGGGCTCGGCCGCGCGGGAGACCGCGGTCGCGCGCGGGTGCCAGGAGGAGCTGGCGACGGTCCGGACGCTCCTCGCGTTTTACCGGCTCCTGGGAGTCACCATCCCCGACCGGTTGCTCGACGAGTCGCGTCGTATTGCCGACGATCTCCTCTTCTATGGAGAGCACACCTTCGGCGCCGCCGAGAGCGTGCGGGAGCCGCTGGCCGAGAACACGATGGTGCAGTGGGGTCAGAAGTCGGCGTACGCGTGGGAGGCGGCCAAGAGCACGAGCCTCCTGCGCGAGGCCACTCTGGGTCTTGTCACCTCACTGGTCCCGCCGCGCGAAGGTCCGGTGCTCGTGGCCTTCAACCCGCGGGAAAGGTCGCACACATCTCTCGTCCGGATCGTGCTCGACCACACCATCGTGCCAGGAGGGAGCGACTTCCGGATCCTCGACCCGGAAGGCAAGGCGCTGGAAAAGCGCCTCCTCGAGGAGCGACCCGAGGCGAGGGTGTACCTGGTGAGGATTCCCGAGGTCCCCGCGTTCTCCCTTCGCGCGTACCCGATCGAGATCGGACCGGCCGGCGATGCGGGGCTCGAGACGACGCCTCCGCGCAAGGAGCCGGCCGCCCCCGTCCTCGAGAACGACTTCTATCGCGTCGAGCTCGATCCCGTGACGGGCGCCCTGAAGAGCCTCGTCGACAAGGAGCTCGGGCGCGAGCTCGTCGATCGGGAAGCGCCCTGGGGCTTCGGCCAGGTGATCCACGAGACGCTGGCCGACCGCGAGCAGCTCGAGCACTTCAAGCTCGAACGGGGCGAGCGCACGGCGATCCGCGACATTGCGTGGAGAAGGGGCGATCCCGGTCCCCTCTGGCAAAGCCTCGTGGTCACGGGCGAGAGTGACAGCGCGGTCCCCAAAGAAGGCGTGCGCATGGAGGTGCGGCTCCATCACGAGGACAAGCTCCTCGAGCTCTGCTACTCGGTGAGGAAGAAGCAGGTCTTCGACCCCGAGGCTCTCTACGTCTCGCTCCCCTTTCTGTCGCCGGAGGGGCGGGTCCACTACGAGGCCCAGGGCGCCCGGGTGGGTCCCGAAACGGATCTCCTTCCCGGCACCTCCGCCGACTGGCAGGCCATCCAGGGATACGCCTCGGTGCTCGACGCCAAGGGGCAGATCCTCCTCGCCAGCCCCGAGGTGCCCCTCGTCCAGCTCGGCAACCTCAACCTGGGCCGGTTCGAGAAGGTGCTCCGGATCGAGCGCCCCCACGTGTACTCCTGGGTCATGAACAACTACTGGACCACCAACTTCCGCGCCGGGCAGCAGGGAGAGTTCCGCTGGCGGTACCTCATCACGTCCACCTCCGACACCTCGGCCTCGGCCGCGCAGCGCTTTGGTGAATCCGTGCGGCGAACGATGCCCTGCCGGGTCCTTCCCTCGGGAGGAACGGGCAAGGGCCTCGGCCGCATCGCGTCGTGCTTCCCCCTTCCCGACAACCTGCTGCTCGTCCAGGCCTGGCCGGCCTCGGACGGAAACGGGGTGGTGCTGCACTTCAGGGAGTGCGAGGGAAGGAGGACACGGATCGACCTCGGAGCTTCGACGACGTCTCGAGAAGATGACCCGGCAGGCGGCTCTCCGAGGATCCTGGAGAGACTCAACGTCCTGGAGGAGAGCCTGGGTGCGCTGGAGGGTGAGCTCGAGATCGGGGCCCACGAGGTGGTGTTCGTGCGGATGGTTCCTTGACGTCGCGGCGCTCGTGGCCGACCGTGACCGCCGGGTCCTGACCGGCCGCCGATCGCCCCCCGGTCACTGCAGCCGGCGGACGATCGGGAGGCGGATCCGGGACGGGTACGTCTCCGAGTGGTGCACGATGTTGTGGGCCACCACCCCTTCCGACTCTTCCCAGTTGTTGCCGCCGGTGTTGAGGTTCCGGGCAAAACGGGGGAAGTTGCTGCTCGACACCTCGATGCGGATGCGGTGCCCCTCGTCGATCCAGGCGCTGGTGGACATGGGGCTGACGTCCAGGCTGTAGACCTGGCCCGGCTCCATGAAGACCTGCTTGTCGTATCCCTCACGGAAGCGCACCCTCTGGATGGTCTCGTCGAGGTTGTAGGCGGTGCCGTCGGGGTCGACATCGATGAGCTTGACGGTGAAATCGGTGTCCTTGACATCGGACGAGACGTGGAGCGTCACGGAGATGGTGCCGGTGATCTCGATGGCCTCTCTCATGGGATCGCTCGTGTAGACGAGAATGTCCTGCCGGGCCTCGACGTCACGCTGATCGAAGGATCCCGCCTCGACCGCCCCGCCGGTGCAGCAGACGCCACCCCCGAGGGAGGGCACCGGCACCCTGGGGTCGTAGGTGAAGCGGTCGGGCTTGTCGCTCGGGGGCGGAGCGGCGACCAGACGACCGTCGCCGAACAGGCTGTTGGCAGCCCCGTCGCTGGCGAGATACCAGGTGACCGTCTCGACGTTGCCGGGCGGCCAGGTGGTCGAGGACTGCCATCGGTTGAGGCCCATGGTGTAGTACTGGACCCGGGGCGTTTCCTCCAGAACTCCGTTCTTCTCGCCCTTGAGCCAGTAGTCGAACCAGCGGGCGATCAAGCCGTCGTAGTCGAACCGGACGTCGCCCATGTTGCGCTCGCCGACGATGGTCACCTCCTTGTCGGTCTGGAACCGGCAGTGAGGGGTGGGCGCGATGACCACGTACTGGCCGGCACGCACCTCGGCATCCGCGCCCTTCTCGGTGGCGTGGTTGAAGAGCGCCAGGTTGGGGCCGATCGAAACGTCGTACCAGGAGTTCAGCCACAGGGCGGGCACGCCCCAGGGCTCGTTGTCGTGGTAGAGACCCCCCTCGTACCAGGCCTGATCATCGGGGAGGCGCTGGATGAAGTCGGCGTAGATGCCCCGGGGTCCGTCGACCGCCTCCATCATGGTCACCAGGGGCAGGTGCTCGAGGTGCTTCTTCCAGTCCACCTCCGGCATCTCCGGCGCGAGGTCGAAGTACCTCGACAGGCGCACCACGTCCTCCCGGGGCAAGCCCTCCGGAAGACGGGGTCTCTGCGTGTTCTGGACGCCATAGAGCCAGACCCCGAAGAGCATCTGGTAGACGCCGCCGCGGTACCAGTTGCCCTGCTCGTGGAAGGGGCCGACGCGGCCGATACCCGCCCCCGAGGCCTGGGGCACCATGGCGGCGTGGGCCGGGTGATCCATGGCCGCGAGCGCGAGCTGCCACTCCGCCGAGGAGGAGCAGCCGATGGTGCCGACCTTGCCGTTGGACCACTTCTGCGCGGCGATCCAGTCGAGAGCGTCATAGCCGTCCGTCCTGGGAAAGCCCAGGATCTCCCACTCGCCCTCGGAGAAGAACTTGCCGCGCTCGTTCTGGATGATGAAGGCGTAGCCCCGTTTCATCGACGCGATGATGAGCTCGAGACGGCTTTCTCGGAGCTTGTTGAAGTTGTAGGGAGTGCGCCAGAAGATGGTCGGCAAGGGACCCCTGGCATCCTTGGGCCGGTAGACATCCGTCGCGAGGCGAATACCGTCCCGCATCGGCACCATGACCTTCTTCTCGACCACCGCGATCGCGTCGAGCTCCTTCTTCAGCTTGTCGACGTCCCCGTCCTCGGCGGCGATCGGTTGCGCCCCGACGTGGACCGCAGCACACAGAAGGAGGATCCGGAAGGCTCTGGTCATGACGTTCCCCTCGCGTGAGAGTGTTTCACCACGGATCCGGCTCCCGACCTCGTTCGATCGAGCAGTGGCAGGAGCTCCCTGGCGTGATCGCCCCGATCGTAGCCAAGACGCATCGGGACGTCAATCACGGCGGCCGGGACACCGGCAGCCGGCCCTCCCCGATCCTGAGAGCACGGAGCCGGTGCGAAGGCCGGATAGCTCCAACGAAGTCCAGGAGCAGAAGGGCAGCTCAGGCGGCCCGCCTCCCACGAGTCTGCCGGGCTAGGAGTCTTCATGGGGTTCTGGTAGCTTGCCGGCGCAGGAGCCACCCCGGATTCCTGCCGGAGACGAACCGCCATGAACAACCTGCTCGATGATCGGGCCCGTACCGGAATCCTGTCGCGACTGGAGCGCCTCGAGGACGGGCAGCGGGCGCAGTGGGGCCGCATGAACGTGAACCAGATGGTCTGTCACCTGGGCGATCAGTTCCGCATCGCGCTCGGTCAGATCCGGCCGGCCGATTGCTCCGGGTTCCTCAGCAGGACCGTCCTCAAGTGGATGGTCCTGGCCGGCGCAACCTTCAGCGCCAGCCCCGCCTTCGGGAAGCTCTCGAATCGGCAGTGGGGCCGACTCGCTTACGTGCACATGGACCATCACCTGAGGCAGTTCGGCGTCTAGGCCGAAGCATTCATGAGCGGCGACCCGCCTGAGCCGCCCTTCAGCACCTGGACTCCCCGCAGATTCGCCAGCAGCCAGGCTGGCTCCACGAGGGCCGATCGCCCGAAATCCGTGGCATTTCCGGCCGGTCCGGGTTAGTTTCGTTGGCCCGGGACTCCCGGCTCCCGCGCCGGACCCGTCCCCGAATCCACAAGATCACTCGACGAGGAAACCTCATGGCTCACCACACGATCCACCGCTTCCTGGCCTCCTTTGTCCTCGTGATGCTCCTGCTCCCGGGCCGCGCCACCGCCGAGTCCATGACCTTCAACGCGGTGGCCGACAATACCCTCTTCGAGAACGCCGACGGCGACCTCAGCAACGGAGCGGGCGACTACCTGTTCGTGGGGCGGACGTTGCAGTTCAGCGACTCCCTCCGACGGACGGTGTTGAGGTTCGACGTGAGTGCTCTTCCTTCGGGGGCCGTGGTGCACACCGCCCGCCTCACCCTTCGGGTCACCATGACCATCTCCGGCAACCAGAACGTGAGCCTGCACCGGGTGCTCACCGCCTGGACCGAGGGCTCCAGCAACGCCACGGGACAGGAAGGGGGCGGCATCTTCACCGATCCCGGCGATACGACCTGGCTTCACACCGAGTCGCCGGGATCCTTCTGGACGACTCCGGGAGGAGATTTCCACCCCACCGCCAGTGCCGTGCGTGCAGTCGGCGCCGACCACCAGAGCTACGGGTGGGAGAGCACCGCGATGGCCGCCGATGTACAGGGCTGGCTCGACGCTCCCGCGTCCAACTTCGGGTGGCTCCTCGTTGGCAACGAGATCGTGGCTGGCTCCGCCAAGCGCTTCAACTCCCGCGAAAACGCCGCCTTCGCCCCTGTGCTGCAGGTGGACTACTACCTTCCCTCCATCATGGCCGGCTCGGTCAACGCCGGAGCGGGGCCGATCACCGACGTACTCCTCATCGACGGGTCGGCCGGTGGACCGGATCGTCGCGTTGAGGTGCCGACCTCCACCGGCTTCACGGTGGACTTCATCGCCCCTCCCCAGGGCGAGGGCAATGGCCGCTTTGCCCTCTGGGTGTGGATCGGGCTCCCCTGCAACCCGGCACTTCTCTCCCATCAGAGTGAAGACATCGGCACCGTCGTCAACGCCACGCCTCTCACCGGGGGCAGTCCCCAGCCCTTCCGGTGCGTGGCCAGCGACGCGCTCCCCTCCGCGGTCTGCCGCAACGTGCGCACCGTCAATGGCCCCCAGACCTATCCCTTCTCGCTTCCCAGCTCAGGTCTGGGGAACCCGCTCACCCTCACCCTTCAGGCGCTCTGCCGGGATCAAGGCGCAGGCAACTCGTTCGGGTACAGCATCAGCAACGCGGTGATCCTGGACATCGTGCCGTAGGGGGAGCTTGCGATTCGCTCCGTGGTTCTCTCCACTGCTTCATTGCCACGGTTCACACCGTCCCACCGCCATGGCGATTGCACGATTCAGCTGTCGGTGTCGAACCGGTCTGGGTCGCCCCGACGAGGATCCCGCGATGAGGAACAGGTTGATCGGTCAGATCCTCTGCACGAACTGATTCCTGAGGGGGTCGAATCGGGTCGGCCTCGCCGGATCACGGCGGGGTCACGTCCTCGAGGCGCCCCGGGAGCTGCTCGCCGTCCCGATCGATGGTGACCGAGCGTCCGTCGGCGGCGAAGCGGAAGGTCACCTCGATCGGCTCGGGCTTGCCGGGCTCGAGACCGAAGACGTAGGTGTGGGGCGCTACCGGATACAGCAGCGCCCTCGAACCGAGGGAGACCGCGTAGGCGCGCAGCAGGCTCGGCCCTCGGGTCCTCTCCTCGACCGAGATCTCGACCGTGCCGAGCCGCTCGACCTTCCAGGTGCCGGCGAGCCGTGCCAGAGCCTCGTCGCTCCGGGGGTCGATCCGGACGAGAGCAAAGATCCCTGTCTTCTGCTGTCCACCCGGATCCGCGATGGAGAGCCGACCCACGAACGTGAGCGGATCCTCGACCACGTGTGCAGTGAACGTTCCCGAGCCCAGCATCTCGTGTTCGAGTCGGAGACTGACCGTTCCTCCGTCCTCGACCGACACGATGGCGAGCGGTAGGCCGTAGAGGCCGAGGTGCGGGATCGCGAGCTCTGCCGACAGTGATCCGTTGGCGACCTCCACCCACCGGAGCCCGAGCTCCCCCACCTCGCCGCCGATGCTGACCACACCCATCCAGTGGCCAGGCAAGACCTCCTTCGGGTTTGCGAGTCGCTCCCGGACCGGTGACGGCGTCTTGGCCGCGACCGGTTGCCCGGCATCGATCCCCGGCTTCGGGCCGTACGCGGGGTCCCACCTCAAGACGGCATGGTCGGGATCGAGGACGGCGGATTCTGGCCGGGCGCCTTCAGGAAGACGCACGGGGGTCGATCGCTCCCGCACGGGGATGGCGAACCGCTCCCGCGTTCCGCTCTCCGTTTCGACCTCGACATCCACCCGGAGCTCGTAGGGCTCGCCCTCCTGGGTCTGGAGGATCGTCACCGCGCCCGCCTCGTGTCGCAGCTCGAGCACGGGAGCCCCGGTGCGATCGAGCCACTGGGAAAGAAAGGCCTCCATCTCATCCCCGGGTGCGGCCGCCTCGATGAACGCGCGGCGCACGTCGGCGAGCGCCATGCGGCGCCCCCCGAAACGCTCGAGGAGCCCACGAAGGGCGCCGAAGAAGACCTCATCGCCAAGGCGCCGGCGGATCATGTGGTAGACCCAGTGACCCTTGGCGTCCGACAGCGTGTGGTGCACCCCTCCGTTGCCGAGCTGCGCCAGCGGGAGATCCTGCCCCTCGCGGACGAGCTGGAAGTAGCCCTTCGCGCACTGGTTCATCACGTATCCGGGGCGAGAGAAACGCAGGAACTCGGTCGCCGCCGCCTTGCCCTCGACCGTCTCGATGGCGATCACGGCCCCGTACTGGGCCAGCGATTCCGAGCAGAGGATCGAGCCGGGTCCGGTGGTGTTGACGAGATTGCCCCACCAGCCGTGTGCCGCCTCGTGTGCAAAGAGCGGGAGGTTACCTCCCTCGACCTGGACGAATCCGGTCATGGCCATGATGAACCCTTGCTCCGACGAGGCGCCCCACCCGTAGTTCGGAGGGATCCAGAAGGGGACCTCGGCGATCGCATAGCTCGGATACGGATAGGGACCGAACCGCGCCTCCATGGCCCGGAGCGCCCCGGCCAGCGCTCCCACCTGGTCGTCGGCCCGGGTCGTGTCCTCGCTCAGGAGGTAGACACCCATCTCGCGACCGTCGACCGTTTCGGTGCCCACGGTGTACTCGGCGGCACAGAAGGAACGCGCCACCGGAGTCTCCACCCGCCACGTGTCGATCACCCGGTCGCCCTTCTCTTCCCGGGCCACGCGCCGACCATTGGAGACCGCGTGCCAGGCGCGCGGCAGATCGAAGCGGGAGAGGCCGGGGGCCGCCATCTTCGCCGAGAGCGCCTCGCCTTGCGCGGGAAGGGGGACCGGGTGCCATGCCTCGACCCAGGAGGCGAGTACGATCTCCGTCGTGAAGATTGCCTGCATGGAGCTCCCCTCGCTCTCGTAGGCAAACTCGAGCTCGAGGGTGGCCCCCCGTTCGAGGGGCGTCTCGAAGCGCACATCGGCCATCCGGCGCGCCGGACTCCCGGCGGAGACCTCGTTCAACACCACCGTGGCCCCTTCGGGAGCGTCGAGCCTGGTCCAGGTCAGGATCGCGTTCCGTGAGTTGAGCCCGAGCGAGGGACCGTACGAGCGCTCGCGCTCCAGCTCGAGCCGCATGCGACCCTTCACCTCGATCCGGCCCCCCTCCGGGTCGACCCTCACGTCGAGATCCAGCTCCCGGTACGACCAGCCCACGCCCGAGCGCTCGGGGGTCTGGGCCAGCGAGCTCCCCGCGAACAGACCGAGGAGCGAGACGGAGATCACGATGCCGAAGCACCACCCTGCGTATCTCATGCTCCCACTCCCTGCTTCACTCCGCGCCCCGGCTTCTGCGCCTCCCTGGTCTTCGGACGCCATCCGAACTGCCGGCCCACCTTCTCGAGCTCGCCCCCGGCGAACACGTAGGTCACCTGGTGAGCCCGCGGGTCGCCCTGCTCCTCCTCGGTGAGCGTGGCCCAGACCCGCGGCGAGAAGAGAACCGGTGTCCGTCCCCGCGTCGCGAGCACGCTTCCCGCTCGCTTGATCACGCGTGTCTCGATCCGGAACGACTCCGGCGGAAACAGGACCGAGAGATCGGCGGCGATGTTGGCCACCGCCGAGGCGTCGCGCTCGCAGAGGACGAGCCGCGTCGGGCTGTTGCGTCCACGGCCCACCAGCACGCGGTCCGGGAGCGTGGGGTCGGGTCGGATGGCGGCAAAGTGGATCCCGGAGAGCCGGCGCGGCCAGCGCCGGCGGATCTCGTTGAAGTGGAAGTAGGTCGCCACCACCGCCCCTTCCGGCGGCTCTCCCTTCTCGGAGAGGACGAACGGACGCCCCGACACGTCCCAGGCCGCCTCCAGCTCGGCGATGTGGTCGAGGCACTGGACCTGGCTGCACTCGACGAACGTGACCGCCTCGCGAGCCGCGGCGGCGTCGAGGCCGAGGAGACGCCGGCCGAGCTCGGCCGGCTCCCGGCCGAATCTCTGCCGCCACGAAGCTGCGGTCCGGGCCACGAAGCGATCGAGCGCGGCCGCCTCGCGGGGTTTGGACAGGCTCTCCGACGACCCGATCACCCGGGTCCCCCCCGCCCCCCGGAACTCGACGAGGCCGTCGTCGCGGAGCGCGGCATAGGCCCGCCGGACGGTGTGGAGGTTGACGCCCAGGTCCCGCGCCGCCTCCCGCAGCGGGGGGAGTACCTCTCCCGGCGTGATCCGGCCGGTGGCGATGCGGTACCGGATGGCCTCCGCGATCTGGTGGTAGAGGGGTACGGGGCTACCCGGCTCGAGCTCGATCCACTTGCTCATGCCTCATGATACGGGTACCGAACAAGAAAATCACACCTTGTTTGTATTTTCTATGACAAACGATCCGGACCCGGATGAATTCCGGCCATCGATAGCGTCTCCGATCAGTTGGGGAGCTGGGTCAGGATCGTGGTGTCGTAGTCGACGTGCAGGGCGTGGCCGGCGGTGAAGTCCGAGCGCACGATCTGGACGAAGACACCGAGCAACGCCGGGATGTCGTCCTTGGGCAGCGAGACCGGGTTGCCGGAAAGGCTCAGGACCCGGCGGCCCTCGATGCTCGCCCAGCCCGTCTCCACCAGGAACTCGGTCGGGTCGCCGTTGAGGTTGCGCGCCACCCCGGAGATCTCGGACAGGGGCACCGAGGTGTGGCAGACGAACTTGAAGGTCCGGCTGAAGACGTCCTCCTCGTTGTTGTAAAAGAGGAAGGACACCTCGTTGATGTAGTCCTGGCCCGAGGTGGACATGAGCGAGAGGCGATTCTCGAAAACGCCGGCCCTCTCCTCGAAGAAGCTGCTGACGTAAAGCGCGCCGGGGAAGGCGTCGTAGTCGATGCCGTCGAAGCAGAGCGTGCCTCCGGAGCCGATCACCACGCGTCCACAGCCGTCCACGTCGCCGCTGCCGATTCCGAGCCCTCGGAAGGGATAGGGGACGTAGGACCACATGATGTCCAGGCTCGCGTTGGCCACGTAAGCGTCGCCGATGAGCTCGTCGAACTGGATGAGGTCGCCCGTCACCGGATCCGTGGCGGCGACGGTGAGGAAACCCATTTCACCCTCGAGATTGTGCTCGTTTGCGAGCACGGTGAGGGTGTCGCCCGGGGTGAGACTCTCGATGCGATCGAACTCCCGGCAAGCCCGACCCGGCGACTGGCCGTAGTAGATGTAGTGGATCCGGACGTCACCCCTGCGAAACCCGTTTGCACACCGGGATCGGTCGGTGCTGGTGTTCGTGACGCTGATCACGGTGGCGGATGCGGGCCGGGAATCGAAGTGCGGAAAAATGAGGACGGAGCCACCGCTCATGTGAGGTGCCTGGGCGATGCTGGCCGTTGCGAGTCCGAAGGCGAAGAGGACGGCAAGGCCAGGCGGGCGAAGGTTCATCGTGGGTCTCCTGATGGCCGCTCTCCGTCGCGCGGTCGGTCCAGACCACGGACGGGCGGGTCACCGACCTCGTGCGAACGGCGTTCCCGGGATGGCGGTCCGATGATCCCTCATGCGACGCTTGGAGTTGGAGATGAGGAGGGGGAAGTGGGCGGTGCCGACGATGGCCACGGGGCTCGACATCGGGTCGAGCTACTCCCTTGCCCAGCCCCCGCCCGGAGGCCAGGATGTTCTCCTTTCCCGGAACATTGCGGAGTGCATCGTGGTGAACGTCGATCCCCTCAAGGAGGAACCCCTGCGCGCCGACGTGAACCTGCTCGGGGGGTTGCTCGGGCAGGTTCTGGCCGAGCAAGGGGGAGACTCGCTCTTCCAGTGCGTGGAGCGCGCTCGCCACCTCGCGCGCGAGCACCGCAAGGGCAGCCAGGATGCCCTCGGCGAGCTCCGCTCCGTTCTCTCGGGCTTGCCCGCCACGGAGGCCCGAACCCTGGTGCGGGCCTTCTCCGCCTACTTCTCCCTGGTCAACATGGCCGAGCGAGTCCACCGCATCCGCCGGGGCCGCGACTACCTCGCTCGCGGTGTCCCGCAGCCCGGAGGACTGGAGGCGGCGCTGACCACCTCCAGGTCCAACGGCCTGACCCCCCAGTGCCTGTCCGAGCTCCTGAGCCGGTTGCGCATCACCCCCGTGTTCACGGCTCACCCCACCGAGGCGACCCGCCGTACCCTACTCACCAAGGAGCAGCGCGTGGCGCGAGTCCTGCTCCGGCGCATGACCGGCAACCTGGTGCCCCGCGAGCAAGCCGCCGCCGCCGATCGCCTCCGGGAGGAGATCACCCTCGCCTGGCAGACCGAGGAGCACCTGCACGATCGGCCCACGGTGGCCGATGAGGTCGAGCACGTCATCTTCTACCTGACCGACGTGATCTACGAGGTCGTCCCGGACTTCTATCGGTCGATCGAGGACGCCATCGCGCGAACGTTCGGTGACGCGCTCCCGGGACCGGTGCCGGCGGGGATCATTTCCTTCGGCACCTGGGTCGGCGGGGACATGGACGGGAACCCGTCGGTGGGCTCGACGACCATGACCGCCGCCCTGGAGCGACAGCGTGGGATCATCCTCGACCGATATCTGCGCGAGGTGCGTGAGCTGTTCGGACGTCTCAGTCAGTCCCGGACCCAGGTCCAGATCGATGTCGAGCTCGACGAACGAGTCGACGCTTACCGCCAGCTCATGCCCGAGATCTACGCGGACATCCCGGGGCGCTACCGCAGCATGCCCTATCGCACCTTCCTGTGGCTCATCGGTGCGCGTCTTCAGGCCACGCAACGCGACGCCCCGGGCGCCTACGAGAACCCGGAGGAGCTCACCTCGGACCTCACGCTCATCGTCAACAGTCTGGGCTCGAACAAGGGTGAGCACGGTGGAACGGATCTCGTCCGGGCCCTTCTCCGGAGAGTGGAGACCTTCGGCCTCCACGTGGCGACACTCGACATTCGCCAGGATGCCCTCGTTCACCGACGCGCGGTGGGCCAGCTCCTGGGCCGCGACGATTTCGAGAATCTGAGCGCCGAGGACCGCACGGAGCTGCTCTCCGCCGTCCTCGCTCGAGGCCACGATCCCGGGCTTCCACCGGCCTGTCCCGACGAGAGTGAGCTCGCCGGCGTCATGAGGGTCATGGCGGCGATTCGCCGCTGCCGGCGTCGATTCGGCACCCGGTCCATCGGTCCCTACATCATCAGCAGGGCCCAGGGCGTGGACGATGTCCTGGCCGTACTCTGGCTGGCAAGACGGGCGCGGCTCGTCGACGGTCAGAATGAGGTCTCTCTCGACGTCGCCCCCCTCTTCGAGACGGTCGAGGACCTGCAGCGCTCCCGTGAGGTGATGGTGAAGCTCTTCGCTCACCCGCAGTACCGATCCCACCTCAGGTCACGCCAGGACACCCAGCTCGTCATGCTGGGCTATTCCGACAGCAGTCGCGAGTCGGGATTGCTGGCATCGCGCTGGGCACTGCAACGTGCACAAGAGGATCTGGTCCACCTGAGCAAGGAATCCCGCATCCGCCTGACCCTGTTTCATGGCCGAGGGGGTACGATCAGCCGCGGGGGCAGCAAGCCACGCAACGCGATCCTGGCCGAGCCGCAGGGAGCCATCGACGGACACCTCCGGCTCACCGAGCAGGGGGAGATCATCCATGCCAAGTACGGCCTTCGAGACCTCGCCCTGCGCACCCTCGAGCTCATGGGAGGGGCCGTGATCGAGACCTCGGCCGCGCCCGCGCCCACGGTTCCCGACCGGTGGCGCGAGGTACTGGAGTTCGCGGCGCAGGTGAGTCGGTCTGCCTACAGGGACCTGGTCTTCAAGGAACCGGACTTCGCGCGGTACTTCCGGGATGCCACCCCCATCGATGTGATCGAGCGCCTCTGCATCGGCTCCCGCCCCGTCGCTCGCGGATCCAGGCCCGACATCCAGAACCTCCGGGCAATCCCCTGGGTCTTCGCCTGGACCCAGAGCCGCCACATGCTGGTTGGCTGGTACGGGACGGGGCACGGCCTCCAGGCCGCGGCGGCTCGCTTCGGGCCGGAGGTTCTCCAGGAGATGGCCCGAGACTGGCCCTTCTTCGAGAACATCCTGGGCGATGCCGAGATGGTCCTGGCCAAGGCAGACATGACCATCGCCGGCCACTACGCCCGCCTCGCGGAGAGTGTGGGAGAGCGGTTCTTCTCGACCATCGAGCAGGCCTACGCGACGACGCGCCACGTCGTCTGCCACCTGCGCGGCCACGAGACGCTCCTTCAGGAGGAGCCCGTGCTCCAGCGCGCGATCGGGCTCCGCAATCCCTACGTGGATCCCATGAGCATGGTCCAGATCGATCTCCTGCAACGGTGGCGCGCAGGGGATCGGAAGGATCAGGAGATCGAACGGGCCTTGAAGTCAACGGTCATGGGCATCGCCCGGGGACTGCTGAACACGGGGTGAGCTCCGACGTCCGGCTTGATCCCCGCGGCGGTCGCACCGTCCTCAGACTTGCCAGAGGCCGTGGTGGATCCCGCCCTGGATGACGATCGCGAACATGCCGTGGCCCGGGATCTCCATCGGCGGGTGCGCGATCTCGGCCCCGACCCCGAGAGGGAAGGCGGCGCGGGACGCGGCTCAACCGTCACTTCCTCGATATTGTCGCGCATCTCCGGGTCGATCAGCAAGCGATGCGGGTCGATGCCGGCGTGAGCGGGCTCCCGGGGCACGGTCACCGTGATGGTCTGCTCCCCGGAGCGGATGCGATGCCTCTGCATGTAGAGCGCCTCGCCCAGCCCCTCGCCCTCGTCGGCGGGGGCGAAGACTCCGATCTCCATCCAGTCATCCATCGGCACAAGGGTCTCGACGCCCTCGCAATCGACCACCACCTTGCGCGCCTGCACGTCGAGCGTCACCTGCCAGGTGCCTGCTTCGGTCCGCTCCGCCGTGGCCCGATCCGTCTCGAGCTCCCAGAAGGTGTTCGCCTCGAAGAGGTCGTGGAGCAGAGACCGGAGGGAGTCCGGCGTGACCGCCTGGAGCTCCCGATAGAGATCGAGGGAGGTCGGCAAGGGAGGCGCTCCCGAACCGTGCTTCTCCAGGAAGCGGCGGAGTGCATCGTTGACCCGGTCCTTGCCCACATACTCGCTCAGTGTGTAGATCGCGAAGGGGCCCTTGCGGTAGGAAAGGTACGGGGCGGTGGCGCGAAGCACCGGTACGGTCGCTCGTACGGGCCGGATGGGAGCCGGCTGCCTCATCCAGCTCAGGAAACCACGAAACTGCTCGTCGCCACAGGCTTCCTCGACAACCCTCATCGCGGAGTACTGCGCGAGGCTCTCGATCAGCAGCCCGACACCTTCGACGCGTGCGCAGGGGAGTTGAGCGCCCCACCACTGATGCGCGACCTCGTGTGCCACCCCGAAAAACACCAGATCGAGTCCACGCGCATCATCGTCTGCATTGAAAAGGGACAACACCTCATCATGGGTGATCGTGGTGGCTTCGGAGTGTAGACCACCGTCGTGGCCGGGATGCTCGACCAGCCTGATGTGGCCATGCGGGTAGGGTCCGAACTGCTCGGTGTAGTAGCTCAGCGAGGCTCGTACGCTTCGGAGCATGCGGTCGAGATTTGCGGCGTGCCCCGGGTGATGGAAGATCTGGACCGCGAGAACCTTGCCCGACCCGTGGGGGTCCTTCCACTGCCCTTCATGCACCGCGTAGTTCGCGGAGAAGAACGCGTACTGGTTGCCGATGGGGGCATCGGTGGAGTACCTGAAGTAGCGGCGTCCGCCCTCCGTCCAGGTCCGGCGCAGCGCCCCCGGAGCGACGGCGATCTGACCCCTGTCCGTTCCCACGACCGCTTCGAAGACGATCTGCTCGGAACCGGTCAGGTCCTGGCGCGCTTCGACGTCGTCGAGCGAGGGGAAGGCGGGGCGCGGCGGCAGCCCGTGCGCCTGCCGGTCTCCGGCATCCCTGAGTGCGCGAGTCGGCTGATACCCGATGGCGGGCAGCCAGTCGTAGTTCCAGAAGAACGTGCCGTTCGCCGCCAGGGAGGCGTCGACTCCCGTGTTACGAAAGCCATGAGGCTCGGAATGCACCTCGAAGCTGAGCTGCAGTGACTCACCGGGCTGGAGCGACTCCTCCAGGGCGTAGATCCGGTGGCCGAAAACCTCGTCATCGAGCACGCAGGTGGCCGGCCGATCGAAGTCCACCCCTCGGGGCTCGACTTCCGAGGTCAGATGGATGGAGGCGATCGGCAGGTCACTACGATTCACGAGGTGGTAGGTCCCACGGATATCCAGCACCCGCCGCTCGGGATCGATCTCGACGTGCAGGTTGGTCCCCGTCAGCCGGGGTTGCGGGACACCCTCGTACTGCCCGTAGCGCCGCTCGTACTCGGCGCGCCGCTCCATCTGGTCAGAGGCGGTGAGATATTCATTCAACACGTTCGTGTTGTAGAAAACGAAGGCGCCCAGCGTGACGATGAACCCCACCGCGGTCGCGGCCGTCCCGGCCGTCGGAAGCGTGAAACGACGGCGTGCCAGTTGCAGCCTCACTCCGAGGCCCCGCTCCTTGCCCCGCACCCAGAGTAGCCTTGCCACCACCGCGAGCATCAACGCCCACGCCGCCCAGTAGAGGTTGAACCACAGCCAGGGCTCGAGGGACGGACCGAATCCGCGCATGTCCGTGTAGGACCACCTCGGGGCGGATCCATAGACGAGAAGGTTGTGCTCGATTCCCAGGACACCGGGGGCGACCATGCACAGATAGGCGGCGAATACGACCAGATGGCCCACGTGTCTCTGATTCACCACGACGTGCACCACGATGGCCAGCAAGGCAAAGAGGAGGTAGTGGGCGAGCTGAATCCCGAAGAGAATCTGCAGGTAGAGCCCGATCTCGAACTCGTGATATCCGTTGCCCACCTGAGCAAGCAGCCCGGCCGCCATCCGGAGTGCCATGCACAGGGCGAGCACGAGGCCGAGGCCCAGGAACCGGCCCAGGAAGAGGACCCATTCCGGCACCGGTGCCGCGTCAACCATCTCGCTCAGGCCGGCATCCCGTTCCCGCCGGGCCAGTCTTCCGGAGCAGAACACGATGAGGAGCGGGATGATGAGGTAGGCGGGGGGGACCCCGGGGAAGGTCAGGCCGCGAAGGATGTAGTCGGATCTGGGCAGCAGCGGAACGCCCAGCTGCCCCAGATCCACGCATACAACCGCAAGCATCGCCACGACCGCCAGAAGGAGGAACCCGCCCCGGCTCTTCGCGATGCTCCCGAACGATGTCCACGCGATGGCGCGTGTCTGGCGCGCGTGGGTTGCCAAACCGAAGGTCCGCCGGACCTGCGGCACGGAGATCGAGGTGCTCCCGAGGGACCCGGTGTCTGCCGGCGTCGGGGAGTGTGCATCCCGGCGTCGCGTCATGCGACTCCACCAGGTGATCGCGGAATGATGACCGAAGCGAAACCGAAAATGGGTCAGCACGAGCGTGCCCACGGCGACGCCGAGCCACAGGAGGCGGTTTCCGATCCACCAGCCCTCCAGCGCAATCACGCGCGTGTTCAACTCGAGCGGAGTCCATCCGCTCCTCAGGTCGTCCATGGCGATGACGCCGAGCGGATCCAGAAGCCGCCCCACATCCGGCTCCAGGAGAATGTCCAGGACGAAGGCGGTGACGAAGAGGAGCAGGCTGCCGAGGTAGCTCGCAATGGCGCGCCGGCCGAGTGCCGCGAACGAAAACTGGACCGCCGTGGTGCCGAAGGCGATCGGCAAGGCGATGAAGGCATAGGCGGTGAGGTAGGCCGCGGGCCGGAACGGTCCGCGGATCTCGGCCCCCACCCCGGCCGAGTAGACGGCGAGCAGGATGCCGGTGGGCACGGCGAGGAGAAGCGAGGCATTGAGGACGAAGGCGGCGAGAAATCGCCCCCCCAGGTAGTCGGCCTTGCGGACCGGAGTGGTGAAGATGAGGGGATGCATCCCCGTCTCCGCGTCCCGCGCAGCCGCATCGCCGGCCACGTAGGCGGCCACCAGAATCCAGAACAGGCAGCCGACGACCGTGACTTCCGCGACGACGAACGCAGCACCGAAGAAGTACTCGCCGTCACGTGCATGGCCGAGGTACTCCTCGGTCGTCCACACGGAAGCGAAGAGGACCAGAGCCGCGAAGTAGATCCAGGTCGAGACGCGGCGCACCTGGTAGGTCAACTCGAAGCGAAAGATCTCCCGGAGCTTCACGAGCTCACCTCCGGTTGCTCGCGGCGCCGGCCGATGTGTCCCGCCATCGCGCTGAAGTAGACTTCCTTGAGGCCCGGATCGACGGGCTCGAAGTCGGGTCCTGGCGCCGCAAGGCTGTAGACATGCACGACGGTGCGTCCTGCGAACATCTTCGTCGCGATCACCGCATGCTCTCGCTGCAACTCAGGGAGCTCTTCCCTGGAAATCACGCGGCGCCAGATCCGTCCATTGAGCTCGTCGACCGCTTGCAGGGGCTCGGCCTCGAGGAGGATCTCCCCCTCGTCGATGATGGCCATCCTGGTGCACAGCTCACTCACGTCCTCGACGATGTGCGTGGAGAGGAGGACGACACTGCTCTCGCCCAGCTCGCTCAACAGGTTCAGGAATCGCACGCGCTCCGCCGGGTCGAGGCCGGCCGTCGGTTCGTCCACGATGATCAGCCTCGGATTTCCCAGGAGCGCCACGGCGACGCCAAATCGCTGCCGCATGCCACCGGAGTAGCCGCCCAGCTTCTGCTTGCGAACATCCCACAGGTTCGTCTGCCGGAGGAGCGCCTCTACGACCCCCCTGCGCGCCCGCCGTCCGGCAATTCCCTTCAATATCGCGAAATGATCGAGCAGGTTCTCCGCACTCACCTTCGGATAGACGCCAAACTCCTGCGGCAGGTAGCCGAGGGTCTTGCGTACCTCATCCTTCTGCTTCAGCACGTCGGTATCACCGAGGTGAATGCTGCCTTCATCTGGCTCCTGCAGCGTGGCCAGGATGCGCATCAGCGTGGACTTGCCGGCGCCGTTGGGACCGAGCAGTCCGTACATTCCCACCGGAATCGCCAGCGTCACGTCCTTCAACGCCTGCACACCGTTGGGATAGGCCTTGGATACGTCTCGAATGTCCAGCTGCATGGCATGGCTCCCGATCGCGAACCTGATCGGCTTTCCGGAAGTTCGGGGCACAAGCACCGTCACTTTGCTATGCAAAGTTATAACGGTTCGCGGCGTGGAGTCAAGAGCGCCGATGGGCCGCGACCACGGATCTCCGAAGAATCTCCGTTGTCACCCCGCGACCCGGTGCGAGGCGGTGCGACTCCTTGCGGGGGAAACGGGGATGGAACGTCAGCCTTCACGCCGACGATCTCCAGACGGGGTCGCCGCTTGTGCGCGTCGGTGCGAGATCCGGCCGGTGCAGGGGGTTACCGGCGATCAGCGCGTCTTGACGTCCGGATCTTCCAGCTCCTATCCTACCCCTTCCCACGCCCCGGCCTTCGCTCTCGGACTACAGGAGTCGCCATGACCTTGGATGTCGGCCAGACCCTCTCCCACTACGAGATCCTCGGCCCCCTTGGCGCCGGAGCGATGGGGGAGGTCTACCGCGCGCGCGACACCCGTCTGGAGCGCGAGGTTGCCATCAAGGTCCTGCCCGAGCACTTCGCCGAGGACAAGGAGCGACTGCGCCGGTTCGAGCGCGAGGCGAAGTCGCTGGCGAGCCTGAATCACCCGAACGTCGCCCAGGTCTTCGGCATCGACCAGGTCGGGGACACGTGCTTCATGGCGATGGAGCTTGTTCCCGGCGAGACGCTCGAGGACCGCATCGCGCGGGGGGCGCTCCCGATTGCCGAGGCCGTCGACGTGTGCAGGCAGATCGCCGAGGGTCTGGAGGCGGCGCACGAGGCGTGCGTGATCCACCGCGACCTGAAGCCGGCCAACGTCCGCATCACGCCGGACGGCAAGGTGAAGGTGCTCGACTTCGGGCTTGCCAAGCCCACGGATCGCGAGGTCCCCTCGGCATCGGCGACGGACAGCGTCCTCTCGACCGCGGAGGGGCGGCTGATCGGGACACCGACCTATATGGCGCCCGAGCAGGCGCGCGGCAGGCCCATCGATCGCCGCATCGACGTGTGGGCCTTCGGGTGCGTGCTCTTCGAGTGCCTGAGCGGTGCGCGCGCCTTCGAGGGCGAGACGATCTCCGACGTGCTCGCGAGCGTTCTGGAGAAGGAGCCGGACTGGACGCTCCTCCCCGCAGCCACGCCCCTGCACGTGCGCGAGCTCGCCGCACGCTGCCTGGCGAAGAACCCGTACGAGCGGTTGCGCGACATCGGCGATGCGCGCCTCGAGATCCTGCGCGCCCGTCCCGCCGAGGCGGCGGCCGCGAGAATTTCGCGACCCGCCGTCGTCGCCGCCGCGGCATTCGCGCTGGGCACGCTCGTCGTCGGCACCATCGCCGCCCTGTGGCCGCGGGCGAAGGTCGAGCCCACGAGTCCGGTGCGGCGCTTCTCGATCGAGGGGATCGACCTGGTGGTCGACGCCTTCGAGGGGCTGGCGCTCTCACCCGACGGGAGCCGCCTGGTCTACCGCGCGCGCGGCGAGGATGGAGTGGACCGGCTCCACCTGCGCTCGCTCGATTCGTACGAGGCGCTGGTCCTGGAAGGCACCGAGTACGGCTGGCTCCCGTTCTTCTCGCCGGACGGCGAGAGCATCGGCTTCTACGCGCGCAGCCGTGTCGCGACGATCTCCCTCTCCGGCGGTGCGGTGCGGACCATCGCGCCGCTCGACAGCGGCTTCACGGGTGGGGTCTGGCTCCCCGACGACAGCATCGTCGTCGGTCACGACGGGACGCTCAGCCGCATTCCGACCGGCGGAAACGCGCTGGAGCGCATCGAGCTCGACGATCCGGAGATCACCGTCGTCACCTCGCCGTCGCCGCTCGCCGAGGAGCGGGCCATCCTCTGCAGCGTCCGTCGCGGGGAGGGCTTCGAAGTCGCGGTCGTGTCGCTCGAGGACGGGTCCGTGCGCACCATCGCCAGGAACGGATTCACGCCGATGTACGCCACGACGGGTCACGTGGTGTTCCAGCAGGGCACGGACGGCCCGCTCATGGCCCTGCCCTTCGACCTGGAGAGCCTCGCCGCCACGGGGCCGGCCTTTCCCGTGCCATCCGAGCTCGGAACACGCATCAGCTACCAGGCGCGCATGTTCTCGATCTCCCGCGACGGAACGCTGGCGTACATCCCCGAGACTGCCGAGCTCAGCCACGGAACCCTGGTCTGGGTGAACCGGACGGGGCAGTCCGAGCAGATCACGACGCGGCCGAGCGTCATCTTCGGCCCGCGCCTTTCCAGCGACGACCGCCGCATCGCGTTCCGGACGCCGGCGGTGAACTGCGACCTGTGGGTCCACGATCTCGACCGCGGCGGGACCAGCCGCCTCACACGCGAGGGCGACAACCACGGGATCGCCTGGTCCCCCGACGACCGGCGCATCTTCTTCGCTCGCCAGCAAGGGCCGGGGTGGGCGGTGGTCGCCTCGTCGGCCGACGGATCGGGGAAGGTCGAGCAGCTCTCCGAGGCGGTGATCCAGAGCGGCCACGTGAGCTCGTCCTCGCCGACGGGCGAGCACCTGCTCGTCAGCACCCGTCGCGAATCCACGGGTGGGGACGTCGACCTCTTCGATGTGAAGGACCGCAGCCTCCGGCCGCTGCTCGCCTCGCGCTTCGAGGAAAGCGCGGCCTCCTTCTCCCACGACGGGAGGTACATCGCCTACGTCTCCGACGAATCGGGGCAACCCGAGGTCTACGTCCAGCCGTTCCCGGGTCTCGATGCGCGCACGCAGGTCTCCACCCACGGGGGACAGGAGCCCGTCTGGTCGCCGAGAGGGGACGCGCTCTTCTACCGCGCCGGCGGCCAGGTGATGGCGGCCGCCGTCGCCACGGATCCGCCCTTCTCGGCCGATCGCCCTCGGGCCCTGTTCAAGGACGTCTATGCCCGCCGGGGAGCGCATGGACTGGCCGACTATGACGTGAGCCAGGACGGCGAGCGACTGGTCATGATTCGCGAACGCCAGCAGGACGGCGGAGGTCAGATCCGCCTGGTGCTCAACTGGTTCGACGAGCTGCTGCGCGCCGCGGAACCACGAGGGGACGGGTGAACCCCCTGCCTTGTCGGCCAGGAGCCAACCCCGTGACCGATGACCGAAACAACAGATCCGATGTCGGCGAGGCCGATCTGCAGGCCCCGGCCCTGATGGACATGAGCCCGGAGCAGGTGGCTCTCGACGTGGATATCAGGACGGATGTCAATTTTTGCCGCTCTCAAACCCATTGCCTCTTCGTAGGGGAGACGGCCCCCATTTCGGCCCGTCACGAAGGAGGAACCGTGTGAAGGTCGGTGCTATTTCGCTCGTCTTGCTCGTCCACGCGGCCGCGGCACGAGGCCAATGGGACCAGTTCGGCGGGCCCGAACGGAACTTCCACTGTCCCGCCGGATCCCTCGCCCCGGCCTGGCCCGAGAAGGGGCCTCCGGTCGACTGGCGGCGAGAGGTCGGAGAAGGCTACTCGGGAATCCTCGTGGACGGGGAACGCCTGTACACCATGGCCCGGCGCGACGGAGCGGAATTCGTCCTGGGGCTCGATCGGGCAACGGGAGCCACGGTCTGGGAGCATTCCTACAAGGTGGACATCACGCCGTCGGCAAAGGAGTTCGGGGGCGGCCCTGCTTCGACACCCGCCCTCGCCGGGCACCGGTTGATCACCATCGGGGTCGGCATGCATCTCTTTTGCCTGAACAAGACGTCGGGCAAGGTGCTCTGGCGCCGGAGCTTGATGGACGAGTTCCAGCTCCCCATGCCAGGCCGGGGCTACTCCTCCAGTCCCATCGTCTACAGGAACACCGTGATTCTTCCCATCGGCGGAGTCGACAAGGTGAACGCCGAGGACGACGAGCCAAGCAATGGAGTCAAGGACGGGGCGGTGATGGCCTTTGACTTGACGACAGGCGAGACGGCGTGGTCACGCCACAACTTCCCGGAGTCCAAGGCGTCTCCGATCTTGATCGAGTTCGCGAGTCGCCAGCAGCTCGTCGTCTTCACCGGAAACGAGCTGGCCGGGCTCGATCCCGGCAACGGCGCGCTCTTGTGGCGCCACGAGCACCCGACGTCCTACGGGTTCAATTGTGCGACGCCCGTCTTCGACGGAGTGGACACGCTGGTCTGCTCCTCCGCCTACAACAACTGGACCGAGGCCGTGCAGCTCGCCGACCACGAGGGAAAGATCGATGCCAGCCAGAGATGGTCCAGTCGCCGCCTGAGGGTCCACTTCACGAATTTGCTCCTGGTAGGAGAGAATGTGTACGGGTCGAGCGGAATGGGAAGACCGGCTTTCGTCGCTTGCCTGGATGTCGCCACGGGATCGACGAAATGGATGGAACGAGGCTTCGCGAGGGCCAATCTTCTCCATGCCGATGGCCGCTTCGTGATCCTCGACGAGGATGGCCTCCTCGCTCTGGCTCGCTTCACGGACGAAGGTTCCGAGATCACCGGCCGCCTCCAGATCTCCGACGGCTATGCCTTTTCGGCGCCGACTCTCGTGGGCACAAGACTCTATGTGCGGGACCGGAAGTACTTGACGGTCTTTGATCTCGGATCGGAGGCCGTCGCGCGCCACGAATCCCGCAAGGATGAGACCTGCCGCTTCTCGCTGGAGATCCCCGCTCTTCCGGACGACATCGAAACGCGCCTTGGCCATTACAGGACGGATTCTCCTGGCAGAGAGCCGAGCCGCGTCCAGCTTCTTGTCCAGGACGGCTGGCTGAAGCTGGACATGCCCAGGCAGCAACGGGTCCGCCTGGCGCCGATGGGCGACGGCAAGCGATGGGAGGTCGTGGAGGATCGAACATCGGGGTCAATACCGCGACGAATCGAGCTCCTACCCGGGAAGGACGGGGAGCCGTGCGGTTTCCTCCTTTGGTCTCCTTCGCAAGCCGAGCGAACCTACCGCATGCGCACGGAATAGAGATGCGTCATCTTTTTATAATATACATGCTTACAGATACTTACCAGCGCTCCCGATGCCAGCAGATATCAAGAGCTGGACGTTCCTTTTCCGCCTGATGAAGCGCTCGGAGCACCTGAAGTTCGATCCCAAGCCGCCGATGCGAAACGGGGGACCCGGGGCGGCGCGTTCGACCAGCCTGCTGTCGAAGCTCGCTCCGCGCCCGAAACTACGCGGGCGCTCGAGAGCATGTCGTGGGCAATCGGGCTCCGTCCGGCCCCCATCGATCCGTCTGCACGGCTGCATCAGGGTCAGAAACTTCACGGTCGGATGCGGAGAAGAGCGACGTTCGTGACGCTGTAACCGCTGGGATGGGCAGACCCATCGTCGGCGATGATGCCCTGGAGAACGAAGTCGCCCTGCCCGAACCCACGGTTGCGAGTGATCACGAAGGGAGCGGCGGCCGGCCCCGGCCTCCCTCCGACCGCTCGGCAGAGCGCATTCGGCAAGTTCGCGCTCTCGAGGCAAACAACGGGCTGCGGAGCCTGCGGGAGATGGAGTGGAGTCGGGTTCGAGAAGCATCCGATCGCGGATCCGTTTGTCGCAAGCTCGAAGCAGCCGGTGGGAGCCCCGATCCAGACCCAGAGAGCAAAGGGGCCGGGATCCGGCCCGGCCGGAGATGCGCTCAAGCTCACCGTGATCGGTTCGTCGGGAGGTACGTCGATGGTGCGATGGACGTCTCCCGGGGATCCGTTGACGAACAGCACCTCGGTCGGAAGACCTGCTCCGGCGTTCACTGTGCCCGACGGACAGCCGGGACGAGAGAGGCCCTCGAACACGAACGCAGAGCCACAGGACCCTCCCTCCTGGCAGTCGTCATACGGGCTCCCGACGATGGCCGTGTCTCCATCCAATGCCGCACCGAGACCGAAGCCGCTGCCTCTCAAACGACTCGGAACCAGAACATGTTCCTCGCTCCATCTCGATCCGTCGTACCGGAAGATGCTGGGCAGGCCTACGCGAATCCATGCGCTCACCAGGGCCAAGCTTCCGGAAAGGGAGACCCGGATTCCGAAACCGCTATCGGCAATGGCGACCCTGGGAGTCAGCTCCTCCTCTTCGACCCATGTCTCTCCGTCGAAGCGAAAGATGTAGGCGGATCCGAAGTTTCCCTCGGGCAGTTTCGCAAAACGGTGAGGCGCTCCGATCAGGGCCAGATCTCCCTCTCCCCCGAGAGAGACGGATCCACCGAAGTAGTTGTTTACTACCAATTCGCTGCCGATGAGCTTCTGCTCCTGAATCCAGGTCCCATCCACATGACGGAACACGTACGCCGATCCGGCCCCAGCCGCACTCGTCTCATCCCGGAAGGCGCCTGCCAAGATCACCGTCTGCGCGGCAATGGCCACCGCACTTCCGAAAGCATCGCCGGGATCTGCATCCAGCGCGGAGAGAATCTGCTCCTCGATCCAGGTCGCCCCATCAAAACGGTAGACGATGGCGGCACCGCCGACGCCCACACTCGACATCCCCACGACCAGGAGATCCGCATCGAGGGCCAAGCTGCGGCCGAACCCACCGAAATCGATCGGAGTGATCTTTTGCTCCTCGATCCAGGTCGCTCCGTCATGGCGAAAGATGTAGACCGCTCCGAAGTTGAACCCGCTTTTCTGGTGACCCGGAGCACCGACCGCGATCACATTCTCCAGTACCGCCAGAGCAGAGCCAAATCTGTCCCCATCTCCACCGTCACTGGGGGTCAGTGTCTGCTCAGCGACCCACGTGGTTCCATCGAACCGAAAGATCTCGACTGCGCCCGAGGCACCGGAATACGGGCTTCCGACGCCGGCGAGGTCACCGCATAGGTCGACCGCCTGGCCGAACTGGGCGCCAGCTTCCGGCACGGTAGACAGCAGGCGCTCATGCTCGGCCACGATGCACTGTGCTTCAAGTGTGTTGAGGGAACCGATATGGAGCGCAACGATTCCCACGAGAATGAGCAGGCCATGGTGAGACTTCGCACCGCGAACAGGAATCACCGACGGACGGGTCGTCAGGTTGATGAGAAAGACGGAAGCGCCGGGGACAAGCATGGATCATCTCCTGGCCCGAGGGACAACCTCTCGATGTCCATTGGACAGCCAGAAAGCGACCAAGTCAAGGGTGCGCTGAGGGGTGCCGCCGGATCGTTACTCGCCGCTTCTCGCTGGAGATCCCCGGCTCTTCCGGACGACCGGCATGGGCAGACCCGAGCAGCCGAGGGATCGCCGGGATCAACACCCACCAGTGACAAGATAGATCCTGTCACGCCAGCGCAGGTAGATCATTCCCTGCAACGATCCGACGAGATCCCGCACGTGAGTCGGCAGCGATTCGATCAGCTCGGTCGCCTCGGGTGTGCCCGGCGCAACATGGCAGTCGTGCGCAAAGTCCTTGCCATCCAGACGCGCGTCCTCAAAGTCCACAACGAGGTCATTGGCCACCCATGTGTCCATGGTTGCACCGCCGAACTGGACGAAATAGTCGCACGTCCCCACCTCCTCGACGGGAGACGTCACCATCGCAACCGTTGCCCCGAGCGGGGAGAATGTGAACCCCAGCGCCTCGGCTTTCTTGCGAATGGCGCGACGGATCGCGAGATCGAAACCGCCGATATTCGTTGTTGCCTGACGCGCCAGCTCCTCGGTGAGAAGGGCCTGGCGATGCTGATCGAGCTCGTTGATCCGACTCTGCAGCTTCGTCCGTCGCTGCTGCATGGCGTCGACCTTTGCCACACGCTGTGCGTAGGAGAGTGCCCGCATGTCTTCGGGCAGGTCCTTCTCATCCACCTCTGCCAGATCAATCTGCCCGGTGCGGATCGCATCGACGAGGTCCCACGCGCACGAATACAGTTTTCCGGCCTTCGTCGCGGCCCGTGATGCCGCGTTCGCGAAGTTCAACTGCGCCGCGTTGGCGTCCTGCGCCAGCTGGTTGCTGCACCCGACCTTTCCCGCGGCGCCGAAGGGAATACAGGTTTCGTTGAGCTCGGCGGAGAGCTTGATGAGTGTCTGGTCGTAGGGCGTAGCAATCACCACCGTCCCGTTGTTCTGGTCGATCATGGCGGACTCGCCGTTGCCCAACCTGGCAAGATCCCTCCAGCCCGGCCAGACTTCACCGTCATCGTCGCCATAGACGCAGTAGATCGAGTTCACATCGATCCCGCGTTCGGTTGCTTCCTTGCAGATGGTGCGGGCGGCGACCTGATCGTCCTGGTCGGCGGACTCGTTCCCTGCCACAAAGATCATTCGCAACGCGCCGGCTGAGGGGTGCCAGTCGAGTTCCTGCAACGACGTCTGGACCACACGTCCGACGAGCTCTGTGCCGCCGTTGGTCGTCAACGCAAAGAGCATCTGCGAGACGGTGTCGAGATCCTCCGTGAATGGTGTGTCGACGTTGACCCAGCCGTTCTCGGGATTGTTCCCGTCGTTGCCATAGCTGAGCAGGGCCACGCGAAGTCTCGGCGTGGGTTCGGCCTTAGCGAGATCGTTGACGATGTACGCGGCGACGATTCCCCGCTTCTGCTTGCCCGAGAAGTGGCGCCTCTTCTTCCCGAGAGCCTCCGGAGTGGCCCGCGTCCTCTCGAACACCGATCCGGGCGGCCGCCATCCGGTCGAGCGAAGCGGCAATGCGCACCTCGGTGAGGAACCGCTCCGCGCCCAAGGACGCCGCCAGCTCGGGGCGCACCACCCATCTCGACTTGACCGGTACGGTCCGGTTATCATGGTGTCCCAGGGTCATCCAAGGCAGCCGGACACCACCATCCCATGAGTGACCATCCCGAGAGTGACTCGGAGCCGTCGGGATCGAGGATCGCCCACCGGGGCGACGGGGCGGATTCCCTTCCCTCCAGGATCGGACCCTACCGCATCCTCTCCATGATCGGAGAGGGCGGCATGGGCTTCGTCTACCTGGCCGAGCACGACAAGCCCGTTCGCCGTCGGGTGGCCCTCAAGGTCATCAAGCCGGGGATGGACAGCAAGGCCGTCCTGACCCGCTTCGAGGTCGAGAGACAGGCTCTGGCCCTGATGGACCATCCCGGGATCGCCCGGATGCTCGATGCGGGAACCACACCCGAGGGGCGTCCCTACTTCGCCATGGAGAATGTTCCGGGAATCCCAATCGACACGTACTGCGACGGGAAAAGGCTCGATCTCGATCAGCGGCTCCGCCTGTTCATGGACGTGTGCCAGGCCGTGCTTCACGCCCACCAGAAGGCCGTTCTCCACCGGGATCTCAAGCCATCCAACATCCTCGTGGCGGATGTGGACGGGAAGCCCGTCCCCAAGATCATCGACTTCGGACTCGCCAAGGCCCTGGGACAGGCCCTTACCGAACAGACACACGTCACGCATCAAGAAGCCATCGTCGGCACCCCTGAGTACATGAGCCCCGAGCAGATCGATCCCTCCGCGCTCGCTGTCGACACCAGGACCGACCTCTACTCCCTCGGCGTCATCCTCTACCGGCTGCTGACCGGGACGCTCCCCTTCACGCTCGCCTTCCGGAAAGACGTGGGACACATCGGGGCGATCCACGGGATGCAGTCCCTCATCTGCGAAACGGAGCCTCCGCGACCAAGCACCAGGGTCACGACCAGCCACGAGCTGGGTGATTCCGCTGCAAGGTCCATGCGTATCCCGACCGGTACGCTCTTCCGTCGATTGCGGGGCGACCTCGACTGGATCGTGCTCAAGAGCCTGGAGAAGGACCGGAATCGGCGCTACGCGACGGCCACCGACTTCGCCGAGGACATCCGGCGGCACCTCGAGAGCGAGCCGGTGAAGGCGCGACCGCCGAGCACGGCCTACCGGCTCCGGAAGCTCGTGCGGAAGCACCTGGGAGCGGTGGTCAGCCTCATCGTGTTCTTTCTTGCGGTGCTGGCGGGCGGAGTGACCTCGACCGCGTTTTACTTCCAGGCAGAGGAGAGGAGGGAGGAGGCCGAGCTGGCCGTCGAGAGGGAGAGGATTGCCAAGCGGGAGGAATCCAGAGCCAGGGCGGAGGAGGCCCGCCAGAGGATGGAAGCCGTGGAAGCCAGAAACCTTGCCCGAGACAAGGAGGTGGAGGCGGTCGCGGCGAAGCAGGAAGCGGAGCGCGAGCGCGACGAGGTGCTCCGGCTTTCCGACGTGACCGACGTTCGCACGTTGATCGAGAATACCGAGGCTCTCTGGCCCTGCATTCCCGAGAAGGTCGATGACATGACCGCCTGGCTCCGCAAGGCGGAGGAGATCGTCGCCCGACGATCTGTCCACGAAGAATCCCTTCACCGTCTGCACCAGGAGGCCTACCTGAAACAGGTGCAAGCAGGTGTGATCGAAGAAGACGGGGACACGGACCCCGAATGGGACCAGGTGGATCCCCCGCTGCGCTGGCGCTACATGACGACACAGGGTCTTCTCGCGAATCTGGGCGAGCTGAGCTCCGTCATCACCGACGTCGAGAAACGCGTTGCCTTCTCCCGGTCGGTCCGGCGGGAGACGTTCGAAACATACGCAGCCCAGTGGAAGGAAGCCATCCGGTCGATCGCCGACGAGGCGGAGTGCCCGGAATACCTGGGCCTCGAGATCACGCCTCAGCTCGGGCTCGTGCCCCTGGGTCGGGACCCCGACTCGAGCCTCTGGGAGTTCGGCCACCTGCAGACTGGCAAGATTCCGGGGCGGGACCGGGAGCGACACCTCGAGATCGACCCGGACACTGGCCTGGTCTTCGTGCTCGTTCCGGGTGGGACCTTCCTCATGGGCGCCCAGAACGAGGACCCGGGAGGGCCGAACTACGACCCGAGATCCATGGTGCAGGAGGGTCCCGTCCACGAGGTGACGCTCTCCCCCTTCTTCCTCTCCAAGTACGAGATGACCCAGGGCCAGTGGGAGAGAGTCACCGGCAAGAACCCGAGCTACTACGGCAAGGGTTTCGTCACCAGGTACCGACTCCATCCCGTGGAGAACGTGAGCTGGGATGATTGCGATCGTCTGATGAGACATCTCGACCTCGTGATTCCCACCGAGGCCCAGTGGGAGTACGCCTCCAGGGCCGGAACGAACACCCCCTGGTGGACCGGAGCCGAGCCGTCGACGCTGGCCGGCGCGACGAACCTGGCCGATGCCTTCGCCAGGAGCCAGGGTGCTCCGCCCAGATGGCCCTTCGAGGAGTGCCTGAACGACGGATTCACGCTGCACGCACCGGTGGGACGCATGCGCCCCAACGCCTTCGGCCTGGACGACGTGCACGGCAACGTCGCGGAGTGGTGCAGGGACGGGGCGGGCTCCTACCTCGCTCCTGTCGCCCGCGGGGATGGTGAGCGGCAAGCATCGCAGGTTGATCGCGTCAACCGCGGCAGCAGCTACAGGGACGCCCTCGATCCCTCGCGTGCGTCATTCCGGGACCGTGACTCGACCTATGCTCGCCTCGACAACCTCGGCCTTCGTCCGGCCCGGATCATCCAGCCATGAATGGTGAGGCTGCGCGCGCAGTCGGCCTTGTCAACCAGGAGGATTCTTCCCATGTTGGGCATCAGGCTGTTCATGGCGGGTTCGGGCAAGGACCGGGTGGTGATAATGAGAGGAGACCCGATGAGCCCCGGTTCTTTTCTCGCTCCTGTCACTCTCCCCGAGCCGGTGAGCACAGGAAACACCGATCCCGTCGCCGTCGTCGTCATGGATCTCGACGGGGCCACTGGACCCGGGGGCGAGCACTATCCCGACCTCGTGGTGGCGTTGAAGCAGGTGGACGCCCTCCAAGTCTACCTGAACCCGGGAGACGTGGTCACGAGGCTGCCACTGATGAACCTGCCCGTCGCTCCCCGATCCCTCACCGTGGCGGACTTCGACGGAGATGGTCAGGATGACCTCGCGGTGGGTCTGGGCGGAGGGGCCGCCAACCAGGACAGACTTGCCGTCTTCTACGGCACGGGAACGGGAACCCTCATGGAAGATTCTCAATCACCGTTCGACACGATTGACCGGACGGTCACGGGGATCGGCGTCCTCTCCTACGACGGCGGCCCAGGCGGGCCGAGGAACGACATCGTAGTCGCCTGCGACCTCATGAACACCGTGCGGTTTCTGGTGTGGGACGATACGGCAGGCGGATTCGACGAGACGACACTGGAGTTTGGCGAAATCATCTCTCTTGACGCAGATCCCACGGATCTGGTGGTTGCTGATGTATTCCTGTCAGTTCAAGGTGACGAGATTCTGGTCGCGACAACGGGAAACCCTGACACGTTGGGCGTGACGTTGCTAAAGAGGAGCACGTTCCCGGGCCCTTTCGACTCGGAAGAGATCGAAGTCGGTGGCGATTGTACTGCCCTGGGTATTGGTGACTTTGTCGCAGACCCGTTCGATCGGATCGATCTGGTCGTTGCGCACGCCTCGAATCCGGCTCTTCCGGAGAACTCCTCGGTCCTCACAGTTCTGAGCAATAGCGGATCTAGCTTCGACACAGGCAGTGCCCTCCGCTTTCATACCGCGTACGAGCCTCTGGATCTCACCGTGGCCGACTTCGACCAGGCGAACGGTCCGGATGTGGCGGTTCCGGGAAGCTTCCTCCTCCTGGATGCGCTGCAGCGACCCGAGCCTGCCTTCGTCTCCGTTCATCTCGACGCCGGCTCCCAGGCTTTCGTGTCCGATACTGTCACCTCCGTCAGCGTGACCGAGGACGCCCTGGAGGGTGCCGAAAGGGTCGCTCTCTGCCACATCGATCCTGCGAGCTGTGGCGGAGACGCGAACCTGGATGCCGTGACCATGGCCACTACGCTCCGGAAGCTCCTGGTCAGCCGTGGTAACGGCGACGGGACCTTCGAGTACGATGAGAACAACCCGACCATGCCCCGGGAGATCCCGCTGGATGAGGGGCGGGTTCCCCTAGACCTCGCGGTGGGAGACGTCGACGGGGACGGCGATTGCGACATGATTACGATCGACGCCGGCACCGGAGCGGCTCCCCAGGTGGGGGCAGGTCTCACCTTTGTGCGGAACCGGTTCTGTGAGACAGGCCTGATCAAGTTCTTTGCCACGGCTCTTCCGGCCCACCCGTCCGATCCGGATCGCTACCTCCCTCAGTCGGTTCTCCTCCATGACTTCACCCGGCGCAAGCTGAACCCGAATGCTCCGGCTCCACCGGACGGATATCTGGACCTGGTGGTGGGGCTCCAGGAGCCGGATCCCACGGATCCGGACGCGCCTCCTATCGGTTACCGCATCCAGGTCTACGTCTGGGATCCAGGGGGATGCTTGGACGAGATCCTCTGCACCTATCCGCACTTCGAGCTCGTCCAGGAGATCTCATTCGGTTCGACCCGCAACAACCCGATTGATCTCGCCATGGGCGATCTCGATGGCGACGGGATCGACGATCTTCTCGTCGCGCTCCAGGGTCGAGGCACTGGCAATTATCCGACGGGCGAGGACTGCGATGTGGGCATCAACAAGGGCGGCTATGTCATCCTTACCGGTACAGGCCTGGCGACTCCGTTCTCGACAAGCTTCACGCCGCAGCTCAACCTCTTGAACGTGAGCGACCCGCGGGCGGTCGCCATCGCCGACCTCACACCCGGGTCGGGCGGTGCCGACATCGTCCTCACCTCGCATTGTGACGACACGGTTGTCATCTACACCGGGGACGGGAGCGGTGGGTTCAGCTTCCTCGAGGCGCACGCGGTAGGCAGCTGGCCCTACGCTCTCGACGTGACGGACCTCGACGGAGACGGGTCCCTCGACCTTGGGGTAGCGTGCCGGGATTCGAACAACCTAGTGGTCTGATGCCTAAATAATAGGCATATTCTTTTGCTGTTCTTGGGCTTCTCTCCGTATATCCTCTCGGAGGGAAACGCCCATGCGAATAGCCATCGAAATCAAGTTGACCACGGCCGAA
>Ga0326597_10000214_pt1 | contig 107084 bp, 108 predicted proteins | sample RVTome_12_FD_203789 | JGI IMG/M metagenome (GOLD analysis project Ga0326597, IMG submission 203789) | Soil microbial communities from uranium-contaminated site in the Upper Colorado River Basin, Wyoming, United States - RVT100D185 | ecosystem: Environmental > Terrestrial > Soil > Contaminated...
CAACCGGCACCCCGACCACCGGCCCGCCCCAAAAACCGCCGCGAAACCTCGCGGCATCCTCACCAGCGCAGACAAACCCCCGCTTCCTCTCCCCCGCTGAGCCTTAGCCGGGGAATGAGGGCGCGGGGCCCGTGCAATGATGTCTTGACCTCGCGCGCCCTTCCTAAAAAGATTGTATAGATCGCTTGCGTATTTGCCCGTAGTTGCGCACCGTGCAAGGAACCCAGGTCATAATTCGGGACGACCCTACTTGCAGGCAACCGACATCAATTTGCAATCGCTCCGCCGAGCCCCCAAGGGCAAGGGCGGTTTGGCCCCCCCGGGGACGCTTTCCGGGCTCGATACCAGCCGGGCCGCGAAGCTCGTCGTCGGGATCATCGAAAACCTTCCCGATGCCGTAGTGGTTTTCGACCCCGGCGGTTCCATCCTGGTGTTCAATTCGGCGGCGCCGCGCATCTTCGGCTACGACCCTGAAGAACTGGTCGGACGCAAGGTCGACATCCTGGTTCAGGAGGAAGATTTCTCCCTCCCCCGGGACGCCTTCTCCGGCGCCCCCCTCGCGGCTGCCGGCAATATCGCCGACGTCGGACCGCGCGAGGTCACCGGCAGGCGCAAGGACGGCACCACCTTCCCGCTGGAGCTGGGCGTCGGGCGGATGGAGTTGGACGGCCGGACTTTGCTGATCGGCACGTTCCGGGACATCTCCAGACGCAAGGGCCTCGAATCGGAGGCGGCGGAAAAGTCGGCCCTGCTGGCCACGACATTCGACATCATCGCCCAGGGATATGCCGTCTACGACCGGCACCTGCGCCTGATCCAATACAATGCCCAGTTCGAGACCATCTTCGGGTTCCCGAAAGAGTTCCTTCACCGCGGCATCAGCCGGTGGGAGATCGTGCACTTCCGCGCCGAGCGCGGCGACTACGGCCCGGGCAATATCGAGGAAATCGTCGCGCGCCTTTGCAAGAAGGCGGGCTCCCCCGGCGAGAACAGCCGGGAACGAACCCTGTCCACCGGAATTACCTACATCTACCATCGCAAGTCCCTGCCCGACGGCGGCTGCGTCATCACCTACACCGACATCACCGACCTGAGGTGCGCGGAGCGGGAAGCCGCGAGCAAGGCCGCCCTGCTGGAACGGACGATGGAGGCGATGGCCCAGGCCTGCGTGGTCTTCGACGCCTCCGGGACCGTCATCGCCTTCAACAGGCATTTCGAGAAGCTGTTCGACTTCCCCGAAGGCTTCCTCGGGCCCGGCCGGACCTTCGGCGACGTCATCCGCTATCGGCTGGAGCACGGCCCGACCATCGGCAGCGTGAGCGATTCCGGAGATCCGGAGGAGGAAATCGCGGTCCACCTCAGCCGGCTCAAGAAATATCCCAGCCAGATGAAGGAGCTCAGCCTCGCCGACGGCAGAACCTACATCTACAGCCGCACCGGCATGATTGACGGCTGTATCGTCTGCACCTATACGGACGTCACCGCGATCAAGAAGACCGAGCGCGCCCTTCGCGATACCGAAACCCTGCTTCGCCTGGTCACCGACGCCTCGCCGGTCCTCATCGCCTACATCGACGCGAACCGCACGATCCGGTTCGCCAACAAGGCGTTCGCCGCCCGCCACGGCCTCACCCCCGAGGAAATCGTCGGCATGCATCAGACGGAATACTGGGGCAATGACAAGCACGAGCATCTGCGTGAAGAGATCGCGAGAACGCTCGCCGGCGAGATCACCATGAACGAGGGCCGGCGGCAATATCCCGACGGATCCTTCCACTATCACGTCACCTCGCGGGCGCCCCATTTCGATGAGAGCGGCAAGGTGGTCGGCTATTTCAACATTATCCTCGACATCACCGATCAGAAGCGCGCCGAGGAAGCCCTGCAGCAGGCCCAGAAGATGGAAGCTGTCGGACAGCTGACCGGCGGCGTGGCGCACGATTTCAACAACCTGCTTGCGGTCATCCAGGGCAGCGCCGAATTGCTGGCCGAACGGGGCGGCGCCGATGACCGCCTGTTGCAGTGCATCCTCCGCGCGGCGAACCGGGGCGCCGAGCTGACCCGGCGTCTGCTGGCGTTCTCGCGGCGCCAGCCGTTGCACCCGCAGCCCGTGGATCTGGGGGCGCTGGTTTCCAACCTCAGCGACGTGCTGAAGCGCACCCTGGGCGAGACCATCGAGGTCCGCACCCCCGCGGCGCCCGAGCTGTGGTTCGCCCAGGCCGACCCGGGCCAGGTCGAGACCGCGTTGCTCAACCTCGCCATCAACGCCCGGGACGCCATGCCCGAAGGCGGCAAACTGAGGATCGGCTGCTCCAACGCCCGGGTCTATGAGAAGTTCGCCGCGGACAACCCCGAAATCGCACCCGGCGATTACGTGGTCCTCGCCGTCGCCGACGATGGGACCGGCATGCCGGAACACGTCCGCGCCCGCGTGTTCGAGCCCTTCTACACGACCAAGAACGTGGGTCAGGGAAGCGGGCTGGGCCTGTCCATGGTGTACGGCTTCGCCAAGCAGTCGGGGGGAAGCGTCACCGTCGAAAGCACGGTCGGACGCGGCACCATGGTCAAGCTCTACCTGCCGCGGGCCAACGGCACGACGGCGCCTCGGCCGGCGGAGGACGGCGAGGTTCATCGGGGCCGCGGGGAGAGGATCCTGGTCCTCGAGGACGACGCGGACGTGCGGTCCCTCGTCGAAGTGACGCTGAAACGGCTGGGCTACAGGGTGAAGATCGCCGCCACCGCCGGAGAGGCCGTCGACGTGCTGGCGTGCGAGAACGTCGACCTGCTCCTCTCCGACGTCGTCCTGGCGGGGGGCACGAGCGGCCCGGAGGTCGCGGCCTACGCCCGCGCGGCCCAGCCGGAGCTGAAGGTGATATTCATGTCGGGATACGCGGCCGATGCCGACACCAGCGAAGCTTCCATCGGCAAGGCCGATGTCCTGCTCAGCAAGCCCTTCCAGAAGCAAAACCTGGCGAGGGCCCTGCGCAAGGCCTTGCGCTGAGTCCTGTCCCGGCACACGGCGCCGCCTTGACGGGTGGCCCGCGCGGGCCGGCACAGGCCCGAGGCCCGAAAAAGGCCCGGGGAGAGAGGCGTTAACGTTATTTTTCATGGCTCCGTGGCAAGAAAGTCGGGCGCGTTGAGAGCGCACCGACGTATGGTATCGCCGCGGTCCCGGGGCGGAACCGCGGGGCAACGGGCCTTGGCCCGTCCCTTTGCGATTTAGGACCTGGACAGGGAATCGGCTTTTTCCTAGCATGCCCCGGCCCAGGACATTGGCACCCTAGGGGGTAGTTTGGCGCGTTCAGTTCGGCTTCGAAGGGGATCCTTCTCCAGTTCACCGGCCCCGGCGCAGGGTGCAAGAGCCGCCTTGCGCGCGGCTTTCCGCGTGCTCGGGCTGGCCATCCTCGCGCTCGCCGGCGCGGGCGCCGGCGCACCCGCGGCCGCCAAGTATTCCTCCATCGTCATCAACGAAGAAACCGGCGCCGTGCTGCATGCGGTCAACCCCGACGTCCGCCACTACCCCGCCTCGCTGACCAAGGTGATGACCCTCTACCTGGTATTCGAGGCCCTCAAGGCCAAGCGGCTCACCATGGACACGATGGTTACCGTGTCCCTCCGCGCGGCCCGACAGCCGGCCTCGAAACTCGATCTCAAGCCGCGCGAGAAGATCGCGGTCCGCGATCTCATCCTCGGCCTCACGGTGAAATCGGCCAACGATGCGGCCACCGCCATCGCCGAGCACATGGCGGGCACCGAACGCAAGTTCGGCGAGCTGATGTCGGCCAAGGCGCGGCAGCTGGGCATGGCCAACACCCGGTTCCGCAACGCCTCGGGCCTGCCCAACCGGCGCCAGCTGACCACCGCCCGCGACTTCGCCATCCTGGCCCGGGCGATCCGGCGCAGTTTCCCTGAATACTACCGCTTCTTCAGGACACGTTCCTTCACCTACAAGAGCCAGCGGATCGTCAACCACAACCGGCTGCTCGACCGGTACGCCGGGGCCGACGGGCTCAAAACCGGCTACATCCGCGCATCGGGCTTCAACCTCGCCGCCTCGGCCGAGCGCGACGGCGTCCGGCTGATTGCCGTGGTGCTGGGCGCGCGCTCGCCCCGGTCGCGTGACCTTCACACCATGGGTCTCCTCGAGCGCGCCTTCGAGAAGGCCACCAACGGTGAGCATGCCGCCTATCCCTACGACCGCAACATCCGCGTCGCCCGCGACGACACCCGGATCCTGGAACGCATCCGCGTGCGCCGGGCCCCGGGGGCGCGCGGGCGCATCCGCCTGTCGCGCCTGACGCCGCCGAAGCGGCCCGACTTCGCCGCCGGCGGGGAACAGGGCTCGTCCGCGCGCCCGGCCTCCGACCCTCTCCCCGTCGCCGGCTGGTCGGTGCAGATCGGCACCTTCTCCCGGGTCTCGCTGGCGGAGCTCGCGGCCAGGCGGGCGCGCACCCTGGTTCCGGACCCCCTCCAGGGCTCGACCCTTGTCGTCAAGCCGATCATCGCCCCTGGCAAGACGCTCTACCGGGCGCTCTACATGGGCCTGGCCCGCGATGCGGCGGAGCGCGCCTGCACGCGTCTCGAGGAGACGGGGCGGAGCTGCCTGACCCGGGCGCCGGAGACCCAGAACGGCCAGGCGCCGGCGCCGCCGGCGCCGCCCATCAACTGACGAATTCGCCGTTCGCGGACGACCCCGCCCCGCCGCGGCGCGCGCGGTGAAAGCTGCGCCGCCGCCGCCGGCTGCCCACCCGCCAAAGATCGAGGTCCCACTTGACGCGCGAGGCCCGCGCGCGGGCGATGGGGAGGAAGATCTCGGCGCTGACGCTTCTCCCCGCACCGGTGCCGACGGTGCGGCGCACGCGCCGGTATTCCGGGCCCTCGTAGGCGCTGATCCGTGCCGCGGCCCGTCCCGGCAGGTCCATGAGGATTCCGGGAAGCACCGCCCCACGGCGCCGCACGACGAGGGGATAGCGCCGTCCCGCGGCGAGCCTGGCCTCAAACTCCTCGAGGCGGGCTGGGACCGGCGCGAGGCGCCGGGCCATGCGGCCGAGGACGGCCCGGCGCAGGGCGGGATCGACCAGGGTCCCGTAAAAGAAGAATCGCATGGCGGGCCGGCGTCTCAGAACTCGGGCGGGCTCACCCCGCTTTTCTCAAGTTCCGCGACGAGTGCGGCCTTGAGACGCTCGAGCCCCTCCGGACTCGTCGATTCGCAGCGTGCGACGAGCACGTCTTGGGTGTTGGACGCGCGCAGCAGCCACCAGCCGTCGTCGGTCATGACCCTGACCCCGTCGCAATCGTTGACCTTGGCCCCGGCGGCGGCGAGACGCCCCGCGACGTCCTCCACGACCTCGAACTTGCGGGTATCGCCGCACGGGAAGCGCAGCTCGGGCGTGTTGACGGTGTCCGGCAGTTCGTCGCGCAAGGCGGCAAGGCCGCTGCCCGACGATGCCACCACGGACAGCAGCCTGACCGCGGCGTAAAGGGCGTCGTCGTACCCGTAATAACGGTCGGCAAAGAAGATATGGCCGCTCATCTCGCCGGCGAGAGGCGCGCCGGTCTCCGCCATCTTGGTCTTGATCAGCGAATGGCCCGTCTTCCACATCAGGGGCCTGCCGCCGAGCCTGGCGATCTCATCGAACAGGACCTGGCTCGCCTTGACGTCGGCGATGACCGTCGCCCCGGGAAGGCGGTCGAGCACGCCGCGGGCGAGCAGGGCCAGCATCTGATCCCCCCACAGGATGCGCCCCCGTTCGTCGATCGCGCCGATGCGGTCGCCGTCGCCGTCGAAGGCGATGCCGAGATCGAGCCCGCCGCCGATCACCGCGTCCTGCAGTTGCTTCAGGTTCTCCGGCACCGTGGGATCGGGGTGATGGTTGGGGAAGGTGCCGTCGATCTCCGCGTTCAGCAGCACGGATTTGCCCGGAAGCCTGGCGGCGAGCCGCTCCATCGCCGTGCCGGCGGAGCCGTTGCCCGCGTCCCAGGCCACCGAGAGCGCCCGCTCGCCCGTATAGTCGCCCGCCAGACGGGCAACGTAGTCGTCGAGTAGGTCAACTTCCGACACGGTTCCCGCGCCGTCGACGAAATCCCCGGCCGCGGCCATCTCACCCATCTTCAGGATGTCCGCCCCATAGAACGCCTTGCCCAGCGCCATGATTTTGAAACCGTTGTGCCTCGGGGGATTGTGCGACCCCGTCACCATGATGCCGGCGCCGGCGCCTCGGGTCACGGTCGCGAAATAGAGCATCGGCGTCGGTCCCAGCCCGACCCGAGTCACGGCCATGCCGCCGGCGACGAGGCCCCGAACCAGGGCTGACTCCAGCGCTTCGGAGCTGACCCGGCCGTCGCGCCCGACACAAACGGTGTTCTTTCCCCTGGCCGCGAGCCAAGTGGCGAACGTCCGGCCCAGCGCATGGGCGTCGTCTTCGCCGAGGGTCTCGCCGACGACGCCGCGGATATCGTATTCACGAAGGATCGTGGGATCGAAACGGTGTCCGTTGTTGGTCATGCCGAACTCGTCCTGGTGTCTTCTTCGGATCAGCGCGCGTTTTCGGGACGGCCGACGCACACGTAGCGGATGCCTGCGGCCTTCATGTCCGCGGGACTGAACAGGTTGCGCAAGTCCACGACCACGGGATGGGCCATCGCCGCCTTGATCGCCGCGGGCTCGAGCGAGCGGAAGCGGTTCCACTCGGTGAGGATGACGACGCCGTCGGCCCCGGCGATGGCCTCCTCGGCGGAGGCGCAGGTGGCGAGCCCCTCGATCAGGCGCCCGGCCTCCTCCATGCCCTCGGGATCGTAGGCCTTGATCCGGGCCCCGGCCTTGATCAGCGCAGGCACGATATCGAGGGCGGGGCTCTCGCGCATGTCGTCGGTATTGGGCTTGAAGGTCAGGCCGAGGATGCCCACCGTCTTGCCCGCGACGGATCCGTCCAGCGCCGCGACGACCTTGTCGACCATGGCCCGCTTGCGCGTGTCGTTCGCCGCGACGACGGTCTCGACGATGGTGACGGGGGCGCCTTTCTCGCGCGCGGTGGTGACCAGCGCGCGGGTGTCCTTGGGAAAGCAGGAGCCGCCGTAGCCCGGCCCGGGATGGAGGAATTTCGCGCCGATCCGCCCGTCCAGCCCCATGCCGCGGGCGACGCCGTGGACATCGGCGCCGACGGCCTCACAGAGGTCGGCCATCTGGTTGATGAAGGTGATCTTGGTGGCGAGAAAGGCATTGGTCGCGTATTTGATGAGCTCGGCGGTCTCCAGGCCGGTGTAGATGATCGGCGTTTCCAGCAGATAGAGCGGCCGATAGAGCCGGCCGAGCGCTTCACGGGCGTGCTCGGAATCGGTGCCCACCACGACTCGGTCGGGGCGCATGAAATCGTTGATCGCCGCGCCCTCGCGCAGGAATTCGGGGTTCGAGGCGATGTCGAACTCCGCCGCGTTGTTCTTGGCGCGAATGATGCGCGCGACCTCGCGCCCGGTGCCGACCGGGACCGTCGACTTGGTGACGACGACGGTATAGCCGGAAAGTGCCGACGCGATCTCCTCCGCCGCGTCGTGGATGAAGCTGAGGTCCGCGTGGCCGTCGCCGCGCCGGCTCGGCGTGCCGACGGCGATGAAGACGATATCGGCGCCGTCGACGGCAGCGGGGAGGTCGGTGGTGAAGGAAAGGCGCCGGGCGGAGGCGTTCTGGGCCACCAGCGCCTCGAGGCCGGGCTCGAAGATGGGGATCTCCCCGGCCGTGAGGCAGGCGATCTTGTTCGCATCCTTGTCGACGCAGACGACCTCCACGCCGAATTCCGCGAAACAGGCGCCGGACACCAGTCCGACATACCCGCTTCCGATCATGGCAACGCGCATGGGGTGGGCCTCTCTCTCACGTTATGGGCTTGGCGCGGCGCGAAGGCGGCGTGCTCATCGCGCGACCTCGCGTCTCATGAGATCGAGGAGATCGTCGCGGATTTCCGGATCCTTCAGCGCATAGGCGACCTGCGCGGCGATGAAGCCCGACTTGGCGCCGCAATCGAAGCGGCGGCTCTCCGTCTTCAGGCCGTGGAACGGGCATTCGCCGATCAGCATGGCCATGGCGTCGGTCAGCTGGATCTCGCCGCCGGCGCCGCGCTTGAATCGCGCGAGCTCGGCGAAAACCTCGGGCGGAAGCACGTAGCGACCGATGACGCTGAGGGTCGAGGGCGCGTCCTCGGGCGCGGGCTTCTCCACGAGACCCCGAACCTCGACCCGCCGGCCTTGAACGGCGCCGGGGTCGACCACGCCGTAGCGGCGGGTGTCTTCCCGGGGGACCTCCTCCACGGCGACGACGGCGCCGCCGGTCTCCTCGAACACCTCGATCATCTGGCCGATGGCGGGCTGCTCCGCGTCCATCAGGTCGTCGGGCAGGATCACGGCGAAGGGCTCGTCCCCGACCAGTTCGCGCGCGCACCAGACGGCGTGGCCGAGGCCCAAGGGCTCGTCCTGGGTGACGAAAAGCGCCGTTCCCTCCGGCAGGTCGGCCTCCGCCATGGACCGGCCGAGCTCCTCCGACTTCCCCGCCAGCGCCGCCATGCGATCGGGGGGAAGGTTGAGGTGGGATTTCAGGGCGGCGGCGTTGGATTCGAGGCCGGTGACGAAGATCAGGGTCTCGATGCCCGCGGCGCGGGCCTCGGCGATGGCATAGTCGATCAGCGGCCTGTCGACCACCGGCAGAAGTTCCTTGGGCAGTGCCCGGGTCGCGGGCAGGAACCGGGTCCCCAGCCCGGCCACGGGAAACACGGCTTTGCGAATGGCTGCGGGCATTCTACCCCCGTCATTTGAGCGGACATGCGGCCCAGGTCCCGCCCGGGAAGCGCGGCATTTGTGCCACAGGGACCGGCCGCTGGCAAGCCGCGGCCTTCAGGCCCCGAGCAACAGATCCTTCGCCTGGTTGAGCTTGGCGGCGAGATAGGTGGAACCGCCGCGATCCGGGTGTATCTTGGTCATCAGACGGCGGTGGGCCTCCTTGATGGCCTCTTCATCGGCGCCGGGCTCGAGCCCGAGGATTTCCCAGGCCTCCTCGAAGGTCATGGCGCCGCCCCAGCCCCTGGTGCCGCCCGCTTTTCTGCCGTCGCCCGCCTCGGCGCCGGCGCGCCAGGCGGGGCCCTGGGTGCGGTCGAGATAGGCCTCCAGCACACGCACCGAATCCTCGTCACCGGCGCATTCGGCAAGGAGGTCAATGAGCTCCGGCAGGGTGAGCGACGAAAGCTCCCGCCCGGCGTAGGTTCCGGCGGTGACGGCGCCGTTCATCTCGCCGCTGTCATGGTCGAGGGACACCCTGAGATAGCGCGTGGTGACATCGGAGGTCCGGCCGGGGCTGGGCCCGGATGCGTTCCTGGCCCGGATGCGGCTGGAGCGCCAGTGGAAGTAGAAGGGCAGGAGGAAAGGCAGGGCATATGCGATCCAGACCCAGCGGCCCGTCGTCACCACGAGCAGCAGCACGCCGAGCACGAGGAGCCCGACCAGAATGCGGGCGACCCAGGCCAGCAGCCGGGGATCGGCCCCGCTGGCCCAGCGCAGGAGCAGGAGCAGGCCGGCAAGGAGGGCAATGCCAAGCACCAGGTACGGCATCGGCGTCCCCTCACTCCAGTTCGCTGGTCAGAAGGCGGACCACGCCGCCGCGGCGTTTGGAGAGATCCTCGAGCGCCCCCCTGCCGCCGGCGGCATACACGGCGACGGCGCCGAGCAGGTCCTTGAGCTGCCTGGCGGAGCCCGCGTCGAAGGCGCAATAGGCGCCCTTCGTGAGCTTCGCGATCTGGCGGAAGCCGCCGGCGGCGACCGGGTCGCGGCCTTCGTGGAAGATAAAGGCGGGCACGCCCAGCAGGCCGAGCTCGCCGGCGGTGTGGGAGAGCGCGTCGATGTTCTCCTCCATCGCGTCGCCGACGAAGACGAGCGCATCGACCCGCTGCTTGAGGGTTTCCTTGACCGCGTGGGCGAGGACACGGCCGATCTGGGTGTGGCCGCCGAGGCAGCTCACCGCCGTCATGCGGCGCACGAGCTCCCGCGAGCTCGAGACCCAGGGACTGGCCTTGCATTCCTTGAATCCCCGGTAGAACACGAGCTGCACCTCGAGCCCGCCGAGGCTGTCGGTGGCGGCGAACATCTCCCCCTGGATGTGGCAGGCGCGGTCCCACGCGGGCTCGCGGCTCGCGGTCGCGTCCATGGCGAAGATCAGGCGGCCGCGGCCGGCACCGGCCGCGCGCTTCGGCGTCACCGCGACCTGGTTGAGGAAGCGGTCTACGGCGGCCCGGCCCGTACTCTTGGCCGGGACCTTGGGTCTGTTCTGGTTTGGCGCCATGGCGTCTTCCGAACCCGGGGTCATCCCAAAAGATTGGAATTAATATTCATATTTTCAACAGGTTATCACAAAACCCCTAGCCCCCGGTGATCCAGGGCGAAGATCGCTTGAGGGCCGCGGCCCGAGGGTCGTCCTCGCGCAGCTTCAACACGTTGAGTTCCATGCCGTTTTCGGTCCGGCGCTCCTCGGTCACGATGACGTCGTCCTCGCCCATCAGGCCGAGGTCGATGTCCCGATCCGGAAGCACGGCAAAGGCGTGGTCGCCGACGCGGACGATGATCTGGGTGCGGTGGGGCATGGCGGTCACCGCCCACGCCTTGAGCTTCGCGTAATAGGGCGCCTTGCGCCAGGCCTCGGGGAAATCGGGGTCGACATGGACGCGCACGCGGTTGTCCTCGCCGTCGAACACGAGGATCAGCTTGGAGGTCGACGGCCGCCATTCCTCGCCGAGGTCCTTCATCAGGAGGAAGCCGCAATCGAACTTCCGGCAGGTCTGCGGGCGGTCGGCATAGATCATACAGCCCTCCCCGATCGCGCAGTGGGGACAGTCGTGCCCCGGGGGCTTGAGGATATCCCCCACCCCGAGCACCCGGCAGCAGAGCGTGCAGGTGCCGCATTCCCTGCCTTCCACCCTGCGGGAGGCCAGATCGTCGCTCGCCATCGGCCCTTTCCTTCCGCCCGCGGCCGGGGGCCCCGGCCGCCAGGCATTCCTGCCGCCCGCCCCACGCGCCGCCGTTCGCCTTTTCATTATGGTATCCGTGGCGGGGTCGAGAAAAGGCCTGAATCCGCGGCGCGGGCGAGTGCTGGGGGCAACGGCACCCAACTCGCGGCCGGCGGGCCCTGGATCGCGGGCCCCTTCGAGGGCGGAAGGGGACGGGCGCCGGTCCCCCTGCCGCCGCAACGCCGCGCCCCTCGGCGTCTCTGCCTCGCGCCCCGCACTTCATCCTTTTCAGGCCCCGGGGCGTCGATTAACTTTGACCGGCCGCCCCGCTTCCATTCACGGGCGGCTTTCAGGCCGACGGATCACGATCGAGGGGAAACGCACGTGGCGGAGACGCCCGGAGCAGCCGACGCGGTTGAGGGAGACGACGCGGCCCCGCGCGGGGCGATCTACGCCACCTATGGCGTCGGGCTCACCGGCAACGGCGTCGCCATGATGCTCAAGGTGATCATTCCGCTCTGGGCCATCGAGCTGAAGCTCTCGGCGACGGAGATCGGCGTCGCCATCGGCCTGTCGGCGCTCTTGCCGTTCCTGCTGTCGATCCACGGCGGAGTGCTCATGGACCGGATCGGCACCCGCCGGGTGACCATGGCCTATGCCGTCACCACCGCGGTGCTGTGCCCGCTCTACCCGGCATTCCCGATCTTCTGGGCCCTGGTGGGCCTCCAGCTGATCACGGGCCTTACCTCCAACATGGTCTGGGTCGGCGCCCAGACCCTGATCGTCCGCTTCACCAAGGGCCAGACGTCGCTCCTCGCCAGGTTCTCCATCGCCGCCCGGATCGGCACCCTGGGGGGACCGGTGGCGATCGGCGCGATCTGGGACGTGGCCGGGCCGTGGGGCGCCTTCAGTTTCGTCGGCGCGGCCGGGGCCCTGGTGCTGGGCGCGCTGCTCCTGGTGCCGGAGACGGGCGAGCCCGCCGCCGCCGAGACCCGGCCGAGCCTCGATGACCTGATGCCGAAATGGCGCGATTACGTCGCCGCCTTTTCCATGATCGCCATTCCCGCGGTCGCCTTCGTCGTCGCCATGAGCGCGCTCCGCATCTCCTCGGCGGGAATCCAGACCTCGTTCTACGTCGTCTATCTCAAGGAGATCGGCCTGGTCGGCACCTCCATCGGCATCCTCATCGCGGCCTCGGAGGTCGGCGGGCTGTTCGGCGCCTCCATGGCGGGATGGTGGGAACGCTTCATCCCGCCGCATTGGGTGTTCCTGATGTTCGCCTCCATGTCCATCGCGTGCGTCTCGATCACGCCGGCGCTCGGCGGCATCTTCGCCATCCTGATGCTCGCCACCTTCGGCCGCGGCTACGCCCAGGGGCTGAGCCAGCCGGTGATGTTCGGCATCCTCGCCCGCGCCGTGGACCCGGCGCTGCAGGGGACCTCGATCGGGCTCCGGACGACGTCGAACCGCCTCGCCACCGTCCTCGTGCCGCTGGTCATGGGCATCGTCGCCGATGCCGTCGGCATCGAGAAGAGCTTCTACTGGACCGGCGGGGTGCTGATCGGCTGCTGCGCGATCGTCCCGCTATTCGTCAACCGCATCCCCAATTTCAGGACATGAACGGCGCCATGTCCGCCGACGTCTCCCCGCCCCCGCGCAAGGCGCTCTACCTCTCCTACGGCGCCGGGCTCTTCTCCATGGGGCTGATGGACGTGCTGCTGTTCATCGTGCCGCTCTGGGCGATCCATATCGGTGCCAGCGCCACCGAGGTGGGGATCGTCGCCGGCGCCCGCTCGGTCGTGCCTTTCATCCTCGCGATCCATGGCGGCGTGCTCATGGACCGGTTCGGCACCCGGCGCATCATGGCGGTCTCGGCCGTGGCGGTGATGGTTTCGGCGCCGCTCTATCCCGAGTTGCCCTGGATCCCGGCGCTGATCGTCCTCCAGCTCGTCACCGGATACGCGACGACCATCGCCTGGGTCGGTGTCCAGACGGTGATGGCCCAGGTCTGCCGCGGAGATACCGGGTATCTCGGCACCTTCAATTTCGCGAGCCGCATCGGCACCTTCCTGGCACCGATCCTGATGGGGCTCCTTTGGGATTTCACCAACCCCTGGATCACCTTCCTGTTCGTGTCCTTCTGGGCGGCGGCGCTTCTCGCCTTCACCTTTCTCACCCCCGAGCCCGAGGAGCAGACCGCGCGCGACGGTGCGGCGCCCGCGGGAAGCCTGCGATCCAGGCTGCGGGCCGTCGCGCCGAGGCGCGCCGATTATATCGAGACCTTCGCCCTGATGCTGATCCCCGCCATCGCCATATCCATGGCGGGCGGTTTCCTGCGCAACACGACCTCGGCGGTGCAGGGGTCGATCTACGTGGTCTATCTCAACGAGGTCGGCCTGACCGGCACGGCCATCGGCGCCCTGTTCGCGGCCATCGAGGGGGCGAGCGCCATCGGCTCCCTGCTGGCCGGCCGCAGCCAGCGGGTGATCAAGCCCTATACCCTGATGGTCGCGACCACGGCGCTCGGCATCTTTCTGATCAACGTGACGCCGATCCTCGGCGGCATCTTCGCGCTTCTGTTCGCGGCCCAGCTCCTGCGCGGCATCATCCAGGGCATCAACCAGCCGGTGCTGTTCGGCCTGCAGGCACGCGCCGCGGGCCGCCACCGCCAGGGTGCGACGATAGCGCTACGGGTCACCCTCAACCGCCTGGTCTCCGTCACCCTGCCGCCGGTGATGGGCATCATCGCCGACACCGCCGGGATCGAGGCGAGCTTCTACTGGCTCGGCGGCGTGCTGCTGGCGTTGACCCTGGCGCTCGGATTGTGGATCCGCTTCGCCGTCCCCGACGGGCCGGAGGACCGATGGTGAAGGACATGGACCGTCCCGAGGTGCCGGTCCGGGCCTATTACCCGGTGCTCGGCACCGGGCTTGCCGCCAACATCAACTCCGATTTCCTGACTGTCGCCGTGCCGCTCTGGGCGGTGATGCTGGGCGCGACCCCGGGCGAGATCGGCATCATGATCGGGGCGCGGTCCCTCCTGCCCTTCCTGCTCGCCATCCATGGCGGGGTGCTGATGGACCGCTTCGGCACGCGGCGGATGATGCTGATCTTCACCGGCATCTCGACCGCGCTGGTGCCGCTCTACCCTTTGAGCCCGTGGTTCCCCGCCCTGGTCGTCCTGCAGATGATGACGGGACTGCTGCAGAACCTCTCCTGGATCGGCGCCCAGACCCTGATCGCCCGCATCGGCCGGGGCGATCCGCACTATCTCGGCATGTTCTCCTTCTCCGCCCGGGTCGGCAGCATCGGCGCGCCGGCGGCGATCGGCCTGGTCTGGGACCTCACGGGCCATTGGGGGGCGTTCGTCGCCTGCACCCTGACGGGGGTGGTGCTGACGCTGTCGACGGCGCTGGTGCCGCGCTGGGCGGAAACCCACGGCCTCGAGCCCAAGGCCCCGGACGCGGCCGGCGGCCCGCGGCGGCCCGGCTGGCGCGAGGTGCTGCCAAGCCTGCGCGATTATGCCGACACCGTCGCCCTGCTCGCCGTGCCGGCGGTGGCGCTCGGCATCGCCATCGCGCTTTTGCGCCATACGCCGTCCACCATCCAGGCCTCGTTCTACATCACCTACCTCAAGGAGATCGGTCTGCAGGCATCGGTGATCGGCGCGCTGATCTCCTGCTCCGAGGTCACCGGCGCCTTCGGCTCGCTGCTGGCCGCGCCCCTGATGCGCCGCTTTCCCGCCCATTGGGTGCTGGTGGTCTTCACCATGCTGACCATCGCCATGATGACCCTGACGCCGCTCTTCGGCGGCATCGTCGCCCTGCTCGGCGCGGCACAGGTCCTGCGCGGGGCGGCCCACGGGCTCCTGCATCCCGCGACCTTCTCGGTGATCTCCCGGGCGCTCACGCCGGAGACCCAGGCCCGGGGCGTCGCGCTCAGGACCACCGGCAACCGGCTCGGCGCGGTGGTGCTGCCCATCGTCATGGGGTTCATCGCCGAGGCCGCGGGCGTCGCGGCGAGCTTCGCCATCGTCGGCGGCGGGCTGCTCGTCATCGTCGCGGTGGTCGGCGTCCTGGTCTCGCGCAACCCCGCCTTCCGCGGGAGCTGACGGGGGGCCGCCCGGTGGCCTTACCGGTTGCCAACCGGTCTCGGGTCTCCTAAGTAGATCGAACCATTTCACCCCTAACCGATCGCGGCCGCGCCATGCCCGAGACCAGAGTTTCGCTACAAGACAATCTGCGCTGGTTCTTCCCGACGCCCGTGGTCGCCCAGCCCTGGCCCGGCAGCGAGGAGGTCAACGCGGCGCTCCGCGAGCTGATCCTCAGGACCGAGGCCGAGGCCAACCCCGACATCCCCAACGTCATCGGCGGCTGGGCGACGACCAAGGACTTCCTCGCCTGGGACTTCGACTGCGTGCGCGAGCTGCGCGAGCATCTCCGCATCGTCGTCTCCGAAGTGGTCCGGGGCACCAGCCAGATCCAGGAAGTGCCCAACAAGCACCTCGGCTTCGAAGCCTGGGCCAACGTGCTGCACTCGGGCGGCTATCACCGCCCCCATACCCACGACAACAGCTTCTGGTCGGGTGTCTACTATGTCTCGACCGGCCGGCCGACGGGGGACCAGCCCCAGAACGGCTTTCTCGAGCTGTTCGACCCGAGGAGCGGCGCCGGCGCCATCCGCCTGCCCGGCAGCACCTATCAGCACTCCTGCCCGATCGAGCCGCAGGCCGGCCTCACGGTCATGTTCCCGGGCTGGATCCGGCACATGGTCCACCCCTACCACGGCGAGGGCGAGCGCATCTCCGTCGCCTTCAACCTGATCCGCACCGGCTGAGCCACGGCCCGGGCCGCGGCCCGTCCGCCGCGACGGCTTGGCAGGCGCTGCCGGGCGCGACTAGAATGGCGGTGCCCGCCGGCATTTCCGGCACGGCGCCGTCCCGAGCTTTCATAATAGATCAAAACCGGAAACGCCCATGCCCCGCACCCGGGTCCGCCCTGAGCCTGCCGACCGCCGCCGGAACCTCCGGCACGCGCCTACGGCCGGGGCCCGGGCGGCATGAGCGCAACCCGTGCCGGCGCCGCCGCCGGAAGCCATCAGCCCACGCGGCGCGCCGAGTATCTGACCTACGCGAGCGGTCTGTTGACCGACAGCCAGTCGGAGCTGGTCAGCTTCGTCATCCCCCTCTGGGGCATCCTGCTCGGCCTCGGTCCGCTCGAGATCGGCATTCTGGTCAGCGCCAAGGCCATCCTGCCCTCGATCTTCGCGATCCATGGCGGCGTGCTGATGGACCGCTTCGGCACCCGCATCATCCTGGTGCTGATGGGCGCGGCCTGCACGGTGATGCCGCCCTTCTTCGCCATCGCGACCTGGTTCCCGGCCCTGCTGCTCCTCCAGGCGGCGCTCGGGCTGGTGATGTCGCTCACCTGGATCGGCTCCCAGGCGCTCGCCGTCAACGTCGGCAGGGACGATCCCGCCATCGTCGGCCGCTTTTCCTTCTTCGCCCGGGTCGGCGTGATGTTCGCGCCCGCGGGGGCCGGCGCGCTCTGGGATATCGCGCCGCCCTGGGTCTCGTTCGTCACGATGGGGGTGATGGGGCTCCTGTTCTGGATCGCGGTCCACGCGCTGCCCGCGGCGGAGCTCGGCGAGACACCCGGTGCCGCCGACCGTCCGCCCTTTCGCTGGGCCGACATCCTGCCGAGGCTTCCCGACTACATCGGCGCCATCGGACTCCTGGCGATCCCGACGGTGGCCTTCGTCGTCGTGGTCTCCTCCATCCGGCTGTCCACCGCGACCCTGCAGTCCTCGTTCTATCTGATCTACCTCAAGGAGATCGGGCTGCAGGCCACGGTCATCGGCATGTTCGTCTCGCTCACCCAGATGAGCGCGGCCGCGGGAACCCTGCTCGCGGCCCGGCTCACCCACTATTTGCATCCGGTCTGGGCCTTCCTGCTGCTGGTGACCACCTCCGTGGTCATGATCTTCGGCACGCCGCTGTTCGGCGACGCCCTCGCGGTCCTGGCGTTGGCCATCGCGCTACGCGGCTTCGCACAGGGGGGATCGCAGCCGATCATGTATTCGACGCTGTCCAAGGCGGTGACCTCCGAGACCCAGGGCATGGCCATCGGCCTCAGGGCGACGGGCAACCGCATCGCGGCGCTGACCGTGCCGGTGTTCATGGGCGCCATCGCCGAGGCCTGGGGACTCCATGCGACCTTCTTCGTCACCGGCGGGCTGCTGCTCTTCATCCTGGCGGCCATGGGGATCTGGATCGCGCTCCGGCATCCCGAGGCCGTCAAGGCATGAGCGCGGGCGAAGGCGGGGGCGCATCGCCGGCAAGGAGCGCGGACCTACAGATCCCCTTGAGCGTTCAGCTCGCGGTCTACGCCACCGGCACCTTCGGCAACACCATCAACAACGTGATCACGGTGCTGATCCCGCTCTGGGCGATCCACCTCGGCGCCTCGCCCTTCATGACCGGCATGATGATCGGGGCGCGCCACCTGCTGACCACCGTCTTCTCGATCCATGGCGGCGTGCTGATGGACCGGCTGGGCACGCGGCGGGTGCTGATCTGGTTCGCCTTCATGGGCACCGTGACTCCCTTCCTGTTCCCGGTGATGCCGTGGATCTGGGCGGTGATCGTTCTGCAGATGCTGGGCGGCATCTCATCGAGCTTCGCCTGGATGGGGGCCCAGGCCCTGATCGGCCAGATGATGAAGGGCAGCCCCGTCTATGCCGGCCGGCTCGCCTTCACGGTGCGCGCGGGCCATCTGACGGCCCCGCTGATCACCGGGCTAGCCTGGGACTTCCTCGGCCCCTGGGGCGGGTTCACGGTGCTGGCCATCTGGGGGGCGGGGATCCTGGCAGCGGCGCTGGCCCTGCCCAAACCGCCCGATCAGGGCGTGCGGCGGCCGGTGGCGATCGCCGACCTGATGCCCCGGGTCGGCGACTACATCGACGCCATGCGGATGATGGCGATCCCGGCGATCCTGCTGGTGGTCATGGCCTCGACGCTGCGCATGTCGGGCCAGGGCATGCACGGGTCCTTCTACGTCGTCTACCTCGAGAGGATCGGCCTCACCGGCACCCTGATCGGCGTGCTGCTCGGCGTGGGGTCCGTCGTCGGCTTCGCCGGCGCGCTGTCCATCGGGCCCCTGATGCGCCGCTACTCGCCGAGCTGGCTCCTGATCATCAGCGTCGCCGGCGGGGTGCTCTGCGTCTCGATCACGCCGCTGCTCGGCGGCATCTTCGCGGCGTTGATGGTGGTGGCCGCCATCCGCGGCGGCGCCATGGCGCTCGCCCAGCCGCTGATGATCTCGATCCTCGCCCAGTCCGCCGGCAGCGGCCAGGGCATGGGGGTGGGGCTCAGGACCACCGCCAACCGTCTCGTGTCATTCGCGATCCCGGTGCTGATGGGGGGCGTGGTCGAATTCGCGGGCCTCGAGGCGAGTTTCTACATCATCGGCGGGACGCTGATTGTGCTGTGCCTGGCGCTGGGATTCTACGCCCAGGGGTCGCCGCGACGGAGCGCCGGCGCCGGTGACTGAGCGCGAGGCGGAGGCCGGGGAGACGGGCGCCCCCGATTGGGACCCGGGGCGGGTGCCGCGGCGGCTGGAGCTCGCGATCTACGGCGCGGCGACCTTTTCGAACTCGCTCGGCTACATGGTGATGGTGGCGGTGCCGCTGCTGCTGGTGTCGCTCGGCCTGTCGCCGCTGATGGTCGGCATCGTACTTGGCAGCCGGCATCTTCTCGTGCTGTTCTGTTCGATCCACGGCGGCGCCATGATGGACCGGCTGGACACGAGGCGGGTGATGCTGATCTTCGCCTGGGTCACCGTCGTCCTGCCGCTCGCCTACCCGCTGTTCCCCTTCGTCTTCGCCCTGATCGTCATCCAGATGGCCGCGGGTTATTGCACATCCATCGGCTGGATCGGCGCCCAGGCCTTGATCGGCCAGACGCTGAGGGGAAGCCCGGTGCATACCGGCCGCATGGACGCGGTGATCCGCATCGGCGCGCTGACCGGCCCGCCGCTCACCGGCGCCGCCTGGGACGCGGCCGGCCCCTGGGCGGCGTTCGGGGTGCTGTCGCTCTGGGGGGTGGGGCTGCTGGTTTCCTGTCTCGCCCTGCCGGGCGGCGGCACCGGCGGCGCCAAGACCGCGGTGACCTGGCGGGACTTCCTGCCCCGGGCGAGCGACTACGGCGTGGCGCTCGCGCTGCTCACCCTGCCGCTTGTCGCCACGGTGATCCTGGTGGCCTTGCTCAGGATCTCGAGCTTCTCCATCCAGGCCTCGTTCTACGTGGTGTGGCTCGATGGTCAGGGCTACACCGGCACCATGATCGGGGTTCTGCTCGGCGCCTATTCCCTGTTCGGCGGCGGCGCGTCGCTCAGCGTCGGCGCCCTGGTCAAGCGGTTCCCCGCGGTCTGGCTGATGATCGTGATGGTGGGAATCACGATCCTCTCGGTGACCGCGACCCCGGCCCTCGGCGCCTACTGGGCGCTGTTCATCGCGATCTCGCTCAACGGCGCGGCCTATGGACTGACCCAGCCCCTGATGATCATCCTGATGTCGCGCGGCTCCGGGGCGGCCGACCAGGGCAAGGCCGTGGGTCTCAGGACCAGCGCCAATCGCCTTGCGGCGACGCTGATCCCGCCCGTCATGGGCGCGGTCGCCCAGTTCGCGGGGCTCGATGCGAGCTTCTACATCGTCGGCGGCGCGGTGTTCGCGCTGTTGCTGCTGGCCGCGCTTTTCGCCCACAAAACGGGCGCGGCGCGGCTCAACTGACCGATGGACAATCCAAGGGCTTCGGCTACAGTACTGTTTCAACCGCCGCCCGGGGAATGGCCCGCGCGGGACATGGCGGGGCGGCCCCTCCGGGACCCGCCCCCGTCAGGCTTCCAATCCCGGTCCCTGCCCCGCGCAGGGGTCCGGGCTCCCCTGAACCGGCGGCGGAGGAGACGCCCTTGGCCACATCGACGGCTTCCACATCGGCGAGAGGCGCCGAATCGATCCCCTTGCGCCATCAGCTCCCGGTCTATGCCGCCGGGATGTTCTCCAACGGCGCGGTGCAGCTCGCCGCGGTGATCGTGCCGCTGTGGATGATCACCATCGACCCCTCGCCCTTGATGATCGGCATCGCGCTCGGCGCGCGCCAGGTCCTGCCGGTGCTGCTCTCGATCCACGGCGGGGCGCTGATGGACCGCATGGGCATCCGCCGGGTGATGATCTGGTTCTCGGTCCTGGGCGTCGCGACGCCGATCCTGTTTCCCCTGTTTCCCTTCTTCGCCGCCGTCGCGATCCTGCAGATGCTGGGCGGCATCTCCGCCGCCATGGGCTGGATCGGCACCCAGGCCCAGATCGGGGCGATCATGAAGGGCTCGCCCACCTATGCCGGGCGGGTCACCTTCTTCAACCGATTCGGGACGCTCGCCGGTCCCCCGGCGACGGGCGCGGCCTGGGACCTCGGGGGCCCCTGGGGCGGCTTCGGGTTCCTGGCCTTCTGGGGACTCGCGCTGCTGATCGCCTGCCTCGCCATGCCCAAGGCCAAGGCCGGGGAATCGGGGGGCGGCACCACGGCGGCGGCCGATGTCTCCTGGCGCGATGTGCTGCCCCGGGTGGGCGATTATATCTCCGCGTTCCGGCTGATGGCGATCCCCGCCATCGCCTTCGTGGTCGCGGTGACGCTGCTGCGCCATTCGTCCAACGGGATGTTGACCTCGTTCTATGTCGTATGGCTGGAATCGATCGGTTTCGAAGGCACGTTGATCGGCACCCTGATCTCCGTCTCCTCGATCCTGGGCGGCATCGGCTCGCTTTGCGCCGGGCGGCTCGCCAAGACGTTCACCGCCTACCGATGCCTGGTCGTGACCGTATGCAGCGCCATTTTCTGCGTCGCCATCACGCCGGCACTAGGCGCTTCCTTCGTACTGCTGGCGGCCGCATCCATGTTGCGCGGCGGCTTCATGGGGGTGAGCCAGCCGCTCCTGATCTCGATCATGGCCATGTCGGCGGGCGAGTCCCAGGGCAAGGCCGTGGGCCTGCGCACCACGGTCAACCGCCTCGCGATCCTGGCGGTGCCGGTGGCCATGGGCGCGGTGGCCGAGTTCGTCGGCATCGCAGCCAGCTTCTACCTGGTGGGCGGATTTCTCATCGCCCTGATGCTGCTGGTAGGATGGCGATCGCGGGAGGCCTTCGCCCAGCAGTCCTAACCACCCCGCGAGCATAGATCGATGGCGTGGCGTTTCGCGATTCCGTTGGCGGCCCTGGCGCTCGCCCTGCTCGCGCTTCCCGGACCCGGCGCCGGAGGCACCGGTCCCGCGCGGGCGGCGGCGCTCGATCCCGCGATCCTCGCCCGAACCCTCGCGCAGGCCTCCCGGCTCGAGCGCCTCCACGCCCTGATCGTCGCCCGCGACGGCGTGCCCCTGGTCGAACGCGTCTTCCGCGGTCCCGGGCTGGACGTGCCGGTCAACGTCAAATCGGTGTCGAAGACGGTCATCGCGGCGCTGGTCGGCGCCGCCGTCGAACGCGGGGTGCTCGAAGGCCCGGACCAGCGCATCGCGGGCCTGCTGCCCGGCCGCCTGCCGCCCCGCGCCGACCCCCGCCTCGGGCGCGTGACGATCGGGCATCTGCTGTCGATGCAGTCGGGGCTGGAGCGGACATCGGGGCGCAATTACGGGCGCTGGGTGAAAAGCCCCGACTGGGTCCGCTTTGTCCTCGCCCGCCCCTTCACCGAGGGTCCCGGCGGCCCCATGCAGTATTCCACCGGGAACAGCCACCTGCTCTCCGCCATCCTGACCCTGGCCGCCGGACGCAGCACCCTGGAGCTCGCCCGCGCCTGGATGGCCGGGCCGCTGGGGATCAGGCTGCCGCCCTGGCAGCGGGACCCCCAGGGCTTCTATTTCGGCGGCAACAACATGCGGATTTCCCCCCGGGCGCTGATGCGTTTCGGGGAGATGTACCGCAATGGCGGGCTCTTCCAGGGGCGGCGGGTGCTCTCCGCCACGTGGGTGAAGGCCTCCTGGACGCCGCGAACGGTTTCGCCCTTTTCCGGGGACGCTTACGGCTACGGCTGGTTCATCACCGCCGCCTGCGGCCACGACGTCTATTACGCGCGCGGTTTCGGGGGCCAGTTCCTCTATGTCGTGCCATCGCTCGCGCTCACCATCGTGATCACCTCCGATGCCACCGTGAGGACCCGGGTCGGCGGCCACCGGGGCGCCCTGAAGGCCCTGGTGGGGGCCGGTTTCATCGCCGCCGCCCGGCGCGCCGACGCGGCAAACGGCGATGAGCGCGACGCGGGCTGCACCCTGGAATGGCGATGATTCGGCGGGATTTGGAAGGCACCGGCTTGGCAAGACCGCGCCGCCGGGGTTTAATAGGTCAATTGGTTAAGGAAATTGCCCTAGCATGAACCGGCGCGGCCCGCGGGGTGGCGCGCTTCTCGAACACGGGAGAATGGACCCCATGAGACGAATAGTCGTCCCAGCACTTGTTGGCGTGATTGTCAGCGGATCCGCCCTCGCGATCGACAGCCGGGGGAGCTACGTGGGCCGGTTCAATTACCCCTGTCCCCAGGTTCTCGAGCTCCACGGCAAGTCCGATATCCGGAAGGACGGCACCGGCGTCACCTTCAACAGGAGCTTCTCGGTGATCGTCGGCTGGATGGCGGGCTACATGTCGAGCGTCAATTCCTCCAAACCCGGCAAATCGGACTTCTTCGGCAACATGGCCGATGAGGCGGGCTGGATCGCCAAGTGGTGCGAGGCCAATCAGAAGTCCGACCTGATGGAGGCGATGGAAGCGCTGACCAAGGAACGCACGGCGCTCCAGAAGAAGTCGAAGCCGGCCCAAAAGCCGAAGGCCGAGGTGAAGAAACCGGCTGCGCCGGACCCGACACCGCGGTCCGCCATCCCCTGACCGGGCGGCCCACGCCCGCGACGGTGCGGCCCGCCATCGCGCGCCGGACCCGCCGCGGCCGAGGACGCGAGACTTGGGGTTTCGCCCATGGCCAGACGACCCCGCACCGCACCACCCGGACGCTTCCGCGCCTCCCGCGCGGGCGGCATCCGGACCCGGCTCGGGACCCTCTGCTTCCTCATCGGCGCGGCCCTCTGCCTCGCCGTGCTGACGCCGCTCGCGACCGTCTTCTTCACGACGCTCACTGAGAAGGGGACCGCCGCCGTGCTGGCCGGCGTCGCCGTCTGCGGCCTGATCTGGCTAAGCAGGAGCGGCGCACCGAGATGCCCGATCTGTGGCAGCGGCGTGCTCAGGCCCGAGAACCTCGGCACCGTGCAGCAGAAGCTCGGCATCGTCGATCACCCGATGCTGCGCAAGAACAGCTGGACCCAGTGGTACCGCTGCAGCCAATGCGGTTACCGCGAATGGGACGAGCGTCCCGACCCCGAGCCCTGAGAGCGGCCTCAGGCCGGCGCCGCGGCCGCCGTCCTCAGCTCAACTTTCAGGAACGCGAAACTCCGTTCGTAGGAAAGATCGGATGCCGCCCGCCGCGCTTCCGGCACATCGGCATCAGGGGCGATCTGGGCGAAGCTGTGGCCCATGTCCTGATACCAGTGGAGTTCATAGGCCTTACCAAGGCGCTCGAGGGCCCTGACGTAAGCGTCGACCTCCTCGCGCGGGGTGGAATGATCCTCGGTGCCGTAGTGGCATAGCAGCTTGCAGGTTATGTGCTCGAGCTCCCGCGGGTCGGGAAACAGGCTCTGGTGGTAGATCACGCCCGCATCGAAGGCATTGCAGCGGGCGGCCGCCAGCAGGGCGAGCCCGCCGCCGAGACAGAATCCCATGATGCCCACCTTGGATTTCGGGCCCACCCACGGCAGGCTGTGGAGGAACGCCGCGCCGCCGATGATGCGGTCGACCGCCGCCGTCACGTCGAGCGAGTTCTTGGCGAAAAGGCCCTCGGTGCGGTTGGCCGGGAGCTGACCGCCCATGAAATCGGGAGAGAGTGCGACGAACCCGGCCCGGGCATAGCGGCGGGTGATTTCCCGTTGCGTCCAGGTGAGCCCGCCCATGCCCGAGAGCAACAGCATTCCGGGGCGCCCCTTGCCGGTTTCCGGCCTCGCCAGGAAGCCATCCGTATAGGCGCCGTTTGTCTCGTATCCCGCGTGCAGGGAGACGATAGCCGGGCTCTCGCCATCCTCCGGCGGTCCCCCCGCGATCTCATTCTCGGTCATGTTCCTGCCCCCCTTGATCGGTAACTCCGGCCTCCAGCGATCGAAAGGCAAGGTCGCCAAGGAAGTGCGGCCGCCGGGACCCCCCCGGCGGCCGCCGTTTTCGGGCCCGCGCCCGCGCGCGCCGACGCGTGGGTTAATTGCACTTGATGGACTTGGCCTGGCCCATCTCGCCGAAGTATTCGATCTCGCAGTTGAGCCCGGCCTTGAGCGCGCTGCTCTTGGCCTTCTTGCCGCCGATGGAGATCTTGGTCTTCTTGCCGACCTTCGCGTGGGCGGCCTTGCCGTTGTTTGCGAAGACGATGACGCGGCCCTTCTTCTGCAGACCGGTAATGGCGGAGGAGACCTTGACGGTCTTGACCTTGTCGAGCTTGCCTGGCTTGAGCAACTCACGCAGCTTTACCTGCAGCTCTTCCGGCGCGGAGAAGGTCTCCTCGATGATCCTGGTCAGCTTCTCGGCGCTGATGGGCGCGACCAGCACCCGAGCCTTCTTGGCTTCGGAAAGGTATTGCGGGTCCCGATAGGTCGCGGCATAAGCCTTGCGCAGGATCTCGACACGGTCCTTGGGCACCCCCGGGGCCGTGTAGACCGGATAGCCCAGCTCGAACTGGGCCATCTTCAGCTTGAGAAGCGCTTTCTTCTCGGGATCGGTGATCTGATCGATCAGAAGCGGCACATTCTTCGGCACGGCCGGGTCGGGCTCGAGTCCCTGCTGGTAGAGAATCCGGATCTTCCCGTCGCGAAGCCAGTCGGGATGGCGGCTGGTGATCCCGGCCCAGGCGTTGGTCGCCCGGCCATGGGTCTCGCCCCGCACCATGGCGAGGTCGATATCGCCGCCGCTCGGATAGCCGATGATGACCTTGTACTTGAAGCCCAGAAGGTTCTTGAGGAAGACCGCGTCCACCGTGGACGAACTGCCCAACCCCGACGACCCGACGACGAGCTCATGCTCCAGCAGGTCCTTCCAAGTCTTGACCGGCGAGGTATGCCAGGATTGGGCAACGGCGACGAAACGCGCCGGCGAGCCGATCCAGACGAACTTGGTCGGATCGAACTTGACGTTCTTGCCGCGGCCCGTCTTGCCGTAATACAGCGGAGCCATCGGCACCGCCATCAGCGAGCCCAAGGTCTCGGTGCCGTCCTTGGGCGCCTGGTTGTACATGTAGTTGGCGCCGAAGATGCCGCCGGCGCCGGTCTTGTTCTTGGCAAGAACGGTGGGGTTGCCCGGGATGTGCTTGCCGACGTGGCGCGCGCCGAGCCGGTTCATCAGGTCGACGGAACCGCCGCTGCCCGATGTGATGTAGTGGGTGACCCGCTTGCCCTTGTAGAAGTCCGCCGCGTCGGCCGGATGAGCCCCGGCCGCGCCCGCCAGGAGCGTCGCCGCGCCGGCGCAAAAAACGAATTTGCTCGATGTCATCTCTGATCCTCCCTGTCCTCACCGATTAGGGATGGTCCGGCCGCTTGCGCACGGACCACTCTGAGTTCACGTGTCATGCCTCCTCCCGCCCGAATTCTCGCGCCCCCTTGGAGCGATCCGGGATCGCATTTTGGGGAAGTATAGACGCAAATGGCCCGGTACGGTCAATCGCGCCGCTTTGCCCGCGCAGGAAAGGCCGTCGCCCCGGGGACCCGCGTCCGGGCGGCGGCGGGCCTGGCGCGCGACATGCTATTCGGCCGCCGATTTCTCGGGCAGGGAACGGGCTGCGACCTCCAGCGTCTGGCGCAGGGTCCGGTCGGGATCGACCGTGTCGCGGCGTTCGGCGGCGAACGGCGTCCGCTCCAGGAGCCGGTAGAGCGCCAGGGCGCCGAGATGGAAATCCGGCGTGAGCCCGGCGCTCTCCAGGGTGCGCGCGATCTCCTTCATCTCGCCGGCATAGCGGGCCGAGACCGCGGGCAACTTGGGCACCATGCTCTCCATGCGCTTGTAGAGCGCAGGCACGCTGGCGGCCAACTCGGCATGGAGCTCATCGGCGACGCCGAGGGACTCCGCCGCGAGCAGGGCCGCCGCGTGAAGGGCGCTGGTGCCCTTGGTGATGCCGGCATAGCACATCTTGATGGCGACGCCGCGGCCGATCTCCGGCCCGCACTGGCGCACGTCGATGCCGAGCCCGTCGAGCCCGTCCATCAGCCCGGCCTCGCGCCCGCTCACGTAGAACCGCGTGGCGAGCGGCCCGCCGCCCGGAGGGTTGCCGACGATGCCGCCGTCGATATAGACGGCTCCCGCCCCTTCGATTACCCGCTGCATGGCGCGGGCGGTTTCCGGCGCGACGGCGTTGCAGTCGGCATAGGGCGGCGTGCGGCCGGATTCCTTCATCGCCGCCGCGACATGGCTCGCCATCTCCGGCGCGGACTCCGGCGGCAGGATGGAGAGCACGATCTCGGCCTCGGCCAGCAGGGCCTCGAGGCTGCCCGCGTCGCGGAAGCCCGCGGCCGCCGCGCGCTCACGGGTGGCGGCGCTGCGCCCCTCGAGGCAGCCGAGCACCTCCACCCCGCCCGCGTGGAAAGCCTTGCCGACGGCGGCGCCCATTTCCCCGGGCACGAGGATGGCAACGGTTTTGAAGGCCATGGCGTTCTCCCCTCTTTGCGGCTGTTTGCGCCAAGACTAGCGCCATTGACCGGGGATGGATACTCCCCGGCGCCCGGCGCGGCTCTGCCGCGGCGTCGACCTCGACCTCGGCCTCGACCCGCCACAGGTTCTTGTTGACGGCGCGGTTCACCTCGGTGAAGAGATCGACGGTAACGTCGTCGCCGATCTCGGCCGCGTCCTTGGCGGCGGCGCCGCTGATGCCGGTCACCCTCGGATTCGCGGCCGGGGCCATGCTGTTCGTCATCAGCGACGAGAACATCCCCGAGACCCACCGCCGGGGCCTCGAGACGCCCGCGACCTTCGCCCTGATGGGCGGCTTCGCGGTGATGATGTTCCTGGATTCGACCCTCGGCTAACCGCCACTGTCACCGACGCGTGAGGCGCAAGCCTCGTGCTTCGAGACGCCCGCTCCGCGGGCTCCTCAGCGTGAGGATTGCTATCGATACAAAGGGGCCGCCTCATCCTGAGGAGGGCCGGAGGCCCGTCTCGAAGGATGGGCCGCGCGATGGGAAACCGTGATCGCAGGGCCAGGGGCCGGGGCGCGCCTCAGGCCCCGAACGGCTCCCAGGCGCGCCGCACCGCGGGCCGCGCCGCGATCGCGTCGTGCCAGCGCCCGAGGTTGGGGTAGTCCTCGAGGCCGATGTCCTTGACACCGTGCAGGTGCACGTCGGGATACATGCTGATATCGGCGACCGTGTAGCTGCCGGCCATGTATTCGTTCTCGGCGAGGTGCCGGTCCAGCGTCCCCAGCATGTCGCGCAGGACGCCGTCGTAATGGGTTTTGGCGGCAGGCACGTCCTCGGGATTGCGGACCACCCAGAAGCCGAACTGCTGGGCCAGCGTCGTGAAGGTGGCGGAGCCGAAGAACAGCCACTGGTCGACCTTGGCGCGGGCAGCGGGATCCTCGGGATAGAGTCCATTGCCCGCCTTCTCGCCGAGATACTTGAGGACGGCGCCGGATTCGCACAGCGTGATGCGCTGGCCGCCCGGGCCGTCGTCATCGACGAGCGCGGGGATCTTGTGGCCCGGGCTGATCTTGAGGTACTCCGGGTCGAACTGAGCCTTTTGCCGGATGTTGACGGGCTTCAGCGTGTACTCCAGGCCGCTCTCCTCCGCCCCCTGGCGGGCCTTGTAGCCGTTGTCGGTGGTCCAGGTATAGAGCTCGATCATCGATGCCTCCCTCGGCTTGTTCGTGTTCCGGCGCGCGACCCGTTCCCGGGAATGGCCGCTATTTCTTCCTGAGCGTCTGCAGGTACGCGACGATGTCCGCCACCATCCTCGGCGTCAGGCGGAAGCGGTGCATGGGCCTCCTCGGGTTCTTGAGCCAGGTGTCCACGTAGGTCTCGCTCAGGGGGATCCGCTCCGCGATCGCGGTGAACGTCGGGGCGGTGCGGCCTGCCGGCGCCTCGTCGGCGATCACGTGGCATTCGGAGCACCAGAGCTTGGAGATGCGCCGCCCGTCCTCGGCGCTCTGCGCGCGCGCGACAGCGGCCGAGAGACCCAGGACCGCCACGGCGGCGCCCGCCGCCAGGAAACCATGCTTCATCATGGGGACTACCCTTTCATCGATGCCATAACGAACCATGGGCCAATGCCCCCCCGTATTCAAGGCGTGGTTGCAGCCCTCAGGCGGCGGCGAGCGCCCCGCGCAGGAGCCGCCCCGGCAGCGCGCCGGTATGCTCGATGCCGCGCATCAGGACCTGGCCGTTGACGATGGTCTGCTTGATGCCGACGGCCTTCTGCAGGATGCGGGGCGCGCCGGTCGGCAGGTCGTGGACCAGCTCCGGCATGTCGGGCGCGATGGTCTTCGGATCGAAGACGCAGACATCGGCATACCAGCCCTCGCGCAGGAGGCCGCGCTTCTTGAGCCCCCAGAAGGCGGCGATATCGAAGGTGATCTTGCGCACCGCCGCCTCCATGGTGATCGCCTCCCTCTGGCGCACCCAGTTGCCGAGCAGGTCGGCCTGGACCGGGTTGACGATGGTGGCGATGTGCGCCCCGGAATCGCCGAAGGTGACGGCGGTGTTGGGGTGGCGCAGGAGGGCCAGCACGTAGTCCTGGTCCTCGCAGTTGGTGGGGGCGAGGAAGAACAGCTTGAGGTGCCGCTCCAGCGCCATGTCGATCATCGCCTCGATGGGGTCGGTGCCGCGCTCGGCGGCGATCTCGGCGACCGAGCGGAAGGGCGGCAGGGTATTGTAGAGGGGGAAGATCCAGTTCCAGTCCACGTCCCTGAGGAGCACGTTGTTGAGGGACGGATCGGTCTCGCGCCTGTGGTTGCGCGCGACCTCGACCAGCTTGGCCCGCGTCTCGGGATATCTGAGGCCCTTTTCCTGATCTTCGAGCGGCAGGGCGCGGAATTCCTTCCACACCGGGGCGTTGTCGTAGGGCATGAAGGTCTCGAACGAGCGCAGCGAGCCGTTCCACGCCGCCGTCGCCTGGACCAGCATGCGCCCGCCCTTGGCGGTCACCTCGTCGACCATGGCGAACTGCTCGCGCCAGGCGTCGGGATAGCGCCGGTTGGACCAGGCCCCGCCGAAGGTGCAGGGCACCCCGGTCTCGATCGCGAGCGCCTTGAGGCGCTCGATCTCCGCCGCGCGCTCCTCGGGCTCGGCATTGACGATGCCGCGCGAGAGCTCGAAGATGCCCCCGCCCATGGCCGCCATGGTCTCCACCAGGGCGCGGACCTCCGACCAATCGGCGTAGCGGCTCGCCACCGGGCGCCCCTCGGCGGTACGGTGATTGGCGGAACAGGTGGTGGAGAACCCGACGGCGCCCGCCCTCATGGCGATCTCCACCTCGCGCGCAAGCTTCGCGAGGTCGTCGGCGTCGGCCGTGTCGGAATAGGCGCGCTCGCCCATCACGTAGGTCCGGATCGCGGAATGTCCGACGTAGCTCGCGTAATTGAGCCCCTTCGGCAGCCGGTCGACCGTGTCGAGGAATTCCGGGAAGGTCTCCCACGACCAGGGAATGCCCGCCTCCATCGCCGCGGGCGGGATCTCCTCGGCCATCTCGAGGTTGGTGAAGACGTGGCGCTTGTCAGCTTCCGCGCAAGGCGCCAGGGTGAAGCCGCAATTGCCCATGACCGCGGTGGTCACGCCGTGCCAGCAGATGTTGGAGCCGATCTCGTCCCAGAAGACCTGCGCATCGTAATGGGCGTGGCCGTCGATGAAGCCCGGCGCGACGATGTGGCCTTCGGCGTTGATGTCCTCGTCCGCGCTGCGGCCCGAAAGGTCTCCGATCTCGGCAATCCTGTCCCCGGCGACGCCGAGGTCGGCGCGGTACCCCGGAAGGCCGGAGCCGTCGACGATGGTGCCACCCCGGATGATCAGATCGAATGCCATGGACGTAACCCCCAATGAACCCGGTTTTGGGGGCATTCTAACGGAAAATCGCCGTGCCGTCCGCCTACCAGTTGGGCTGCGCCATGGTCTCGGCGAAGCGGGAGAACATCATGTTGAAACTGACGCTGATGCGCATCTGGTCGGAGGTGTTGGGATCGACCGAATGGGGCAGCCAGGACGGGAACAGGAGAAGGGTTCCCTCCTCGACCCCCAGGTTGACGGTTTCGGCGTTCTCCACCGTGCGCTCGGTAATGACCGGGATCACCACCTGGTTCTGATAGCGGGGATCGTGGAAGGTGATGGTGTTGTTACCGGGTCCGGTCCGGATGTAATAGACGCAGCTCAGGAAGTTGTTGGCGTGGCTGTGCATCTTATGGGCCGCGCCGGGCGGGCCCATGTTGACCCAGCCGCCGGTGAACTGAAACGCGCAGTCGGCGACCTTGAGGTAGCCGAGTGCGTTCTTGGCCGCGTCCTCGATAAGCGAGACCAGGTCGCGGAACTCGGGATGGAGATGGATGTCCTGGCGCGACTGCCAGGGCTGGTCCAGGGGGTATACGGGCTCTTCCCGGCGCATGGCCTCGATCGCGGCCAGCGCGCGGTCGTTCACGGCCCGGGCGACTTCGGGCTCGAACTGTACCCTCCACACGCAGGTCGGAAACATATGGAGGACATTCTCCGCCTTGAAGGCGGATTTTTCGTTGCCAGTCGCTATTATGGCGAACCCCACCCGTATCCGGGCTTTTATTGTCGCAACTTATAGTTATGACCAGTTCTCGAAATATAATGGCTCGCAAATTGCTCCCCGTCCAGGGCAATTATTTCCGCCCCTCGCATCCCGGGCATCCGCCTGCCGGGGCCCGGGATCGGCGCTCTCCCACCGAAGCCCCGCCAGCCCCGGGTTTCCGCCGCCTTGACCGTGCTTCATCCCGCCTCCTAAACTCCGCACGCCCAATCACACGGAAAGGCGGAACGGCGGCATGGCGGAACGAACCGATTGCGTGGTCATCGGCGGCGGCGTCGTCGGGCTCGCCTGCGCGCGCGAGATGGCGCTCGCGGGCCGGGAGGTGGTGATCGTCGAGGCCGAGAACGCCGTCGGCCTGCACACCTCGTCCCGCAACACGAGCTGCATCCACGCCGGCATCAACTACGTGCCGGGCAGCCTGAAATCGCGCCTCGTGCTGCGCGGCAAGGATCTGCTTTACCGGTTCTGCCCGGAGCACGGAGTCGCCCACAAGCGCTGCGGCAAGCTGATGGTGGCAACGGACGAGGCCGGCGCGGCGGAACTTCCCAGGATCAAGGCGATCGCGGAAGGCAACGGCCTCCCGGACCTCAAGTTCCTGGAGCCTCAAGAGGTACGGGAGATGGAGCCCGAGCTCGCCTTCCACACGGTGCTCTATTCTCCCTCCTCGGGCATCATCGATACCCACGAGCTGATGCTGGCGCTCCTCGGTGAGGCGGAAGACCACGGCGCGGTGCTGGCGCTCTCGAGCCCGGTGACCGGCGGGCGCGTCGCCGGCGATGGGATAGAGGTCGACGTCGGCGGCGCGGACGCGATGACGCTCAAGTGCCGCGTCTGCATCAACGCGGCGGGGTTCAGCGCGCAGAAGATCGCCAACGCGATGGACGGTGTGCCCCCGGAAACGGTGCCGCCGCAGGTGCTGCAGAAGGGCGTCTATTTCGTGGCCGCCTCCAAGCGCCCGTTCAGCCACCTGATCTATCCCCTGCCCGGCGAGCATCAAGCGGCGGTCCATGTCAGCCCCGACGTGTCCGGCGCCGTCCGCTTCGGGCCCAACACGGTGCCGACGGACGGGGTGGACTACTCGGTGGACGAGAGCCTCGCGCCCTTCTTCTACGAGGCCGCGCGCCGCTTCTGGCCGGACATCGAGGAGGGCGACCTGGTGCCGGGCTGGGCCGGGATCCGGCCCAAGACCAGCGAGGCACGCGCCTCGCGCAACGACTTCATCATCCAGGGCGCCTCGGTCCACGGCGTCCCAGGGCTGATCAACCTCTACGGCATCGAATCGCCCGGCATGACCAGCTCCATGGCCATCGCCGAACACGTCCGGAGCCTGCTCCCCGCCGCCTGAAGGCGGGACCGCCCCGATGCTGGAAGCCCTTTACCTGGTCATCGGCCTGATGATCGTGATGGCCACGATTCCCGTCATTGCCATCCTGTCGCTGGCGCTCGCCATCATGAAACGCTTCGTCATGCGCTGGAACGACCCCGTGGAGCGCTACCGCTTCCGGGTGCGGCTCGGCGGCAACGTCGCCTATTTCATCGCCCTTCTGAACGCCACTGCCCTTCTCTACTATTTCATCGCGGCCGGCCTGCCGGTGGGCGACCAATTCATGCCCTGGCTCCGGGCGAGCGCCGCCCGCCTGCCGGAAGGCTGGTATCTCGCCACCGCGCTCCTGTTCCTCGCCGGCGGGTTCGCCCTCAAGGTAAGCCGCCTGCCCCATGTGGCGGCCGTCCTCACGGTCGCCTTCCTCGCCCAGATCTCGCTGGAGCTCGCACCCACGGTCTATGCGCTGGCGGAGGACCCCGGGGTCTTCGGCCGGTTTTTCGACGAGATCGAGCGCATGCACCAGAGCTACCAGAAGGTCGGCGGAATCCCCAAGACGGTGATGGGGACAGTGCTGGCGGGGCTCGCCTACGGGCTCGCGCTGCAGGCCACCTATTACGTGCTGGCGGTCGCCGCCTTCGTCATCGCCCTGCAAGGCACGCTGCGCCTCGCCGCAATCGGGAAGGTCAAGAAGGCCAAGGCGCGCATGGCGGAGGAAGTCGACAATATCGACCCCTTCCGGCCCTGAGGCCGGCTAATCCCCACCGTCGGCGCCGGGCAGCGGCTCCTCCAGCGAGGCCAACAGCGAGGCGTTGCCCCCCGCCGCCGCGGTGTTCACCGAGAGCGTGCGCTCGACGGCGAAGCGCGGCAGGTAATGCGGCCCGCCCGCCTTGGGCCCGGTGCCCGAAAGCCCCTCGCCGCCGAAGGGCTGGGAGCCCACCACGGCGCCGGTCATGGACCGGTTGACATAGGCGTTGCCGGCAGGGATGCGCGCCCGCACCCGCGCCCAGGTCGCCTCTATCCGGCTGTGGATGCCGAGCGTCAACCCGTAGCCGGTGGCGGCGATGGCATCGAGCGCGGCGTCGAGCTCGTCCCAATCGTAGCGGAGCACGTGGAGGATGGGCCCGAACACCTCGCGTTTGGGTATTTGGTCCCGGGTGATCTCGAACGCGACGGGCCGGAACCAATGGCCCCTGGGCAGGCCCGCGGGAAGCGGCGCACGCGCGATCAGCCGCGCCGCGCGCTCCATCCTCCGGGCGTGGGCGTCGAGCGTCTCGAGCGCATCGGCGTCGATTACCGGGCCGACATCGGTGGCGAGCGCCGCGGGATCGCCGATCACCAGCTCGGCCATGGCGCCCGAGAGCATCTCCATGGTGCGCCCGGCGATGTCGTCCTGCAGCAAGAGCACCCTCAATGCGGAACAGCGCTGGCCCGCGCTCAGGAAGGCGGAGCGCACCACATCGGCCACCACCTGCTCGGCGAGGGCGGAGGAATCGACGATCATGGCGTTCTGCCCCCCGGTCTCGGCGATCAGCGGGGCGATCGGCCCGTCCCGGGCGGCGAGCGCCCGGTTGATCAGCGCCGCCGTCTCGGTCGATCCGGTGAAGGCGACGCCGTCGATGCGGGGATCATTGGTGAGGCGCGCGCCGACCACGGCGCCCGGGCCCGGCAGCAGGGCGATCGCCCCTGCCGGAACGCCCGCTTCGATCAGGTGCCCGATCGCGCGGGCGGCGATCAGCGGGGTCTGCTCCGCCGGCTTGGCGATCACCGCGTTGCCGGCAGCGAGCGCACCCGCGACCTGGCCCATGAAGATGGCGAGCGGGAAGTTCCAGGGGCTGATGCAGGCGAACACGCCGCGCGGGGCGAGGGCGAGGCTGTTCTCCTCGCCGGTCACTCCGGGAAGCGGCTTGGGGGCGGCAAAGTCGGCGCGGGCGCGGGCTGCGTAGTAACGGCAGAAATCGGCTGCCTCACGCACCTCGGCGACGCCGTCACCCAGCGTCTTTCCTCCCTCCCGGGCGAGCAGCACCATGAGCGCCGGAAGATCGGCCTCGAGCGCCTCCGCCGCGCGCTCGAGGATCGCGGCGCGCTCGGCCGCCGGGACCGCGGCCCAGGCGGGCGCCGCGCGGGCGGCGGCGGCGAGCGCCGCGTCGGTCTCCTTGGCCCCCGCCTCCCACGCCCGGCCGGCCGCGGCGCAGAGGTCGGCGGGGCAGGCGACCGCCCGTCCATCGCCGTCCGCCACCGGCTTGCCCGCGATCAGGGGCCGCGCCTCGAAGGCCTCGGCCGCGGCCGCCTCCATGTCGCGGTCGAGCGCGCGCACCACCCTGGGATCGGCGAGGTCCACCCCCTTGGAGTTGGCCCGCTCCGGCGCGAACAGGTCGCGCGGCTCCGGGATGCGCGGGTGCGTCAGCGGCTTCCCCGCCGCGATCAGGCCAGCGAGCCGCTCGGCCGGATCGGCCACCAAGCGGGCGAGCGGCGCGCGTTCGTCGGCGATGCGGTTGACGAAGGAGGTGTTGGCGCCGTTCTCCAGCAGCCGCCTCACGAGATAGGGCAGGAGATCCTCGTGGCTGCCCACCGGTGCGTAGACGCGGAGCGGATGGCCCCCCTCGGCCGCCCGCGGCCCCGCCTCCGCCATGTGGCCGTAGAGCGCCTGGCCCATGCCGTGGAGGCGCTGGAACTCGAACGTCCCCTTGCCGCGGCCTGCCTCTCTCGCAAGCTCCAGCACCGCGGCGACGGTATGGGCGTTGTGGGTGGCGAACTGCGGAAACACGCGGTCGTCCATGCCGAGCAGTGTCCGCGCGCAGGCGATGAAGGAGAGGTCCGTCGCCGACTTGCGGGTAAAGACCGGGTAGCCGTCGAGCCCCGCTTCCTGGGCGCGCTTGACCTCGGTATCCCAATAGGCGCCCTTGACCAGTCGCACGGAGATCCCGCGCCGGCCCTGGGCGGCCCGCTCGGCGAACCAGTCGATGACCGCCGGCACGCGCTTCTGGTAGGCCTGGACGGCGAGTCCGAACCCGTCCCAATCGCCGAGCCCCGGGCGCCTGAGCACGTCGTCCAGGATGTCGAGGGTGGGCTCCAGACGGTCGGCCTCCTCGGCATCGACGGTGAGGCCGATCCCCGCCGCGGCGGCCCGCTCGGCGAGCGCGCCGAGACGCTCGGAGAGCCGGCCCACGACCCTTGGCCCCTGGGCGAAGGCGAAGCGGGGATGGAGCGCGGACAGCTTGACGGAAAGCGAATCGGCCGCCCACACGCCCGCCGCCGCGCGCGCGCCGCGGGCCTCGGCGGCAAGCGCGTCGAGGGCGCCCGCGTATTTCTCGAAATAGCGCTCGGCGTCGCGCGCCGTCATCGCCGCCTCGCCCAGCATGTCGAAGGAAAAGCGCACATCCGGCGCGTCCGCCGCCTTGTCCTGGGCCTCCTCGATGGTACGCCCCATGACGAACTGGCGGCCGATGATGCGCACCGCCGCGCGCACCGCCTCGCGGATCACCGGCTCGCCGGAACGCGCGACCAGGCGCTTCAGGAAGCCCAGGAAGTCCCGCCCCGCCGAACCCAGGCGCACCACCTCGCCGGTCAGCATCAGCCCCCAGGTCGAGGCGTTGACGAGGAGCGATTCGCTCTTGCCGAGGTGCCTTCCCCAGGCCTCCCCGCCGATCTTTTCCTCGATCAGGAGGTCGGCGGTCTCGTCATCGGGGATGCGCAGGAGCGCCTCGGCCAGGCACATCAGGGCGACGCCCTCGCGGCTCGAGAGCCGGTATTCCTGGAGGAAGTTCTCCAGCCCGGCCTCGGTCCTGCGCCCTCTCCGGATCGCCCGGATCAGGCGCCGGGCGGTGCGGTCGATGCGCCGGCGGGCGGATTCGTCGAAGGCGCCCTGCGTGAGGAGCCGGCTCACCGCGCGCCGCTCCGGCATCCGGATGCGCGCCCGGATGGCGTCCCGTCGCCGCCCTTTGCGGATATGGCCGGGGTCGATGATCACCCGCCGATTATGGCGCAAACCTCCGCCCGGGCGAAGGCGGCGATTGGCCGATGACCGGAGTCCCGATTCCCTCAGGTCAGGCGGGGCTCAGCGCCGGCGAACCGTCCTCAGCCAATCGGCCGCCTCCTTGAGGGGGCCCGGGACCAGTACGCAGGTCCGCCACTGGGCGACGGGCTTGCGCGCGAGAAGCCCCGCCTGCTCCAGCACCTTGAGGTGCCGGGAGACGGCGGGCTGGCTGATGTCGAAGGGCTTGGCCAGGTCGGTGACCGAGGCCGGCCCCTTCGCCAGCCGCGTGAGGATGGCGCGCCGCGTTGGATCGGAGAGCGCCTGGAAGATCGCGTTCAGCTTGTCGGAGTCCATGCCTTAAATAACCACTTATTTATTTAACGTTCAGGTTATTTAAAGCATGTTTCGCACGCTGTGAAGCGGAAATTCCGCCCTCGGGGCCGCCGCTCGCGCCTAGAGGAGCCCGAGCTCCCGAAGCTCGCGCGCCATGCCGTCGGGCAGGCGCTCTGCACCCTTGGCCCGGGTCGGCGCGGCGCCGAGGTCGGGGGGCGCGTCGCCGGGGCCGAGGTAGCGCCAGCCCTGGATCGCCCGGTGGGCGACCGGCTCGGTGCGGACGATCCTGGCCTCCAGGCCGATGGCGCAGCGCTTGCGGCCGTCGGTCCGCCGCCGCTCCTCCAGCGCGACGATGCGCTGGCGGGCGACGATCTCGCCGCGGATGACCCAGTACATCGAGCCGCCGTCGAGCACCTCCTTCGCCCGCCTCGGGAAATTGCGGGTGAAATGCCAGGTGATGGCCCGCTCGCCCGCGGCGCGGCGTTCGGCGCGCCTGGCCTTCTGGACGCGCGCGAGATGGGCGACCGATTCGATGCCGACGGCCAGTTTCAGGAGGTGCAGCGCCATCGCCGCTTCCCACGGGGCACAAGGGCCGCGGTGCGGCCGGATCGCGCCGAAACGCACTCAGGCATTCTTGCTGACGACGTTGAGCAGAGCCTGGCGTCCTTCCTTGGCCATCACGTTGAGCGCCCGGTCGATGGCCCTGGGCAACTCGTCGGGGTCCTCCACCCTCTCGCCGTAGCCGCCCGCGACCTCGACGGCCTTCTCGTAGGCCGTGCCCTCCTTGAAATAGGTGAGCGGCTCCCAGTTGCTCCTGGCCGCGGCGCCGTCGGGGAAGACGTCGCGGGTATTGCGCCGGACGGCGTTCCACATGTGATTGTTGAACACCACCGTCAGCATCGGCAGGTCCTCGGCCGCCGAGACGTAATGGGCCGGCACCGGGTTGCCGAACATGTAGGCGCCGTCGCCCTGGGTGCAGATGACCTGGCGCTCCCGCGCCGCGAGCTTGACGCCGAGCGCGGTGCCGAGGCCCCAGCCGAGGCCGCCGCCCTGGCCGAGCGAGAAATAGCTGCCCGGATGCTTGAGGTTGGCATGGAGCGGGTTGAACTGGCTCTCGCGGATGATGACGGCGTCGTCGTCCTTCACCTGGTCCAGGCAATGGGTGATCCAGGCGGGATGGATGGGGCTGTCCTTCGCCGCCTGCGCCAGCGCCGCCTCGCGGCGGGCGGCCTGTTCCTCGCGCAAGGCGGCGATGCGCTTGCGCCGGGCATCGATGTGGGATTTCGCCCCGCTCTCGCGCCCGGCCAGCGCCTCGTCCAGGGCGGAGAAGCTCGCCTTCAACAGGCCGGTGATGGCGATGTCCGAGGGATAGCCCCGGATCGGATAGGTCGAGAACAGCGGATCGGCGCCGAGGTGGATCACCTTGCAGTCCTCCCCGGGCGCCTTGGTGCCCGGGATCCAGGGCACGTCGCACTCGGCGACGATGATCAGGTCGGCCCCCTCCAGGAACGGGTCGGGGTTGTAGCCGACATGCATGGGGTGGTCCGAGGGCAGGCACATGTAGCGCGGCTTGCGCTGGGCGACGGGGATGGCGAAGCGCTCGGCCACGGCGGCGAGCGGCGCGACGTCGCCGGTATCCTGGCCCGCGCTCGCCGTGATGATCAGCGGGTTCTCCGCATCGGCGATCAGCTGGGCCGCCCGGTCGATGGCTTCGGGGTCGGGATGCGGCGGGCTCGGGTATTGGCGCCGGCCCGGCGAGGTGTAGGCGAAGTCCCGGATCTCCTCGGCCAGCGCCTCGCGCGGCAGGGTCAGGTAGACCGGTCCCCGCGGGTAGGTCATGGCGGCGTTGAGCGCGCGGTCGATGGCCGTCTCCACCACCTCCGCGTTGGGCAGCTCGTAGTCCCACTTGACCAGTTCGCGGACCAGCGCGCGCTGGTCGAACATCTCCTGGGGCCAGTGGATCTCGGCGCTGCGCCGGCCCTGCAGCTTGGCGGTCTCCGAATACGGCGTGCGGCCGGCGGAGAACAGCACCGGCACGTTGCCCTTGAAGGCGTTGATCAGGCCGCACATGGCGTTGGCCGTGCCGACGTTGACGTGGACCATCACCGCCTGGGGCCGGCCGGTCATGGCGTAGTAGCCCTGGGCCATGGAGATGGCGACGTTCTCATGGGGGCAGGTGATGGGTTCGGGCACCTTGACGCCCTTCACCCGGCAGCGGGAGAAGGCCTCGATGATGGGCGCGAAATCGGTGCCGGCATTGCCGAACAGGTAGTCGACGCCGCGGTCGGCGAGGATCTCGAGATAGGCTTCGGCGACGATGCCTTCGGCGATGGTCTTCTGGGCCATGGGGCGCTCCCTGATGGAACCGAGGGTCTCGGCGATTTGGGGGCTCCGGCCGGACGCCCCCGGGGTTTCCGCGAAGTATAGCAGCAGCGCGTACCGCCGCGCCAAGGCCCCGGCCGCGGGCCATGCCCTAGCCCTACCAGGGGATCTCCCTGCCGTCGAAGCCCAAGAAACGCCCCGAGTCCTCGGGCCCCGCCGCCGCGATCACGCGCCGCATGCCCCGGACCGAATCCTTCGCCGCGACCGGCGCGCTGGGCCCGCCTATGTCGGTCCGGACCCATCCGGGATGCAGGAGAAGGACGATCATGCCGTCCGCCCCGGAGTCGATGGCGAGGCTCCGAACCGCGGCGTTCAACCCGGCCTTGGAGGAGCGGTAGAGCACATACGCGCCCGAGGTGTTCTCGCCGATCGAGGCCAGCGTCGAGGAGAGGAAGGCCATGCGCCGGCCGGTCCCCCGCCGGAGATGGGGCAGGAAGGCGTGCGCGACGGCGATCGGGCCGATGGTATTCACTTTAAGCTCCTCCACCCAGGCGGTGAAATCGATGCCGCCCGCGCGCTGGCCCGAGGTCAGCATGCCCGCGTTGTTGATCAGGATATCGATGGCCTCGCCATGGAGGGCGCGGGCGAGCGCCTCGATCCCGGGAAGGGCGGTGACGTCGAGCCTGTGGACCGAGACCTCGCCCTCGAGCGCACCGAGCTCCGCCGCCTTCTCCGGCGCACGGCAGGTGGCGAGCACGCGGTTCCCCTCGGCCGCGTATTGGCGGGCGAATTCGAGGCCGATGCCCCTGGATGCGCCGGTGATCAGGACCGTCCCCATGGGCGTCTTACAACAGGAACACCGAGGCCGCGCCGAGGAAAACGGCGAATCCCAGCGTGTCGGTGACGGTGATGAGGAAGACCGAGGACGCCACCGCCGGATCGATGCCGAAACGGTTGAGCGTCAGCGGGATGAGCACGCCCACCAGTCCCGCGGCCAGGAGGTTCACCATCAGCGCGCCGCCGATGACGAGGCCGATGCCGGGGGACGAGAACCACAGCGCCGCCACGATTCCGACGACGGCGGCGAGGCCGATGCCGTTGATCATCGCGACGAGCACTTCCTTGCTCAGGATGCGGTAGGCATTGCCCCGGTGCAGGTCCTTCATCGCCAGCGCGCGGACCGCCACGGTCATGGTCTGGATGCCGGCATTGCCCCCGAGCGCGGCGACAATGGGCATCAGCACCGCCAGGGCGACGATCTGCTCGATGGTGCCCTGGAAGAACCAGATCACCAGCGAGGCGGAGAAGAGACCCAGCATCGACAGCACCAGCCAGGAGATCCGCGAGCGTGAGGTCTCGAGGACGGCGCGATAGAGATCGTCCTCCTTGACCCCGCCGAGGCGCATGATGTCCTCCTCGGCCTCCTCGTGGATCACGTCGATCACGTCGTCATGGGTGATGACGCCGACCAGCCGGCCCGAGGGGTCCACCACCGGCGCCGAGGCGAGGTCGTATTGGCTGAAGAGCAGCGCCACCTCCTCCTGGTCGGTCTCCACGGGGATGGAGTGAAGCTCCGGGTCCATGAGGTCTTGGAGGCGCACCGGGCGGCGGCTGCGCAGCAGGTGGCTCAGGGACACCGAGCCCACGGGATGGTGCGCGGGATCGACCACGTAGAGGTCGTAGAACTCGTCGGGCAACGCCTCGCCGCCCTTCTCCGCCTCGTCGCGCAGGAAATCGATCGTCATGCCCACGGTCCAGAAGGACGGCACGGCGACGAACTCGCGCTCCATCAGGCGGCCGGCCGAATCCTCGGGCCAGGCGAGGGCCTCCTCCACCAGCGCGCGGTCGCCGGCCTCCATCTGCTCCAGCACTTCCGCCTGGATCGGATGGTCGAGGCTTTCCACCAGGTCGACCGCGTCATCGCTGTCGAGCCCGGTCACCGCGGCGGCGACATGCGCCGGCTCCATGAGCGCGACGACCTCGTCGCGCACCGGCTCTTCCAGGAAGGTGAGAATCTCGGGATCGAGCTGCGGGCCGACCATCGCGATCAGGATGCGGCGCTCGGCGGGGGTCAGGCCCTCGATCAGGTCCGCGAGGTCGGCGACGTGGAGACCGAGGGCGAAGTCCTCGCACGCCTTCGTGTCCCCGGCGTCGAGGGCCCGCCTGAATGCCGCGATCTGTTCCTGGGTAACGCCGTAAAGCTCGCCCGGCCGCGGCTCCCGACCGATGTCATCGCTCCCGGTCATGGCCTCACTCCCGAATGATGCTCAGGGGCGCTCGGGCGGTGTTCTGCCCGGACCTCGGCGAAACCTAACGACGGGGCCCGCAAGGATTCGCGGGCCCGAAATGGTGCGGTCGAGAAGACTCGAACTTCCACGGGGTTTCCCCCACAGCGACCTCAACGCTGCGCGTCTACCAATTCCGCCACGACCGCTCTATTCGCTGCTAGAATTCTTGCACTCAGGCCCGGACGCCGCAGCCTCCGGGCCCGTGGGAGATAGCAAATCGAGCCCCGGAGTGCAAGGTCACATGGTCTCCGCCCTGCCCGCACGCACGCCAGTGGACCGCCCCGCGGCGGTCGAATGGCGCGTGAGTCGGGGCCTCGTCGGCTACGAGGACGCGGTGGCCGCCATGGAGGCCAGGGTCTCCGCCATCCGCGAGGGGCGGGCGCCGGAGCAGATCTGGTGCCTCGAGCACCCGCCACTCTACACCGCGGGCACCTCGGCCGAGCCCGCGGAACTGCTCGATCTCAAGGGGCTGCCCGTCTACCGCACCGGGCGCGGCGGGCGCACCACTTGGCACGGCCCGGGTCAGCGGGTCGCCTACGTGATGCTGGACCTCAAGCGGCGCGGCGCCGACGTCCGGGGCTTCGTGCGCGACCTCGAGGACTGGGTCATCGACACCCTCGCCCGCTTCGCCATCACCGGCGAGCGCCGCGAGGGCCGGGTCGGCATCTGGGTCGCGCGGGACGACCGGGAGGAGAAGATCGCCGCCATCGGCGTGCGGGTGCGCCATTGGGTGAGCTACCACGGCATCGCCGTCAACCTGGCGCCCGACCTCGGCCATTTCGCGGGCATCGTGCCCTGCGGCCTCTCGGGGTTCGGGGTGACCTCGTTGGAGGCGCTCGGCATCGAGGCCGGCATGGCGGAGCTCGATGCGGCGTTGCGCGAAAGCTTCGAAAAGGTCTTCGGCCGGAGGACCGCGGAGGCCTCCCCGCCGCGATCCGGAAGTCCCGATTCCGACCGCGGTCCCTGATTGCCGCTTGAATCCGAGGGCCCACGGGATTACACCTCGAGCTTGAGACTGCCGCACCACCCCGCTCGGAGCGCCAGGGGCGCGCTCGGGACCGCGGTGAGGCGAAAGGGTCCGGCGTCTTGGCTTTATCGCGTATCGAGAGTCCGTAATGGCAGGCCGGCTTGAGTGCGGCCGCAGTTCTCGGTCGTACCCGCCCTGGCCACGCGAAGCCTTCGAAACGGGAGTTTCATCATGGCCCAGGAAAACACGTTCAAGGATTTCCACACGACAACCGGCGAGATCGGGATCCAGAGGATCGGCATCGGCGACCTCTGGCAGGCGCTCAGGCAGGGCTTCGACGACTTCACCTTCAAGCCGACCCATGTGGTGTTCATCTGCGTCATCTACCCGCTGTTCGCCCTGCTGCTGACACTGTTCCTGACAGGGGAGAACGTGCTGCATCTCGCCTTTCCAGTGGTGTCCGGGATGACCCTTCTCGGCCCCGTGGTGGCGGTCTGCCTGTTCGAGATGAGCCGGCGCCGCGAACAGGGGATCGAGGTCGGCTGGGGTTCCGCCTTCAGCTTCGTCCATTCCGCGAGCTTCGCGCCGATCCTCGCGATCTCGCTCCTGATGATGCTGCTCTACGTCGCCTGGCTGTACATGGCCCAGCTGATCTATTTCGGCCTGTTCGGCGAGGCGCCGCCGGCCTCCGTCTCGGAATTCGCGACCGAGGTGCTCTCGACGCGGCGGGGCGGGGCGCTGGTCGCCTACGGCACCTTCGTCGGGTTCATCTTCGCCCTCGTCGCGTACGCGATCTCGGTGGTCTCGTTGCCGCTGCTGGTCGACAGGCAGGTGAGCGCGGTGACGGCGATCACCACCTCGATCCGGGCCGTCGCGGCCAATTCCTACGTGATGGCGCTCTGGGCGCTGATCGTCGTCGCGCTGCTGGCGGCGGGCGCGGCGCTGCTCCTGATCGGCCTCGCCGTGGTCCTGCCGGTGCTGGGCCACGCCACCTGGCACCTCCACCGCAAGCTGGTCGAACGGGAATGACGCGCAGCACCTCGCCGGATCGTCAGTCCGGCAGGAAGATGAAGTTCTTGACGTAGTCCCGCCGGGAACCGTCGCGGCGCGCCTGGTGCTCCTCGAAGGAGAAGCGGGCGAGGCTTCTCAGTACGCCCCCGATCAGGGCGAAGCCCGCGTAATCCAGATCCCTGAGGTAGGCAAACACGTCCTCGGCCGCGCTGCCGGCGTGCAGGCGCTCGTTCTCGATGAACAGGTTGGGGCGTTCGCGCTCGAGCGTCCTCCTCGCGCCCCTGAGGGCGGCGAGCTCGTGCCCCTCGATGTCGATCTTGATGAGGCCGATATCCCGGTAGTCGAGGTCGTCGATCGTCCGGCACGGCACCGTGATGCGGCCTGAGGCATCGTCCCCCTGCTTGGCGAGGCTGGCGCCGTTGTTGGACCATCCCTTGGCGGTCCGGGGAACCACCAGCTCCGCCTCCCCGGAGCGGTCGCTGACGGCGATGGGCAGCACCGTGACGTTGGCATCCGCCACCGCCCTGAGCGCCCGCAGGGGAAATGGGTTGGGCTCGAAGGCGTAGACGTGGCGGGAATAGCGGGCGAGAAAATAAGTGAAGAGCCCGAGGTTGGCGCCGATGTCGAGGCTCGCCTTGGTGCTGTCCGTGAGGAAACGCAGGAGCCCCATCTCGGGGCTCTTCCACAGCATGTAGCGGTACGCCCGCACCCGGTAGTAGGCGCGGAACGGGATGTAGCGGAACTTGAGGTCATGCCAGAACTCGTTGCGCCGGTCGCGGAAGCTTTGTCTCGGCAGGCCCTCGGGCTCGGGCGTCATCGCGGGCGATCCTCGCTCTCTTTCCGCCCAGGGTAGCCGAACGGCGGGCGCGCCTCCAGGGCCGCGCACCTCAGGCCCCGGCGCGTTCCCGCCCGAAGAGCCGGACCAGCGCCGCCAGCCCGATCGCGGCGGCGGCAAGCCCCAGGACATCGAACCAGAGCGGCTGGAACTCGACCACCCGGAGGTCGACCTCGGCCGGGTTGTAGCCCGGGATCTCGAAGGGCACAAGGGCGGCCAGGGCGAAGGCGTGGCCGTTGAAGAGCGCGTGGGCGAAGATGCAGGGCCAGAGCGAGCGCGTCTTCAGGAACACCCAGCCCAGGACCACGCCCAGGATCAAGGCCGAGACGAACTGATAGGGATTGAGGTGCACGATCCCGAAGACCAGGGCGGTGGTCAGCACCGCCGTCGCCGGGCGGTAGCGGTCGGCGAAGCCGCCGAGGATGACGCCCCGGAACAGCATCTCCTCCACCACCGGGGCGATGACGACGATGGTCGCGAGCGACGCGGCGCCTCCGCTGGCGATGCCGATGAGCATGTCGGAGAGGAAACGCGGCACCGGCAGCGCCCACCGCACCAGGTTGTCGAGCTCCGATGCGACGATGCCGAGGCCGAGAACCGTGAGCGCGAGCGCGAGATAGACCGCCGGCCCGACGGCGCGGAAGGGCAGCACCCGGCCCGCCGGCAGGCGGGAGGCGCGCACCCCCCACCAGATCACCACTCCGAAGGCGCAAAGGTTCGCGAGCCCGATCGATGCCGCGAGCGGCAGGCCGAGCCCCATCCTGGGGCCGAGCACCCCGATGGCGCCGCCGATCACCACCTGCAGGAGGAGGACTCCGAGCACCAGGCCGAGCGCCTGGAGGGGCCCCGGATAGGCCTGTGCGCGGGCCGTGTCATCGGTCATGGGGCGCGCGCTCCTGATCAAGGGGAAGGTCGGTGACCGCCGCGTCCATGGCTCACACGGTCGGCAGCTGGCGAAAGATCTCGGCGAAATCGTCGCCGGTCGGGCGGTATTCGCCGGGAATCTGCACGACCCGCGTCACCCGGGCCCGGGGCGGGCCCTGGTGACACGCCTTGACCAGCGCGCGGACGGCGGACATCTCGCCCGACAGCACCGCCTCGACGCTGCCGTCGGACCGGTTGCGGACCCAGCCGCGGATGCCCCGCGCGGTCGCCTCCCCGGCCAGCCACTTGCGGTAAAACACCCCCTGGACCCGGCCCTGGATCTTCAGATGCAGGGCCATCAGTTCCGGTTCGTCGGCCATGGTGCTCCCCACGCTTGCGCCAAAAGCTCAAGAAACCGCGCCGCCTGCCCCAGGTCAAGGGCTCTCGCCTCGCGCGCCCGGGCGGCCTCGGCGTCGTTGCCCCAGCGTTCGGCCTGGTAGGCTTCCTCCACCGTCGCAGCGGCGAAAGCCCCCTCGGCATCGAGCCGGCCGCGGATCAGCGCCAGGCCGATGACGATGGAGCCCGCGGCCCTGGCCGCGAGCGACAGCGCCGCCAGGGTGAAATCGTTCTCGGCCTCGACCGCCCGCGCGATGGCGGCGAGCGCCGCGGGGTCGTGCTCCGGCGCGCCGAGCCCCGTGGTGGTCGCGAGCCCTCGGCCGAATTCGCGCTCGCACCACTCGACCAGCGGCTGCCAGGCCCGGGTCTCCGCCTCCACCAGGGCGTCCGGGCGGGCGGCGCGGAAACAGACCAGATCGGTCCCGCCATAGCCGACGAGGTCGGCAACGATGCGCGCCCGCGCGCCGGGCTCATGGGCGATCACATCGATGGCGCCCGCGGCGATGCGGAAATTTGCGGCCCGCACCGGGTCCTTGAGCCCCTGGCCGCGGAGCCCCGCGGGATCTCCGGCCAGCACGCCGGCGACCTCCCGGGCGATCTCGCGGGCCAGCGCCGCGCCGGGCACAACCAGCGGATGCCCCTTCGGCGTCTTGGCCGGGATGCCGTTCACGGTGACGGCGAAGCCGCCCGGATGGGCGGCGATGCCGGTCTCGAACCGCCGGGATTCGCGCCGGTGCCCGCCGCTTGCGCTCACGGGGCCTCCACCCCGCCGCGGGCCGGCACCAGGGCGTCCACGGCGCCCGGCAGGTCGGCGAAGCGCCCGACCACACGGGCGGCGCCCGCGGCCATCAGCTCCGCGCCCTCGTGATAGCCCCAATCCACGCCGAGCGCGGCGACCCAGGCGTTGCCGGCCATTTCCATGTCGAAGCTGGTGTCGCCGATCATCACCGTGGCCGCGGGGCCGACGCCCGCCTGCTCCATCGCCCTGTGCAGCATCTGGGGCGCCGGCTTGCCGGGGTTGGTGTCCGCCGTCTGCAGGGTGACGAAGCGGCCCGTGAGGCCGAAGCGCTCGAGCGTCGCGGCCAGGCCGAGCACCGACTTGCCCGTCGCGATGCCGAGCAGCCAGCCCGCCTGCTCGAGCGTATCGAGGGCGGCGAAGGCGCCGTCGAAGGGCGCCTCCACCACTTCCCCCGCGTGCCGGAGTGCCGCGAAGGCGTCCTTGTAGCGCGCCTCGAGCTCGAGCTGCCCGGCCCCCCCGAGCCCGGGCGCGAGGCGTGCGACGGCCGTGCCCAGGGAAAGGCCGACGACCCGGCGCACCGCCGCAACCTCCGGCGGCGCGAGGCCGAGGCCGGCGAACGCGGCGGCCATGGCGGCCGCGATCATGTGCTGGCTGTCCACCAGGGTCCCGTCGAGATCGAAAACGGCGAGGCGCAGGGCCCCCGGCGAAGCGGTATCACGAATAATCTCCATCGCCCTAATGTGGCAACAAAGGCGGGCCATGGAAAGGGCCTCGGCGGCGCTTCGCCGGCCCGCCGTCCCGTCCCGCCCCCGGCATGCCTTTGCGCCGCGCCCGCCATCCTCTACCCTGGGGGCGCGCAACGAGGGGAAGCATCATGACGGAACGCGAACCGGCACCCCGGCCCGAGCTGAGCGAGGAGACGGGCGGCGGCGAGGGGCCCGCCGCCAGACCGGTCCGCCCCATCGGGCTCGGCCTCGGCCTCGCCGTGTTCCTGGGCCTCCTCGCCCTCGCGCCGCCGGAAGGCATGCCCCCCGCGGCCTGGCGGGTCGCCGCCGTCGCCGCCCTGATGGCGGTGTTCTGGGTGACCGAGGCCTTGCCGCTCGCGGCGACCGCCCTGATCCCCCTGGCCGCCTTGCCGCTGCTCGGCGTCGCGGCCGTCGATGCGGCCGCCGCGCCCTACGCCAACCCCTTGATCTTCCTGTTCTTCGGCGGATTCATCCTGGCCCTGGCGCTGGAGCGCTGGCGCCTTCACGAACGCATCGCGCTCGCCATCCTGAGCCGCGCCGGCACCCGCATGGACGGCATGATCGGCGGCTTCATGGCGGCGACCGCGGGGCTGTCGATGTGGGTGTCGAACACCGCGACGGCGCTGATGATGCTGCCCATCGCCCTTTCGGTGATCCGCGTCCTGCATCTCGACGGCGGCGCGCCGGACGGGCCCGAGGCCGGCCGGAAATTCGCGCCGGCCCTGCTTCTCTCCATCGCCTACGGCGCCTCGGTGGGCGGCATGGCGACCCTGATCGGCACGCCCCCCAACGCCTTTCTCGCCGGCTTCATGAAGCAGAACTACGGCCTCGACATCGGCTTCGCCCAGTGGCTCGCGCTCGGCCTGCCGCTCTCGACGATCCTGCTCGGCATCGTGTGGTGGCTCTTGACCCGGGTGATCTACCGCCTCAAGGGCGCGGTCGCCGAGGGTGCGGACGCGGTGATCGCGCGCCGGGACGCGGCCCGCGGCCCCTGGAGCCGGGGCGAGAGACTGACCGCCTGCCTGTTCGGCGCGACGGCGCTCGCCTGGGTGACCCGGCCGCTCTTCGCGCCCTACCTTCCCGCCGCCGTCCGCATCGACGACACCGTCATCGCCATGACCGCCGCCGTCGCCTCCTTCATGATCCCGGTCGAGCTCCGCCGCGGCGTCTTCCTGATGAACTGGGCCTGGGCGCGGCGCGTGCCCTGGGACATCCTGGTGCTGTTCGGAGGCGGGCTGAGCCTGGCCTCGGCCATCGCCAAGACGGGCCTCGCGGCCTGGATCGGCGCATGGCTCTCCTGGGCGGAGGGACTGCCGCCGATCCTCGTCATTCTCGCGGTCGTCACCGTCATCATCTTCCTGACCGAGCTCACCTCCAACACCGCGACCACGGCGGCCTTCCTGCCGGTGATGGCGGCGCTCGCGATATCGCTCGGCGAGAACCCCCTGCTGCTGGTGGCGCCGGCGGCGCTGGCGGCGAGCTGCGCCTTCATGATGCCGGTGGCGACCCCGCCGAATGCCATCGTCTTCGGCTCCGGCCACCTCACGGTGCCCCAGATGGCGCGCGCCGGCATCCTGCTCAACCTCGCCGCCATCGCCGTCATCACGGGGCTCGCCTACAGTCTGATGCTGGTGGTGTTCGGCGTCGAGCCGGGCAGCCTGCCGGGCTGGGCGCGCCCGTCCTGACGGCGCAGGCGCCGCCCTCAGTCCCGAGGGAAGCGGTCGGTCTCGGCGGGAAGCTCGAAGCCGAATGCCTTAAGCACCGCCTCCATGTGCGGGGGAAGCGGCGCGGTGACGCGCAAGGTCCCGCCCGAGGGCTTGGGAATCTCGATCGCCCGGGCGTGGAGATGCAGGCGCTTCTCGATGCCGTGACCGCCAAGAAACGCCTCGCGGCCGCCGTATTTCCCGTCCCCCAGGATGGGCGTGCCGATGGCCGCCATATGGGCGCGCAGCTGGTGGGTGCGGCCGGTGAGCGGCATGAGCGCGACCAGGGCGGCGCGGGCGCCCGCGGAATCGAGGGTGTCGTAGAGTGTGACGGCGCCGCGGGCGTCTTCGGACCCGGGGCCCATGCGCTCGGCTCCCGGACCGCCGCCCTTGGCGAGCGCGAGCGAGATCCGCCCCCGCCTGGGCTTGGGCGACCCCACGGTGACGGCGAGGTAGACCTTGCGCGCCGCACGCCCGCGGAAGGCGGCGGTCAGCGCCCGGGCGGCCTCCCGGGTGCGCGCCAGCACCAGGACGCCCGAGGTGTCCTTGTCGAGCCGGTGGGTGAGCCGCGGGCGCTCGGCAGACCCGAAGCGGAGCGCGTCCAGCATCCCGTCGAGGTGCTTGAGCGTCCTGGTGCCGCCCTGGACGGCGAGCCCGGCGGGCTTGTCCAGCACGATCACCTCGTCATCGCGATAGAGCACCCGGCGGCGCAGCTCCGCCGCTTCCTGGGGCGCGGGCGGCGGCGGCGCCGGCCGGGGCTTCGCTTCGGCGGCCGGCCGGGGCCCGCGGAGCTGGGGCGGGATGCGCACCTCCATGCCCTCGGCGAGGCGCAGGCCGGCCTTGGCGCGCCGGCCGTCGACCCGCACCTGGCCGGTGCGCAGCAGCTTCTGCAACTCGCCATGGCCAAGGCCGGGACATTGCGCCTTGAGCCAGCGGTCGAGGCGCAGCCCGGCGTCGGCGGGGGCGACGGTTACGGTGTGGAAGGAAGCCATGTGCGTTCTCTGTCGTCGCCACGTGGAGCAAGAGCCCGTCGTCGGCCGGCGGCATCGGACGGCTCCGCCGCGGATGGCGTGTCGACCGAGGCCGGCATGTCCGGAAGCCGGGAACAACGGCCGTTGCGCAGTCCGGTTCAGCTCATTTCACCACGATCACGGTGCAGGGCGCCAGCCTCACCAGGCGCTCGGCGGTTCCTCCGATCAGCATCTCGAAGAGCTGCGAGTGGCCGACATAGCCGATCACCAGGGTATCGAACCCGTTGTCCCTGATGAACTGCGCGATGGCTTGGACGGGGTGACCGACCAGGATGTGCGTTGTGAGTTTCACCTTCCTGCTTTTGGCCCTCCCTTTCGCCCTCTCGACCACGTCTTCGAGCTTTCCGTTGGCCAGCTCCTTTTCCCCGATCACGTCCTCGCGGGTGCCGGGCACCCATGGCATTTCCTCGACCGATACCATGTGGAGCCCCTCCCGGTGCCGCCCCGCCAGATCGAGCGCGAAATCGAGCGCGCGAAACGCGCCCTCGGAGCCGTCGTTGGCATGAAGAATCTTCCTAATCATTGGGGGCCTCCTCTTCGGAGTCCGGCATCGCGCCGACCTCCTCGAACGCGGGTTGAAACCATTTCTGGGCGATCAGCGTCGGCACGACGGCGCTGCCGATGACGGCGGTGACGAGGACGGTGTATTGGTCCTGGTCGATGATTCCGTTGGTCAGCCCGAAAAGTGCCGAGATGGTGCCGAACGTGAGCCCCGTCGACATCATCAGCGTCGTGTACATGCCCTCCCGGGGCTCGAAGCGGAAGGCACGGGTCAGCGGCCAAATGCCCGCGAACTTGGTGGCCATCTTGACCGCGAGGAAAACGCCGATCAGACCCGCCGCGGCGAGGACTGTCTCGAACTTCACCAGCGAGCCCGCTTTCAGGAAATAGAACGGCGTTAGGACCGCGAACGCGATGACCCTCATGCGCTGGGCAAGCTCTCTCTGCCTTAGGAAGTAGGGTGCAAGCGCCATCCCCACGAGGTAGGCGGGCAATACGGCCTCACTCTTGGCGATCGAGCCGACGCCGCCGAGCAGGAACAGAGTGAACAGAAGGAACTTTATTTCCGGTTCGCTCACGCGCCCTCCGATCCGCCCGAAGAGCCAGGGGACGGCCTTGGGGAGAAGCCAAAGCGCCGCCGCCGTCAGCGCCGCGAACGCGGCGAGCCACAGGTTGTAATTGGCGAATACGGCGCCGAGGGCGAGAACGGTCCCGATGTCGTTCACGAAACAGCCGGCAAGGATGATCTTGCCGATCTCCGTCCGGTTGAATCCGGTCTCCACCATGACCGCGTAGACCACCGCGACCGAGGTCGTGGACAAGGCGATTCCCGCGATCTGCGCCTGAGGCCAGGGCCAATGCAGAACCCAGTGGGCGTAGGCCAGAACGCCGAGATAGGGGGCGAAGAAGCCCACCACCCCGATGCTGAGGGTAGCGCGAAGATGGCGGCGGATCACCCTCGGATCGATCTCGGTCCCCGCGAGGAAGGTGAGGAGGATCGCGCCGACTCCGGCTAGGTAGCTCACCCAGTCGTTGGGCGCGAGGCCGAGGAAATTGCCGCCGATCGCCCCGACGACGATCTCGACCAGCGCAACCGAAACCGCGATGCGGATCGAGATCAGGGATGCCAGCAACGCAAGCCCGACCCAGAGCGCCGAAGTCAGCCAGATATTCTCCACCATGTTCCCCTCCTGACGGGTCGTTCGTCGATCTCGGCCCCTCGGGTGGCAGGATTGCCGAAGGGGCACCTTCCGGAGACCACCAGACCGTCCGGAAGGCGGATACGGTGGACTTCCTTACCGTGACAGGCGCGCGCCGGCGCAAAAAAAGCGCGCCGGGCGGCGCGCGGACAAAAAAAGCTCCTGCCGCTATCCACGCGCAGCAGGAGTCATCAGCCTTATCGGCGGTTCAGTTCGGGGGACTCCATCCCCGTCGCAAACCAGCTATAAATCCTAACGGTGGGGCAGTCAACCGCCCGCGCGAGGCCGCTGGGGGCCGCCACGGTGAGGAACACCTTCACGCCGGCTCTCCCCCTCCCGAAGGCTCCGGCGAGCCGGGCTCCGCGTCCCTGGCCGCGCGCTCGGCCCTGAGCCTGGCCCAGTAGGCGAGGCGCTTGGCGACCTCCTTCTCGAACCCCCTCTCTGACGGCTGATAGAGGCTGGCGCGCTCCATGCCGTCGGGGAAGTAGTTCTGGCCGGAGAAGGCGTTCTCCGTGCCGTGATCGTATTCGTAGCCCGCGCCGTAGCCGAGCTGCGCCATCAGCCGCGTCGGCGCGTTGAGGATGTGCTTGGGCGGCACCAGCGACCCGGTTTCCTTGGCGAGCCGCATGGCGTGCCGCTCCGCGAGGTAGGCGGCGTTGGACTTGGGCGCGCTCGCGAGGTAGAGGACGGCCTGAACGATGGCGAGCTCGCCCTCGGGCGAGCCCAGGAAATCATAGGCGTCCTTGGCCGCGAGCGCCTGGGTCAGCGCCGATGGGTCGGCGAGGCCGACGTCTTCGGAGGCGAAGCGCACCAGGCGGCGGACGATGTAGAGCGGGTCCTCCCCCGCCACCAGCATGCGCGCGAGCCAGTAGAGCGCGCCGTCCGCGTCGGAACCGCGGAGGCTCTTGTGCAGGGCCGAGATCAGGTTGTAATGCCCGTCCTGGGACTTGTCGTAGAGCGGCGCGCGCTTCTGCACCGCCCCGGACACCTCCGCGGCATCAAGCGGCCGGGGGGGCGTCAGGGCGAAGAGCTCCTCGGCGAGGTTGAGGAGATAGCGCCCGTCGCCGTCGGCCATGGCCTTGAGGGTCTCGCGCCCCGCCGCGTCCACCGGCAAGGGGCGGCCCATCTCCGCCTCGGCCCGGCCGATGAGCGCGTCCAGCGCCTGCCCGTCCAGGCGGTTGAGAACGAACACCTGGCAGCGCGAGAGCAGCGCGCCGTTGAGCTCGAAGGACGGGTTCTCCGTGGTGGCGCCGACCAGGATCACGGTGCCGTCCTCCACCACCGGCAGGAAGCCGTCCTGCTGGGCCCGGTTGAAGCGGTGGATCTCGTCGACGAACAGCAGCGTCCCCTGGCCCATGGCGTGGCGCTCCTTGGCGGCGGCGAAGATCTTCTTGAGATCCGCGACGCCGGAGAAGACGGCGGAGATGGGCACGAAGGTGAGCGCCGTCGCGTCGGCCAGCAGCCGGGCGATGGTGGTCTTGCCGCTGCCGGGCGGGCCCCAGAGGATCATGCTGGCGAGCCGGCGGTCGGCCACCATGCGGCCGATGGGCCCGTCCGGGCCCAGCAGGTGGTCCTGTCCGAGCACGTCACCGAGCGCCTTGGGCCGCAGGCGGTCGGCCAAGGGCCGTGGTGCGCCGGCCTCGAACAGGGTGGACACGGCTAGCCCCCGAGGACGAGGCTCAGCGTCCGCCCGCCGCGCTCCAGGATGAGCTGCCAGCGCGGCGCGCCCTCGAGCTCCTCCATGGCGCGGCGGAGCCTCCGGACGGAACCGACCTCGATGCCGTTGACCGCGCGCACGACGTCCTTGGGCCGCACGCCGGCACGGCGCGCGATGGACCGCCGGGCCACCTCCATGACCACGACTCCGGCGAGGTCCTGGGTCATGGACAGCTCGTCCGCGAGGGCCGGGGAAAGGTTGGCGACCAGGGCGCCCTGCAGCGGGTTGGTACCGCGGATCACGGTCGCCTCGCGCTTGGGCACCTCGGGCGGCGCGGAGAGCGAAAGCGTCACCCGGCGGCTCCGGCCCTGGCGCAGGATGTCGAGCCGTGCCGTGCCGCCCACGGCCAGGGTCGCGATGCGGAAACTCAATGCCTTGGGGTCCTCGACCGGGCGGCCGTTGATGGCGGTCACCACGTCGCCCGCCCTGAGGCCCGCGGCGGCGGCCGGACCCCCGGGGTGGACCTTGTTGATGAGCACCCCATGGGGCGCCTCCATGCCGAGGGACTGGGCGATCTTTGCGGTCACCCGCTGGCTTGTGGCGCCGAGCCAGGGACGCACCACCCGGCCGGTCGACGCCCCGGCCAGCACCGCCTTGACCATGGCCGAGGGCACCGCGAAGCCGATGCCGATGGAGCCGCCGGACCGCGAATAGATCGCCGTGTTGATGCCGGCCAGGCCGCCGTCCATGGTCACCAGCGCCCCGCCGGAATTGCCCGGGTTGATGGCGGCATCGGTCTGGATGAAGAAGGCGTAGTCGGTGACTCCGACGGTGGTCCTGGCCAGCGCCGAGACGATGCCGCTGGTGACCGTCTGGCCGACCCCGAAGGGGTTGCCGATGGCGAGCACCAGGTCGCCCACCTCGAGCGCGTCCGAATCCCGGATCGGCACGTGGGGCAGGCGTTCGCCCTTGGCGTCGATCTTCAGCACGGCGAGGTCGGTGCGCTTGTCGGTCAGCACGACCTTGGCATCGAACTCGCGCCGGTCGGACAGCACCGCGCGGATCTGGTCGGCGCCCTGGATCACGTGGACGTTGGTGATGATGGTCCCATCGGGACCGACGATGACGCCGGAGCCGAGGGAGGTGCGCACCCGCTCGCGGACACGGCCTCCGAAGCCGAACTCATCGCCGAAGAAGCGGCGGAAGAAAGGATCGTCGAACAGCGGCGAGCCGGCGCGGCTGCGCTCCACCTTGCGGGAGTAGATGTTGATCACCGCCGGCGCCACCTTGCGCACCACCGGCGCGAAGGACAGCATAACCCGGTCGCGGGTGGCGGGCACCTCGCGCCGGGCGCCGCCGGGCGCGGCCGTCCCCTCAGCCGCTGCGCCCTGTGGCACGAACACCCCGCCCAGGACCGCCGCCAGGGCGAGGACCAGGGCGGGAAGGGAAACCCGCATCGGCGTCATCCGTTCGTTCATCTCACCACGATTTCAGCACTCTAACACCCGGAAAAAAAGAAAGGCAGCCCGATGGGCCGCCCTTCCGATCCGCCCCAGGCGCCCGCTATCAGGCGCCGGCAGTCTGGGCCTGGGCGGCCTCCCCCTCGACGGGGCCGGACTCCTGGCCCTTCGCATCCACGTCCCGATCCACCAGCTCGATCAGCGCCATGGGGGCGGCGTCGCCGTAGCGGTTCCCCGCCTTCAACACCCGGGTGTAGCCGCCGTTGCGCTCGGCATAGCGGGAGGCCAGGGTGTCGAACAGCTTCTCCGTCAACTTCCGGTCGCCGAGCACCGAAAGCGCCTGACGCCTCGCATGCAGATCGCCGCGCTTGCCGAGGGTGATCAGCTTGTCGAGATAGGGCTTGAGCTCCTTGGCCTTGGGCAAGGTGGTCATGATCTGCTCATGCTTGACCAAGGCCGCCGCCATGTTACGCAGCATGGCCTTTCGGTGTGACGAGGTGCGGTTCAGTTTCCGCCCGCTGACGCGGTGACGCATGACGGCTCTCCTTGGGCCCGAGGGGGCGACGCGTTAGTAAGGCTCTTCCAGGCGCTTGGCCAGTTCCTCGATATTCTCGGGAGGCCAATCGGGGATCTCCATGCCGAGATGCAACCCCATCTGGGCCAGCACCTCCTTGATCTCGTTGAGCGATTTGCGCCCGAAGTTGGGGGTGCGGAGCATTTCGGCCTCCGACTTCTGCACGAGGTCGCCGATATAGATGATGTTGTCGTTCTTGAGGCAGTTGGCCGAGCGCACCGACAGCTCGAGCTCCTCCACCTTGCGCAGCAGGTTCTTGTTGAACGCCGGTTCCGCGGCACCCGCTTCCTCGGCGACGGCCTGGGGCTCCTCGAAATTGATGAACAGCTGCAGCTGGTCCTGCAGGATGCGGGCGGCGAGCGCCACCGCGTCCTCCGGCGTGACCGTGCCGTTGGTCTCGACATCCAGGCTCAGCTTGTCGTAGTCGGTGACCTGGCCGACACGGCTGTTCTCCACCCGGTAGGCCACCTTCCGCACCGGCGAATAGAGCGAATCCACGGGGATCAAGCCGATGGGCGCGTCCTCGGGCCGGTTCTGGGCCGCGGGCACGTAGCCCTTTCCGGTGTCGATGATCAGTTCCATGTTGATGGACGCCCCCTTGTCGAGGGTGCAGATCACGAGGTCCGGGTTGAGGATCTCCACGCCGCCGGGGCAATGGATCTGGGCGGCGGTCACGGTGCCCGGACCGGAGGCCTTCAGCTCCAGCCGGCTCTGGCCTTCGTTCAAGGTGCGGATCGAGAGCTCCTTGACGTTGAGCACGATATCCGTGACGTCCTCGCGGACGCCGGGGATGGAGGAGAACTCGTGGAGGATGCCATCGATCTGGATCGAAGTCACCGCCGCGCCCTGAAGCGAGGACAAAAGCACGCGCCTCAGCGCATTGCCGAGCGTCAGGCCGAACCCCCGTTCCAGCGGCTCGGCGAAGACCGTCGCGGTCCTGGCCGGTTCCGGGCCCGGTTCGACGTTGAGCCGGCTTGGTTTGATTAGTTCAGTCCAGTTCTTCTGAATCACGTATGCGTCCTCATCCTTGCGCGCATCGCGCTTGAGTATCGAGCACCCGGTTGCCGGTCATCGTGGGCCCATGGCCGGGACCGGATCCTTGGACCATCCCCACAGCCGGGGGTCGGCGTTACCCGTGGGTCAAACCCGGCGCCGTTTGGGCGGGCGGCAACCGTTATGGGGGATCGACGTCACGTCCCGAATGGAGGTGATGGTGAATCCCACGGCCTGCAGGGCGCGGAGCGCCGATTCACGCCCCGATCCCGGCCCCTTGACCTCGACCTCCAGGGTTTTCATGCCGTGGTCCATCGCCTTGCGGCCCGCCTCTTCCGCCGCGATCTGTGCGGCGTAGGGGGTGGACTTCCTGGACCCCTTGAATCCCTGTGATCCCGCCGAAGACCAGGAAATCGCGTTTCCCTGCGCATCGGTGATGGTGATCATGGTGTTGTTGAAGGTCGCGTTCACGTGGGCCACGCCCGACGCGATGTTCTTCCGGTCGCGGCGCCGAGTACGCGCTGGAGGTGTCGCCATTTCCCAATCCCAGATTGATAGAGACTAACTAATCAGGCCATCTTCTTGCCGGCGATGGGCCGGGCCTTACCCTTGCGGGTGCGGGCGTTGGTGTGGGTCCGCTGGCCACGCACGGGCAAGCCCTTGCGGTGGCGCAGGCCGCGGTAGCAGCCGAGGTCCAGGAGACGCTTGATGTTCATCGCCACCTCGCGCCGAAGATCGCCCTCGACCCGGTATTCGCTGTCGATGATCTCCCGGATGCGGATGACCTCGTCGTCGGTCAGCTGGTGGACCCGCCGGGCCGTATCGATGCCCGCCCGCTCACAAATCTGTTTGGCAAAGGCCGGGCCGATCCCGTGAATGTAGGTCAGACCGACTTCGACCCGCTTTTCGGTCGGAATGTTGACGCCAGCAATACGTGCCAAGGTATTGACTCCCAAGCAGAAATTATGATTCCGGAATAGCCTTCTGGCCCTCGAGAAGGCCAGGGATTATAGAAAAACAGGGCGACAAGTCAACAACTTAGCCCCCTGTTTCGCAATTATTCAAAACCCGGTCTATGGCCTTCGCCACCTCCTCGATGCTGCCCATGCCGTCCACCGAACTCAGCGTGCCGCGCCCCCGGTAATAGGGCAGGAGCGGCGCCGTCTGGCGGTGGTAGGCCTCGAGCCTGGCGGCGACGATCTCGGCATTGTCGTCGTCCCTGCGGACGAACTCGGTGCCGCCGCAGGAATCGCAGACGCCGGGGGTCTTGGGCGGCTTGTTCGTGTCGTGATAGCCGGCGCCGCAGGCCGCACAGGTGAATCGGCCCGAGATCCTCGTCACCAGGGCCTTGTCGTTCACCCGGAGCTCGATGACATGGTCGAGCTTGAGCCCGCTCTCCTCCAGCATCCTGTCCAGCGCCTCGGCCTGGGGCACGGTGCGGGGAAAACCGTCGAGGATGAATCCGCTCCTGCAATCTTGCTCCTTGATGCGTTCCGCGATCATGTCGACAATGATGTCGTCCGGGACCAGCTCGCCCCGGTCGATGATGACTTTGACCCGGGCGCCCAATTCGCTGCCCGCGGCCGCCGCCGCGCGCAGCATGTCTCCCGTCGAGAGCTGCTTGAGACCGCGCGTTCTTTCCAGTCGCTGAGCCTGAGTCCCCTTGCCGGCCCCTGGCGGGCCGAGGAGGATCAGATTCATCGGCGCCGGCCCCTCAGTCGCGACTTCTTGATCAACCCCTCATACTGATGGGCGAGGAGATGGGACTGGACCTGCGCCACCGTGTCCATGGTCACGGTGACCACGATCAGCAGGCTGGTGCCGCCGAAATAGAAGGGCACCGCCATCTTGGAGATCAGGAACTCCGGCAGCAGGCTGATCAGCGCGAGATAGGCCGCGCCCACGGTGGTCAGTCGCGTCAACACGTAGTCGAGATATTCCGCGGTGTTCTGGCCGGGCCGGATGCCGGGGATGAAGCCGCCGTGCTTCTTCAGGTTATCCGCCGTGTCCGACGGGTTGAACACCACCGCGGTATAGAAAAAGGCGAAGAAGATGATCAGCGAGGCGTAGAGGATCATGAACACCGGCTGCCCGCGTCCGAGATAGGCGGTGATGGTGTTCAGGAATTCGGGCCCCTGGCCGGAGCTGAAGCCGGCGATGGTGACCGGCATGAGCAGCAGCGCCGAGGCGAAGATCGGCGGGATGACGCCCGGCGTGTTGATCTTCAGGGGCAGGTGCGAACTTTCCCCGCCGTACATCTGGTTGCCCACCTGGCGCTTGGGGTATTGCACCACGATTCGCCTTTGGGCGCGTTCGACGAAAACGATGAAGGTGACCACCGCCACCGCCAGGACCAGGACGGAGATGATCACCAGCGCCGAGAGGGCGCCGGTGCGGCCCAGTTCCAGGGTCGCCGCGATGGCCGAGGGGAGCTCGGCGACGATGCCGCCGAAGATGATCAGCGAGATGCCGTTGCCGACGCCCCGGGCGGTGATCTGTTCGCCGAGCCACATCAGGAAAATGGTTCCGCCGACCAGGGTGATGACGGTGGACAGGCGGAAGAAATAGCCCGGATCGTGCACCGCGGGGCCCGCCGAGGAGGTCATGCCCTCGAGCCCCATGGCGATGCCGTAGCCCTGCACCGTGGCGAGGATGACCGTGCCGTAACGTGTGTACTGGTTGATCTTCTTCTGGCCCTGCTCGCCTTCCTTCTTGAGAGCCTCCAGCTTCGGCGAGACCGAGGTCATCAGCTGCATGATGATGGCCGAGGAAATGTAGGGCATGATGGACAGCGCGAAGATCGCCATCCGCTCGACGGCGCCGCCTGCGAACATGTTGAACATGCCGAGCAGGCCGCTCTGCTGCTGGGCGAAGATATCCGCCAGCACCTGGGGATCGATCCCCGGCAGCGGCACATAGGTGCCGAGCCGGAAGACGCAGAGCACGCCCAGGGTGAACCAGATGCGCTTCTTGAGCTCCGTCGCCTTGGCGAAGGCGCCGAAATTGATATTGGCGGCGAGTTGTTCAGCGGCGGAGGCCATGAGCCATCTCCAACGTCAGCGAATCACCAGCCGGGCACGCGCGGCGGCCCGGCGTTAACTCCCCTCTTCTTCGGCGCCCGCCTCCCCGGCGGCGGCCGCCCGGCCCTCCTCTTGGGATGACTTTTCCTTCGCGGGTTTTTCCGGCCTGACCCGGGTCAGGCGCAGGGTGCCGCCCGCGGCCTCGATCGCGGCCTTCGCCGAGGCCGTCGCGCCGGAAACCTCGAGGGCAATCTTGGCCTTGATCTCGCCATTGCCGAGCAACCGGACGCCGTCGCGCAGATGGGTGATCACCCCGGCTTCCTTCAGCGCCGCCTCGGTGACCGGCTTCGAGGCATCGAGGATCTTCTTGTCGATGGCGGCCTGGAGGGTATCGAGGCCGACCTCGGAGAACCGCGCGCCGTGGATGTTTTTGAATCCGCGCTTGGGCAGACGCCGGTGGATGGGCATCTGGCCGCCCTCGAACCCCTTGAGGGCGACGCCGGAACGGGACTTCTGCCCCTTTTCGCCGCGGCCCGCGGTCTTGCCGCTGCCCGATCCGATGCCGCGGCCGACGCGGGTTCGCGCCTGGCGGGCGCCCAGCTTGTCGCTGATTTCGTTCAGTCTCATGATGCTAATTTCCTGACCAGAGGCGCTAATCGCCGTCCTCGACCCGAACGAGGTGCGCAACCTTGTTGATCATGCCACGGACCGAGGGCGTGTCGGGAAGCTCGCGGGTACGGTTGATCTTGTTGAGCCCGAGCCCGATCAGCGTCGCTTGCTGGTCTCTGGGGCGGCGGATCGCGCTCTTGATTTGGGTGACTCGGACCGTTTTGTCAACCATCTGCCGTCTCCTCCGGCGCCGGGGCCGATTCGGCCTCGGCTTCCGCCTTGGGCGTCGCCGCGAGCAGATCGCTCACCTTCTTGGAACGCCGCGTCGCCACCATGCGCGGCGAATTGAGGTTCTCGAGCGCGTTGAAGGTGGCCTTGACCATGTTGTAGGGATTGGCCGAGCCCATCGACTTGGTCACGATGTCGTGGATGCCGACGGTCTCGAACACCGCGCGCATGGGGCCGCCGGCGATGATGCCGGTGCCCGCCGGCGCCGCCCGCAGGATCACCCGGCCGGCGCCGAAGCGCCCGGTGACGTCGTGGTGGAGCGTATGGCCGTCGCGGATGGGGACGCGGATCATGCGGCGCTTGGCCTGCTCGGTCGCCTTGCGGATGGCTTCGGGCACCTCGCGCGCCTTGCCCGCGCCGTAGCCGACCCGGCCCTTGGTGTCTCCCACCACGACCAGCGCGGCGAAGCCGAAGCGCCGCCCGCCCTTGACCACCTTGGCCACGCGGTTGATGCTGACCAGCTTGTCGACCAGTTCGCTTTCCTGGTTGTCATGTGCTTGCCTGTTCGGTCTGCGTGCCATTCCCGGCCCCTTTAGAAATTCAATCCAGCTTCGCGCGCCGCGTCGGCAAGCGCCTTGATCCGGCCGTGGAAGAGATACCCACCGCGGTCGAACACCACGCTTTCGACGCCCTTGGCCTTGGCCCGTTCGGCGATCAGCTTGCCGACCTCGGCCGCGGCCTCGCGGTCGGCGCCCGTCCTGGCCTTGGCCTTGACGTCCTTGTCGAGGGTCGAGGCCGCGGCGAGGGTCATGCCCTCGCCATCGTCGATGATCTGGGCATAGATGTGCTTCGACGAGCGAAACACGCTGAGCCTCGGCCGCTTCGTCTTGCGGTTGAGGCGGTTGCGTACCCGGCGCCGGCGGCGCTTGAACAGATCCTTGCTGGTCAGCATAGTCCGTGGTCCTACTTCTTCTTGCCTTCCTTGCGGAGAACGTATTCGCCTTCATAGCGCACGCCCTTGCCCTTGAAGGGCTCGGGCGGCCGGAAAGCCCTGATTTCCGCCGCCACCTGGCCCACCCTCTGGCAGTCGGCGCCGGTCACCTTGATCGCGGTTGGGCGCTCGCAGGTGATCGTGATCCCCTCGGGGATCGGATAGGCTATGGGATGGGAGAAGCCGAGCTGCAGCAGCAGGTTCCGGCCCTCGACCTGGGCGCGGTATCCGACGCCCTGGATCTCGAGCGCCTTGGTGAATCCCTCGCCCACCCCGGTGACGATGTTGCTGACCAGCGTCCGGCTCATGCCCCACATGGTCCGGGCCCGCTTGCTGTCGCCGCGCGGTGCGACCTTGACTTCATTGTCGGCGACGGCGACCTCGACATCGCCCGACAGCACGACGCTGAGCTCCCCGAGCTTGCCCTTGGCGGACACCTCCTGGCCGGAGACGCTGACGGTGACGCCTTCGGGGATGGGGACCGGATTCTTGCCGATACGCGACATGATGAACTCCTTCGGCCTTGCTGGCCCTAGAACACCTGACAGAGGATCTCGCCGCCCACGTTCGCTTCCCGGGCCTCGGCGTCGGACATGACGCCCCGGGGCGTGGACAGCACCGCGATCCCGAGCCCGTTGAACGGCCGGGGCAGGTCCTTGATCTTCGAATAGACCCGTCGGCCGGGCTTGGACACCCGGCGGATGCTGCGGATCACCGGCTCGCCGTCGAGGTACTTGAGCTCGATCTTGATCTCCGCCAGGCCCGGCGAGAGCTCGTGGCGTTCGAAGCCGCGGATGTAGCCCTCCTTCTGCAACACTTCCAGCACATTGGCGCGGAGGCTGGAAGCCGGCGTGACGACGCTGGGAAGCTTGCGGACCTGGGCGTTGCGGATCCGTGTCAGCATGTCCCCGAGGGGATCGGTCATTGCCATGCCTTAGATCTCCTTCCCCTTACCAACTCGACTTGACCATGCCGGGAATCAGGCCCGCGGCGGCCAGCTCCCGAAGCGCGATGCGGCTCAGGCGGAACTTGCGGTAGACGCCGCGGGGCCGCCCGGTGAGCTCGCAGCGGCGCTGGACGCGAACGGGGCTGGAATTGCGCGGCAGTTCGGCGAGCTTGAGCCGCGCGGCGAACCTTTCTTCGGCCGGCAACGAGCGATCGCCGGCGATGGCCTTGAGCCTAGCCCGCCGCCCGGCGTATTTGCGCGCCAGTCTCTGGCGCCTCTTGTTCTTCTCGATGGCACTGGTCTTCGCCATGGAAAGAAAACCTCCGTCCTTCGCTGTTTCCGCCGGTCAGTCGCCGAACGGAAAATCAAATCCTTCAAGCAGAACCTTCGCCTCCGCGTCCGATTGCGCCGTGGTGACGATGGTCACGTCCATGCCGCGGATCTCGTCCACCTTGTCGTAATCGATCTCCGGGAACACGATCTGCTCGCGCAAGCCCAGGGAGTAGTTCCCCCGCCCGTCGAAGCTGCGCGGCGACAGGCCGCGGAAGTCCCGCACTCGGGGCAGCGCGATGGTGACCAGGCGGTCCAGGAACTCGTACATGTGCGTGCGCCGGAGCGTCACCTTGCAGCCGATCGGCATGCCCTCGCGCAGCTTGAAATTGGCGACCGATCTCCTGGCGCGGATGATGATCGGCTTCTGGCCCGTGATGGCGGCGAGCTCTCCCGCCGCCGAATCGAGCTTCTTGGAATCGCCGATCGCTTCGCCCACCCCCATGTTGACCACGATCTTCTCGAGCTTCGGCACGCTCATCGGGTTGGTGTAGGCGAAGGCGTCCTGCAACGTCTTCCTGACGACGCTCTCATAGTGCGCCCTGAGCTTGGGCACGTATTTCTCGCTTGCCTCGGCCATCATGCTTTCCTCGATACCGTCACGGTCCCCGCGCCCCGGCCACTCAAACGTCGATCACTTCGCCGGACCGCTTCGCCACCCGGACCTTGCGCCCACCTTCCAGCACCTTGAAGGTGACCCTGGTGGGCTTGCCGTCCCTGGGGTCCATGAGCGCCACGTTGGAGACGTGGATCGACGCTTCCTTGTCGACGATGCCGGGGGGCTGGCCCTGGCCGCCGCGGAAGTGACGCTTGACCATGTTCACCCCTTGCACGATGACCCGGTCCTTGGCCGTGAGCACCTTGAGCACATTGCCCTTCTTGCCCCTGTCCCGGCCGGTGAGGACCTCCACCGTATCGCCCTTCCTGATCTTCTTCATGGCATCGACCGCCTGTTCCTGAGTCCGCGCCCTACAACACTTCCGGCGCAAGAGAGATGATCTTCATGTAGCCCTTGCCGCGCAGCTCGCGGGTGACCGGGCCGAAGATGCGGGTTCCGATGGGCTCGCCCTGGCCGTCGATCAACACCGCCGCGTTGCGGTCGAAGCGGATGGCGCTGCCGTCGGGCCTGCGGATCTCCTTGGCGGTGCGCACGATCACGGCGCGCTGGATATCGCCCTTCTTGACGCGGCCCCGGGGGATCGCCTCCTTGACGCTGACGACGATGACGTCGCCGACGCCGGCCGACATGCGCTTGGAGCCGCCCAGCACCTTGATGCACTGGACCCGGCGCGCGCCGGAGTTATCGGCGACCTCCAGGTTGGTCTGCATCTGGATCATCGGACCTACCCTTTCCCAAACAGCCGGAGCGCGCCTTACGCGTCCCCGGACAACACCTTCCAACGCTTGCGCTTTGAGATCGGGCGGCATTCCTCGATGCGCACCTTGTCGCCGGTCTTGAAGGCGTTGGCCTCGTCATGGGCGGCGAACTTCTTCGACCGCATGATCACCTTCTTCACCAGGGGGTGCATGAAGCGTCGGTCGACCCGCACGATCACCGTCTTGTCGCCCTTGTCCGAAACCACCGTGCCCTGCAAAATCCGCCTCGACATCGCCGCCTATTCCGCCTCTCTCATCGCCTGTCCGACCGATGCGCGTGCTACGCGCTCTTGGCCGCCATCTCGTTCAGGACCGTCTGGATGCGCGCGATGTCGCGCCGCACCTGGCGCACCCGCGCCGTATTCTCGAGCTGGCCGCTCGCCGCCTGGAAGCGGAGGTTGAAAGCCTCTTTCTTGAGCGCCACGAGCTCGCCGGTCAGCTCGTCGTGGCTTTTCGCCCGAACGTCTTCGATCTTCATCCCTAGCCCTCCCCGCCGAGCCGGCTCACGAACTTGGTGCGGATGGGCAGCTTGGCCGCGGCCAGATCCAGCGCCTGGCGGGCGGTCGCCTGATCGACACCGTCGATCTCGAACATGATGCGCCCGGGATGGACCCGGCAGGCCCAGAATTCCGGCGCCCCCTTGCCCTTGCCCTGGCGTACCTCGGCCGGCTTCTGGCTGACCGGCACGTCCGGGAACAGGAGCACCCAGACCCGGCCCGACCGCTTCATGGCGCGGGTGATGGCGCGCCTGGCCGCCTCGATCTGGCGCGCGGTGATGCGCTCGGGCTGCAACGCCTTGAGGCCGAAGGAGCCGAAATTCAGCCGCGTGCCGCCCTTGGCGGCGCCGTGGATGCGGCCCTTGTGGGCCTTGCGGAACTTGGTGCGCTTGGGTTGAAGCATGATGAGGGTCCTCGGCTTACGACACCGGCACGCCGGGCGCCTGGGACGGGCCGGGGCCGGAGCTTCCGCCCCCTGTGCGCCCGACCTGTTGTTCCATCGCCTTCTTGTCCTGGGCCATGGGATCGTGAGCCATGATCTCGCCCTTGAAGACCCAGACCTTGACGCCGCAGGTGCCATAGGTGGTGCGCGCGGTCGCCTGGCCGTAATCCACGTCGGCGCGCAGCGTGTGCAGCGGCACCCGGCCCTCGCGGTACCATTCGGTGCGCGCGATCTCGGCGCCGCCGAGCCGGCCCGCGCAGTTGATGCGGATGCCCTCGGCGCCGAGGCGGATGGCGGACTGCACCGCGCGCTTCATGGCGCGGCGGAAGGCGATGCGCCGTTCCAGCTGCTGGGCGATGTTCTCGGCCACCAGCTGGGCGTCGATCTCCGGCTTGCGGATCTCGACGATGTTGAGGTGCACCTCGGCGTCGGTGAGCTTGGTCACCTCGGTGCGCAGCTTCTCGATATCCGCGCCCTTCTTGCCGATCACGACGCCCGGCCGGGCGGTGTGGATGGTGATGCGCGCCTTCTTGGCCGGCCGCTCGATGACGACCTTCGACACCCCGGCCTGAGAGAGCGTGCTGAGGAGGTAGTCCCGGATCTTGATGTCCTCGTGCAGCAGGTTGCCGTATTCGTTATCGGCGTACCAGCGGGAATCCCAGGTGCGGTTGATGCCGAGCCGAAGCCCGACCGGATTGACCTTCTGACCCATTACGACGTCTCCTCGCGTTCCCGGACCACCACCTTGAGATTGGAAAAGGGCTTGCGGATGCGGCCCGCGCGGCCCCGGGCCCGGGCGCGGAAACGCTTCATGACCATGGCCTTGCCCACGGACGCCTCGGCGACGACCAGCCGGTCGACGTCGAGCTGGTGATTGTTCTCCGCGTTGGCGATGGCGGACTGCAGCACCTTCCTCACGTCCCGGGCGATGCGCTTGGTGGAGAAGGTGAGGTCCGCGAGCGCCTTCTCGGCCGGCTTGCCCTGGATCATGCCGGCGACCAGGCCGAGCTTCCGCGGGCTGATCCGGATCATGTGGCCGTAGGCCATGGCCTCGGCCTCCGCCACGCGCCGGGGATTGGCTTTCTGTCCCATCGCCGCCTCCTAGGTCCGCCGCGCGCGCCGGTCGGCGGCGTGGCCGTAAAAGGTCCGGGTCGGGGCGAACTCGCCGAACTTGTGGCCGATCATGTTCTCGGTCACCAGGACGGGGATGAACTTCTGGCCGTTGTGCACGCCGAAGGTGAGCCCCACGAACTGCGGCAGGATGGTGGAGCGCCGCGACCAGGTCTTGATCACCACGCTGCTGCCGGAGCCGCGTGCGGCATCCGCCTTCTTGAGCAGATAGCCGTCCACAAACGGACCTTTCCAAACCGATCGTGCCATGACGCAGTCCTTACCTTCTCTTGCGGGCCCGGTGGCGGCTGCGGATGATCAGCCGGTCGGATGCCTTCTTGCCGCGCGTGCGCGCGCCCTTGGTGGGCTTGCCCCAGGGGGTGACGGGATGGCGCCCGCCCGAGGTCCGGCCCTCGCCGCCGCCGTGGGGATGGTCGACCGGGTTCATGGCGACGCCGCGCACCACCGGCCTGCGGCCCAGCCAGCGCTTGCGCCCGGCCTTGCCCAGGTTGATGTTCTGCTGGTCCGAATTGGACACCGCGCCGATCGAGGCCATGCACAGTTCCGGCACCATGCGCACCTCGCCGGAGCCGAGGCGCAGCTGGGCATAGCCCGAATCCTTGCCGATCAGCTGCACATAGGTGCCCGCCGAGCGGGCGATCTGGCCGCCGCGCCCGGCCTTCATCTCGACGTTGTGGATGATGGTGCCGACGGGGATGGAGCGCAGCGGCATGGCGTTGCCCGGCTGCACGTCGACCCGTTCCCCGGCGATCACCTTGTCGCCCGGGCCGAGGCGCTGGGGCGCCAGGATATAGGAGCGCTCGCCGTCGTCGTACCGGATCAGGGCGATGAAGGCGGTGCGGTTGGGATCGTATTCCAGCCGCTCCACCGTCGCCTCGACGTCGAATTTCCGGCGCTTGAAGTCGATCAGCCGGTAGCGCCGCTTGTGGCCGCCGCCGCGATGGCCGATGGTGATGCGGCCGGCATTGTTGCGCCCACCGGCCCGCTTCTTGCCCTCGGTGAGCGCCTTGACCGGCTTGCCGCGGTAAAGCTGCGAGCGGTCGACAAGGACCAGCTGGCGCCTCGACGGCGTGGTGGGATTGAATGTCTTCAGTGCCATAACTCTATGCCTCGCCGTGCCGCCCTAGAGACCCGAGGTGACGTCGATGGAATTGCCCTCGGCCAGGGTGACGATCGCCTTCTTGGTGTCGGCCCGCTTGCCGATCTGGCCGCGGAAGCGCTTCGTCTTGCCGGTCTGGCGCAGGGTGTTGACCGCCACCACCTTGACCTTGAACAGGTTCTCCACGGCCTGGCGGATCTCCGGCTTGGTCGCGGTGAGAGGAACCCGGAAGGTCACCTGGTTGTGCTCCGAACCCTGGGTCGATTTCTCCGTGATCACCGGCGCCAGGATGAGATCGAACTTCCGTCCTTCGCCGACACGGACGTCCTTTGCGCTGAGCCGCTTGGTCATTTGAGGCGCGCCTCCAATGCGCTCACCGCGTCCCGGGTGAGCACCAGGGTCTCACGGTTCAGGATGTCGTAGACATTGGCGCCCACCGAGGGCAGCACGTCCACGCCCGGAATGTTGCGCGCGGCGCGCGAGAAACCCGCGTCCACCTCGGTGCCGTCGATGATCAGGACCGATCCCCAGCCGAGCTTGCCGAGCCGCTCCGCGAGGCTCTTGGTCCTCGCGTCCTCCGTCCTGGCCTGGTCCAGCACGACGAGCGCACCCGCCGCCTGCTTGGCCGAAAGGGCGGAGCGCAGGGCCGCCTTGCGCACCTTCTTGGGCAGCTTGGTGGCGTGGCTGCGCACCACCGGCCCGAACATGGTGGCGCCGCCCCGGAACTGGACCGAGCGCAGAGAACCCTGGCGCGCCCGGCCGGTCCCCTTCTGGCGGTAGGGCTTGGCCGTGGTGCCGCTGACCTCGGAGATCACCTTGGTCTTGTGGGTACCCCGGCGGCGCTTGGCGCGCTGCCACTCGACGCAGCGCTGCAGCAGATCGCTCCGCACCTCGGCGCCGAAGATCTCATCGGCGAGATCGATGGAGCCGACGTTCTTGGCGTCCAGATCTATGACATCGACCTTCATCGCGATCAGTCCTTCTTTTCCTCGTCCCCGGCCTCGGGCGCGTCGCCGACGACGTCCTCGGCCTGGGCCTCCTCGGCGGGCGCCTCGGCCCGGGCTCCGGTGCCCGCGGGATAGGGGGCCGCCTCGGGCCGCGCCTTCTTGACGGCATCGGAGATCAGCACGTAGCCGCCCTTGGCGCCGGGTACCGCACCGCGGATCAGGATCAGGCCCTGTTCGTCATCGGTGGCGTGGATCTCGAGGTTCTGCAGGGTCACCCGCTGGTCGCCCATGTGCCCCGCCATCTTCTTGCCTTTGAAGACGCGGCCCGGGTCCTGGCTGTTGCCGGTCGAACCGTGGGAGCGGTGGGAGAGGGAAACGCCGTGGCTGGCCTCCAGGCCCGCGAAATTGTGCCGCTTCATGCCGCCCGCGAAACCCTTGCCGATGGAGGTGCCGACCACGTCGACGCGCTGGCCCGGGACGAAATGGCTCGGCTTGATCTCGGTCCCGATATCGACGAGCGCGTCCTCGGCCACCCGGAACTCCACGAGCCGCCGCTTGGGCTCGACCTTGGCCTTGGCGTAATGCCCGCGCAGCGGCTTCGGCGTGTTCTTGGCCTTGGCCTGGCCGACGCCGAGCTGCAGCGCGGTGTAGCCGTTCTTCTCGAACGTCTTCTGCGCCACCACCTGACAGTTGTCGACGCGGAGCACGGTCACCGGCACGTGCCGGCCGTCGTCTGCGAACAGCCGGGTCATGCCCACCTTCTGTGCGATCAATCCGGTACGCATGGCGTTATCCACGTTCTTTCCCTGTGTCGGGCTCTAGAGCCGGATCTCGACGTCGACGCCGGCGGCGAGGTCGAGCTTCATCAGCGCGTCCACCGTCTGGGGCGTCGGGTCGATGATGTCGAGCAGCCGCTTGTGGGTGCGGACCTCGAACTGCTCGCGCGACTTCTTGTCGACATGGGGCGAGCGCAGCACGGTGAACTTCTCGATCCGCGTCGGCAGGGGGATAGGACCCCGGACCTGGGCTCCGGTGCGCTTGGCCGTGCCGACGATCTCGCTGGTCGACTGGTCGAGCAGGCGATGATCGAAGGCCTTGAGCCGGATGCGTATATTCTGATTTTCCATGGTCCGTATGTCCCGTCCCTTCCCGTCTCCGGGCGCCCGTTCCGGGCCTTTACCTACTCGATGATCTTGGCGACGACGCCGGCGCCGACGGTGCGTCCGCCCTCGCGGATGGCGAAGCGCAGGCCCTCGTCCATGGCGATCGGCTGGATCAGCTCCACGCTCATCGACACGTTGTCTCCCGGCATCACCATCTCCGTCCCGCTCGGAAGCTCGACCTCCCCCGTCACGTCGGTCGTCCGGAAGTAAAACTGCGGGCGGTACTTGGTGAAGAACGGCGTGTGACGGCCGCCCTCGTCCTTGGTCAGGATGTAGGCCTCCGCCTCGAACTTCGTGTGCGGCGTGATCGAACCAGGCGCCGCAAGCACCTGCCCCCGCTCGACCTCCTCGCGCTTGGTGCCCCGAAGAAGCACGCCGATGTTGTCCCCCGCCTCGCCCTGGTCCAGAAGCTTGCGGAACATCTCGACCCCCGTGCACACCGTCTTCGCCGTCGGACGGATGCCCACGATCTCGATGTCGTCGCCGACCTTGACGATCCCCCGCTCAACCCGGCCCGTCACAACCGTCCCGCGCCCCGAGATCGAGAACACGTCCTCGATCGGCATCAGGAACGGAAGGTCCTTCGGACGGTCCGGCTGCGGAATGTAGCTGTCCACCGCCGCCATCAGCTCCAGGATCGAGCTCTTGCCGATCTCCTCGTCCCGGCTCTCCAGGGCCGCAAGCGCCGATCCCTTCACCACAGGGATGTCGTCCCCGGGGAACTCGTAGGAGCTCAACAGCTCCCGGATCTCAAGCTCGACAAGCTCCAGAAGCTCCGGGTCGTCGACCTGGTCAACCTTGTTCATGTAAACCACGATCGCCGGAACGCCCACCTGGCGCGCCAGCAGAATGTGCTCCCGCGTCTGCGGCATCGGTCCGTCCGCCGCCGAGACCACAAGGATCGCGCCGTCCATCTGCGCCGCGCCCGTGATCATGTTCTTCACGTAGTCCGCGTGTCCCGGGCAGTCCACGTGCGCGTAGTGCCGGTTGTCCGTCGAATACTCAACATGCGCCGTCGCGATCGTGATCCCCCGCTCCCGCTCCTCCGGGGCCTTGTCGATCTGGTCGAACGCCGTGAACTCCGCGCCCCCCGTCTCGGAAAGAACCCGCGTGATCGCCGCCGTCAACGTCGTCTTCCCGTGGTCAACGTGACCAATCGTCCCGATGTTGCAATGCGGCTTCGTCCGCTCAAATTTTGCCTTCGCCATAACGTCTCTCCGTTCCCCTAGGCGAGTTTTGCACGAACTTCGTCGGCCACCGCTTGCGGGACCTGTTCGTACTGCTCGAAATGCATGGTGAATTGCGCCCGTCCCTGGCTCATGGACCTCAGCGCGTTGACATAGCCGAACATGTTGGCGAGCGGCACCAGGGCCGAGATGACCCGGGCGTTGCCCCGCTGGTCCATGCCGGACACGTTGCCCCGGCGGGAGTTGAGGTCGCCGATGATGTCGCCCATGTAATCCTCGGGCGTCACCACTTCGACCTTCATCACCGGCTCCAGCAGCGCCGGTCCCGCCTTCTGCATCGCTTCGCGGAAGGCGGCGCGGGCCGCGATCTCAAAGGCCATGACCGAGGAATCGACATCGTGATAGGCGCCGTCGGTCAGCTCCACCCTGAAGTCGATCACCGGGAAGCCGACCAGGACGCCGGTCTCCTTGGCGGCGAGCAGGCCCTTCTCGACGCCAGGGATGTATTCCCTGGGCACGTTGCCGCCGACGACCTTACTCTCGAAGGCATAGCCCTCGCCCTTGGCCGGATAGAAGGAGAGCTTGATCCGGGCGAACTGGCCCGAGCCGCCGGTCTGCTTCTTGTGGATGTAGTCCACGTCGACCGGCTTGGTGATGGTTTCGCGGTAGGCCACCTGGGGCGCGCCGACATTGGCGTCGACCTTGAACTCGCGCCGCATGCGGTCGACCAGGATGTCGAGATGCAGCTCGCCCATCCCCTTGATCACGGTCTGGCCGCTTTCCTTGTCCGTGGTGACCTGGAACGATGGGTCCTCCTGGGCGAGGCGGCTGAGCGCCTGGGCCATCTTCTCCTGGTCGCCCTTGGTCATGGGCTCCACCGCGACCTCGATGACGGGCTCGGGGAACTCCATGCGCTCCAGCACCACCGGGTTGTTGGCGTCGCACAGGGTGTCGCCGGTGGTCACATCCTTAAGACCCGCGATGGCGACGATATCGCCGGCGCGGGCCTCCTTGATGTCTTCACGGGTGTTGGCGTGCATGAGAAGCATGCGGCCGATGCGCTCGCGCTTGCCCTTGACGGTGTTCATGACGCTGGTGCCGGTCTCGACGACGCCGGAATAGACGCGCACGAAGGTCAACGAGCCGACGAAGGGATCGGTCATCACCTTGAAAGCGAGAGCCGCGAAGGGTTCGGAATCCGAACTCTTGCGGCTCATCTGTTCCTCGGTGCCCGGCTTGACGCCCCTGATCGAGGGAACGTCGGTCGGCGCCGGCAGAAAGTCGACGATGGCGTCGAGCAGCGGCTGCACGCCCTTGTTCTTGAAGGCCGAGCCGCATAGCACCGGCACCATGTCGCCGGCACAGGTCGCCTTGCGGATACAGGCCTTGAGCGTCGCGACTTCGGGCTCCTCGCCCTCGAGATAGGCTTCCATGGCGACATCGTCGTGCTCGACCGCCGATTCCACGAGCTTGGCGCGGTATTCCTCCGCCTCGGTGGCCATGTTGGCGGGGATGTCGGAGAATTCGAACTCCGCGCCCAGCGTCTCTTCCTTCCAGATGATCGCCCTGCGCGAGAGCAGGTCGACGATGCCGACGAAAGCCGCTTCCGAGCCGATGGGCAACTGGGTCACCAGCGGGTTCGCCCCCAGCCGGTCGGCGATCATGTCGATGCAGCGGAAGTAGTCCGCGCCCACCCGGTCCATCTTGTTGACGAAGCAGATGCGCGGCACGCCGTACTTGTCGGCCTGGCGCCAGACGGTCTCGGACTGCGGCTCGACGCCGGCCACCGAATCGAACACCGCCACCGCGCCGTCCAGCACGCGGAGCGAACGCTCCACCTCGATGGTGAAGTCGACATGGCCCGGGGTGTCGATGATGTTGACGCGGTGGTTGCGCCAGAACGTCGTGGTGGCGGCCGAGGTGATGGTGATGCCGCGCTCCTGCTCCTGCTCCATCCAGTCCATGGTGGCGGTGCCTTCATGAACCTCGCCGATCTTGTAGGAGCGCCCGGTATAGAACAGGATGCGTTCCGTGGTGGTCGTCTTACCGGCATCGATGTGGGCCATGATGCCGATGTTGCGATAGGTTTCGAGCGGATGCGTACGTGCCATGACGAATAATTCCTAAAACGTATTGCGTGTCTGACGAACGCGTCCCTGTTGTTACCAGCGGTAATGCGAGAAGGCCTTGTTGGCCTCCGCCATGCGGTGCGTGTCTTCCCGCTTCTTCACCGCACTACCGCGGTTGTTGGCGGCATCCAGCAGCTCGTTCGAAAGCCGGCCCACCATGGTGTTCTCGTTGCGCGACCTCACCGCGTCGATGATCCAGCGGATGGCGAGGGTCTGACGTCGGTCGGAGCGGACCTCCACCGGGATCTGATAGGTGGCGCCGCCGACCCGGCGGGAGCGCACCTCGATGGAGGGCTTCACGTTCTCCAGCGCGTCGTGGAAGACCTTGACGGGATCGCCGCCGGCCTTGCCGGCGATGGCGTCGAACGCGCCGTAGACGATCTTCTCGGCGACCGACTTCTTGCCGTCGAGCATCAGGGCGTTCATGAACTTGGTGACGACGAGGTCGCCGAACTTGGCGTCGGGCAGGACCTCGCGTTTCTCTGCGGCGTGGCGGCGGGACATCTCGGGCTCCTACCTCGGGCGCTTGGCGCCGTACTTGGAGCGGCGCTGGCGGCGATCGCTGACGCCCTGGGTGTCGAGCGTCCCGCGGATGATGTGGTAGCGCACGCCGGGCAGATCCTTGACGCGGCCGCCCCGGATCATGACCACGGAATGCTCCTGCAGATTGTGCCCTTCGCCGGGGATGTAGCTGGTCACCTCGAACCCGTTGGTGAGCCGCACGCGCGCCACCTTGCGCAACGCCGAGTTCGGCTTCTTCGGCGTGGTGGTGTAGACGCGGGTGCACACGCCGCGCTTCTGCGGACAGGCCTCCATGGCGGGAACCTTGTTGCGCGCCACCGGCCTCTTGCGCGGCTTGCGAATCAGCTGGTTGATCGTCGGCATCGGGACAAACCTTCTAATTTCCCATCGGGGCGCCGGCGAAGGCCGCAGAGCGCCCGCTTCGTCCCGGCACGAGAACCGGGATCAAGTCCTTGAAATTACACAACTAGCGAGCAAACGCAGAGCTTCTGCGATCAGCTCACCACCGGTCCAAAAAACGGCCCGCCAAATGGGCGGCGCCTATGGGGTTGCGTCAAAACTCCGAGACCGCGTCTAGGATGGACACCTACCACCGGCCCCACCAAAGGAGCGCGCATACTAGTGACGGGGACGAGGCCCGTCAACCCCTCATTTACTGAAAAAAACCCACGGATTCCGCGCCGCTTGAGCGATTCGCGATCGCATCCCGCGGACCCGGCGCGAGCGCCCCGCCGCGCCTCCCGCCGGCGCCCCGCAGGAGGCGGATAAAGGGAGCCGCCCCGCGGGGCGACCCCCTTGATTTCCTTGGCCTTTCGGCGCCCCGGACGGGGGTCAGGCGCTCTTCTGCTCGACCTCGCTCCCGGCTTCGGCCTGGCTCGCGCCCTCGGGCTGCTCGAGCCGAGCCTTTTCCGCCTCCGCCGCGGCCAGCTCGCGGTCGCGGCTCGCGGCCACGCGCTTGAGCTGGTTCATGACGGCGCCCGTTCCCGCGGGGATCAGGCGGCCGACGATGACGTTCTCCTTGAGGCCGATCAGGCGGTCGATGCGGCCCGATACCGCGGCCTCGGTCAGCACCCGCGTGGTCTCCTGGAAGGAGGCGGCGGAGATGAACGAGTTGGTGCCGAGCGACGCCTTGGTGATGCCCTGCAGGACCGGGCTGGCCGTCGCCAGCTTGAGGCCGTCCTCCTTGGCCTTGACGTTGACCTCCTCGTACTCCAGACGGTCGACGACCTCTCCCACCAGATAGGTGGTCTCGCCGGGGTCGGTGATCTCCACCTTCTGCAGCATCTGGCGGATGATCACCTCGATGTGCTTGTCGTTGATGCGCACGCCCTGGAGCCGGTAGACGTCCTGGATCTCGCGCACCAGGTAATCCGCCAGCGCCTGGATGCCCAGCACCCGGAGGATGTCGTGGGGCACCGGGCTGCCTTCCATAAGGTGGTCGCCCTTCTCCACGAAATCGCCCTCGCGCACCGCGATGTGGCGGTCCTTGGGCAGCAGGTACTCGGTGGGCTCGCCCTCTTCCGGACGGACCAGCACCCGGCGCTTGGACTTGTAGTCCCGGCCGAATTCGACGACACCGTCGCTTTCCGCGAGGATGGCGAAGTCCTTGGGCTTGCGCGCCTCGAACAGCTCGGCGACGCGCGGCAGGCCGCCGGTGATGTCGCGGGTCTTCATCGATTCCCGCGGGATGCGGGCCAGCACGTCGCCGGCATGCACCTCCTCGCCGTTCTCCACCCGGAGGAAGGCGCCGACGGACATGTAGTAGCGCGCCTCATGGCCGTTGGGCAGGACCACGACCTCGCCGCTCTTGTCCCGCAGCGTGATGCGGGGCCGGAGCTCCGCCGCCTTGGGCTGCGACTTCCAGTCGATGACCTCCTTTGAGGCGATACCGGTGGTCTCGTCGACCACTTCGCGGTAGCTCACGCCCTCGGTCAGGTCCACGTAGTTGGCGGTGCCGGTGCTCTCGGTGATGATCGGCAGGGTGTAGGGATCCCACTCCGCCATCTTGTCGCCCTTCGCCACCATGGCGCCTTCCTCCACCAGGAGGCGGGCGCCGTAGGGGACCTCGTAGCGCGCCATGACGCGGCCCGATTCGTCTTCCAGCACGATCTCGCAGTTGCGCCCCATGACCACGGGAACCCCTTCGGAATCCTGGACCGTGTTGCGGTTGTTGACCACGACCTTGGAATCGAAGGCGGCCTCGACGCTGGACTGCTCGGCGCCGCGCTGCGCGGCGCCGCCGATATGGAAGGTCCGCATGGTGAGCTGGGTGCCGGGCTCGCCGATCGACTGGGCGGCCATGACGCCGACCGCTTCGCCGATATTGACGGTGGTTCCCCGGGCCAGGTCGCGGCCGTAGCAATTGACGCAGATGCCGGTCGGGCATTCGCAGGTCAGCACCGAGCGGATCACCACCTCCTCGACGCCGGCCCGTTCGATGGCCTCGACGATCTCCTCGCCCATCAGCACGCCGGCCTTGACGATGACATCGCCGGACAGCGGATCGACGACGTCCTCCGCCGGCACGCGGCCGAGGATGCGCTCGGCCAGCGCCTCGATGACGTCGCCGCCCTCGATCACCGCCTTGGTGGGCAGCCCCTTCTTGGTGCCGCAGTCCTCGGTGACGATGATCGCGTCCTGGGCGACGTCCACGAGACGGCGGGTGAGGTATCCGGAGTTCGCGGTCTTGAGCGCCGTGTCGGCGAGTCCCTTGCGGGCGCCGTGGGTCGAATTGAAGTATTCGAGGACGGTCAACCCCTCCTTGAAGTTGGAGATGATCGGAGTCTCGATGATCTCGCCCGACGGCTTGGCCATCAGCCCGCGCATGCCGGCGAGCTGCTTCATCTGCGCTTCCGAGCCGCGGGCGCCGGAATGGGCCATCATGTAGACCGAGTTGATGGGCTGACCCGGCTCGGCCGAGGAAATGCCCTTCATCATCTCCTTGGAGACGGCGTCGGTGCACTGCGACCAGGCGTCGATCACCTTGTTGTATTTCTCGCCCTGGGTGATCAGGCCGTCGAGGTACTGGCGTTCGTATTCCTCGATGCGTTCCAGCGTGTCGTTGACCAGCTTTTCCTTCGCCTTGGGGATCACGAGATCGTCCTTGCCGAAGGAGATGCCGGCCTGGAAGGCGTGGCCGAAGCCCAGAGCCATCAGGCGGTCGCAGAAGATCACCGTGTCCTTCTGGCCGCAGCTCCGGTAGACCACGTCGATCAGGTTGGAGACCTCGCGCTTGGTGAGCACCTTGTTGATGGCGTCGAAGCCGATCTCCGGGTTACGCGGCAGGACCTCGGAGATCAGCATGCGCCCCGGCGTGGTGTCCACGGTCTGGGCGGTGGGATTGCCTTCGGGGTCGAAGGAGCGGAAGCGCGCCTTGATCTTCGAGTGCATGGAAACGGCGCCGTGGTCCAGCGCCTGCTCAATCTCGCCCACGCCGCTGAACATCATGCCCTCGCCGGGGGCGCCCTCGCGCTCCAGCGACATGTAGTAGAGGCCGAGGATGATGTCCTGGGTCGGCACGATGATGGGATTGCCGTTGGCGGGGCTCAGGATGTTGTTGGTGGACATGATCAGCACCCGCGCCTCGAGCTGCGCCTCGAGCGAGAGCGGCACGTGCACCGCCATCTGGTCGCCGTCGAAGTCGGCGTTGAAGGCGGCGCAGACCAGCGGGTGCAGCTGGATCGCCTTGCCCTCGATCAGCACCGGCTCGAACGCCTGGATGCCGAGGCGGTGCAGCGTCGGCGCGCGGTTGAGCAGCACCGGGTGCTCGCGGATCACCTCCTCCAGGATGTCCCAGACCTCGGGCCGCTCCTTCTCCACCATCCGCTTGGCGGCCTTTATGGTGGTCGCCATGCCGTAGAGCTCGAGCTTGGAGTAGATGAACGGCTTGAACAGCTCCAGCGCCATCTTCTTGGGCAGGCCGCACTGGTGCAGCTTGAGCTCCGGCCCGACGACGATCACCGAACGGCCGGAATAGTCGACGCGCTTGCCGAGCAGGTTCTGGCGGAAACGGCCCTGCTTGCCCTTCAGCATGTCGGAAAGCGACTTGAGCGGCCGCTTGTTGGCCCCGGTGATGACCCGGGCCCGGCGGCCGTTGTCGAACAGCGCGTCCACCGCCTCCTGCAGCATGCGCTTCTCGTTGCGCACGATGATGTCGGGCGCGTGCAGCTCGATCAGGCGCTTCAGCCTGTTGTTGCGGTTGATCACCCGGCGGTAGAGGTCGTTGAGGTCCGAGGTCGCGAAGCGGCCGCCGTCGAGCGGCACCAGCGGCCTCAGCTCCGGCGGGATGACCGGCACCACCTCGAGGATCATCCATTCCGGCTTGGCCTTGGATTCGATGAAGTTCTCGACCAGCTTGAGCCGGCGCACCAGCTTCTTGCGCTTGGCCTCGGAATTGGTCTCCTTGAGCTCCACGCGCAGGGTCTCGACCTCTTCCTTGAGCTCGATGGACTGCAGCATGTCCCGGAGCGCCTCGGCTCCGATGGAGGCGGTGAAGGAGTCGACGCCGTATTCGTCCTGGGCCTCGATGTATTCCTCCTCCGAAAGGAGCTGATGCATCTTGAGCGGCGTCAACCCGGGCTCGGTGACGACGAACTGCTCGAAATAGAGCACCCTTTCGAGGTCCTTGAGCGTCATGTCGAGGAGCAGGCCGATGCGGCTCGGCAGCGATTTCAGGAACCAGATGTGGGCCACCGGGCTGGCCAGTTCGATATGGCCCATGCGTTCGCGGCGCACCTTGGACAGCGTCACCTCGACGCCGCACTTCTCGCAGATGATGCCGCGGTATTTCATGCGCTTGTACTTGCCGCACAGGCACTCGTAGTCCTTGATCGGCCCGAAGATACGGGCGCAGAACAGGCCGTCCCTTTCCGGCTTGAAGGTCCGGTAATTGATGGTCTCCGGCTTCTTGATCTCGCCGAAGGACCAGGACCGGATACGTTCCGGGCTGGCGATCGAGATTTGCACCTCATCGAAGCTCTGCGGGCCGGTTGCCTGGCCAAAGACCTTCATCAACTCGCTCATTAACGTCTCCTGCTCATCTTGCCGGGTGGTGCCCGGCCGGCGCGGCGGGGGAGCCGCCGCGCCCTGCCGCGCGAACCGTTTTAGAGTTCGCGCTGGTTGAGTTCCACATTGAGGCCGAGGGAGCGGAGCTCCTTGACCAGAACATTGAACGATTCGGGGATGCCGGCCTCGAACGAATCGTCGCCCCTGACGATCGCCTCGTAGACCTTGGTGCGGCCCGACACGTCGTCGGACTTCACCGTCAGCATCTCCTGCAAGGTATAGGCGGCGCCGTAGGCCTCGAGCGCCCAGACCTCCATTTCGCCGAAGCGCTGGCCGCCGAACTGGGCCTTGCCGCCCAGCGGCTGCTGGGTGACGAGGCTATAGGGGCCGATGGAGCGGGCGTGGATCTTGTCGTCCACCAGGTGGTGCAGCTTCAGCATGTAAATGTAGCCGACCGTCACCTTGCGGTCGAAGGTCCGCCCCGTGCGCCCGTCGACCAGGATCACCTGGCCCGAGGTATCGAGCCCCGCCTTCTCGAGAAGGGCGTTGATGTCGTCCTCGCGGGCGCCGTCGAACACCGGAGTGGCCATGGGCACACCGCCGACCTCGTTGGCGGCGAGCTCGCCGATCTCCGCGTCGTCGAGACCCGCGAGCTCGGCATTCCACAGCTCATCGCCGTAGATGTCCTTGAGCGTCTTCCTGACCTCGGCGGCGTTGCCGGATCGCTTATACGCGTCGTAGGCCGCGCCGATCTGGCGGCCGAGGCCCGCCGCCGCCCAGCCGAGATGGGTCTCGAGAATCTGGCCGACGTTCATGCGCGAGGGCACGCCCAAGGGGTTCAGCACGATATCGACCGGGGTGCCGTCCTCCAGGTAGGGCATGTCCTCGATGGGAACGATCTTGGACACCACGCCCTTGTTGCCGTGGCGGCCGGCCATCTTGTCGCCGGGCTGCATCTTGCGCTTCACGGCGACGAAGACCTTGACCATCTTCATCACGCCCGGCGGCAACTCGTCGCCGCGCTGGAGCTTGTCGACCTTGTTCTCGAAGCGCGCCTCGAGATGCTCGTTGGCGGTATCGGCCTGCTTGTTGATGTCCTCGACCTCGCGCATCACCTTTTCGTTCTTGACGGTGATCTGACGCAGCTGCCCGGGGGTCAGCTCCGCCAGGATGGCCTCGGTGATCTTGGTGCCGGCGGTCATGTCCTTGGGCCCGGACTCGGCGATGCGGCCGACCAGGAGGTCGGTGATGCGCGCGACATAGCCGCGCTCCAGGATCGCCTTCTCGTCGTCCCTGTCCTTGGTCAGGTGCTCGATCTCGTCGCGCTCGATGGCGAGCGCGCGCTCGTCCTTGTCGACGCCGCGCCGCGAGAAGACGCGGACCTCGACAATCGTGCCGGCGACGCCCGGCGGCAGCCTGAGCGAGGTGTCGCGCACGTCGGACGCCTTCTCGCCGAAGATCGCGCGGAGCAGCTTCTCCTCCGGCGTCATCGGGCTTTCGCCCTTGGGCGTCACCTTGCCGACCAGGATGTCGCCGGGATTGACCTCGGCGCCGATGTAGACGATGCCCGCCTCGTCGAGGTTCCTGAGCGCCTCCTCGCCGACATTGGGGATGTCGCGGGTGATTTCCTCCTGGCCCAGCTTGGTGTCCCGGGCCATCACCTCGAACTCCTCGATATGGATCGAGGTGAAGACGTCGTCGCGCACGATGCGCTCGGACAGCAGGATCGAATCCTCGAAGTTGTAGCCGTTCCAGGGCATGAACGCGACCAGCACGTTGCGCCCGAGCGCCAGCTCGCCGAGGTTGGTCGACGGCCCGTCGGCGATGATGTCGCCGGCGCGCAGCACATCGCCGACCTTGACCAGCGGCCGGTTGTTGATGCAGGTGTTCTGGTTCGACCGCTGGAACTTCAAGAGGTTGTAGATATCCACCGTGGAGGCCGTGGTATCGGTCTCATCGGTCGCCCGGATGACGATGCGGGTCGCATCCACCTGGTCGACGATGCCCGACCGCCGGGCCGCGATGGCGACGCCGGAATCGCGGGCCACCACCTCCTCCATCCCGGTGCCCACGAGCGGCGCATCGGTACGGATCAGGGGCACCGCCTGGCGCTGCATGTTGGAGCCCATGAGCGCCCGGTTGGCGTCGTCGTTCTCGAGGAACGGGATCAGCGACGCGGCCACCGAAACCAGCTGCTTCGGCGAGACGTCCATGAAGTCGATGTCCTCCGACCGCGCCATGACGAACTCGCCGCCCGACCGGCAGGACACGAATTCGGCGACCAGCCGGTTGCTCTCGTCCAGCTCGGCATTGGCCTGGGCGATGGTGTGCTTGCTCTCCTCCATCGCCGAGAGATAGACCACCTCGTCGGTGACCTGGCTGTCCACCACCCTGCGGTAGGGGCTTTCGATGAAGCCGTACTTGTTGACCCGGGCATAGGTGGCGAGTGAGTTGATCAGGCCGATGTTGGGGCCTTCCGGCGTCTCGATGGGGCAGATCCGCCCGTAATGGGTGGGGTGCACGTCGCGCACCTCGAAGCCCGCGCGCTCGCGGGTCAGCCCGCCCGGACCGAGTGCAGACAGGCGCCGCTTGTGGGTGATCTCCGACAGCGGATTGGTCTGGTCCATGAACTGGCTGAGCTGGGAGGAGCCGAAGAACTCGCGCACCGCCGCCGCAGCCGGCTTCGCGTTGATAAGGTCGTGGGGCATGACCGAATCGATATCGACCGAGCTCATCCGCTCGCGGATGGCGCGTTCCATCCTGAGCAGCCCCACCCGGTACTGGTTCTCCATCAGCTCGCCGACCGAACGCACCCGGCGGTTGCCGAGATTGTCGATGTCGTCGATCTCGCCGCGCCCGTCCTTGAGCTCGACCAGCATCTTGACCACCGCGAGGATGTCTTCCTTGCGCAGCGTGCGCACCTGGTCATCGGTATCGAGCCCGAGGCGCGCGTTCATCTTGACCCGCCCGACCGGGGAGAGATCGTAGCGTTCGGAATCGAAGAACAGGCCCTGGAACAGGCTCTCCGCGGTCTCCGGCGTCGGCGGCTCGCCGGGGCGCATGACGCGGTAGATGTCGGTCAGCGCATCGGCCCGGCAGGTGTTCTTGTCGGCGGCCAGAGTGGAACGGATATACGGACCGATATTGACATGGTCGATGCCCAGCGTCGGCACGTCGGTGATGCCCGCCTCCTTGATGGAGGCGAGGTTGTCCTCGTCGATCTCGTCGCCGGCCTCGGCCAGGACCTCGCCTGTGGACTCGTTGACGAGGTCGATCGTGACGTAGCGCCCGATCAGATCCTCGTCCGCCACCAGCACCTCTTCGAGCCCGTCCTCCAGCAGCTTGCGCGCCGTGCGGGGGGTGATCTTATCCTCCGCCTTGGCCACGGGCTTGCCGGTCTTGGCATTGATCAGGTCGCCGGCGAGCTTGACGCCGCGGTAGCGTTCGGGGTCGAACTTGGTCTTCCAGCCGTCCTTCGTCGCGGCGAAGGGCACCACGTTGTAGAAATAGGCGAGGACGTCCTCCGGCGACATGCCCTCGGCCTCGTCGGGGGAGAGCGGCTCGCCCTCCTCCTTGCGCTGGGCGCGGAGCGTCTCCGTCGCCTGGTTGTCCAGCGCCATCAGCAGGGTCGTCACCGGCAGCTTGCGGCGCCGGTCGATGCGCACATAGACCAGGTCCTTGGCGTCGAACTCGAAATCGAGCCAGGAGCCGCGATAGGGGATGATCCGCGCGGCGAACAGGTACTTGCCGGACGAATGGGTCTTGCCCTTGTCGTGGTCGAAGAACACGCCGGGCGAGCGGTGCATCTGGGAGACGATGACGCGCTCGGTCCCGTTCACGATGAAGGTGCCGTTCTCGGTCATCAGCGGCATGTCGCCCATGTAGACATCCTGCTCCTTGATGTCGCGGATGGAGCGCGCGCCGGTATCCTCATCGACGTCCCAGACCAACAGCCTCAACGTCACCTTGAGCGGCGCGGCGTAGGTCAGGCCGCGCTGCTGGCATTCCTCGGTGTCGTATTTCGGCTCCTCGAACTCGTACTTGACGAACTCGAGGGTGCCGCGATCGGAAAAATCCTTGATCGGAAAGACCGACTTGAAGACCTCCTGCAGCCCGGTATCGGGCCGCTGGTCCGCGGGGATGCCCATGTGCAGGAACTCTTCATAGGAAGACTGCTGCATCTCGATCAGGTTCGGCATGGGCACCGCCGAGGGAATGCGGCCAAAATTCAGTCGGACGCGTTTACGGCCAGTGAAGGATTTCGCCATGAATCGATGGTCCTTTTAATCGACGCGTTAACCCGGTCCCGCTGGACCCGGCAATTTCTGGAAGCTTTCGGTCCCCGGCCCCCCAAAGCCGCCGTGGCGGGGGGCCGGGGCCGGAACGCGTGCCCGAAGGCGGGAACGGGCGGAGCCTCTAGGCGAGCTCCACCGTGGCGCCCGCGGATTCGAGCTGTACCTTGAGCTTGTCCGCCTCGTCCTTGCCGACGCCTTCGCGCACCGGCTTCGGCACGGCCTCGACGAGGTCCTTGGCCTCCTTGAGGCCGAGCCCGGTGATGGCGCGGACCTCCTTGATGACGTTGATCTTCTTGTCGCCGAACCCGGCGAGGATCACGTCGAAGGTGTCCTTGACCTCGGCCGCGGCTTCCGACGCGGCGGGCGCGGCGGCCACGGCGACCGGGGCCGAGGCGCTGACGCCCCACTTCTCTTCCAGCATCTTGGAGAGCTCCGCCGCCTCAAGGACGGTGAGGCTGGAAAGGTCTTCCGCAATCTTCTCTAAATCTGCCATGTATCACTCCATCAGGCTTGAACGTCTGGGTTTGGTCCGGCTAGGCCGCCTCTCCCTTTTCCGAATAGGCCGAAATCACGCGGGCCACCTGGCCGCCCGGGGCGCTGAGCACCCGGGCGATGCGGGTCGCCGGCGTCGAGATCATGCCAACGAGTCTGGCGCGAAGCTCGTCGAGGGAAGGCAGCGCGGCGAGCGCCTTGATCCGATCGACATCGAGCACCTTGCCGTCGAGCGCGCCGCCGACGATGACCAGCTTGTCATTGTCCTTGGCGAACCCCACGGCAACCCTGGCCGCCGCCACGGCATCCACGGAGGTCGCGACCGCCGTGGGTCCCGTGAAGAACGGCGTGAGCTCGGCAAACTTCGTTCCTTCAAGGGCGAGACGCGCGAGCCGGTTCTTGGTCACCTTGAAGCTGGCCCCTGCCTCGCGCATCCGGTTGCGGAGATCGGTTGATTCCGCGACCGTCAACCCGCTCTGGTGGGCGATCACCACAAGATTGGTGCCCTCGAACAGGTTCTTGAGCGAAGCGACCAGGTTTTCCTTCTCGGTACGGTCCACTTTCGTCTCCTTAACAGGCCCCCCCGGTTTGGACGCGGGTGGGCGTTACACTTTGGACCCCAGGGTGCGACCCAAGGTCCGCTCCCCTGTCCCAGAAGATCAAGCCCGGGGGCATCAAAGCCCCCAGCGCATCTCCCGTCTCAACAGGCGGTTTCCCCTTAAGCCCCGGCCAGTCGCCAAGGGCACCTGCAGTCTCGGACAGGCGGGCGAAGCGGAACTTCGCCCGATTTTCCGCCCCCGGAGGGGTGCGGAAACCCAAGTGAGCCCGGCTAATCCGCCAGGCTCGAAATCTCCAGCCTCACCCCCGGCCCCATGGTCGAGGACAGCGAAGCCTTCTTCACATACGTGCCTTTGGCGCCCGACGGCTTGGCCTTGAGCACCGCGTCGTAGAGCGCGCGCACGTTGGCCGCGAGCTGCTCGTTGGAAAAACTCGCCTTGCCGACGCCGGCGTGGATGATGCCGGCCTTCTCGGTGCGGTATTCCACCTGGCCGCCCTTGACCGCGGCCACCGCATGGGCGACGTCCTGGGTCACCGTGCCGAGCTTGGGGTTCGGCATCAGGCCCCTCGGGCCCAGCACCTTGCCCAGCTTGCCGACCACGCTCATCATGTCGGGGGTGGCGACGCAGCGGTCGAAGTCGATCTCGCCCGCCTGCACCTTCTCCGCCAGATCGTCGGCGCCGACGATGTCCGCGCCCGCCGCCTGGGCCTCCTTGGCCTTGTCGCCCTTGGCGAACACCGCGACCCGCACCGACTTTCCGGTCCCGTGCGGCAGGGAGACCACGCCGCGCACCATCTGATCCGCGTGCCGGGGATCGACATTGAGGTTGATCGACAGTTCCACGGTCTCGTCGAACTTCGAGGTCGCCCGTTCCTTGACCAGCTTGAGCGCGTCGCCAAGCGCGTAATCCGCGTCCCGGTCGATGCCCTCGACGGCTTTCCTCAATCGCTTTCCTTTCTTCGACATGGCTCAGCCCACCACTTCAAGGCCCATCGATCGCGCCGTGCCGGCGATGATCTTGGCCGCTTGTTCAAGGTCGTTGGCATTCAGGTCCGCCTGCTTCTTCTCCGCGATCTCGCGGCACTGGGCCATGGTGACCTTGCCGATGATGTTCTTGCCGGGCTCCTGGGAGCCCTTGGAGAGCCGGGCGGCCTTCTTCAGGAAATAGCTCGCCGGCGGGGTCTTCATGATGAACGAGAAGCTGCGGTCCTGGTACACCGTGATCTGCACCGGGATCGGCATGCCCTGCTCCAGCCCTTCGCTCTGGCACTGGGCGTTGAAGGCCTTGCAGAATTCCATGATGTTGACGCCGTGCTGGCCCAGCGCCGGGCCGATCGGCGGCGACGGGTTGGCCTGGCCGGCCGGCACCTGGAGCTTGATGAAGCCCATCTCTTTCTTCGCCATGATACTCCCTTTCTAAGATCCCGAGCGCCCAGGGGGCCGCTTCGGAAGGGTTGCGCGGTGCGGCCCCTCCAGGGCTTCGGAGGTAGGCCTCCCGCACGGGGCCGGGCGTGCCCGGCCGGTTCAAACTCGCGCTCCTCAGGCCTTCTCGACCTGGGAATACTCCAGCTCGACCGGGGTCGCCCGGCCGAAGATCGACACCGCCACCTTGAGCCGGGCGCGCTCCTCGTCCACCTCCTCGACGTAGCCGGTGAAGGAGGTGAACGGGCCGTCGGAAACCCTCACCTGCTCGCCGACCTCGAAGGTGATGGACGGCTTGGGCCGCTCGATGCCCTCCTGCACCTGCTGCAGGATGCGGTCGACCTCGCGCTGGGCGACCGGGGCGGGCCGCGCGGCGGCGCCCAGGAATCCGGTCACCTTGGGCGTGTTCTTGACCAGGTGCCAGGTGTCGTCGGTCATCTCCATCTTCACCAGCACGTAGCCCGGGAAGAACTTGCGCTCCGCCGCCACCTTGGCGCCGCGGCGCATCTCCACCACCTCCTCGACCGGGACCAGGACCTCCTCGATCAGATCGCCCATGCCCTTCTGCTCGGCCTGTTCGCGGATCGATTCGGCGACCTTCTTCTCGAAGCCCGAATAGACGTGGATGACGTACCAGTGCTGTGCCATGTATTCCTGACCGAACCCGTAACTCAGCCGCCCAGACCGAGGATGAACTTGATGGCCATGGAGATGATCTGATCGACGATCAGGAAAAAGATCGCCGCCATGACGACCATGATGAAGACCATGATCGTCGTGATGGTGAGCTCCTTCCGTGTCGGCCAGGTGACCTTGGACATCTCCTGGCGGACCTGCTGGATGAACTGAAACGGTGACGTCTTCGCCATCAACACTCCTGACCACGACCTCCGTGAACCACACGGGTGGCGCCTGTGCTGGCAGGAGCGGAGGGCCTCGAACCCCCAACCTCCGGTTTTGGAGACCGGCGCTCTGCCAATTGAGCTACGCTCCTTCGCCCTTGCGATCCACCAGCGGCCAGGCCGCCGCTACCAATCCCTTCGCGCCCGGCCGGCCGCGCGTCCCGACCTACTCGATGATCTTGGCGACGACGCCGGCGCCGACGGTGCGTCCGCCCTCGCGGATGGCGAAGCGCAGGCCCTCGTCCATGGCGATCGGCTGGATCAGCTCCACGCTCATCGACACGTTGTCTCCCGGCATCACCATCTCCGTCCCGCTCGGAAGCTCGACCTCCCCCGTCACGTCGGTCGTCCGGAAGTAAAACTGCGGGCGGTACTTGGTGAAGAACGGCGTGTGACGGCCGCCCTCGTCCTTGGTCAGGATGTAGGCCTCCGCCTCGAACTTCGTGTGCGGCGTGATCGAACCAGGCGCCGCAAGCACCTGCCCCCGCTCGACCTCCTCGCGCTTGGTGCCCCGAAGAAGCACGCCGATGTTGTCCCCCGCCTCGCCCTGGTCCAGAAGCTTGCGGAACATCTCGACCCCCGTGCACACCGTCTTCGCCGTCGGACGGATGCCCACGATCTCGATGTCGTCGCCGACCTTGACGATCCCCCGCTCAACCCGGCCCGTCACAACCGTCCCGCGCCCCGAGATCGAGAACACGTCCTCGATCGGCATCAGGAACGGAAGGTCCTTCGGACGGTCCGGCTGCGGAATGTAGCTGTCCACCGCCGCCATCAGCTCCAGGATCGAGCTCTTGCCGATCTCCTCGTCCCGGCTCTCCAGGGCCGCAAGCGCCGATCCCTTCACCACAGGGATGTCGTCCCCGGGGAACTCGTAGGAGCTCAACAGCTCCCGGATCTCAAGCTCGACAAGCTCCAGAAGCTCCGGGTCGTCGACCTGGTCAACCTTGTTCATGTAAACCACGATCGCCGGAACGCCCACCTGGCGCGCCAGCAGAATGTGCTCCCGCGTCTGCGGCATCGGTCCGTCCGCCGCCGAGACCACAAGGATCGCGCCGTCCATCTGCGCCGCGCCCGTGATCATGTTCTTCACGTAGTCCGCGTGTCCCGGGCAGTCCACGTGCGCGTAGTGCCGGTTGTCCGTCGAATACTCAACATGCGCCGTCGCGATCGTGATCCCCCGCTCCCGCTCCTCCGGGGCCTTGTCGATCTGGTCGAACGCCGTGAACTCCGCGCCCCCCGTCTCGGAAAGAACCCGCGTGATCGCCGCCGTCAACGTCGTCTTCCCGTGGTCAACGTGACCAATCGTCCCGATGTTGCAATGCGGCTTCGTCCGCTCAAATTTTGCCTTCGCCATTCCGTTCTTTCCTTAGCATTCCATGTTCAGCGCCGCCCTGAGCCGCCCTGCGGCCCCGACGGCGGCCACCGTCGGGCCCAAACTGGAGCGGGTGATGGGAATCGAACCCACGTGACCAGCTTGGAAGGCTGGGGCTCTACCATTGAGCTACACCCGCCGAAATCCATTAACCCAAATACGCCTTCGCTTCCTGCCGCGCCTCCGCTCCGCGCCCTTTCGGCTGCAAGCCCCACCCCGCCCGAGACAGGAATGGTGGAGGGGGTAGGATTCGAACCTACGTAGACATTCGTCGGCAGATTTACAGTCTGCTGCCTTTAACCACTCGGCCACCCCTCCGGTCGGCCAACCCAGGCGTCGCGTCGCGCCGCGGCACGGGCGGCTCCGAAGCGGCCGGAAAGCGGAGTGCGCACTATGGAAATTTCTAGCCCGATGTCAATTGATAATACGACCCACAACCGGCGCCCTCGCACGCCCCGGCGGGAACGGACCAGAAGCCGGTTGGCTATTGATATTGCAGCGAAAATATATGACCTATTGGACCGGTGTGCAACCCCGGAGGCGTTGGCGCCGATTCTGGAACCTCTCAGCGAGGCGGCAAATGGTCGACACGGGCCGGAAAAAACGCCCGAGGGGGCGGAAATCCCCACGCCGGGGCCCGCCGGGCGCCGCGGCTGAGGCGCATTGGATCTACGGCCGCCACCCGGTGCTGGCGGCGCTCGCCAACCCGGCGCGGCGGATCAAGAGGCTGGTGGTCACCCGGGAGAACCTGGGCGCGCTGGGGGCTAAGCCGCGGGCGGAGGCGCCGCCGGCCGAGGCCGCATCTGCGCCGGAGATCGCCGCCCTCCTGCCCGAGGGCGCGGTGCACCAGGGGTTCGCGGCCTTCTGCGCGCCGCTCGAGGGGGCGACGCTGGAGGCCGTGATCGCCCGCGCCGAGGGCCGGGAGAGGGCCGCCGTGCTCGTGCTCGACCAAGTGACCGATCCGCGCAACACCGGCGCCATCCTACGCTCCGCCGCGGCGCTCGGGGCGCTCGCCGTGATCGTTCCGGAACGCCGCAGCCCGCACGAGACCGCGGTCCTGGCCAAGGCGGCCTCGGGGGCGCTGGAGGCGGTCGACCTGGTGCGCGTGACCAACATCGCCCGCGCGCTCGAGATGCTGAAAGCCTCGGGATTCTGGTGCATCGGGCTCGACGCCCAGGCGCCCGCGGCGCTCAGCAAGACCGACCTCACCGGGCGCATCGCCCTGGTTCTCGGCTCCGAGGGCGGCGGCCTGAGGCGGCTCGTCGCCAGGACCTGCGATCACCTGGCGGCGCTGCCGATGAGCGGGCCGATGGAAAGCCTCAACGTCTCCGCCGCCGCCGCCATCGCTTTATACGAAGCGGCCCGCCAAGGCGGGTGCTGAGGAATGGAACGGGCACGAGGCCGAGCGCCGGGCTGGGGCCGGAAGGGCCCCGATACCCGGCCCCTGCAATTTATCTACAATTCTCACAAGTTCTTGATTTTTCACTTGTAATTCCGTTGACCGCGGCCCGATTGCAGGTCACCCTGGCTCCGCCATGAATGTCGGATCCATCGCCGTAAGCGGCCTGAACGCCGCCGCGCTGCGCCTCGGCACCGCCGCCAACAACCTGACCGGCGCCCGATCCACGGCGCCGGCGACGGCCGCCGGTGAGCCGCTGGGCACGGCATATCGGCCCCGGCAGATGGCCGAATCCTCCGTCGCGACCGGGGGCGTCGCGACCACTTTGGTCCCGGTGACGCCCGCCTAGGTGCTCGGTACCGACGCGGACGGCCCGACCGGGTTCTCCGCCTCCCCCAACGTCGACATCGGCCGCGAGCTCGTCAACCTCGCGCTCGCCGCCAACAGCTACAAGGCCGCGGCCCGGGTGCTTTCCGCGGAAGCCGAGATCTCGGCCGGCCTGCTCGACATCCTCGGCTGATCCCGCCGCTTGCCGCGCTCCGGCGCCTCCCGCCCCTTGCCGGGGCGGAGCCGCCCCGCTATTTTCCGCGAATCGATCGGCTTGCGCCCTGCCGGCGTAGCTCAGTTGGTAGAGCAGGCGCCTTGTAAGCGTCAGGTCCGCGGTTCGAGTCCGTGCGCCGGCACCATTCACCGAACGCGATAACGCGCCGAGGCCCGCGGCCGGGGCCCGCGAGCGGGTCCCGGCGGGAGCAGCGCGGCAAGAGGCTAATTGCAGGCGATGGCCTTGGCCTGGGTCCTGTGCCCTTCATAGGTGATGGTGCACTCCAGCCCCGCCTTCAGCTTGGAGCGCTTCGCCTTCTTGCCGGCGATGGTGATCTTGGTCGCGCTCCCGCCGACCGAGGCCTGGACCTTCTTGCCCTTCTCCATGAAGGAGATGCGCCGGCCCTTGCGCTTGACCTCGAGGATCTTGGCCTTGACGTCGTAGTAGTTGGCCTTGCGTTCGCTGAGGCCGCGGCGGCTCGCGAGGATCGTGCGCACGTCCTCGACCACCTGCTTCGGCATGCCGTAGATGCGCTTCACGAGGGCCGCCACCTCCTTGCCGTCGAGCGGGTCGATGGCGACGTCGAGGTTCTTCGCCTCCTTGAGGAAGGCGGGGTCCTTCATCGTCGCGATGAAGGCCGTGCGCAGCACACCGGCCCGGTCTTCGGGGATGCCGGGCGGTCCGAAGAAGGGCCGGCCCATCAGGTTTGGCCCGAACATCAGCTCCATGACCTTGCGGTCGGCGTCGTTGCGCGCGAGGTCCATGGCGAAGAGCACGTTGGGGATGTCCTTGTGCTTGCGCATGCCGAACTGGACGACGATGTTGATCTTCTTGTCTCTGAGCCAGTTCTGCATGCGCGCGACGATGCTGTCCCAGCCCAGGCCGCAGCGGCCCTGGACCTCGCCGCGCTCCATGGCGAGGTGGACCTGGGAGGACGAGGGATAGCCCGTGACGATGCCGATCTTGGTCCCCGACACCTGATTGAGCAGCTTGGCGAAGATGGTGCCCGTGCTGTTGGGGCCGACGGCACCCACGGTGATCCCCTTGGTACGGAAGTCGTCGAGCGTCGCGAGCCCGGTGGTGTGCCAGGTGACGCAGGTGGTGACCTCGCTGTTGGCGGAGCCGATCCAGGTCATCTCGGTGACGTCGAAATCGATGCCCTTGCCCGGATACATCAGGGGATCGAAGAGCGTCCCGCGCAGCACGATGCCGAGCGCCGAGCCGTCGCGGGCGGCCTTGGCGTAGATGTACTGGAGCGCCCGCCGTCCCGACGCGCCCGGCATGTTGCGGGGCAGGAAGGTCGGCTTGCCGGCGATGTGCTTGCCCATATGGCGGCCGACGAGCCGGCCGTACTGGTCGTAGCCGCCGCCCGGCGAGGAGCCGATGTAGACGTTGATGCGCTTGCCCTTGTAGAACTCCGCGGCCGACGCCGCCCCGCAGCCGAGCCCCAGCGTAAGCGCCAGGGCCGCGGCCCCCCACTGCAATGAACGCGACAGTCCTTCCATGATCGTCCTCCCTTGATCGGTCTTGCCTTGATGGGTCTTGTCCTCGCGCCTCGAAGCGGCGCCGTTGCCGGTCGCGCCACACCACATTGCGAGGCGAGGAAGGAACGGGGAGGCGAGGCGAAAACGGCTGCCCCACCCCCGCTCGGACCGGCCCCCGGCAGGGGATGCAACGCGATACGCGAACACTAGCGCGTCGGCCCGCCCCGCTCAACCGGAACGCGGCGGGCCGCACGCGCCCCTAGACGGGATCGGAGGAGACGACGTTGACCACGGCCTGGCGCTTCTCGACCATCACAGCTTTGAGCGCGCGCTCCAAGGCGCCCTGCATCTTGTCGGGATCGGAGACCTGCTCGCCGTAGCCGCCGGAGACCTCGACCAACTTCTCGTAGTTCTGCTCGACCGTGAAATGGCTCAAGGGCATGCGGTTGATCTTGGAGGCATAGCCGTCGGGCTGCATGCGCAGGGTCGCGCCCCGCACCGCCTGCCATTTCTGGTTGTTGAAGACCACGGTGAGGATCGGCAGGTTCTGCTCGGCGGCGACGTAGTGGGCCGAGACCGGGACGTTGAACATGTAGGAGCCGTCGCCGTGGCAGCCCACGACCAGCCGGTCGCGGTCGGCGAGCTTGGCGCCGAGCGCCACCCCCATGCCGTGACCCAAGCCCGAGGAGGCGCCCGCGTTGAGGATCTTTCCCGGCTTCTCGGTCGGGATGTATTGCACCATCATCCGCGATTCGTTGGCGAAGATGGTGTCCGAATCGGCGATCTGGCCGAGGCAGTGCGAGATCCAGGCGGGATGGATCGGGCTCTGGTTCCTGACGTCCTCGAGCTTCTTGGCCCAGTTCTCCTCCATTGCCTGGTGCTTGGCGGTGACCGCCTTGCGGCGCGTGTCGATTGCCGCCTTATTGGATTTGGCCGGCTCCTCCATGGCCTCGGCGAGGGCCGCGAGGCCGAGGTCGGTGCCGCAGGCCAGCGCGATGTCGGAGCGGAAGCCGCGCACCGGGAACATCGCATAGAGCGGGTCCGGCGCCATGTGGATGACGGTGCAGTCATCGCCATGGGTGACGTTCGCGGGCAGCCAGGGCACCATGCAGTCGATCACCAGGATGGCGTCGGCCTCCTTGACATAGGGGTTGGGGTTGCCGCCGGCGTACATCGGATCGCGGCGGGAGATGGCGACGTAGCGGTTGGAGAATTCCACCACCGGGATGGCGTAGCGCTCGGCCAGGTCCGAAAGCACCGGCATGACGCCGCGGTTGCGCCCGGCCCAATTGGTGATGATCACCGGGTTCTTCGCCTTGGCCAGCACCTGCGCCGCCTCGTCGAGGTCCTCGGGATTGGGCAGCGAGGACTTGGCCGGCCGGATGCGGCTCGGGGAGGAATAGGTGAACTCCTTCATCGGGATGGCGAGCACCTCGCGCGGCAGCGAGAGATAGGCCGGGCCCATGGGATCGGACTGGATGACGCTGAGAATCCGGTCGATGATGGTCTCGACCTGCTCGCCGTTCCTGAGCTCGTAATCCCACTTCGCCGCCTCCCGCGTCATGCCGTTCTGGTCGAACATCTCCTGGGTCCAGTGGATGACGTTGTCGCGGTGGCCGGCAAGCGTGTGCTCGTTGGTCGGCGTGCGGCCCGCGGTGAAGATCATCGGGATGTTGCCGCGCGAGGCGTTGAGCAGGCCGTTCATGGCGTTGGCGGTGCCGACGTTGACGTGCATCATGGTGATCTGCGGCTTGCCGGTGACGAGGTAGTAGCCGATCGCCATGTGCTGAGCGGTGTTCTCGTGGGGACAGGTGACCGGCGTGGGGTGCGGCGTCCCCAGCGTCTGGGCCTTGCTGAGCGCCTCGATCAGCGGGGCGAAATCGGTGCCCGCGTTGGCGAAGAGATATTCGACGCCGCGGTCGGCGAGAATTTCGAGATAGGCGTCGGCGACGGTGCAGTCCTTTATCGTCTTGGTGGGCATCTGGTTCCTCCCCGGTGCAAAGGTGGCGCTCACCTTGTCCCGAGAAGGAGCGCAAATCAATCCCTGAAATACGCGAGGGATCCCGCGCCGCCGGGGGCCTGCCGCAGCGCAGCCGGTCGGGCCTAGTTCTCGATCCCCGCCCTGGCGAGGCAGCGCAGCTGGATCAGAAACCAGTCCCCCTGCACGGCGACCGGGACGTTCTCGGGCTTCTCCCCGCGCCACTTGGCGGCGAAGGCCCTGAGTGCCTCCGGCGGATGCTTCTTTTCCCGCGCCATCTCCGCCTGACAGGCGCAGAAGTTCTCGGCCTTGGCGGCGGGCAGGTCCTTGACGCTCCGGCTCGCGGTGCAGGCGTCGACCACCTCGTCATAGGCATCGCCGCAGCCCGCGAGGGTGAGGGCCAGGACCGGCATGAGATAGAGACGCTTCATGTTCGGCTCGTCCGTCAGTTGGTGCCGATGTTGGGAACACCGCTCGGCCTCGGGTAGCCGAGGTTCCTCGACCGGTCCCGATCGGCCGCCTTCGGTTCCGGCGCCGCTTTGGGCGCCGTGCGACCGCCGCCGCGCCCCTTGCGCTTGCGGGGCCGGTGCTTGCGGATCTCGACGCCCCAGGGGACGAAGGCGCGGTTGTCCGGCGGCCAGGGCATGACGCCGCGCGGATAGGCGTAGGTGACGTTGCCGTCCTCGTCCCGGGAAGTGGACCCGGGCCCGCGCTCGCCGGCCGAAGGCGGCGCGGGCTCGGCCGGCACCGCGGGCGACGGCTCGGGTTCCGGCGCGATCATGGCGCCGTGGACCCAGCCCTCCGGGCCCACCCTGCCCATCTCCTTGACCCTGAACCAGCGGCCCTTGCGGCCGAACTCCATCACCCGCGCGCCCCGGACCAGCTTGCCGATGATCTTCGTCGCCGTGCCCGGCCCGGCGCGCAGGTTGACCTCCGGGCGCTTGACCACATGGATCTGTCCCGGCGTCGCCCGCGCCGGCGCCCCGGCGCCGAGGGCCAGGATGAGGGCCGCCCCCGCCGCCCGGGCGAGGGGGATGAGGAATGCGGTCGATCTCGGCATCGTTCGATCCTGTTGCTCCGGGCCCGCCATCCGTTCGCCCCCCGCCCTAGGCCAGAGGGGCGGGGTCCCTTCGTGCCGCGGCGGCGCCGGGCCGCGCGGCAAGGCCGCCGTGGATCGCCGCCGACTTGCGGTAGCCGAGCTCGTCGACCTCGTGCACCTTGGTCCTCGGATCCCACCTCGGGAAATCCGGGCAGCGCAGCCAGAGGCGCAGGAGGTGCCGGCGGCGCTCCGGCTCGGGATGGTCCTCGTAATCGGTGCGCCCGTGGACGGTCCGGTGGTTGTTGATGAACTGGATGTCGCCCGGCCTGAGCGCCATGTCGAGATAGACCTCGGGCCGGGCCGCCACCTCGATGAAGAACCGGATGGCGCCGGCCCGCCGCTCGCTCAGCTTGACCCCCGCCCGCTCTACCGAGCGTTCGATGGGCAGGGGATTGAACAGGCAGGAAAGCGCCCCGTCATGGCGGCTGAAGACGGGAATCCGGTGGGGCGTAAGCTTCGACGGCCCGACGCGCTGGTGGCGGAAGATGTGGAAGCGGAAGCCCTCATAAAGCGGCCCGAGATATTCGGGATGCTCCTCGAGGATGATGTTGTGGATCGCCATGGAGCTCGCGATGCGGCTCTCGCCGCCGCTTCTCGCGCCGCGCAGCATGAGGAGCCCGACGACGTCCTGGTTGAGATCGGTGTGCATCCGGAGCGCGCCGCCGGCTTCGTAGGACCGCATCTGGCGGGCGTCGGTCCCCGGCCCCGTCAGGTCGACGACGTGCCCGAGCCGGTCCCCCTTGTTGCTCTGCGCGAGGCCGAGACCGAGATGGCTGCCGATGCCCCAGAAGGCGGCGGCCAGCTCGCCATCGCCGTAGCGCGCCCTGTCGAGCCCGCGGATGAGGACGAAGCCCCGCCCGTCCCTGAGCTCCCGTTTGAGCACCGCGAGCTCCGGCCCCAGGGTCGGCAGCGGGAAATCCTCCGCCGTCACGTCGTAGAGTGCGGGCGGCTCGTGCGGCACGTCCCTCAGGGCGGCGTCGATCTCCTCGAGATGCCGGGGCGTGAGCCGCAACACCCAGTCATCCCTGCCCATCAGGTCGGCGCCGGTCCAGACGCTCGGTCCCGTCACCGGCTCCAGCTTCGAAAGTGTCGTCATCGGCGTCTTGCTCCCTTCGTGGCGCAGGCCCGAAGCGATACGCTAGCAATCCCCGGCCCCGCGCACAATGGCTCGCGCGGGATGCGCCCGCCCCATTTGACTTGAGCCCCGGGCCGACTATGCTCCACGGCCCTAAGGGCACCCGCGAGAGGGTGCCGCCCCCTCACGCCGAGCGGACAGGATGACGCCATGGGCCAATGGATGGAGACCAACCGCGCTGTCGTTTTTCCCGCGCAGTGCGACCACCTCGGGCATATGAACGTGCGCTACTACGCCCACGTCTTCGACGACGCGAGCTTCCATGCCTGGGCGTCGATCGGCATCACCTTCGAGGCCATGTATGCGGAGAAGGCGGTCACCGTCGTCGCCCACGCCGCCACGGACTTCATCCAGGAGGTCAGGGCCGGCAGCCTGATCAAGGTGGAAAGCGCCTTCGCCAAGGTCGGCAGCAAGAGCACGACCTACCACCAGCGCCTGATCAACGCGGAGAGCGGGATCCTGCACGCGACACAGCGGGTGGTGGAGGTGTTCTTCGACCTCGAGACACGCAGCTCCGTCGCCATGCCCGACGCCTTCCGCCAGATCATCGCCGAGGCCCTGGTCCCGGGGCTCGAGGACTAGGGCGAGGCGGGGCGGCCTTTCGCGGCCGCTTCAGAGTTCGAGGCTGTAAAGGTCGATCACGTTGCGGCTGGTCAGCCGCGTCTGGGTCTCGAAATCGAGATCGCCGATCTGCTTCGCGACGAAGGACCTGGAATGCGGCCAGGTCATGTTGCCGTGCGGGTAGTCACTCGACCACATGCAGTTCCTCTCGCCCCAGACCTTCAGCATATGGGCGCCGACCGCGTCGTCCATGAAGGTCGCGTAGAAATGATTGTTGAAGATCTCGCTGGGAGGCGTGGAGATCGCGAACTCCTGGACCTGGGACTGGCCGACATTGGAGAACCGGGTGTAGTAGTAGTCCATCTGCTGGATCATGAACGGCATCCAGCCGATCTCGCATTCGACGAGCTCGACCTTGAGCTTCGGGTAGCGGTCGAAGGCGCCGTACCAGATGAGGTCGAACACCGTCGTCATGACCTCGTGCATCCGGGTATTGACCGCGCCGCGCACGACCTCCGCCCCCTTGAGCTTGCCCCGGTCCTTGAAATAGGTGAAACCGCTGAGGATGTGGACGTTGACCGGCATGTCGAGCTCCGACGCCGCCGCCCAGAGCCTGTCGTAGTGACGCGAATTCAGGGGCAGCGCCGGATCGGGCACTTGCCAGATGAGGCCGCCCCTGAGCCCCATGTCGGCGCATCGCTGCATCTCCTCGACCGCCTGGTCGATGTCGTAGGTGCTGAGGCACGGCACGCCGAACAGCCGGTCGGGCGCCGTCCTGCAGTAGTCCGCGAGCCAATCGTTGTAGAGCCGGAAGGCGCGTTCCTGGGTCTCCTTGGGCTGGGTGAAGGCGCGCAGCACCGCCGTCGGGTAAAGGATATCGGCTCTCACCCCGTCCAGGTCCATGTGCTCGAGGCGGACCTTCGGGTCGAAGCCGCCCCGGGGACGGTCGTCCGCGGGCCGTCCGAGCTTGGGAAGCTGGGCGCGGACGTCGGCCGGGAACACGTCCCAGAGGTCGACCGGCTCGTCCACATGGGCATCGGCCGAAACCAGGAGGCTCGGGATATTCGAAATCTTGTCGTCAAAGGACTCGTCGATATTGCGCGACGACATCTGTTCGATCGTGAGTGCCATTGGTTTCCTCCGTGATTCGCTTTATTGCGCTCCCGCCCAGGCTCGATGGGGCGTGGCCTTTACGTCGTACGGCCGGCCGGCGCCGAAGACGAGCGTAGCGGGCCGCGCCCGCGATTTCAAACCGCTATCCGCGGTCCCGGCCCCGCCCGGGGCCCGCGCCGTCATCCGATCAGCCGGGCCAGGCTCTTCGGCGCGAACACGTCGCGGGAGAGCTCCGATACCCTGCGGCAGCCGGCATAGGCCATGGTGTGCTCGAACTCCGATTTGAGGATGCCGAGAGCCTTTTCCGCGCCCGCCCGCCCCGCCGTCGCGGTGCCGTAGAGGGTGGCGCGGCCGGTCAGCACGGCGTTGGCGCCGAGCGCCACCGCCTTCACGATATCGCCGCCGCGGCGGATGCCGCTGTCCAAGAGGATCGTCGTCTTGCCGCCGACGGCGGACACCACCTCCGGCAGGATCTCGAGCGACGACGCCGAGGCATCGAGGTGACGCCCGCCGTGGTTGGAGACGACGATCCCGTCGGCGCCGCACTCGACCGCGGCCTCGGCGTCCTCGGCCCTGAGAATGCCCTTGACGACCAGCTTGCCCGGCCAGAATTCGCGCAGCCCCGCGATGTCCTTCCACGTCATGGCGACATGGCGCATCGGGTTGCTTCGGCCCGCGCCCTTCGTGATCCGTTCGGCATAGGGCCCGGGATAGTTCTCGTGCCGCGGCATTCCCGAGGTCAGGATGTAGCGGAAGAGGACGGTGGTCATCCATTCCGGATGCCTCAGGATGTCGCTGAGGGCGCGGACCGAGGGCTTGAACGGCACCGAGAACCCGTTGCGCGCGTTGTATTCGCGGTTATGGCCGAGCGCCTGGTCGATGGTCACGATCAGCGTCTCGAAGCCGGCATCCCTCGCCCGTCCCACCAGCTGGTAGGAAAGCTCCGTATCCCGCCACATATAGAGCTGGAACCAGAGCCGCCCGTCCGGAACTTCCCGGGCGACCGTCTCGATGGAGGTGATGGCCGTGGTCCCCAGCGTGTAGGGGATTCCCATCGCCGTCGCCGCGCGCGCCAGCTCGACCTCGCCCTGGTACCAGGTGAGGCCGGTCACCCCGGTGGGGGCGATCGCCATCGGGAACTCGACGCGCTTTCCCAGCAACTCGGTGCCCATGTCGCGCTCGCTCAGGTCAACCATGAACCGCGTGCGGAGCTTCAGGTCGCGGAACGCGGCGCGGTTGTCGACAAGCGCCACCTCGTCTTCCGCGCCCCGGTCGATGTATTCGAAGACGCCCTTGGGCAAGCGCCGGCGCGCCACTTCGCGCATGTCGGCGATGTTGTAGCAACGATCGAGCCGTGCCATGGATCCCCCTGTGATCGGTTGTTTGCCTCGCCGGGTTCGGGCCCGGCCCCCGCGCACTTCCGGCCCGGGACCGTCCGCGGTCCCCCGCCTGTGTGCCGTTGCCGTCCCGGCCTTAGTCCATGAACGAGGGATCGCTGCGCTCGAGGCGCCGGCACAGGAGCTTCCAGTCGTTGGTGCCGTAGGGCTTGTCGCGATAGCGCTCGGCCTGCTGGCGGTTGGCCACCGCGATGACCTCTTCGGGCACGGTCTGGACCTCCGTTCCCATTGCCATCACCCGCTCCTGCAGTTCGCAGGCGAAGATCAGCCGGTCCATGAAGTAGAATGTCTCGCCGACGGTGCGGCCGACGGCGAGCAACCCGTGATTCTTCATGATCATGGTGTGCTTGTCGCCGATCTCCGCGATGATCCTCGGCGCCTCGTCCCTGACCCGCGCATAGCCTTCGAACTCGTGATAGGCGACCTGGTTGTGCAGGAGGCAGCCGCGCTGATCGAGGATCATGAGGCCGCCTTTCGTGGCGGAGACGACGACGCCGGCGGTCGGGTGGATGTGCATCGAGCAGTTGATCTCGGGCCGGGCCGCCAGAACGGCGCTATGGAAGTTGAGGCCGGCGGGTCCGGGTTCGAGCCCGGTGTCGGACAGGATGCGCCCCGAGGTATCGCAAGTCACCATGCACGAGGCCGTCATCTCATCGAAACCGAGGCCCTGGGGATTCATGACGAAGCGGTCGGGCGCGTCGGTGATCCGCGTGACGATGTGATTGGTGACGCCGTCGTTCCAGCCGAGATTATAGGCGATGCGGCAGGCCGCCGCGGTCTCGACCCGGGCCTGCCATTCGGCCTCGCTGACCTCACCGCGCAATGTCTCTTTATGCCCGATAACCGAAGTGTCCATTTTCCGTTCTCTCCCTATCCCAATTCATTGGGTCTCTATGTGTCGGTATCGGCGCAGTGTTTCGCAACTGGCAAGGTGCGTCAAGCGGGCGGGCCACGCGCGGCCGGGGGTGCGCGTGCGGCGACCTCGCGGTTGGCTCTTTGGCGAAGGTAGGTTAGTGTTCCTTCCTGGAATCACGAAAAAACGGGAGGTGGATCATGAAACTTCATTTATTCAGCACCATCGGTCTGGCCGCGGCGGCCGGCGCCGCCCTTACCGGGCCGGCCCATGCCGCACCCGATTTCACGGGCAAGCAGGTGCTTTTGATCGTCGCCTCGAACGAGGGCAAGGGCACGGACATCATCGGGCGCTTCATGGCGCGCGGCATGAGCAAGTACCTCAAGGGCAACCCGGACGTCATCGTCAAGAACACGGGCGCCGGCGGCGGCAAGATCCGCGGCGCCAACCTTCTGGCCAAGGCCAAGCCCGACGGATTGACCATCATGCAGAGCGACGGGACGACCGTGCAGCCCACGACGCTGCGGCGCAAGTCAGTGCGCTACGACCCGACCAAGTTCCCGGCCATCGGCGCCATCAATCGCGGCGGGTCCATCCTGTTCATGCGCAAGGAGGCCGTCGCCCGCCTCATGGACAAGTCGAAGAAGCCGGCGATCATCGGCGCGATCTCCGGCACCCGGAGCTGGCAGGCGGTGCCCATGTGGGGCGCGGAGTTCCTCGGCTGGAACGTCAAATGGATCCCCGGCTACAAGGGCAACAACCAGTTCTCCCGGGCGATCCGCCAGGCCGAGATCGACGCCTTCGCCACCAACTCCAATTACATCATCGACCCCCTGATCAAGGAAGGCGTGGTCACGCTCCTCTACCAGGTGGGCCAGCCCGATGACGACGGCAAGTACGTCGCGCGCGAGTCCTTTAAGCAGGTGCCGATCTTCCCCAACGAGCTCCGCAAGAAGGTGAAGCTCACCAAGCTCCAGTGGCGGGCGTATCTCTCGCTCGTCAATCCCTCCCTGATCGACAAGTGGATGGCGCTGCCGCCCAACACGCCGAAGGAGATCGTGGAGACCTGGCGGAGCGCCTATAAGCAGGCCTTCAACGATCCCGAGCTCAAGCAGCAGCTTAAGAAGCAGTTCGGCGACGAGCTGACGCTCATCTCCGGCAAGCGCGTGGACGAGATGATCGAGGAGGTTTCCGGCGTGGGCGACGATGTCGTCGACTACACCGTCAAGCTCAAGCAGAAATACGGGATCTCCGCCGCGCGCTGAGCATCCCGGCAAACGACCTGAGGGCGCCGGCGGGCCAGTGACCCGCCGGCGCCGCTCGTGTAATCGCAACGAAAAGAAACAGGTAGGGCGGAACCATGCTCGACGCGTTAGGTGTGGCCATCACCGAAATGTCCAAGCCGTGGCCGATGACCCTGATGCTAATGGGCATCCTCGGCTCCAGCATCTTTGCGGCATTGCCGGGCATCGGCGTGCTGCTTCTCATCACCATCGTTCTGCCCTTCGCGGTCACCCTGGACCCCTATCCCGCAATCGCGCTGATGCTGGGCATCGGCGCGGTGTCGAACACCGCCAACACCTTCCCCTCGGTGCTGATCGCGGTGCCGGGAAGCGCCGGCTCCCAGGCGACCATCGTCGACGGCTTTCCCATGGCCCAGAAGGGGGAGGCCAAGCGGGCCTTCGGCGCGGCCTTCGCGGCCTCCGCCATCGGCGGCATCTTCGGAGCGCTCGTGCTCTTGGGCTCGCTTCCCATCCTCAAGCCCCTCGTCCTCTCCTTCGGATCGCCGGAGTTCCTCGTGCTGGTGCTGTGGGGCCTCGCCGCCGTCGGCGTGCTGAGCGGCAACGCGCCTCTCAAGGGGCTTCTCGCCGCGTTGCTCGGCCTCCTGGTGTCCTCGATCGGCATGGACAACAAGACCGGCATCGAACGCTTCGCCTTCGGCGGCGATTATCTCGCCGACGGTATTTCCCTCGTCCTCGTCGGGCTGGGGCTGTTCGCGGTGCCCGAGATGATCGCCCTGTCGGTGCGCCGGACATCGGTCTCCGAAACCAGCGACCTCGGCCACGGGACCTGGCAGGGCATCAAGGACGTGTTCGAGAACTGGTGGCTGGTGATCCGCTGCTCCGTGGTCGGCGTCTGGGTGGGCTTTCTTCCGGGCCTCGGCGCCTCGGTCGCCGACTGGTTCGCCTATGCCCATGCCGTGCAGACGGAGAAGAACAACGAGAATTTCGGCAAGGGCGACGTGCGCGGCGTGATCGCGCCGGAAAGCTCCAACAACTCCAAGGAAGGCGGGGCGCTTATCCCGACCATCGCCTTCGGCATCCCGGGCTCCACCTCCCTTGCGCTCATGCTCATCGTCTTCATCGCGGTGGGCATCACGCCCGGCTCGGCCATGCTGACGGACCAGCTTTCCTACACCATGGCGATGATCTGGGTCCTGGTGATCGCCAACCTGATCGCCGCGGCGCTGGCGATCCTGGCGGCCGCGCCGTTCGCTTCGCTCAGCCTGATGCCGTTCTACGTGATCGTGCCGATGACCCTGGTGCTCTGCGTGTCGTCGTCCTACGCGTCCCACCTGATCTGGTACGACCTGATCACCTTCCTCGTGTTTTCCACCATCGGCTATTTCCTCAAGCTGTTCGACTGGCCGCGGCCGCCCTTCCTCGTCGCCGTCGTCCTCGGCTCGCAGTTCGAGCAGTACCTGTGGCTGTCGAACGCGCGCTACGGCTGGACCTGGCTTCTCCAGCCCGGCGTCCTCGTCATCCTGGCGATCGTGGTGGTGACGCTGATCTGGCCGATGATCAGCCGTCACCGCCAGGGCAAGTCGATCCGGGGCGAGAAGCCGGAACCCTTGAGCCGCGGGCTGCAGATCGGCGACATCATCTTCCTGACCCTCTTGATGGTGGTGTTCGCGATCGCCGCCTCCCATGCGATGGCTTGGGTGGTGCGCGCCGCGCTGGTGGTCTACTTCATCGCCGGTGTCGGCATTCTGATCGGGATCATACAGGTGGTGCTGAACCTGCGCGCCCTGCGATCGCCGGAGACCGCGCCGCCTTCGGATCCCACCAGGACCGTGCTGGAGATCCGCCGTACCATCGAGATCGCCGCCTGGCTGATCGCGCTCGCGGGCGGTGTCTACCTGATCGGGTTCCACATCACCATGGCGGCGTTCCCGTTCATCTACGTCCGCGTCTACGGCGGCGGCTTTCGCCCGGCGCTGTTGCTCTCCTTCATCGCGGAGATCTTCGTGATCGGAGTCTTCGACCTGCTGCTGGCCGTGCTCTGGCCCACCCCCTTCCTGTTCGAACTGATCGGCATCGGCTATTTCATCTGACCGTTGGGGGCGGTCTTAGCCACGGAAAAGGGCCCAATCCGCGGATTGGGCCCTTTGCGCGGGGTTCCGGCCGCCTCCGGGAGCGCCGGCCCGGCCGCTACACCGCCGGACCGATGGAGCGCGGCTGCTGGATGACGCCGGAGAGCGACTTGGGATCGAGCGCCATGATGGCCTCCTCGTCGAAGACATCGCCCATCTCCGAAGGCACGCCGTTCTCGGCGATGGCCTCGAGCCACTTGCGGTGGATGCGGGGGTCCTGGTCCTCGTATTCGATCTGCCGCCCGCCGTCCTGGATCGAGGTCGCGCCGCCGCCCTCGGCGCTCTTGCGCCGGAGCGAGATGAAGGGATAGCGGCGGCTGCCCAGGCTGCAGGCGAGGTAGCGGGCGGGGGCATCGCAGGTGTTGAAGTGCTGGTGGAACATCCAGAACGGCGGCGTGTACATGATTCCGTGGCGCCAGGGGATCTCCTTGAACTCCGAATCGCCTTCGTACCAGAGCAGGCTGTAGCCCTCGCCGGTGACGGCATGGACATGGGTGCCCGCGGCGTGGCGGTGGGCCTTCTTGTAGCGGCCTTTGGGCATCTGCGAGATATGGGAGTGCATGGTGCCGTCGGCCAGCACGAAGGACACGGTGAGCGACCCCTTGCCCCTGGAATTGGCCTCATACAGCTTGAAGCTCTCGAGGTCGTGGACGAAGTTGGTCTCCCAGATATTGGTCGCCGACAGCTTGTTGCCGCGGTCGATGCGGACGTGATCGCCCTCGCCGTCGAAATGCTTGGTGTCGCCGACGCGTTCGTCGAAGGTGAAGGGGTTGTCAAAGACGAAGGCCTCGTTGTGATAGAGGTTGAGCGTCAGCGGTGCGTCGTTGGTGCACGACAGCCTTGCGGCGTCCTGGCCCGAGCCGTTGAAGATCTGGTACTGGCAGTTCAGCGGAACGGCGAACACCGCCTTGGGTCCCCATTCGAAGGTCCGGGTTTCGCCGTCGGGCATCCACACCGTGGTCGATCCCGTGCCCGAGAGCACGTAGAAGAACGATTCGTAGAGATGCTTGACGGGCCGCGTCTTGGATCCCTTGGGCACCTCGAGCACGTAGTTGGCCATGAAGTCCCCACGCCCGTGGGTATGGGCGAAACAGCCGCGCGCGTCGTAGCGGTCCCACGGGCCCGTCTCCAGCGCGAGAAGGTCGTGACCGAAATCGAGATGGATCGGGATGCCCTCCCCCTCGGCCCAATTCAGGTAGGGATCGACCAGGAACTTGTCGGAGATGTCGATCTCCGGATTGGAAAATATCTGGGAATCGGACGGCATCTAGCTCCCCCGGCTTCTTGGTTGGCGGCACGGACCGCTTCCGTGCCCGGTCTCCCCAATTAATAGCATGACTCCGGAGATTTGAAGCCCCGCTATAGGCGGCCGCCCGCCTTCAGGCGCCGCGCGCGCCCAACGCCCTGAGTCTCTCGAGCCAGCGCCCCCGCTTTTCCTCCGTGAGCGCGTCGACCATGCCGATCAGGGTTTCGCGCACCGGCCTGATGCCGCTGAACTTGAGGATGTTGCGTTCGAGGCTCTTCAGGCTGTGGGCGCCGAAATACCAGCGATAGGCGAGCGCCGGCATGCCCATGGTGACCACCACCCGCGCCGAGCGGCCCTTCAGGAGGCCCAGGGGCCAGCCGTTCCCCCCGTAGGCGAGGGCGAAGCCCGGGCGGAAGACCTGCTCGAAAAAGGCTTTCAGGAGCGCCGGCATGGTGCCGTGCCACAGCGGGTAGACGATCACCAGGTGTTCCGCCCAGGAGAGGACGCCTTGCGCCGCGTCGACCCAGGCGGGAGCCTCGCCGGAGTGGAAGTCCCGGGCGCTGCGGAGGAACCCGACCTCGAGGGAGGCCGCGTCGATCCGCCTGACCTCGTGCCCTGCACCTTGGGCGCCCTCCGCGTAGGCGTCGGCGAGGCTGCGGCAGAGGCTCGGCCCGGGATCGGGATGCCCGAGGATGACGGCGATGCGGCGTGCCATGGACGATCTCCCCGTGCGCGCGCGTCTCTCACGGCGAGGGGTGGAAGCCCGCCTCGAGATAGGCCGAGAGGTCGCTGCCGAGCCATTCGGTGGGGATTTCCTTGCAGCCGCCCTCGGCCAGCGCCTTCTTGTAGATGATGCCGCCGGCGGCGGCGAACTGGATGGCGAGGCCCGAGTTGTTCTTGTAATAGACGATGTCCTTGCCCTCCTCCGGATCCGTCAGGCCGCGCGCGCCGGTGAACAGGTCGCCGATCTCGATCACCCGGCCGCGATCCACCGTCCCGTCCTCGATCAGGTCGAGGAGCTCCGTCTGGTTGTTCTCGGTGACGCTCTCCCAGTCGTTGATGAGGATGGTGCGGGCGCGCTCGAAGGTCCGGGGATCCACCTCGTGGCGCTTGTGGGTGACGTCGGAATTGGCGATGGAGACCACCATCTGGCCGTCTTCCAGCCACGCGCCCTCGAACACCGGCACCGCGGACGAGGTCGCGCAGCAGACCACGTGGGCGCCGGCCACCGCCGCCCTGGGATCGTCGACCGCGACGATCTCGAAATTGCGGTGGGCGAACTCCCGGGCGAAGGCCTCGCGGTGCTCGGCGCTCGGGCTGTAGACGTTCACGCGCTGGAGTGGGCGGACCGCGGCCACCGCCTCGAGCGCGGTGTGCGCCTGCTTGCCCGATCCGAACAGGCCGAGCACCGAGGCGTCCTTCGGCGCCGCGTGGTCGACCGCGGCCCCGGTGGTGGCGCCGACGCGCATGCCGGAAAGCTCGAACTCGTGCATCAGGGCGAGCGGCTCGGCGGTCGCGATGCTGTAGAGGATCACCAGCCCCCAGTTGAACGGCCTCGGGTTCTCGTTGCGCGAGGTGCGGGTGCCGTCGGACGGGCCCATGTACTTGATCTGGGACCCCGCGCGGACGCAGGCGATGCCCGCCGTGGGCGAGGCGCCGACATGGACATTGGCCCAGTAGCGCTTGTCCGGCTCGGGATGCTGGGCGAGGTAGCGGACCCGGGGCCGGTTGACCGCGGTGCCGTCGGCGAAATCCTTGAAGGCGATCTCCATCGCCTCGATGCATTCCCCCATGGTCAGGAGGCGCTGGACATCGGCACCGGTGATGATCAGGGTCATGGCGTCCTCCCGCGGGCGGTAGCCCGTCCTTGGTCTTGCTTGGTTCCGGCGATGGTGCCCGAACCCCGGCCAAAATGAAAGCGCCCCCGAAGGGGCGCGCGAAGTTGGAAACCAATTGGTGGCGCCCGGGCTTTCTAGGGGCCCGGGTCGCTTTTCTTCGCTGTGATCAGCGATCCATCAATAGGCGAGCGTGATCGAAGTCTTGGAGTCCGACCAACCCGCCGCCGCCGAACAGGCGAAGCTCTTCACCAAGGGTTTAGACATCCGATCACCTCCTTTCGTTGTTAATGACGCGTGGCAACATCGTCCAGGATCTTCGCGCTTGTCAAGCGCATTGTGGGCCACCCCGAGGGGCCGAACGGCCGCCGTCAGCCCCCCGGTCGCGGCTTGGCGGGCGCCGGCCCGACCGCCGTGACCTTGCCTTTGGAGAGAACGACCTCGCGCGTCGGGTAGTGCCACACCTCGGTGTCGGCGTCCCTCCGGGTGATGCTCTCGGGGCGGCCGACGGAGGCGATGACCGCGTTGGCGTTCCAGCCGGTTTCCACCCGGCCCGCCAGGATCCCCGGGATCCATTCGGGCGGGAACAACCTGCGCAGGAAGTCGGTATCGGTATGGAGGCGCCGTTCCCGGCGCTGGCGCTGGCGGCGTTCCTCCTCGGTCTCGTAGCCCTCCTCCATGCGGCGGTAGCGGTCCTGGATCTCCTGCTCGCGGCGCTCGCGCAGCTCCTCCGTCGCCTTGTCCTGGCGCTCGCGGCGCTCCTCGGACCAGCGCCGGTCGCGCTCGCGCTGCTCCCGTTCCTGCGACTCGCGCCGTTCTTCACGCTCTTCCCTGAGGCTGCGCTTGCGCTCGTCCTCACGGCGGCGTTCGTCCGCGGCGCGGCTCTGCGCGAGCTCGACGCCCGGCCGCGGCGAACCGGCGGCGGCGGCGGCAAGGCCGGCCGTCAAGACCATCAATACAGCAAGGAACGCAGCACCGATCCGCAATTGGCCCTCCGTCCGCCATCGGCTCGCGACACCGGAATAGATTAGGAGAAATATCCGTTTTCCAAGGCCCGCAGCCAGAGATAGACGAATTTCTCGTTGTGGAGCTCCATGAAGCCGAAATGGCCGTAGCGCGGGATCAGCACCACCTTGCACCGCTTGACCCCCGCAGCGCGGTACTTCGCCGCCATGAACATCTCGCGCTTCTCCCAGAGCTCCTTGCCCGCAACCCAGTGGCCCTTGTCGTTGCCGCCAACCAGCAGGAGGACGGCGATGGATTTGAGCCAGGCGGCGCCGGGGTCGGCGAGGTGATCGGTGTATTCGCTTTCGGGCAATCCGGCGCGCTTCGCGTACTCCGGCAGGATCTCGGCGACCCCGCGATGCTGGTTGTCGCAGAGCGAGGTCTTGATCTGGGAGCGGTGGGCGGTTTCCGCCCAGCGGAACAGCGCCTCGGGCCCGCCCCAGGGGCAGAGGTCTTCTGGATCCTCGTAGCCCGAGGCCCGGTAAGTGTCGGGCGAGCGGCGCGAGACGTGATCGACCGGGAGCTCGACGTGCCTCTCGGCCCCGGTCTCCTCGCGCCATTGCTTGCGCCAGCCGTCGGGCCCGCCGGAGCCGAACCCGGCGAGGCCGATCACCCGGTTGCCGGGCGCGAAGCGCTGGAGCGCCACCGCCATCGGCCCGCCGGTGGAATGGCCCCAAGCGACGATGTCCCGGCCCGCGAGGTTCTGGGCGACCAGCGCGCCGGCGCCGTCCAGGATCACGTTGAAGGTGCATTTGAGGTTGCGGTCCGCCACCTCGTCGGCATCCAGCGTCCGGTCGAGAATGTAGACCGGCTGGCGGGTCACGATCGGCGCATGCCAATGATTGCCCGGCGGGTAATGGCCGGGATAGGTGACGGCCAGGACGCTATAGCCCTGCGCCGCCAGCACCCGGGCCTGGCCGGGGCGGCCATCGGGGGTCTGGTCGAAGACCATCTCGGAATCCGCCCCGCCGTGGAAGAAGACGAAGGCCGGCGCGCCCGGCAGCGGCTCTTCCGGGGTATAGAGCCGGCCGTGGATGTCCCAGTCGTAGCCGTTGCGCGCGTAGCGCGCCGTCACCTCGCGGATCTCGAAGGCGGCCTCCTCGCAGAGCGGCCCGATCGCGAGCCACTCCTCCCAGCTCAGGCGGAGCGGGTCCTCATCCCCTTCGAGGCCCGCAAGGAAGGCCTCATCGGCGCCGGTGGCGGCATCCATGACGGTGACGGGTGCGGCGTCAGAACGCGCCGCCGCAGGCGATGCACCGCATGTTCTTCTTGTCGAAGATGAGGTCGAGATTGCCGTCCTGGAGGGCGTAGTCGATCAGCACGCGCATCGCCTTGGCCTCATCCTTGATGCCGTACTTTTCCGCCATGTCCTTGAGGAAGTTGACGTGGTAGTCGCGGACTTCCCAATCGACCTTGACTTTGATACCTGCCATGAACTGTCTCCTGCCGGCGCTCAGCCCTTCTCGGTTGGTGGGACGCCGGCCTGAGGCCCGTCCCGGGAACGTCCCGCAAGGTACCCGCGCCCGGCACGATGGGCAAGGGGTCCCGGCCGTCCCCTCATTCCCCGGCTAAGGCTCAGCGGGGGAGAGGAAGCGGGGGTTTGTCTGCGCTGGTGAGGATGCCGCGAGGTTTCGCGGCGGTTT
>Ga0326597_10000215_pt1 | contig 106950 bp, 102 predicted proteins | sample RVTome_12_FD_203789 | JGI IMG/M metagenome (GOLD analysis project Ga0326597, IMG submission 203789) | Soil microbial communities from uranium-contaminated site in the Upper Colorado River Basin, Wyoming, United States - RVT100D185 | ecosystem: Environmental > Terrestrial > Soil > Contaminated...
ACGATGGCTTCAAGGCGAACCCGGTCTTTTGGCGTGACCGAAACGACGATTCCTGTTCTCATCCCCAAAGCTTGAACCAATTCGAACTATTTGGGAATCCTATGATTGGAGCGATCCACTAGCATCACGGGCCTGGGTCGCGCGGGATCACTTCCGGCAGTCGAGCTTGAGCGCGAAATCGCGCTCGCCGAGATGGCCGAGCTTGCAGGTCATGCCCGCCTTGACCGCCCGGATCTTGGCCTTTTGGCCTGCGATCGTGACCTTGGAGCGGCGTCCCGACAGGCGGAAGGCGTGGCTTTTCCCGTCCGCTCCGCGCACTTCGATACGGCGCTTGGAGACCTTGGTCACCGCGCCTTCCATCAGCCTCAGCTTGACCTTCACGATCTTGCCGGCCTCGGTCATCTTCATGGTCTTGGCGACGATCGCCTTGGGCGTTGCCAGGATGTCCTTGACGATGGCGTCGGTCTCCCGGCCGCTCAACGGATCGAGTAGCACGTGCTGGGTCTTCGCGTCGGCCATGAAGGCCGCATCCGTGATCGTCTTGTCGAAGGCGGCGCGCAGGGTGTCGGTGCGCGAGGCCGGCAGGTCCGGCGGCGCGATGATCGGGCGGCCGATGACGTGGCGGCCGAACAGGAGGCCGAAGATCTGGCGGTCCTCCTTGGTCTTGGCGTAGTCGTAGATGTGCGGGACGTTCTTGATCAAGGGATGCTTGCGCAGGCCCGTCTGGACGATGGGGATCAGGCGCCCGGCCTCGTAATCCTCGCGCCGGACGGAGACGAGGGAGCTGAGCGACAGGCTGCAAATCGCATCGACCTCGCCCCTCTGCATCGCAAGCAGGATGCTGGTGCCGCCGGGATACCCGTGGATCACCTGGATCCGGGTCCCGAACAGCGCGTTGAAGGCGCGCGGGTGGGTGCTGTTGAGCGCGGTCGCCGCCGCCGCGCCGAAGATCGTCGGCCGCTTCTTCAGGTCCTCGAAGGTGCGGAGCCCCGAGGTATGCCAGGCCGCGCAGGTGCTCGTGGTCTGGTCGATGACGCCCACCCAGGTGAAGTTCTCCGTCGCGAACCGCGCGCGCTTGTTGCCGAACAGCGGCTGGAACGCCGCCGAGGAGGAGAATATGGCCAGCACCGTGCCGTCCCTGGGCGCCTTGTTGTAGAGGTGGTTGGCGGCGACGATGCCCGACGCGCCCGGCATGTTGCGCACGATCACCTTGGGGCCGCCCGGCAGGTGCTTCTCCACGTGCCTGGCGAACAGCCGGCCGTAGGTGTCGTAGCCGCCGCCCGGCGGGTAGGCGACCACCATGGCGACCGTCTTGCCGTTGAAGAAGGCGGCCTCATCCGCGAGGGCCGGGGCGAAGGCGGACCCCGTCCCGAAGACGGCGGCGAGGGCAAGGGCAAGCGCAAGGCGCATTGCGGGTATCAGCTTCATGTCGTTCTCCCGTTGGGAAGGGCCGCCTCTTGCGGACGGTTCCCTCGGTTCGATGGCGGCCCGGCGGCTGCGGGCCGTTAGAGCTCTTCGGCGATGACCTTCGCCGCCTCCGCCTCGATCGCGGTCCCCTTGTAGAAGTCGCGATTGAGGTGGGCGTGCAGCTTCACCATGTTGGTGAAGGTGAAGTCCTTGAAGTCCTCAGGCGTGATCAGCCCGTCCTCCACCAGCTCATACGATTCCGCGAGCGTCTCCGTCATGTCCGGCACGTCCCAGTGGGAGACGTCGGAGGAGAAGAGCGCCTTCAGCTTGACGCCCCCGTGGTTGCACTTGGTGTTGAAGGCATGGGCGATGGTGCGGTCGTCGGCCTCGCAGCCGAAGAAGAAGCGCGGCACGAAGAGGTCGTGGAGGTCCTGTTCGCTCTCGATCCCGGCCTGGGCCCAGTCGTCGATGCAGTCGAGGTCCGGCATCATCCCGGGCCGGGCGCCGGGGGTGTCGCCGGGCTCCTTGAAGCGGTCGACATATTGCGCGTATTCGGCGCCGCCGTATTTCTCGATCAGCTCGGCCAGCAGCGGCCGGTCGATCTGGCGCGGATCAAGCCAGTCCCTGAGCGCGTCGATGTTTCGTTTTTCCCAATGCTCGTAGAGGTCATTGTAGAGCGAGACCGCCCAGTTCACGCCGCCTTCCAGCATGCAGAAGCGGAGCTCCGGGAAGCGCCGGGTCACGCCGCCCAGGAACAGGGCCTTGCAGAACGCCTCGCCCGAGGCGCCGAAGGCGCCGACGTGGTTGAAGGTGTAGCTGGTGACGCTGCTCCGGCTGCCCCAGCGCTGGCCCGAGGCGTGGCTGGTGGGCGCGACCTTGAGCTCCAGGCATCTCCGCCAGAACGGGTCGTAGTCGTAGGCCGAATCGAGCCCGAGGGAATCGACCCACTGGGAATAGGCTGCCACCTCGGGCGCCTTGTCCTCGATGACCGGCACCGGCCGGACCACGACCCCGTCGATCATGATCGCCTTGTAGCCCAGCGCACCGACGCAGAATTCGAGCTCCTCGATCGCTTCCTCCGGCGTGTGGGTGGGAATGACCGCGGCCGGGGTCATGCGGTCGGCGTGCCGGGCGAAGCGGTCGTGGTTCATCAGGTTGACGGCGCGGCAGCCGGCGCGGCGGATCTCGTCGTTGCGCTCGCCGGTCAGGTGGAACTGGGAGGTATAGACCACGGCATAGTCGATGCCGATCTCGTCGAAGCGGGCGCGGAACAGGTCGGGCAGCAGCGCGGTGGCGAGGTCGACCGTGTTCTTGGCCGGCATGGTCCAGAAGGGCGGCCGGCCGATGCGCTTGTAGCTGCGCTCCTCGGGACCGGAGGCGTGCCAGGCCCGTTTCATGCGCTTGCTCAGATAGGTCTCCGTCAGCTCCGGCCCGGCCACCTCGCGGAAATATTCCACCACCTCGGGATGGTATTCCTGGGTGTGGCCATCCCCGTCGATGACCGGATGGCCGACCTTCTGGCGGACCTCGAGCGACCGCGACTCAGCTTTATCCCATGGCATGACCGTCTCCTTCCTACTCGCGCGTCGTCTCCTTCGGGCGGCTCAGACCACCCGGTCCAGGGCGCGCGTCCCTGACCGCCACAGAATAAGCCGACGCGCCCGCCCGATAAATACCCCTTTGGGCCCGCGGCCGGACGCACGGCCGCGCCGGCAGGCGATGGCCCCCTGGATCGAGGCCGCTGCCGTGCCGTCGGATCGCCCCTAGCCATTGGCTCACGGTCCGTCCTGGCCGTATAGTCCGGCATGACGAAGTTCGAGCAGGCGCTCGTAAGCGGGCCGGGGCACGCAGCCCTCCGGGCACGGGCCGGTCGGGGGTCGATCGCGTGTCGCGGGCGATGAACATCACCAAAGCGGTTCTCGTGTTCATCATGCTGGGCGCGCTCTCCGCGTGCGGCGAGGGAAAGAGCCCGGAGACGTTCCTCGGCTACGTGGAAGGGGATTTCGTCCTGGTCGGCGCCGATGAGAGCGGCCGCCTGGAGACCCTCGTGGTGAGCGAGGGCGACACGATCACCAAGGGTGCCCTCCTGTTCGCCCTCGAGAGCAATCACGAGGACGCCGCCCTGGCCGCGGCCCGCGCCCGCCTGGAGCAGGCCGAGGCGGCCCTCGCGCTCGCCAAGGTGGGGCTCGAGAGGGCGAAGAAGCTCTTCAAGCGCGGCGTCGTGCCGCGCTCGCGGCTGGATGACGCGCAGTCGTCCTTCGATGCCAACGCCGCCGCCACGACCGCAGCCCGCGCCGATGTCGAGGATGCCCGCACGCGGCTGGACCGGCGGCGGGTGGCCGCGCCGGTGACCGGCACCGTGCAGGAGGTCTACTACCGGCCCGGGGAGATCGTCGCCGCCGGCCGTCCGATCGTGTCGCTGCTGCCTCCGAAGAACATCAAGATCCGTTTCTACGTGCCCGAGCCGGCCCGCCCCGCCATGCGGGTCGGCAAGGCGATGGGGTTCAGCTGCGACGGCTGCCCCGCGGGGCTGACGGCGCGGATATCCTTCGTCTCCAGCGAGGCCGAATACGCGCCCCCGGTGATCTTCTCGCGCGAGGAGAGACGCAAGCTGCTCTACATGGTGGAAGCCCGTCCCCAAGAAACGGCCTTCGCCATTCCCGTCGGCCAGCCGGTCACCGTGACCCCGGGCCCCGACCGGTAGGCGGCCCGCCCATGGCCGACATCGCGATCGAGGTCGAGGGGCTGACCAAATCGTTCGGCGGCCTGGTCGCCGTGAACGGCATCAGCCTCGAAGTGCGCACCGGCACGATCTTCGGCTTCCTCGGCCCCAACGGCAGCGGCAAGACGACGACCATCAGGATGCTGTGCGGCCTCCTGCGGCCCGATTCCGGGCGGGGGCGCTGCCTCGGCTACGACATCGTCACCGAGAACCAGGCGATCAAGCGCCGGGTCGGTTACATGACGCAGCGCTTCAGCCTCTACGAGGATCTGAGCGTGCGCGAGAATCTGGAGTTCATCGCCCGCGTCTACGGCGTGCCGAGGCCGCGCGCGGCGACGGCCCGGGCCATCGAGCGCCTCGGCCTCGGCGACCGGCGCGATCAGCTCGCCGGGACGCTGTCGGGCGGGTGGCAGCAGCGGCTCGCGCTCGGCGCCTGCATCCTGCCCTCCCCCCGGCTGCTGCTCCTGGACGAGCCGACCGCCGGCGTCGATCCCCAGGCGCGGCGGGAATTCTGGGACCACATCCACCATCTCGCCGCCGAAGGCATCACGGTGCTGGTGTCCACCCACTACATGGACGAGGCCGAGCGCTGTCACGAGATCGCCTACATTGTCTCGGGCGAGCTGTTGGCCCGCGGCACGGCGGACGAGGTGATCGCGCGGTCCGGCCTGTCGACCTGGATCGTGACGGGGCCCGAGCTCCAGAAGCTCGAGGACCGCATGACGGGCATGGCGGGCATCGACATGGTGGCCCCGTTCGGGACCAGCCTGCACGTGAGCGGCCGCGACCGGGACCGGCTCGACGCCGCGGTCGACGCCCTTCGCGCCGAGGACGCCAAGTGGCGCTGGTCGCGCGGCCAGCCGAACCTGGAGGACGTGTTCATCGACCTGATGCGCGTTCACGAGACAGGCCGATGACGGACCGGCTGGCAGCCCATCGTCCCGCCGGCAATGGCGGCTTCTGGCGGCGCCTCTGGGCGATGGTCGTCAAGGAATTCCTCCAGATGCGCCGCGACCGACTGACCTTCGCCACCATGCTGGTGATCCCCATCATGCAGCTGGTGCTGTTCGGCTACGCCATCAACAGCGATCCCAAGCACCTGCCGACCGCGGTGTTCGCCCGCGACCAGGGGCCCCTGACCCGGGCCGCGTTGGCCGCGATCCGGAACACCGGGTATTTCGAGTTCGTGGCGCGGGCGCGCTCGGCGGCGGACCTGGAATCGCTGATCCGCTCGGGCCGCGTCCAGTTCGGGATCGAGATCCCCGCCGATTTCGAGCGCGGCGTGCGGCGCGGCGAGCGGCCCGCCATCCTGGTGATCGCCGACGCATCCGATCCCACCGCGACCGGCAACGCCGTCGCCGCCCTGCAGGGCGTGGTGGCCGGCGCGCTCGATCGCGAGCTGCGCGGCCCCGGCCAGCCGCTGGCCGGCACGGCGGCACCGTTCGAGCTCCGGGTCCATCGCCGCTACAACCCGGAAGGCTCGACCCACATCAACATCGTCCCCGGCCTGCTCGGCGTCATCCTCACCATGACCATGATGATCTATACCGCCCTTGCCGTGACCCGCGAGGTCGAACGCGGCACCATGGAGAACCTGCTCGCCATGCCGATCAGGCCGTTCGAGATCATGGTCGGCAAGATCCTGCCCTACGTCGTCGTGGGCTTCGTTCAGATGAGCCTGATCATCGGCGCCGCCGATGCCTTCTTCGATGTCCCGATCCTCGGCAGCGTGACCTTGCTGCTGGTGCTGACGACCCTGTTCGTCGCGGTCAACCTCGCGGTCGGCTACACCATCTCCACCTTCGCCAGGAACCAGCTTCAGGCCGTCCAGATGGCCTTTTTCGTATTCCTGCCCAACATGCTGCTCTCGGGCTTCATGTTCCCGTTCCGCGGCATGCCCCAGTGGGCGCAGTGGATCGGCGAGATCCTGCCGCTCACCCATTTCCTGAGAGCCGTGCGCGGCATCATGCTCAAGGGGACCGGGATCGCCGACATGGCGGTCGACGTCGCGGCCCTGGTCGTGTTCACGGCCCTGATCATGGCGGTCGCGCTTTTCCGCTTCCGCACCACCCTCGACTGAGACGCCGGCCCCACGGCCCACCCTGGAGCCGGCCTTCCGCGAAGCTCCATTTCGGCTATCATGACACCTCGGTCCATCCCCGAGGACGCGGGGACGGTCGAATGAACAACGGGACCGGGGACAACGCGGCGGGGAGGCGGCTATGGAGAACTATGACGGGCTGCGCAGCTTCATCGAGAGCTGTCAGGAAATCGGCGAATGCCGCGTGATCGAGGGGGCGGACTGGGACCTCGAGATCGGCACCTTGACCGAGGCTGCCGCGGAACGGATCGACAGCCCGCCCATGTTGCTGTTCGACCGCATAAAGGGTTACGAGGCGGGCTACCGGGTGCTGAGCCTGCCGCTGGCATCGCCCAGGCGCGTCGCGCTGGTTCTGGGACTGCCCACCGACCGTCCGAAGCTGGAACTGGTGCGGCTCTCGGCCCGCAAGATCACCGAGGCCACTCCCATTCCGCCGAGGGAAGTCAAGGACGGGCCGGTGATGGAAAACGTCGTGACCGGCGACGATCTGGATCTTCTTAAGTTTCCGGCGCTTCGTTCCCATCCCTGGGACGGCGGCCGTTATATCGGCACCGGGGATAATCTGATCAATCGGGATCCCGAGACCGGCTACGTCAATGTCGGCACCTACCGCATGCAGGTCCATGAACCGGCGCTGCTCGGCCTCTGGATGAGCCCGGGCCAGCAGGGGCGGCGCATCTGCGAAGCCTATTGGGCGGAAGGGAAGGCCTGCCCGGTGGTCGCCACTTTCGGGGGCGAGCCGTTGATGTTCCTCGCCTCCCACATCAAGTTTCCCTGGGGCGAATCGGAGTTGGATATCGCAGGCGGCATCCGTGGAACACCCATAGAGGTGATCCGGGGCCCCATTACGGGCCTGCCGATCCCGGCCCGTGCCGAGATCGCCATCGAGGGGGAGGTTCCGCCGCCGAGCGAGCAGTCCCATGACGAGGGGCCGTTCGGGGAATGGCCCGGCTACTATTCCGGCGGCACCGTGGGCACCGGCGAGAAGCAGCCGGTGATCCGGGTCAAGGCGATCTACCATCGCAATGATCCGATCCTGATCAACATGGCGCCGCTCTGGCCCGGCGCGCCGCAGGATGGCATCCAGTTCCGGTCAGGACTGATCTGGGACCAGGTCGAGGCGGCGGGGATTCCGGACGTCACCGGGGTCTACGCCTACAACGCCTACATGATCGTGATCGCCATTCGCCAGCGTTACGCCGGCCATGCCCGTCAGGCCGGGATGGCGGCCGCGAGCTGCGCCGCGGCGGCGCGCAACGGCCGTTACGTCGTGGTGGTGGATGACGATATCGACCCCACCAACATGGACGAGGTCTTGTGGGCGATGCAGACGCGGGTCGATCCCGCCAGCGACATAGAGATTCTCGACGGCTGGTGGGGGACGCCGCTCGATCCCCGCATGCCGCCGGAGAAACGCGACGGCGGCGACTACACCAACAGCCGCGCTATCTTCTATGCGGTCAGGCCTTACACGTGGCGCAACCGGTTCCCGCGGGTTAACCGGGCCGAGCCCGACTACCTGAAGGACATCATCGAGAAGTACCGCGGCGTTCTCCCGTTTCCGGAGAACTGAACCGGGTACCGCATCCCGACCCCCGCGGCCGGCGGGCGCGGCTCACTTCTTCTTTTTCTTTTTCCCTTTCTTCGGCTTGCCGAAGATCTTCTTGGCCGCCTTGATCGTGTTCGGCGGCGTGGCGACGATCTTGGCGACCAGGTTCTGCAGGTCTGCCCCCCGCACCGGGCTGATCAGGAGGCCCTGCTTCTTCGCGTCGGCCAGGAAAGCGGGATCCTTGACCATGGCGTCGAAGGCGGCGCGCAGCGCGGCGACCCGGGCCGTGGGCACCTTCGGCCCGACGGCGAAGGGCTTGCCGACGTCCATGGCGGTGGAGAAGAACTCGAGGATCAGGTGCTCTTCCTCGGTGCGGCCGAGCTCATGCATCAAAGGCACCTTCTCCAGCCCTTCGGCCCGGTGACTGCCGATCTGGACGACCACGGTGATCTGGTTGTTCTTGATCCAATGGGGGTACTTGCCGCGCAGCACCGACCAGTTGGCCCCGGCCCGTGCGGCGACCTCCCCTTTCTCGAGCGCCTGATCGACGGCGAGGCCGCCCTTGTAACCGGTCACCACCTTGAACTTGGTGCCGAGCGCATGGTTCATGGCCTTCGGGATGGTGGCGCCGAGCGAGGTGGCCGAGGTCGCGCCGGTGACCACTTCCATCTTCCGGATGTCCTCGACCGTGCGTGCCTTGGTCGCGGTGTTCCACAACGTCAGCACCGAGACGTCGTTGGTGAGGTTGCCGACCCACTGGAACTTGTCGACGTCGAAGGTCTTGCGCGTCAGGCCGATGGCCTGGCGCATCGGCAGCGTGTTGAGGAGCGCCCCGATCACGGTGCCGTCCTGGGGCGCGACGCCGAACACGTAGCCCGCGGCGATCTGGCTTCCCGCGCCCTTCTTGTTCTGGACGATCAGCCGGGGCCCGGCCGGAATGTGACGCGCGATGTGGCGGCCCACGGTGCGGCCGTGGATGTCGTAGGCGCCGCCGACGGCGGTGCCGATGACCAGCCGGACGGTCTTGCCCTTGTAGAACTCGGCGACGGCATCCGCCTTGGCCCCCGGTCCGGAGATCAGCGCGAGGACGGCCGCGAGCCCGACCGCCCAATTTGAATAGGATTGATTAGCTTTCGACATCCGATCCTCCCAGTCGTCTCGTTTATTTTCGGCCTCTTGATTTTCAAATCCTAAACCAAGACTCCCATCGAAACCACTCGGCGCGACGAATAACGGGACGGCTGCCGCAAGCGGCCCGCGCCTCGGCTCCGAAGGCTCAGGGGCGGCGTTGGGCGAATTCGCGCGGAGGAGGCCCGGTCGGCGCTCTTAATCTACACACGATTGTCGCGGACGGGCGGCTCGCATAAAATCGCCGCACCAAATAGAAAAACGACTGAGGAAACGACCGTGTCCAGCATGAGTATGACCGTCAGCCCCCAGGTCCGCATTCTCGGCCTGATCGGGGCGGGGCACATGATGAGCCATTTCTATTCCAACACCCTGCCGCCGCTGCTGCCGCTCCTCAACAGCGACCTCGGCATCAGCTACACCCTGCTGGGCGCGCTGCTCAGCCTGCGGGGCATCATGTCGTCCGCGATGCAGATGCCGGCCGGTGTCCTGGTGGACCGCTACGGCGCCAAGATGATCCTGAGCATCGGTCTTGCGATGTGCGCCACCGGCACGATCATGACGGCCGCGGCGGTGGATTACTGGATGATCCTGCTCGGCGGGATCGTGCTCGGGATCGGCAACAGCGCCTTCCACCCCGCCGACTACAGCATCCTCGCGGCCAGCATGGAAGAGAGCTTCATGGGCCGCGCCTTCAGCCTGCATTCCTTCTCGGGCAACCTCGGCAACGCCATCGCGCCGGCGGTGCTGATCACCATCACCGCCGTCTCCAGCTGGCGCATGTCGCTGCTGGTGGTGGGCATCGCCGGCTTCGTCATCCTGGCGGGCCTGCTGACCCAGTGGAAATACATCTCCGAGGATTCGCTGCCCCAGGGCCGGAAGAAGAAGGCGGAAAAGCCCGCCGAGGCCGGCGATGGCGCGGCGCCGCAGTCGACCTGGGAGATCATGCGATACATCCTCACCTCGCCCGCGATCCTGTTCCTGTTTCTCTATTACTGCATGAACACGCTGGCGGGCGGGGGCCTGCGCAACTTCGCCGTGGCCGGGCTGGTCGAGAGCCACGACACCGCCGCCACGGTGGCGAACGCCGCCTTCACGGCCTTTCTCGTCGCCAGCGCGGCGGGGGTCCTGGTCGGCGGATGGCTCGCGGACTACACCCGGCGCCACGAGATGATCGCCGCCGTCGGGCTCGCGATCTCGGCCGGCGTTCTGGTTCTGGTGGGCGCCTACAGCCTGCCGGTGATCGTCCTGGTGGTGATCTTCTCCTTCGCCGGCCTGACCAACGGGATGATCGGCCCATCGCGGGACATGCTGATTCGCCGCGCGAGCCCCAAGGGGGCGGTGGGCAAGGTGTTCGGCTTCGTCTTCTCGGGCCAGACCATCGGCCAGGCCGTCGCGCCGCTGGTCTTCGGATTGATGATCGACAGCGGCGTCCCGGCGTGGATCTTCTATACCTCCGCCATCTTCACCCTGCTGTGCATGGCGGTGGTGCTGATCTCGGCCAAGCATTCGCGCCCGGCATAGGGGCTGGCCGCGTGCCGGAAAGGGGCGTCGCGCCCCCGTCCGTCGGGGCGCAATGGGATCGCGGCCGAAGCAGGGACGGGGACGTGTCCCCGTGAGTCTTGCGCCCGGTTGCGGCTGAAAGCTGAGGCAAAGGTAAAGAATTTCGTGCAACCATTATGAATTGGAGGCAACGACTCCCCCTCCTTGAGGGGGCGTATTGACGGGAGCGATACATGAACGATCTGGCAAGAATTTCACGGCGCAACGCGGCCGTCCTGGCGACCGCCGCCCTGGCCGGCCTGACCCTGGCCGGGCCGCGGCCGGCGGGCGCGCAGTCCGCGCAGGACTTCTACAAGGGCAAGAACCTGACGATGATCATCGTCTCCGGCGCGGGCGGCGGCTACGACACCTATTCGCGGTTCCTCTCGCGGCACATCGGGCGCCATATCCCGGGCCAGCCGCGCCTGGTCAACCAGAACATGCCGGGCGCGAGCGGCATCCGCGGCACCAACTATCTCTACAATGTCGCCCCGCGCGACGGCTCGGTCATGGGGATGACCTACAACACCAATCTGACCGAGCCGCTGCTCGGCAACGTCAAGGCGAAGTTCGATCCGACCCAGTTCGAGTGGATCGGCTCCATCACCACCCAGTACAACACCTGCATGGTCTGGCACACCAGCCCGGTCAAGACGATCGAGGATGCCATGAAGGGGACCGTCCGCGTTTCCACCACGGGGCTGTCCGGGAATTCGGCGAAGATGCCGAAGATGCTGAACACGCTGCTCGGCACGAAGTTCCAGGTCATCCACGGCTACACGACCATGGGCATGCGGCTCGCGGTCGAGCGCGGGGAGGTCGAGGGGATATGCGGCTTTTCCTACGATACCTATGCCGCGGCCAACCCCGACTGGCTGAAGAACAAGAAGATCAGGTTCCTGATCCAGGACGCCCCGAAGCGGATCAAGGAGTTGCCCGACGTGCCGCTCGTGTTGAGTTTCGTGAAGGATCCGAAAGAGAAGGAGGCCTTGGAGGTGCTCGCCGTCCGCAACGCCGTCGGCCGTCCCTATCTGTTCCCGCCCAAGGTGCCCAAGCAATTTGTGACGGCGCTGCGCACGGCCTTCGACGAAACCATGAAGGACCCGAAATTCCTGGCCGAGGCGGACCGCATGCACATCACGCCGGATGCGATGACCGGCGCGCAAGTCGAGGCGGCGATCAAGAAGGCCTATGGGGCGGCGAAGGATGTCGTCGCCGTCGCCGCGAAGCTCTGGCCTCCCGCCGTGTCGAAGGACAAGAAGAAGCAGAAGAAGAAATAGCCGGTCCCTCGGGCCGCCGGGTCGAGGGCCTCAGCTAGACGGCCGGCGTCCGCGTCCTCTCGAGGAACGGACGCCGGCGGTGGCTCGCGGCTTTCGCCCCTCGGGCGGAGAAACCCTCGACCGCCGCGGCGCGGCGGTGTAGTAATAGCGCCCTCGCGCGGTAAGCGTCCCTGCGCTACCGGGCGAATGTTGGAACTCGCCGTCCAAAGAGGCCCGCAACCGTTGTCCCCGGCGACGGCGGGGCGTGATCCCCCGCGTCGACCCGCGACGGCCGGCCAGTCGCAGTTATGTACATCTACCTGCCGATCGCCGATATCTCCGTCAACGTCCTGCTGCTGCTGGGACTGGGCGGGGCCGTTGGGTTCCTTTCCGGCCTGTTCGGCGTGGGCGGCGGATTCCTCATCACGCCGTTCCTGTTCCTGATCGGCGTGCCGCCCGCGGTCGCCGTGGGAACGCAGGCCAACCAGATGGTCGCGACCTCGGTGTCGGGGATGCTCGCGCACTGGCGCCGGCGCGGCATCGATCTGAAGATTGGGATGGTGCTGCTCTTCGGGGGCCTCTTCGGATCCGTGGGCGGCACGTTTCTCTTCGGCTACCTTCAGCGCATCGGCCAGGTCGATCTGGTCGTCAAGCTCGCCTATGTGGGCTTCCTCGGCATCGTCGGCACGCTGATGCTGTGGGAGTCCCTGCGCGCGATGCTCAGGCGGCACCACCAACAACGGCTGAAACTGCATCGCCACACCTGGATCCACAACCTGCCCTTCAAGATGCGGTTTCGCGACTCCCGGCTCTACATCAGCGTGCTGCCGGTCATCGGGACGGGTTTCTTCGTGGGAATCCTGACCGCGGTCATGGGCATCGGGGGCGGATTCCTCATGGTGCCGGCGATGATCTATCTGATCGGAATGCCGACCAGGACGGTGGTCGGCACCTCCTTGTTCCAGATCACGTTCGTCGCCGCCTTCGTGACCTTCCTTCAAGCCGCAAACAACCAGACCGTCGACGTGTTCCTGGCGCTCACGCTGATCCCGGGAGGGGTGATCGGGGCCCAGCTGGGACGCCGCTTCGGCGTCAATCTGAAGGCCGAGGAGCTGCGCGCGCTGCTCGCGCTTCTCGTCCTCGGGGTCTGCGGCAAGGTGCTGTTCGACCTCATCGTCCGGCCGGACGACCTCTATTCGCTGTCGGTCATCACGGGGGGCTAGGCGCGGCCAGGGCCTGGGCGGGTCACGCCGACACCCGCGCAATGGATTCGCTACAATCTTCGGGAACCTTGCTCTAACGTGTCCTGCCGCCTCCGTCCCCGCCACCGGCGGCCGCAAGAACAATATTGGGAGAAGCGCCCGTGGCCGATGTGCCCGGCGCGGCCAGTGCGCCGCAAGCGATGACCGAGCCCCCGGCGAGCGCCATCTACGCCACCTATGGCGTCGGCTTCGCGGGCAACGGCGTCGCCATGATGCTCAAGGTGATCATCCCGCTGTGGGCGATAGAGCTACGGCTCACGCCAAGCGAGATCGGCATCGCCATCGGCCTGTCGGGATTGCTGCCGTTCCTGCTCTCGATCCATGGCGGCGTGCTGATGGATCGCCTCGGCACGCGGCGGGTGACCATGGCCTATGGGCTCACCACCGCGCTGCTGTGCCCGCTCTACCCCGTATTCCCGTTCTTCGCCGCGGTGCTGGCGCTGCAGCTGATCACGGGCCTCTCCTCCACCATGGTCTGGGTCGGGGCGCAGTCGCTGATCGTCCGCTTCACCAAGGGCAAGACCAGCCTGATCGCGCGATTCTCCGTCGCCGCGCGGCTCGGCACCCTGCTCGGCCCGGTGGCGGTCGGCGCCGTCTGGGACCTCGCCGGACCCTGGGGTGCCTTCTCCTGCGTCGGCGCCGCCGGAGGGCTCGTCCTGATCGCCCTCATCAAGGTCCCGGAAACGGGCGAATCCAAGCGCGCGGACCAGGGTGGGGCCGGGATCAGGGTCGGGGACCTGCTCCCCAAGTGGCGGGACTATGCCGGCGCCTTCGCCCTGTTCGCCGTCCCGACCGTCGCCTTCGTGGTGGTCATGACGGTGCTGCGCAATTCCTCGACCGGCATCCAGACCTCGTTCTACATCGTCTACCTCAAGGAAATCGGCTTCCTCGGCACCCTGATCGGGGTCCTGATCGGCATCTCCGAGGGCGCCGGCATGGCGGGCGCCCTGATGGCGGGATGGTGGGAGAAGTACTTCCGGCCCCATTGGGTGCTGATCGGCTTCGTCGTCGTGTCGCTCGCCTTCGTCTCGATCACGCCGATCCTCGGCGGCATCTTCATGCTGCTGACCATCGCCACCGCGGCGCGGGGCTACGCCCAGGGCCTCAATCAGCCGGTCATCTTCGGCATCCTCGCCCGCGCCGTGGACGAAAAGGTCCAGGCCACCTCCATCGGCCTGCGCACCACCTTCAACCGCCTGGCCTCGGTGGTGGTGCCGTTTTTCATGGGGTTCGTCGCCGACTGGGTGGGCTTGGAGCTCAGCTTCTACGTCTGCGGCGGCGTCCTGATCTCAAGCTCCTTCGTCGTCGCCCTCCTGATCCGCCGCATGCCCGATTTTCGCACCTGACCGGGCCGCCGCGCCGCTAGACCGGGACGAACAGGTCCTCGAGCGCCATGGGTGCTGCGATCATCGCCTGGTCGACGAGGAAGCCGATGAAGGCCTCGAGCGTCCTTCGGTTGGGGGCGATGCCATAGGGCCAGGGGTCGTCGCCGAAGACGTCGCGGATCTCCTCCACCTCCTTCCACATCCAGGGCAGCATGTAGCGCAGCGTGCCCTCGTGCTGCATGCGGGCGAGCGCGATGTCGCGGGCCTCGGTAAACGCCTCGAAGAGGCTCGATGCGATGAAGGGGTTCGCCTCGTAGACCTCGCGGCGGAGGACGACGACGTGCATCGCCGGGAAGATGCCGGTGCGCCGGTAGTAGTCCTTCTCCACCGCCGGGAAGTCGGGGAACAGGCGCACGAGGTCGGGATGGCGGCCCAGCGTGCTCGGCACCACCGAGCCCATGGTGGCGTCGATCGCGTGTTCCTCGAGCAGCTGGCGGAGCGGCTTGCCGGTCTCGTTGATCTCGATGGCGACGGGTTTCAGGAGAGCCTCGGCGGACGGGTTGGGGTTGGTGCCGGGCCGCTCCATCTCGCCCTGGACCCAGTGGATGCGCTCGAGGTCGACGCCGCGATCCTCGGCCAGGAAGCCGCGCACGTAGACCGCGGCGGTGGAGGTGTACATGGGCGTTCCCACCCGCTTGCCTTCCAGGTCCTTGGGGCTCTCGATCCCCGCCTTGCGGTTGACGATGACCGAGGAATGGCGGAACACCCGGGAGGGAAAGACCGGGATCGCCACCAGCGGGCAGTTCCCCGCCGCCGCCCGGGTGACGTATTCGGCGCAGGACATCTCCGAGAGGTCGAACCGCGCCTCGTTGGTCATGGCGTGGAAGATCTGGCGCGGCCGGTCGTTGATGACGAAGTCGAGGTCGATGCCCTCGGCTCTCACCTCGCCCGTGTAGAGCGGCAGAACCCGGTCGTAGAGGCCGGAGGCGAAGGTGAGGGGAAGGCCGGACATTTCTGGACCGGTTCGCCGGCGCGGGTTGCCCGCGGGCTACTCGGGGATCGCGGCGAGCAGATCCGCGAGGTGGCCCTTCCAGATGCGGTCGATGGCCCAGCTCCGCCGCGCGCCGTCGAGGATCAGCTCCTGTTCCGTCTTGCCTTGGGCGTATTCGCTGGCGATGTCCATCATCATGTGGGCGTGCTCGATATCGGCCGCCATGTGCTCGACATTGACGGCCTGCTTCTTGACGGGGACGCCGGCTTCGTCGCGCATCTTGATGCTCATGCGCCGGGCCATGGAACCGCCGGTGAGAATCTCATCGGAATTGCTCAGCTCAAGGGCGGAAGACGCCGCGAGGGCGGAAAGCCAGTGGCTGGTGCGGGCCAGGTGCAGCCAGGCATAGCAGCAGGTCAGGCACCCGTCGGACGGGCCCATGCGTTCGAAATCGTCGCGTTTCAGGCCCAGCGCCGCCCCTTCCTGGAAGTTCATGGTGTAATGGTCGGCCTTGCCGATCGACTTGTCGCCTTCGAGCTCCTCGCGCTCGTGCTCCCAGATCGTGTGCTTGACCGGCATCGGCGCGGACGACTGCACCTGGGCCCAGCATTCGCGCCGGTTCACGGTCCAATGGGTGCGCTGGATGACGTACATGCGCGCCCGTTCCTTGTTGAACCGGAGGCCCAGCAAGCGCTTGAACCCATCCGATTCGAACTGCGCGTTGGCCATGCTGACGAGTTCGCCCTCGAGACCCCTGAGGCTCGCGCTGAGTTCCATCGCCGTCGCCATGTCGCATCCCCTTCCGATTCGCCGTTTCCGTTCCGGTCTCCGCCCGGGGCGGCCCGCCCGAATCAGGGCCGGCCGCGGACCACCTCGCCCGGCGTGTGGGTGACCTGCCACACCAGCGCAGGCGTCTCGCCCGTGTTGACGAACTGCTCGTGCTCCCGGTCGCCGACCAGGGCGCAGTCCCCGGCATGCAGCCGTTTCTCGGTGATGGTGCCGTCCTCGTGCTGGGTGCGCACGGTGAACTCGCCCTCGATGACGTAGAGCGCCTGGCTGGTGCCGTCGTGGAAATGGAACTCGTTGCCCTCGCCGGGCTGGTACTGGATGCGGCCCACGGTGAGGATCTCGTCCTGGATCAGCACCTTGCGCCGGGGGCCCTCGACCACCGTGAGGTCGTCGCCCAGGCGCCAGACCTTGGTCATTTCCGTCATCGCCGAAGCCTCCCTCTCGAACAACGCCTTGGCCGCCGGAGCCCTCACACCTCGGCGCTTGCGTTCATCCGGTCCAAAAGGATCTTCTCGTCCATGAACTCGTTCATCCGGCAAGGCGCGCCGTGCTTGGCGAGCTCGTCGAGATAGATCCTGTGGATGCGCGGGTCCTGGTCCTCGTATTCGATCTGGCGGCCGCCGTCCTTGACGTTGACGCCGAGCGCCGCCGCCTGCCTCTTGCGTTCGCCGGTGAACGGGTAGCGGCGGTTGCCGAGGTTCATGGCGAGGTAGCGCGCCCATTCGGGGCTGGTGTTGAAGTGCTGGTGATACATCATGTCGGGCGGCGCGAAGACGACGCCGTGGCGCCAGTCGATGCGTGCCATGTCCTCGTCGCCGGGATACCACATGAGCGAATAGCCCGAGCCGGTGACGTTGAAGATGAAGAAGTCCGGCCCATGCCGGTGCGCCTTCTTGTAGGTGCCGACGGGCATCGCCGAGCAATGCGCCTTCATCACCCCGTTGCCGAGGAGGAACTGGATGGAGGTGCTGCCCGGCCCGCGGTCGTCCTGGGGCTTCAATTCGAACGAGGTCATGTCGCTGACGAAGTTGGTCTCCCACAGGGTGGGGCCGCGCTTGAGCGTGTATTCCTGGCCCTCGCCCTCGAAGAACCCTTCGGGGCCGAGGCGCTCTGGAAACGCGTTGTCGCAGTTGAAGATCAGGTCCTCGCTCATGAACAGGTTGTAGACCAGCGGGAAGTAGTTGCAGCAGGCGAGGACCGCTGGCATATCGCCGGAGCCGTTGAACAGGCGGTAGCGCGCATTGAGCGGCAGGGCGAAGAGGCTCTTGGGGCCCCATTCGAAGGTGCGGGTGGTGCCGTCGCCGCAATCGATCTGGGTCGAGCCGTGGCCCTCGAGCACGTAGACGAGCTGTTCGTAGAGGTGCCTGAGCGGCGCCGAGGACTTGCCGCCCGGGATCTTGTAAAGGAACAGCGTCGTGAAGTCGGCGCGCGCCTTGAGGTGGATGATGGCGCCGTCCATGCCGTAGCGCGGCCAGGGCCGGGTTTCGACATCGAGGAGATCCACCCCGTAGCCTTCGACGATGGGGACGGGCTCGGCCTCCGCCCAGTCCTCGTACGGGTCGATCAGGACCCTGGGATTCGCGATCGGTTTTCCGTTGGCCATGTCAGCTCCCCTTTCCCTGCCGTGCCGCTGCGGGGACGAGATGCCGGTCTTGATGCGCCGGTTTTTCGATTATCGTGAATCGCCACCGAATATTCAAACGGAATGCCGGGCGGGACGGGGCTTCCCTCGATCCTCAGTCGAGGTAGCCGAGCCCCCGCCAGACCCTCTCCGCCGCCGGGTGCAGAGGAACGCGGAGCGGCGCATCCTCGCAATCCCGGCACATGCGCTCGAGCGGCAGAGGTCCCTCGTACTGCCAGGGAATGAGGTGCTTGCGCGCCTCCAGCGCCGTGCAGATCCGGGTGACGAGATCGTCGGGCGCATCGGCGTGGACGAAGATGGGCCAGCCCGAGAAGTCGAGCGTCGTGATGTCGCAGGGGAAGCTCGGGAAGGTCTCCTTGCGGGCGATGTGGCGTATGTGGCCGATCTCCTCGAGCTTCCGGGCCGTCTCCTCGCGCATGTTCAGCACCCGCATGCCGGCGCCCACCGCCTCGTCGCCCCAGTTGAAGGCCGATTCATCGAAGATCGCGGTGAGCTCGCCGTTCAGCACGGCCTTGAACTTCGCGGAGCTCGGATGCGGGATGGGGCCCTCGCGGATATCCTCCACGCCCCAGGACCGGAGATCCTCCATGGTGAACCCGGCCGCGGCGCAGAGGTCCAGGAAGGTCTGCTGCAACCAGTGATCCGTCTGGCCGCGCAGGCCGATGCGGAGCGGATAGCGCTGCTCGGCGATGTCCTCGATATATTCGAGCCCGGTGTCGGCCGCGACCATGAACAGGCAGAGGTCGAGGGAGGGGATGACGGCGATGGTCCTCACCGGCTGGGGCTCGGTGAAGGGCGCGTTGCCGCGATAGGCGACGGTCAGCGCCGCGGCCGGGTTGGTGATGGCGAGCGCCGATTGCCCCGCGACCACCTCCTCGACCCCGGCATTGGTGCCCGAGCCGAACAGCGCGAGCGGCCAGCCTTCGGTGTATTGGGGGCGGAGAAGCACCTTGGCCTGGTTGTAGGGCTGGTCCTTCATGGCCACCAGCTCGCAGGCGATCTCCAGCGGCACGCGCGAGCGTATGGTCGCCGGTTGCGGTCTGATGTCCCTCGGCAGTTTGGCCATGGATGGGTCCTCCCTCAAGATATTGGCGGGGCTGCCGCCCCGCTTGCTTGACCCTATGGTTACGCGATTCCCGCCCGCGAGGAAAGGTCTCTCGACCGGCGGCGTGGTCCCGGGCATCCGTGTTGTAAAGGGGGCGGGAGATGACTACGTTTGGCGCCGGGACGGTCTCAGAATGCTTGGATTGGAAGAGACATCGGATCACCGTGCCGGGGGCACGGCATCGGGCACCGGCGCTCCGCTCGACCTCGGCGATGCGCGGCTGATCGGCCATGGCTGGAAGCGGGATTGCTATCAGCATCCTCTCGACCCCGGACTCTGCATCAAGGTTCCGAGCCTGGCGCCCAAGGGCACGCGCCGTCTGCGCGAACGCCTCATCGAATGGCGGGCGGGCAGCAGCATCGGCGCCCAGCACAACGACCGGGAATGGAAGGCCTATGGCCGGTTCGGCGAGGTGCTGAGGCCGTTCATCCCGGCCTATCACGGGTTCGTCGCGACCTCGCGCGGGCGTGGCCTGGTGGTGGAGCTGGTGCGCGACGCGGACGGCCGGCCGTCCCGGCATCTCAAGGACTGGCTCCGCGCGGCGTCCCCCGAGGCTGCCGCGCCGCTGCTCGAGAGGCTCGATGCCCTGTTCGAGCTTCTTCTCCGCCACGAGGCCTGGCTGATGGACCTCAACCTCACCAATTTCACCGCCCAGATCGCGGACGACGGCACCGCCTGGCCCCGGCTCGTGGACATCAAGCGGCTCGCCGACAAAAAGGAACTGTTCCAGGTCTCGGGCTGGTCGAGGGCGCTGATGCGGCGCAAGCTCGCGCGGCGGATCGCGCGCTTCCACGCCAAGGTCAGGATGACGCAAGCGGGATGACGGGGCCCGGCGAGGCGGCTTTCCACGGCCCGGTCCGGCGCTATGCCTTACCTCGGATTTGCCCGATGGCTGGGCGTGCCAATAGATGCTAATCAATGCGCTGTTGAACAGCATGAAGCGGTCCGATCGCATGGCCGATAGGTCTTCGCCGCGGGCGGAGGACGGCGCGGCGCAAGCCGGCGCCCGTCCCGGTTCCGGCCTTCCCGAGGTGGTGGTCACCAATTTCGACCGGAACTTCTCCGGCGTCTCCGCCACCATCGCCAACCTGATGCCGGTCCAGTCCGAGGACCTGGAAATCGGGCTGCTCGGCCGCGGTCTCAACCTGCCCGGGCGGATCCAGAGACTCAACTGGCGCGACGTCCTGAAACGGGGCTGGACCCGGCCCGCCGGCAAGCCGTTCTCCATCTGGCACGTGCGTCGCAATCTCGAGATGGAATGGGCGATCATCGCGCGGGACCTCCTGCGCATGCCGATCAGGACGGTGTTCACCTCGGCCTCCAAGCGGCGCCATTCGCGCCGGCCGAGGTGGCTGATCAGCCGCATGGACGCGGTGGTCGCGACCACCGAGGAGGCCGCCTCCTTCCTCTCCAATGTCTGGTCGGTGGTGCCCCACGGCATCGATACCCGCCTGTTCGTGCCGCCCCCGGACCGGGCCGCCGCCTGGCGGGCGCTGGGCTGGCCCGGGGAGATGGGCGTCGGCATCTTCGGCCGCATCCGGCGGTCGAAGGGGACCGACCTGTTCGTCGAGGCCATGTGCCGGGTGCTGCCCGATTTCCCCGGCGTCACGGCGCTGATCAATGGCATCGTCACGCCCCAGCACATGCCGTTCGCGCGCAAGCTGCGCGAGCGCATCGCCGCGGCCGGGCTGACGGAACGCTTCGTCTGGTCCCATGCGGACGATTACGCCGCGCTCATCAAGCGCTACCAGGGCGTCTCCCTGATGGTCGCCTGCCCGCGGCGCGAGGAGTTCGGCCTGACGCCGATCGAGGCCATGGCGTGCGGCACGCCGACGCTGCTGTCCGATACCGGGGACTTCCGCAACATGACGGTCGAGGGCGAGACCGGGTTCATGGTCCCGACCGGCGACGTCGAGGCGCTGGAGGCGCGGCTCAGGACGATGCTCGCCGACCCCGAGCGCCTCGCCGCCATGGGGCTCGCCGCGCGGGCGAAGGCGGAGAGGGAGCACGACGTGCGCCAGGAGGTGGCGGGCATCCGTCAGGTCTACGAACGCCTCTGGGCCCGGGGCTGAGCGGCGGGTTATTCCGAGCCTCGCGCCGAGACCACCAGGTTGCGCCCGTAGATCGCCTGGTCGCTCGCGCAGGTTTCCCAATAGCGGCGTTCCTCCTCCGTCTCGGCGGTCCTCGCCCTGCGCCGGCAGTAGCGCGCCTGGGGCAGGCCGAAGATCTTCGTCCAGGCGTGTTTCGGCTTGGGCTGGTCGAGGTCGTGCAGCGTGATGTCCTCGAATCCCGCCAGCGTCAGGTAGAGGTAGAGCCAGGCGAACGACCAGGGCGTGATGTGCATGTGACGGCCGGGGCGGATCGCACCGGCGAGGCTCGGGAAGCCCGGGAAGAAGCCGCGCAGGAGGAATTTCAGCTTGGCCTCCGGATACCAGATATTGGGGGTGGTGACGATGATCCGGCCCCCGGGATTGAGGTGCGCCGCGGCCGATCTCAGGAGCTTGAGCGGATTGCCGACGTGCTCGATGCCTTCGCAGGAAACGATGGCGTCATAGCGGCCGAGATGCGCGGGCACCCCTTCATCGAGGTCGGCCGCGGAGAATTCGCGGTAGCCCGCCGGCTTGGGCGCATAGAGGTCGATGCCGTCGATCTCGGCGCCCGCGGGCAGGAGTCCCGCCAGCCAGCCGCTTCCCGACGGCATGTCCAAGACCGTGCCTGAGCCCCAGCCGCTGAGCAGATCCCCGACCGGGCCCATGTAGATCTTCAAGCTGCCGTCCAAGATAGCCCGCCCCGCTGGCCCTTCCCCGTCCCGTGCCCGCCGCGTCCGCGCGCCGAGCATAATGCTGTTTCCAGCCAAGCGGAATAGAGCTAGAAGGGGCGCGACATCCAAATACGGGCAAAGACGGGGAACCAGGCCCTTGACCGGCGTGATGACGCAGTATTCCAGGCGATCGCCCAGCCCGCGGTACGAGGAGCTCGCCCGCGTCTACCGCACCGCCCACGAGGACGGCCTCACCAATGAGGGCGACGGCCGGCGCCTGTTCGCGGGCAACAGCCTTCTGCCCCATGTCGAGACCATCCGCGAGCTCGTCCGGGCGACCGGGGCGCGGCACCTCCTCGATTACGGCTGCGGCAAGGCCGGCATCTACAAGCTGGATTCGGTGACGCTCAAGAGCGGGGAGACGATCGGCCCGGTCCTGGAATACTGGGGGGCGGAGACCATCGCGCTCTACGATCCGGGGGTCGCGGAATATTCCACCCTGCCCGAGGGCACCTTCGACGGCGTGGTGTCCACCGACGTGCTCGAGCACATCCCCGAGGAGGACGTCCCCTGGGTGCTCGAGGAAATCTTCGGCCTCGCCGACAAATTCGTTTTCGCCAATATCGCAAGCTACCCCGCGACCAAGATCCTGCCCAACGGCTGGAACGCCCATGTGACCGTCAGGCCGCCCCAATGGTGGGCCGAGCGGATCGCGGAGGCGGCGGAAGGCTGGCGGGGGGAGCGCTATTATTTCGTGGTCTCGGAGAAGCGCGCGGGCCTCGACAAGCTGGTGAGCAAGGCGCTGTCCCGCGGCAGGATGAAGCTGACGGAAATCGCCTGCCCGTGAGCCGGCCGCCGCGTCCGCGCGCGAATAAGAAAAGAAAGACGGGTGCAGATACGTGAAATTGACCGCCACCCAGGCCAGCGAGAATGCGAAACGGCCGCTCGCGAAATGGCGGACCTTGCGCCGGAGGCTCAGGACCGGAACGGTCATGCCGTTTATCGAGCCCTCCTTCTCCCTGAAGCGCGGCGACCTCGTCTTCACCATGGGCAGCTGTTTCGCCCGCAACATCGAAAAGCACCTCGCGCGATGGGGCTGCCGCGTGCCGATGCTCGAATTCTCGCTGCCGGAGCACGAATACGGGTTCGCCAACGCCGCCGATACGCTCACGATCTACAACACGCCCTCCTTCCGCCAGGAGATCGAATGGGCCGAGCGCGTCTTCGACCGGGACGGGAAGGTGACCGACGCGGACTGCGTCTCCAACCTGTATGAGGTCGACGGCGGCCTCCATGTCGATCTCGGGATGAACAGGACCTTCCCCGCGTCGCGGCAACGCTGCGTCGAGCGGCGTCAGGACGTGTTCGACCTCTATGCCCAGGCATTCGCCGCCGATTGCATCGTCATGACGCCCGGCGTCTCCGAGGTCTTCACGAACACGCGGACGGGCTTCGTCAGCAACCCGACGCCGATGAACCGGGGCAAGATCTTCGACGAGGACGCGTGGGAATTCTCGGTGCTCGAGTACGAGACCTCGTACTCCGACCTGATCACCGTCATCGACCTCGTCAGGAAACACAACCCCGCGGCCAAGTTCATCATTTCGACCTCGCCCGTGCCGCTGCACACGACGTTCAGCGGCCAGGACATCGCCGTCGCGAACGCCCGGTCGAAGGCGATCCTGCGCGCGGCCTGCGAAAGCGTCACCGAAGCCCGGGACGGCGTCGATTATTTCCCGAGCTACGAGGCCGTGACGCTCTCCTGGTGGCGGGTGTGGCAGAGCGACCGGCGCCACGTGTCCGATTACTTCGTCGGCAAGGTCGTCGCCAACCTCGCCTCGCGGTACCTCGAGGGTGCGGTGGCGGAACGGGCGGACGCCGCGCCCTTCGAATTCAGTCTCGGCCAGCGGATCGCACGGGCGTTCCGGTTCCGGGCGTGATCCCCGGCCGCGCGGGCCCGGACGCTGGGCGGGGACGCAAGGGGTCGCAGGATCGAGACCCGGGAGGGCCGTGGGGGGCCGGTCACATCCGATGACACAGGGATCGGAAACGCTCGCCGAGGGAATTCGGCGGAGGTACAAGCTGGGGCGGGACCGCCTGCGGGGCGCGAAACGCCAGCTCCTGCGCTTTTCCCGGGAGCCGCGCCTGGCGATCCGCTACGCGGCCTATCGCAGGGCGATCAGGCGGCACGACTGGGCCGCGGCCGAGGGTCTCGCCCGGGAGGTCGCGGAGCTCGCCCTCGGATGCCGCGACCGGCGGCTGCTCCAGGAGATGATGCACGCGCTGCAGCGCTTCGAATGTTTCGAGGAAGCCGCCCGGGCCCATCGCGCCTGGCGCGAGGCCCTCGCCGACGGCCCGCGAAACCCGTGGCGCGGCGAGGACCTCGCCGGCAAGACGTTGATGGTCGATCTTACCGAAAAGCACGAACACGGCCTCGGCGTCGCGCTTCACGGGGCCAACTTCGCTGCCAAGGCGGCGCGGCTGGCGGCGCGCGTGATCATCGTCGTCGAGCCGCGCCTCGTGCCCCTCTACCGACGCAGCTTTAGCGGCCTCGACATCCGCGATCGCCGGCCCGGGCCGGAGGACGAGGCGGCCGACTTCGTCGCCACCTTGGGCGACCTGTCGGGGGCCTTCATCCCCCGGAAGGGCCTTTCCGATCCGGATTTTCACCCGCTTGTCGCCGATCCCGAGCGGGTCGCGGAGCTGCGGGCGAAATACCAAGGCGGGGAGAAGATCCCGCTGATTGGGCTCTTCTGGTACTCCTCCCACCACGGCAAGGACATCCCGGCCCTGGCGGAGTGGCGCAGCTTCATCGCCAATACGGACGCCCGCTTCGTGTCCCTGCAATACGGCGACGTCACCGGGGACGTTCGCTTTCTCGGCGCGGACCGCGTGATCCACGACCCCTCCATCGACCAGATGACCGACATGGACGCCTTCGCCGCCCAGGTCGCCGCCCTCGACGCCGTGGTGGCGATTTCCGGGACGCCGGTGCATCTGGCGGGGGCCTTGGGCGTTCCCACCGTCGTGATCCGGGACGACTGGTTCCGACGGCAGTGGCCGGTCCTGACCGACCGGGTGCCGTGGTACCCAAGCCTCCGGGTCGTCGGCAAGGACGGGCGCGACTGGGGCAAGGTCTTGGACGAGGCCCGGCAGAGGGTGCTGTCCGCCATCGCCGGACCGGGCCGTTGATCGCCCAGGATCCGGCCCCTCGCCGTCCCCTGGGGCGCCCGTGGGCGGGTCCGCTTGTCCTCGTAACCGGCGGCCGGAACTGTTAGACTGCGCGTTGTCCCCCTCCTACCGGTGCGAGTCTCGCCGGGGGCGGGAGGTGCCAGGGAACCGTTGCATCGCCGGGATTATGCGTTATTGGAATCTGAGTCGAAAAAGCCGGGACTTCAGGGGCGCCGACGGCTATGTGGTTTCGATCCCGAAATGCGGAAGAACGTGGCTTTACTTCCTGACCCAGCATTACATCTGCGCCAAGGCCGGCGTGCCGTTCGAGCTGAGCGCCGGGAGTAGGGAGACGCCGCTCTTCCCCAATATCCGCTACACCCATGATCTCTGGACCCACCGGTCATCGAGGAGCGCGCTCGACAGGCTTCGGGGGAAGCATCTGATCCCCGAGGATTGCCGGGCCGAAAAGCCCGTCGTCCTGCTCACACGGGACCTGAGGGACGTGATGGTTTCGCTCTATTTCCAGGTGACGAGACGCGAGGACAAGTTTTCCGGGACCCTCACCGAGATGCTTGATGATCCGGTGCTCGGCGCCGCGGCCACGGTCGACATCATAGGACGGTGGTGGGAGGAATGGCACGCCTCGCCCCGCTTCCTTCACCTGACTTACGAGGCGCTTCAGGACGCTCCGGAAGAGGGGCTTGCGCGGGTGCTCGTCCATTTCGGCGAGCGCCGGCCCGATGCCGGCCTCATCGCCGAGGCGGTCGAGTTCGCCCGCTTCGACAACATGCAGCGGATGGAGCGGGAGAACCTGATCCCCGACAAGATCCTGACACCGGGCGACGCAGACGATCCCGATTCCTTCAAGGTCAGGCAGGGTGTGGTCGGCGGCTACCGCGAGACGATGACGGAACAGGACATCGCCATCGTCGAAAGGGCCATGGGCGCGCTGCCCCGCGACCTGGGCCCGCGACCTGGGCCCGCGACCTGGGCCCGCGAATGGCGGAGCCCGCGCCGTGAGCCCGGGCCGATGAAAGATCGATGAGCGAAACCGGCGCCGCCCCGGGCCTCAAGCTCAACATCGGATGCGGCAGCAAGCCGCGCGCGGGCTGGACCAACGTCGACAAGTACCCGAGCGGCGCCGAGGACCTTGTCGGCGACGTCTGCGCCGGGCTCGATCTTCCCGACGGCTGCGCCGATGAGATCCTGCTCGACAACGTCATCGAACATCTCGAGTCCATCCCCGACGCCATGGCCGAACTCCACCGCCTGCTCGCGCCGGGCGGCCGCCTCGAGATCGTCACGCCGCACTATTCCTCAGCCGCCTCCTGGCGGGATCCCACCCACCGCAGCCATTTGGGCTTCCATTCGCTGGATTATTTCTGCTCCGGCCAGCGCGCGAACTACACCGGCGACTTCCGCTTCGAGATGGTGGAAAAGCGCCTGTCCTTCAGCGGCAACCTTCTGGGCCTGATCGGCCGCGGCCTGTTCGCGCTCGCGCCCGACAAATGGGAAAGCCGCTGGGCCTTCATCTTCCGGGCCTCGACGCTCAGGTTCGTGCTCGCCAAGCCGGCCGCGGGCGGGGCGGCAGGATGCTAGCGACCTCGGCCCTCACTTCACGAAGATGTAGTTCTTCGCCTTGTCTTCCCGCCGGGCGCCTTCGCCGGACGGCTTGAAGCCGCACTCGTCGATGATGGCGCGGCAGGCGTGGTACTCCTGGTGGCGGGCGAACAGCTCGACCAGGATGGAGCGGCAGGTGGGGGCGGCGAGGGTCGCGCGGGCGCCTTCCAGCACCAGCAGCTCGTTGCCGTCGACATCGATCTTGATGTGGTCCGGCGCGAAGCCGGTCTTGGCGACGAAATCGTCCACGGTGATGCCGGGACTGCCCTGGGCGAAGCCCTCGCCGAGCGCCTCGCCCTTCCAGCTCAGGTTGCGGTCGAAGGAGGAGCGCGCGCCGCCCCAGCGGTATTCCCCGATGTGAAGCTCCGCCACCTTGGATTCGGAATGGATCGAAAAGGGAAAGGCGATGACGCGGCCGCCCAGGTCGTTGTCCGCGATGTTGAGGTTGAGGAGCGCGAAGTTCAACGCATCGGGCTCGATGCAGCGCACCTCGTGGCCCAGCAGCCCCGCGTAAAGGGAATAGACGCCGATGTTCGCGCCGATGTCCAAGAGCTTCTGATGCGGGGGGAAGCCGTCGATCCAGGCGATGGTCTCGGGCTCCTTGGAGGAAAAACTGTCCGTGCGCATCGACGTCATGTGCCCGAAGTTGCGCAGGGTGAAGAGCGCCCGGCCCTGGTGGTAGACGGTCCGCCTGCGCGCGAGGATGCGCTTGGTGATCGAACCGCCGAGGCGGGTGAAGGTCTTCCTGATCTTGAGCAACGGGTTCGAAGCCATGGCGTTGGGGCGTCTGAGGGCCGCCAGTGCGCCCGAAGGCGCGTATTCCGGCGGGTGCGCGGCCTTGGGGCGCCGGGACCAGACAACATATCCATTTTTCCCGGGATGTATATATTGAAGCCCGGCCGCGCGCCCGGCGGCCCCCGAATGGACCGAGGCTTGAATGCTCCATTTCGAGCGCATGCGCCTGGATTACGAACCCTACCCCGTCGGCCTGATCCCCGGGGTCCTCGACGACGATGCCTACGAGGAGCTCCGTGCCGCCTATCCGCCGAAGGAGCTGTTCCGCTACATGCCGAAGCTCGGCAACAAGTATTCGCTCTCGTCCTCCAACCACCGCAAGCTCTACTACCAATTTCTCGGCGATTGCCCCGCCTGGGCGCGGTTCCACGACTACATCCTCGGCAAGGACTTCATCGAACGGACCTTCGAGTCGTTTGCCCGCGCCCATGTCGACCTCGGCATCCGGCGCTATCGCGTGGTCTCGGGGAAGCGCTCCAACCACTCCAATCCCTTGAGCCGCCTGATGCGCACCACGGAGCTCAGCGCGCGGTTCGAGTTCTCCATGATGAGCGGCGCGGGCGGCCATATCCGCCCGCACACCGACACCCAGCGCAAGATCATCACCTTCGTCTTCTCCATGGTGGGCGATGGCGGATGGGACGCGGGCTGGGGCGGCGGGACGGCGGTGGTCCGCCCGAAGGATCCCGCGCACTCCTTCAACCGCGTGAACCGGTACCTCGATTTCGAGGACGTGGAGGTGGTGAAGACCTTCCCCTTCGATCCCAATCAGGCGCTGATCTTCGTCAAGACCTTCAACTCCTGGCACGCGGTCACGCCGATGACCGCGCCCGGCGAGGACAAGCTCAGGAAGACCATCACCGTCAACATCGAAAGCAAACGCTGAAGCCGCCTTGCAGGCCGCGTCCCCGCCGCGATAAGAACGCCACCGATGCCTGAAGAACCGACCATCAGCGCCATCCTCATCACCCGGGACGAACGCGGGAACATCGCCGACTGCCTCGACGGCCTCGGCTTCTGCGATGAGATCGTCGTCGTCGATTCGGGAAGCGGCGACGGCACCGGGGACATCGCGAGGGAGCGGGGCGCCAAGGTGTTCGTCGAGGCCGACTGGCAGGGCTACGGCATCCAGAAGCAGCGGGCGCTCGACCGCGCGAGCGGGCAATGGGTGCTGTCCGTCGATGCCGATGAACGGATCCCGGAGAAGCTGCGTGACGAGATCCTGGCCGCCGTCGCGACCGGAGCGTTCTCGGGCTACCGCATCAACCGGCTCAACTGGTTCCTCGGCCGGCCGCTGCGCCGGGGGGGATGGTATCCCGATCCCGTGCTGCGCTTGGCGAGGAGGGACAAGGCCCGGTTCAAGCCCGCCCTGGTCCATGAGGAGATGCTGGTGGACGGCCCCGTCGGCGCGCTTCGGGAGCCCATGATCCATTTCAGCTACCGCACCGTCGACGACGTGCTCGCCAAGATGCGCCGCTATGCGCTCGCCTCGGCCGAGGCGCGGCGGCGGGAGGGTGTCACGGGCGGGCTCGCATCGGCGCTCGCCCGCGCCCATTTCGCTTTCCTCAAGGCGTATCTGTTGCAGCTCGGGCTGCTCGACGGGCGCCGCGGGCTGGTCGCGGCGATCGCCCGGTCCCAGGAAACCTTCTGGCGCTATCTCGCCGCCGGCTGGGAAGACAAGCCGTGAACCTCGCCATCATACGCTGGCGCATGGCGGCGAGCGGCGGGGTGGAACGGTTCATCTTCGACATTTCGAAGACGCTTCGCGAACGCGGCGTCGATGTCACGCTGATCACCGAACCCTTCGAGCCCGCCGAGCCCTTCGCCGGGCGGATCCGGGAACTGCCGCCCTCCCACGGCGGCCGCGCGCGCCGCTTCCGGCGCTTCCAGGGGGCCGTCCGGGCGGCGCTCGCGGGCGAGGGCTTTTCGCTGGTCCAGTCCCACGAGCGGGTGCTGACCGCGGACCTCTACCGCGCGGGCGACGGCGTCCACGCCGCCTGGTTCGACCGCCTCAAGCGGTCCCGCCCGTGGTGGCGCGCGGCGGGCATGGGATTCGATCCCCTGCACAGGCAATACATGGAGACCGAGCGCCGCATGGCGCGGGAGACCGAGATGATCTTCGTCGCCAACAGCTCCCTGGTCGCGCGCGAGCTCAAGGACTGGCTCGATTTGCCCGAGGGCCGCATCCGCCTGATCGAGAACGGCGTCGACCTTGCGCGCTTCGCGCCGCCGGATGCGGAGGCGCGCGCCGCGGCGCGGGCGGCCTGCGGGCTTCCGCCCGACGGGCCGGTCGCCGCCTATGTGGGATCGGGCTTCGAGCGCAAGGGCGCCTTCCACCTGATCCGGGCGCTCGCCGCGCCCGGCCTCCGCGATCTCTCGCTCGTCATCGCCGGGCGCGACAAGGCGGCCCGGGAGGCACGCGCCCTGGTGGAGCGCCTGGGACTGACCGATCGCGTCGTCCTGCTCGGCGCGGTCGACGATGTCCGTCCGGTGCTGCACGCCGCCGACCTCTTCGTCCTGCCGACCCTCTACGACCCGATGCCCAACGCGGCGCTCGAGGCGCTGGCCTGCGGCCTGCCGGTGGTGACCACCCCCGATTCCGGGGTGGCCGAGGCAATCACCGAGACGGGCGCCGGCGCGGTCGCGGACCGGGAGCCCGAGGCGCTCGCCCGGGCCATCGCGGGGGTGCTCGCGGACCTCGCCGCGGCGCGCGCCGGGGCGCTGGCGCTCAGGCCGCGCTACGACCTCGCGGGCACGGCCGGGAAGTGGCTCGATCTCTACCGGGAGATCGCATGACGGCGGGGCCGACCTTGCGCATCCTGCACACCGAAGCTTCCCTCGGCTGGGGCGGGCAGGAGATCCGCATCCTGACCGAGGCCCGCCGGTTCGCCGATTCCGGCCACGCCGTCCAGCTGATCTGCGACCCCACGAGCGACATCGCGGCCGCGGCCCCCGATTTCGGGATCGAGACGGAGACGATGGAGCTGAAGAAGAAATCCTTCGCCGCCCTACGCGCCCTGCGCCGGGCGATCGCGGCCTGGCGGCCCGATGTCGTCAACTGCCATTCCAGCATCGATCATTGGCTCGCCGCCGCCGCGCGCCTCGGCCTCGCGCCGCGGCCGGCCATCGTCCGGACCCGGCACATCAGCGCCCCGGTCTCGCGCAACCGCCCGACGCGCTGGCTCTACAACCGGGGCTGCGAGCACGTGATCACCACCTCCGAGGCCATGGTGGGGGAACTCACCTGCGATCGCTTCCTGCCCGCCTCCCGGGTCGCCGCCGTGCCGACGGGGATCGACATCGCGCGCTTCGCGCCCGGGGAGAGGGAGGCCGCGCGCCGCGCCCTCGGCCTGCCCGCGAGTACCTTCGTCTTCGGCATCGTCGCGACGCTGCGTTCCTGGAAGGGGCACGGCGTGCTGCTCGACGCCCTGGCGGCGCTCGAGGAGGGGGATCCGATGCTCCTCGTCGTCGGCGACGGCCCGCAGGAGGACAACCTCAAGGCCCGGGTCAAGGCACTCGGACTTGGGCCGCGCGTCCGATTCACGGGCCGCCGGGAGGATGTCGCGGCCCACCTGCGGGCGATGGACGCCTTCGTGCTGCCGAGCACCGCCAACGAAGGGGTGCCCCAGGCCCTCGTCCAGGCGATGGCCTGCGCGCTGCCGGTGATCGCGAGCCGCATCGGCGGCGTGCCGGAGCTCGTTGCGGGCCTCGAGGCCGCCGTCACGGTCCCGCCCGGGGACGCGCACGCGCTCACGGAGGCGATGAGGCAGGCGATGGCGGTGCCCCCGGCCCCGGCCGCCCGTGCCGCCCTGAGGCGGCGGATCGAGGAGGATTATACCCTCGATGCCATGTATGATCGGGTGCTCGCCGTGTTCGAACGCGCCGCCGGCCGCCGGGCTGCCGCGGCGGAGAGGTGAGGGCGCCGTGCGAACCCTGATCGTCTCCAGGCATACCGGCTTCGGGCTGGACCAGGATGTCCGTATCCTGAAATCCGCCCTGGCCGAGAGCGGCATAGAGGCCGACGTCGCCCGCCCCCGGGACCTCGGTCCCCTGGCCGCGCTGCGGCGCCGCGACCTCGCCGACCGCATCGTCCATGTCGAGCGTGTGCACACCCGCTGGCTCAAGGCCGCGCGCGAGCATTTCGTCGTCCCCAATCAGGAGCGCTTCCCCGCGCGCAAGCTGCGCGCGCTCGGCCGCGTCGACCGCGTGCTGGCCAAGACCCGCCACGCCGAGGCGGTCTTCTCCGGCCTCGGCCTGCCCACCACCTATCTCGGCTTCATGTCGGAGGACTGCGCGCGGCCGGAGGTGGCGAAGGATTACGAACGCTGCCTGCACCTCGCCGGGCGCAGCACCATGAAGGGCACCGAGGACCTGATCGCCGCCTGGACCCGCCACCCCGAATGGCCGACGCTCACCGTATTGCAGGACCCCTCGCGCCCGCGGCTCGAGGTGCCCGCCAACGTCGACCTCGTGCGGAGCTACCTCGACCAGGAGGATCTCCGGGCCTTGCAGAACGCCGCGGGAATCCACCTCTGCCCGTCGCGCTCGGAAGGTTTCGGCCACTATATCGCCGAGGCGATGTCCGCCTCCGCGGTCGTGCTCACCACCGACGCGCCGCCCATGAACGAGCTGGTCGATGCCGCATCGGGACTGCTGGTCGCCTGCGGCCGGAGCGAGGAACGCCATCTCGGCCGCTGCTACTTCGTCGATCCGGCGGCCTTGGAGGCGGGCATCGAAGAGGCGCTGGCCATGTCCGCCGATGCCAAGGCCGCCCTCGGCCGTGCGGCGCGGCGGCGCTACGAGGAGACCGTCGCCGCGTTCAGATCGCGGGCCGGTGAGATCTTCGTCGCACCCCCGGCATAGGCCGAGGGCCGCCCCGGCGGGCGGCCCCCTCGACGCGGCGCCGGATGGGCGCGGGCGAACGCCCTATTCCTCTCCGTTCGGAAGCTCTTCCCCCGCCGGCGCCACGTGGGTGCCGTAGGACCTCTCGGCCCGGGGCGGGCGGACGCCGGTCATGTCCTTCCTGGTGTCGAAATTGATGTGCTTGTTGGCGCTGTGCGGGCCGGTCCGCGTGCCCATCAGCACCATCGGCCCGTCGCCCGTGTTCTCCAGCTTGTAGAACGAGCCGCCCTCGATCAGCGCCGTCATTCCCGGCTTGAGGGTGGCGCTGCCGCCGTCCGGGAAGCTCATGGTGCATTCGCCTTCGAGGCAGGTGAAGGTCTGGTCCCCGGGATGGCAGTGCATGTCGTCATGGTCGCCCGGGTTCGGGTAATAGTGCATCCAGGCGTGCATCTTGCGCGTGTCCATGATGATCTTGCGCTTCTTGCGCTCGTGGGCGAGGCCGATCAGATCGACGATTTCAATGGCCATCTCGTGTTCCTCCCGAAGGTCCCGTTTGCCGCATTCTACGCGATTTCGGCGCCTACCGGGGAGTGGATTATCGCCCCGCCGGGCCGGCCCGCGCGCTCAGCCGCCCGCCGCGCGGCGCTCGAGGTCCCCGGCCAGCGCCGCCTGGCCGTTGCCGCGCGCGAGATCGGCCGCGGTCTTGTCGAAGAAGCCGCCCTGGCCGGTGCCGCGCAGGGTAAGGTCCGCCCCCGCGGCGGCGAGCGCCCGGGCGACGGCGCCCTGGTGGTTGACGACGGCCAGCATCAGGGCGCTCAGCCCGTATTTGGCGGTGACGTCGAGGTCCGCACCGGCCTCGATCAGGCGCCGGACGGCCGCCTCGTGCCCGCGCGGGGCGGCCAGCATCAGCGCGGTCTGGCCGTAGCGGTCCCTGGCGTCGACATCGGCACCGCTCTCGAGCAGCCGATCGATCGTCGCGACATCGTCGGTGAGGGCCGCCCTGCGCCAGGCTTCGTCCATCCTCCGTCTCCCCCTTGCGCAGCCCATCATAGAGGCTTGGGGGCCGATCCGGGAGGGAGGATGCGACGGGTCGACCCGATCCCGCGGCGAAGGGGCCACAAGCGCGTGCTATGGACGGGACGCTCTTCAGTGTTAGGATCAAACCATGGCAATCGCGCGGATGCTTCGGCGCGCCTCGGTTGCGGCGGTGCTGATGTTTGCGGGTCTTGCGGTGCTGGGGGCACCGGAGGGCAGGGGGCAGACCGACACCAAGCCGGCCGCCAAGACCGTCGCCGTGCTCGACATCAAGGGGCCCATCGGTCCGGCGACCAGCGACTACTTCCACCGCTCCATGGAGAAGGCGCGCGCGATGGGCGCCGCGGCCATCGTCCTGCGCATGGACACCCCGGGCGGCCTGTCCAGCGCCATGCGGGACATTATCCAGGACATCATCACCGCCCCCGCCCCGGTCATCACCTACGTCTCGCCCGGCGGCGCAAGGGCGGCGAGCGCGGGGACCTATATCCTCTACGCGAGCCATGTCGCGGCCATGGCGCCGGGCACCAATCTCGGCGCGGCGACGCCGATACCGCTCACCTCTCCCTTGCCGGGGCGCGACAAGCCCGCCGAGGACAAGAAGGACCGCAAGGCCGGCAAGGACGCGAAGGACGGGAAGGCAAACGGGGAAAAGGGCGGCAAGGAGGCCGAGGACCCCAAGGGGGCGGCAAGCCGCAAGGCGATCAACGACGCGCGCGCCTATATCCGCTCCCTCGCCCAGATGCGCGGGCGCAATGCGGAATGGGCGGAAAAGGCGGTGACCGAAGCCGCCAGCCTGTCCGCCCAGGAGGCGCTCGCCGCCAATGTCATCGACCTCGTCGCCGACGATCTCACCGATCTCCTGAACAAGGCCGAGGGGCGGGTCGTCAAGCTGCCCGCGGGGGAGACCAAGGTCCAGACCAAAGGCGCGGTGCTGAGCGAGATCGCGCCCGATTGGCGCGCGCAACTCCTGGCCGTCATCACCAACCCCAACATCGCCTATATCCTGCTGCTGGCCGGCATCTACGGCATCATGTTCGAATTCTACAACCCAGGCGTCATCGTCCCGGGCGTCGTTGGCGCCATCTGCCTGTTGCTCGGGCTCTATGCCCTGCACGTGCTGCCGGTGAACTACGCGGGCCTCGGTCTGATCCTGCTCGGCATCGCCTTCATGGTGGCGGAGGTGATGGTGCCCTCCTTCGGGGCGCTGGGTTTCGGGGGCATTGTCGCGCTGGTCATCGGCTCGATCATCCTGATCGACACCGAGGCCCCGGGCTTCGGCATCTCCTGGGTGGTGATCGGCTCCGTGGTGGCGGTCAGCGCGATCCTGTCCTTCACCGTCTTCGCCATCGCCGCTAAGGCCTGGCGCCGGCCGGTGGTCAGCGGTCGCGAGGCCATGATCGGCGCCGCGGCCCTGGTGATCGCGTGGCAGGGATCGCAAGGCCGGGTGCGAGTCCGTGGCGAGGTCTGGCAGGCCCGGGGCGAGCAGGAATTCGCGCCGGGAGATTCCGTGCGGATTACCGCCATGGAAGGATTGGTGCTGCGGGTCGTCCCTGCGGCGGAAGAGAAAGGAACGGCCGATGGACGCAGTGCTTAGCATTCCCATCGTCGCGGGCATCTTCATCGTGGTGATCCTCGCGGCGTCGATCCGGATCCTGCGCGAGTACGAACGCGGCGTGGTCTTCACCCTCGGCCGCTTCTGGGGGGTCAAGGGGCCGGGCCTGATCATCATCATCCCCGTGGTCCAGCAGATGGTGCGGGTGGGGTTGCGCACCAACGTCCTCGACGTGCCGGAGCAGGACGTGATCTCGCGCGACAACGTCTCGGTCAAGGTCAACGCCGTGGTCTACTACCGCGTGGTCGATCCCCAGCGGGCCATCATCGAGGTCGAGGATTACCAGTTCGCCACCAGCCAGCTCGCCCAGACGACGCTGCGCTCGGTCCTCGGCCAGCACGAGCTCGACGAGATGCTGGCCGAGCGCGAGCGTCTCAACGCCGACATCCAGCGCATCCTCGACCAGGAGACCGACGCCTGGGGCATCAAGGTCTCCAATGTCGAGCTCAAGCATGTCGACCTGGACGAGAGCATGATCCGGGCCATCGCCCAGCAGGCGGAAGCGGAACGCGCCCGGCGCGCCAAGGTGATCAACGCCGAAGGCGAGCTGCAGGCGTCCCAGAAGATGCTCGAGGCGGCCGAGGTCCTGGCCCGCCGGCCCGAAGCCATGCAGCTTCGCTACCTCTCTTCGATACAGCAAGTCGTCGGCGAACGCACGAGCACCATCGTCTTCCCGTTGCCGCTGGATTTCCTGCGCGGCTTCATGAGCGGCGGTGGAGGCGGGGGCGGAGACGGCGGCCGGAGCGGGGGCGCTTGAGGGGAAGCCTCTACCGGGCCTCGCCGCCGCTTGTTCCGCCCGCATCGCCGGGCGGAAGGCCGCGTTCCTTTGCGATCCTACCGATTCGCGCCTTGAGCTCGGCGAGCCAGGGCGCGTCCTTGGGCGCCGCATCGGCGATGCGCCGCCACACCGCGAGCGCCCCCTCGGCATCCCCCGCCTGGAGCCGGGCGAGGCCAAGGTAATAGCCCGCCGCCGGGTGCCGGGGCGCGAGCGCGAGGGCGCGCTCGAACGCCGCCCTGGCGCGCGGCGTCACCCGGCCCTCGGCCCGGACCACCAGGGCCTCGCCGTAGTTGACCGCGATGGCGGCGCCGCGCGCGGTGTCCGCGCCGATGAGGCCGAGCGCCTTCCAATACGCCTTCTCCGCGTCCGCTTCCCGGTCGAGGCGTAGGTAGGCGGTGGAGAGGATCACCCAGCCCTGGATCTCGTCGGGGCGCTCCGCAAGTCGCGCTTCCAGCATCTCCACCATGCGCCCGATCTGGGCCGTGGCCGGGCCCGCGGGCGTCCGGGCGGCAAAGGGTTCTCCCGGCAGGCCGGGCGAGCCGAGAACCAGGTAGATGCCGCCCGCCGCGAGCGGCGCCAGGATCGCAAGGGCCAGGATCAGGCCGCGGCTCGCGCCCAAGGGGTGCGGCCCAGGCCCGCCTTCCCCGCCACCGTCCCCGCCGTCATCCCCGCTGCCGGCTTCGGCGGTCGCGAGGATGCGGCGCGCGATCTCGATGCGTGCGGCCTCGGCGTCGGCGGCGCTGATCACGCCCCGGGCGGCGTCGCGTTCGAGCTCTTCGAGCTGGTCGCGGAAGACGGTGCGGTCGAAGGCAGCGCGGCTCGCGGCGTCCCGCCGCTTGAGGGCGAGCGGCAGGGCGAGCAGCCCGGCGCCGGCAAGCGCCATGGCGCCGAGAATCAGGAGCGCGGTCACGATTCCGTCCCTTCCCGCGGTCCGGGCTTGGCCGCGCCCGCCTCGGCGTCGTGCTTGAGAAGGCATTCGAGGGCCGCGCGCTCGGCCGCCGTCAGCGGCGCGGGCGCGGGCGCGGCGCGGGTGCGGCGGCGCGAAGCGGCGAAAAGGCCGAGGCCCGCCGCGGTCAGCACGGCCAAGGGCCCGAACCAGAGAAGCCAGGTCTCCGGCTTCACCGGCGGCTCGAGCAGCACGAAATCGCCGTAGCGCGCCACCAGGAAGGCCAGGACCTCCCTGTCGCTGTCGCCCGCCTTCAGCCGTTCGCGCACCAGGATGCGCAGGTCCCGCGCCAGGTCCGCATCCGAATCGTCGATCGATTGGTTCTGGCAGACGAGGCAGCGCAGGCGCTTGGAAAGGTCGCGCGCGCGTGTCTCGAGCGCGGGGTCGGCGAGCACCTCGTCGGGCTGGACGGCGTTGGCGGCCGCCGCCGGGCCGAGGACGGCGCCGAGGGCCACGGCGAGCGCCAGGGCGAACGCCCGCGCCGTCATTGGCCGAGCTCCCCGATCATGCGGCGCAGGCGCTTGAGCTCGTCCGCGTTGATGGGACCGACGACCTTGTGGCGGATCCGGCCGTCGGGGCCGATCAGGAAGGTCTCCGGCACGCCGTAGACGCCCCATTCGATGGCGGCGCGCCCGCTTCGGTCGGCGCCGATGCGGGAATAGGGGTTGCCGTGCTTCTCGAGCCAGGCCTTGGCGTCCTCCGGCTTGTCCTTGTAGTTGAGGCCGAGGACCTGGGCCTTTCCGTCCTTGGCCAGCGCCATCAGGAAGGGATGCTCGACCCGGCATGGGAGGCACCAGGACGCGAAGACGTTGAGCACCGAGACCCGGCCCTCGAAGGCTGCGTTGGTCAGCTTCGGCCCGCCGAACAGGTCCGGCAGCTCGAAGGCGGGCGCCGGCTTGCCGATGAAGGGGGAGGGGACGCGCGAGGGATCGCGGTCGGCGCGGAGCGCCCACAGGAAGACCACGGCGAGCACCGCCGCCACGGCCAGGGGAAGATAGGTGGCGATGCGGACCAAGCCGTCCTCACGCCGCGCGGGCGCGCCCCGCGGCGCGGGCGGGCGCGCCGACGCGGTGACGCCGGTCGGTCAGCGACACGAGGCCCCCCAGCACCATGATCACCGCGCCGATCCAGATCCAGGGCACCAGAGGGTTGTGATAGATGCGCACGGTCCAGCCCGCTCCTGTCCGGCCGCCGGGTTCGGCCTCCTGGCGGTCGCCGAGCACGGCGTAGAGGTCGGCGAGCAGCGTGGTGCGGATGGCGGCCTCCGTCGTCACCTGGGGCGGGTCGGCGAAGCGGCGCTTTTCCGGGTGGAGGGTCGCGATGGCGCGGCCGCCGCTCAGCACCCGCAGGGTCGCGCGCTCGGCCGTGTAGTTGGGGCCGGGCACCCGCTCGACCTTCTCCAGGGTGAGGGCGTAGCCCGCGACCTCGGTGGTGTCGCCGGGCGCCATGATCAGGATTCGCTCGGTCTGCCAGGCGGCGGACCCGGTGATGCCGAGGACGACGATGCCGAGCGCGCCATGGGCGACCGTCATGGCGATGGCGGAGCGCGGCAGGCGGACGAGCCGGCCGAGGCTCGCGCCGAGGGACCCGCGGAACAGCCCGATGCGCTCGGCGAGCTCGGTCAGGGCGCTCGCGATCAGCCAGACCGCGAGCGTCACGCCGAGGATGGCGAAGGCCGGCCCGTCGTTCAGCAGGATGGTCGCGAGGCAGGCGAGGCCGCTGACGATGGCGGCGGCGCGCAGCCGCGACAGCGCGCCCGCGAGGTCGCCCCGCTTCCAGGCGAGCATCGGCCCGATGCCCATGGCGGCGAGCAGCGGGACCATCAGCGGCACGAAGGTGAGCGTGAAATAGGGCGGCCCCACCGACACCTTGCCGCCGCCGAGCGCGTCGAGGGCGAGCGGATAGAGCGTGCCGATCAGGACCGTCGCGCAGGCCGTCCCCAGCAGCAGGTTGTTGAGCACCAGCCCGCCCTCGCGCGAGATCGGCGCGAACAGGCCGCCGGTCCTGAGCGAGGGCGCGCGGAAGGCGTAGAGGCCGAGCCCGCCGACGGTCGCGATCAGGAGGAGCCCGAGGATGAAGAGCCCCCGCTCCGGGTCGTTGGCGAAGGCGTGCACGCTGGTCAGGACGCCCGAGCGCACCAGGAACGTCCCCATCAGCGAGAGCACGAAGGTGAGGATGGCGAGCAGGATGGCCCAGCTCTTGAGCGCGCCGCGCTTCTCGACGACGATCGCCGAATGCAGGAGCGCGGTGCCGGCGAGCCACGGCATGAAGGAGGCGTTCTCCACCGGGTCCCAGAACCAGAACCCGCCCCAGCCGAGCTCGTAATAGGCCCACCAGCTACCCAACGCGATGCCGAGGGTGAGCGCGCACCAGGCGGCGAGCGTCCAGGGTCTGACCCAGCGCGCCCAGGCCGCGTCCACCCGTCCCTCCATCAGCGCGGCGATGGCGAAGGAGAAGGCGATCGAGAACCCGACATAGCCGAGATAGAGGAACGGCGGATGGAAGGCAAGACCGGGGTCCTGCAGGATGGGGTTGAGGCCGCTGCCGTCGGCTGGCGCCGGATGGACGCGGAGGAACGGGTTGGAGGTCGCCAGGATGAAGGCGAGGAACCCAACGCCGATCATGCCTTGGACCGAGATCACCCGGGCGCGCAGGCCGGGTGGCAGGTTGGTGCCGAAGCCCGCGACGGCGCCGCCGAAAAGCGCCAGGATCAGGACCCACAGCACCATGGAGCCCTCGTGATTGCCCCACACGCCGCTGATCTTGTAGAGCAGCGGTTTCGCAGAATGGGAATTGTTCGCGACCGCGCCGACCGAGAAGTCCGAGACCACGAAGGCGTGCATCAGGCTGAGGAAGGCCACCAGGATGAAGCTGAGCTGTCCCAGCGCCGCCATGCGCCCGGCGTCCATCAGCGCGGCATCCTGGCGCCGCGCGCCGATCAGGGACACCGCCACCTGGATGCAGGCGAAGACGAAGGCGAGGATCAGGGCGAAATGGCCGGCCTCGGTGATCACGGCGCGCCCGCCTTTCCGCCCGCCTTGCCCGGGCCGGCATCCCCGGGTTTCCACCGGCCCGATTTCTTGAGCGCGTCGGCGACCTCCTTGGGCATGTAGGTCTCGTCGTGCTTGGCCAGAACCTCGCTCGCCTCGAACACGCCGTCGGCCCCCATGCGGCCCTGGGCGACCACGCCCTGGCCCTCGCGGAAGAGGTCGGGCAGGATGCCGCGGTAGGTGACCTCGACCCGGCTGGTGAGGTCGGTGATGGCGAAGCGGATCCTGAGCCCGCCTTCGGCCTTGCGCAGGCTGCCGTCCTCGACCAGGCCGCCGATGCGGATCATCCGTTCGCGCGGCGCGGCCTTGGCCTTGAGCTCGGTGGGCGTCACGAAGAACACGAGGCTGTCTTGGAAGGCGTTGAGGATCAGCGCCGCGGCGCCCGCCAGGGTGATCCCGGCGGCGAGCAGGAGGTAGAGGCGGCGGCGCTTCGCCGTCAGCGCGCGCCGCGGCGGGCGGGTCCGGGTCTCGGTCATGACGGCTTCCGACCCTCCTCGGCCGGTGGCTGAGGGACCGGGCGGCGCGGGCCGCGGGCCGCCTGCAATCTGTCCAGGGTGCGTTCGGCCTCGCCGAGGCGGCGCAGGGTGGAGACGGCCATCCACGCCATCACCGCCGCCCAGGTCGCGAAGGCCGGCCAGACATGGGCGCCGTAGCCGCCAAGCGCCAGGATTTCCTCGATCGCGTCCATCGCTCAGACCTTCGCGGGCCGTGGGCCGGTACGGCGGCACGCCCGCCGCCGCCGGGGCTCAGGCCTCATGCGCCCGCCCCTCGAAAGACGTGCCGCCCGCCAGCATCAGGGCCTGCACCTTGCGCGCGGCGATCTCGGCGCGCACCCTAAGGATCAAAAGTGCCAGAAAATAGGCAGTGAACCCCAGCGCCATAAGCAGGAGCGGCGTCAGCATCGAGGGATGGATGGCGGGCCCGCTCATCCTGAGCACCGAGGCGGGCTGGTGCAGCGTCGCCCACCAGTCGACCGAGAACTTGATGATCGGCACGTTGACGAACCCGACCAGCGCCAAGATCGCCGCCGCACGGTTGCCCCGCTCGGCATCGTCGAAAGCGGTGCCGAGCGCCATGTAGCCGAGATAGAGGAAGAACAGCACCAGCACGGAGGTGAGCCTCGCGTCCCACACCCACCAGGTGCCCCAGCTGGTCTGTCCCCAGAGTGAGCCGGTCACCAGGCAGATCACCGTGAAGCCCGCGCCGAGCGGCGCCGCGGCGCGGCCGATCAGGAACGCGAGCGGGTGCTTCCAGATGAGCGCCATGGCGGAGACCACGGCGATCAGCGAATAGGCGGCGAGCGCCATCCAGGCCGACGGCACGTGGATATACATGATTCGCACCGATTCGCCCTGCTGGTAGTCGGCGGGCGAGGTGACCAGGGCGAACCACAGGCCCGCGGCCAGAGAGAGCCCCGCGAGCGCCCAGCACCAGGGCAATATCGCCTGGCCGATGCGCATGAAGCGGGCGGGGTTGGCAAGAAAATGGATCATCGCCTCAAGCGGTCTCGTTCTCGGCGGCTTCGGGTCATGGGGGCTAGCGCACCGCCTGGCGCAGGGCCGCCGCGGCGGCGAACGGGGCCAGTGCCAGGGCCGCCAGGAGGAAGCCGCCGAGCGCCATCAGCCTGGCGCCCGGATCGATCCCGCCGATGGCCGCGGTCACCGATGCTGCGCCGAAGATCAGGACCGGAATATACAGGGGAAGCACCAGAAGCGAAACGAGAACTCCCGCCCGCCGTGCGCCCAGCGTCAGCGCCGCGCCGATGGCGCCGATCAGGGTCAGGGTCGGCGTGCCGAGAAGCAGCGACAGCACGAGGTGCGAAAGCCCCGCCCCGTCCATGTTGAGCACCAGCGCCAAGACCGGCGCGACGACGATCAGCGGCAGGCCCGTGGCGGCCCAGTGGGCCGCGGCCTTGGCGAGGACGACGAGCTCGAGCGGCAGGTCGGTGAGCACGAGCTGGTCGAGGCTGCCGTCCTCGTAATCGGCGAGGAACAGCCGGTCGAGGGCCAGCATGGCGGCGAGCAGGGCGGTCACCCAGACGAGGCCCGGCGCGATGCGCGCGAGCAGCGCCGGCTCGGCGCCCACCCCGAAGGGGAACAGGATCACCGTGAGGACGAAGAAACCGAGCACCGCCAGCGTGTCGGCGCCGCGCCTCAGCGCCAGGCGGATGTCGAAGACGAACACGGCGGAGAGCGCGCTCATGACGCCCCGCCCGCGGGCCCGTCCGCGCCCGGGGGATCGCCGGGGTCGGCGAAGGGATCGGGGACGGCGGCGCCGAGCCTCGCGAAGGGTTCGAGGGGAAGCGTCGCCGCATCGCCGTCGCCGACGGGCGCATGGGTCGCGATCACCGCCATGCCGCCGGCCGCGCGGTGGGCGGCAAGCGCGCGTTCGAAGGCGGCGGCGCCCGCCTCGTCGAGCGCGGTGGTGGGCTCGTCGAGGAGCCAGAGGCCGGCACCCGCCGCGAGCACCCGCGCGAGGCCGACCCGGCGCCTCTGTCCCGCGGAAAGATAGCGGCAGGGCAGATCGGCGAGCGGGCCGAGGGCGTAATGCTCCGTCGCCCCGGCGCACGCACGGCCCCGCGCGCCGGCGTCGGGGCTGCCGTTGAGCGCGGCCCAGAAGGCGAGCGTCTCGGCCACCGTCGCGAGCGGCTTGAGCCCGTCGCCGTGGCCGAGATAGGCGATGGGCGCGCCGGCATCCGCCAATTCCACGCGGCCCCGCGCCGGCGGCAGGAGACCCGCGAGGATGCGCAGCAGGCTCGACTTGCCGATGCCGTTGGGCCCGGTCAGCAGGATCAGGCCGCCCGGCTCGAGCGCGAAGCCGAGGCCCGCGAACAGCAGCCGGGTGCCGCGGACGCAGGCGATGTCGCGCACGCTCAGGCCGCCGGCCGGGTGATCGGGGGGCTTGGGGTCCGTCATGGCCTCCCTAATAGCACAAACGGCAAGGCGCGCGAGGCGGCGCTGAGGCCCGCGGCAGATGCGGCACGCGGGATCGGAAGGAGCCAAAAAGGAAGCGGTCACCGGTGGGGGGCCGGTGACCGCGCCAACCTCCGGTAAGGGGTACCGGACCTTGGAGGCTAGGGCCGGAGACCGCGCCTGGGGGAGGGGTGGATGCGGTGGTCATCCGGCAGCGTCATGAGAGACTTTTAATATGACGCCAATAGGTCGGGAACGTGGCGGAAATGTGATATTTGCACTCCGCTTCCAACGCCTTGGAAATCGGCGGGTTTGCCCGGCATCGGACGGCGCATTTGACGGCGCTGCCAATCTCCGCTAACACCCCTTTCATAGCAAAAAGCGGTTTACCCCCTATCGATTTACGGGTGACGGTGCGGCGGGCGCGGATCACTCGAACTGCGGGAGAGGCAACGTGTCCAACAGCTTCAATGCGCGACGGACCCTCGAGGTCAACGGCAAGACTTACACCTATTACGGGCTGCCAGAGGCGGTCGAAGGCGGGCTCGGCGACATCTCGCGCCTGCCGGTGTCGCTCAAGATCCTCCTGGAGAATCTCTTGCGCCACGAGGACGGGCGCACCGTCACCGCCGATGACGTGCGGGCCGTCGCCGAATGGATCAAGGACTGCCGTTCGGACCGCGAGATCGCCTACAGCCCGGCCCGCGTCCTGATGCAGGACCTGACCGGCGTGCCGGCGGTGGTCGACCTCGCCGCCATGCGCCAGGCGATGATCGACCTCGGCGGCGATCCCAAGCGCATCAATCCGCTGTCGCCGGTCGACCTGGTGATCGACCATTCGGTGATGGTCGATGTCTACGCGAGGCCCGGCGCCGCCGCCGCCAACGTGGTGCGGGAATACGAGCGCAACCAGGAACGCTACTCCTTCCTGCGCTGGGGCCAGTCGACCTTCGACAACTTCCGGGTCGTGCCCCCGGGCGCGGGCATCTGCCACCAGGTGAACCTCGAATACCTCTGCAGGGTGGTGTGGGCCAACGATGACGCCCTCGCCTATCCCGACACCCTGGTCGGGACCGATTCGCACACCACCATGGTCAACGGCCTCGCCGTGCTGGGCTGGGGCGTCGGCGGCATCGAGGCCGAGGCGGTCATGCTCGGCCAGCCCATGAGCATGCTGATCCCCGAGGTCGTCGGCTTCCGGCTGACCGGGGCGCTCAAGGAAGGCACCACGGCGACCGACCTGGTGCTGACCGTGGTGCAGATGCTCAGGCAAAAGGGCGTCGTCGGCAAGTTCGTGGAATTCTATGGCGAGGGGCTCGACCATCTGGCCCTGGCCGACCGCGCCACCATCGCCAACATGGCGCCGGAATACGGCGCCACCTGCGGCTATTTCCCGGTCGACGAGGAAACCCTTGCCTACATGCGGTTCACCGGGCGCGACGAGGACACCGTTGCGCTGACCGAGGCCTACGCCAAGGCGCAGGGCATGTGGCGCGAGGCCGATGCGCCGGAGCCGGTCTTCACCGACACGCTCGAGCTCGACATCTCCACCGTCGAGCCCTCCCTCGCCGGGCCCAAGCGGCCCCAGGACCGCGTGTCGCTCTCGGGCGCCTCGAAGGCGTTCGCCGACGCCCTGCCGGACATGCTGTCCGGCGCCAATCCCGACGCCCGGGTCGCGGTCGACGGCATGGACCACGACCTCACCCATGGCGACGTGGTGATCGCCGCCATCACGAGCTGCACCAACACCTCCAACCCGGCGGTGATGCTGGGTGCCGGGCTGCTCGCGCGCAACGCCGTGGCCAAGGGCCTGAAACGCAAGCCCTGGGTCAAGACCTCGCTCGCGCCGGGCTCCAAGGTGGTGTCGGATTATCTCGAGAAGTCGGGCCTGCAGAAGCCGCTCGACGAGCTCGGCTTCAACCTGGTGGGCTACGGCTGCACCACCTGCATCGGCAACTCCGGGCCGCTCGATGAGCCGATCACCAACGCGATCGACGGCGGCAACCTGGTGGCCGCCGCGGTGGTCTCCTCCAACCGCAATTTCGAGGGCCGGGTTCACCCTTACGTCAAGGCCAACTACCTGGCCTCGCCGCCGCTGGTCGTCGCCTACGCCCTTGCCGGTTCGCTCAATGTCGACATCACCACCGCGGCGCTCGGCAAGGACAAGGAGGGCAAGGACGTCTTCCTCAGGGACATCTGGCCGTCCACGGCGGAAATCGGCGAGGCCATCGAGAATTCGCTGACGCCGGAGATGTTCCGGACCCGCTACGCCGACGTCTTCGAAGGCGACGACAACTGGAAGGCGATCAAGACCGGCACCGGCGTCGCCTACGACTGGGACGACGAATCGACCTATTGCCGGCTTGCGCCCTATTTCGACGGCATGAAGCCGGAGCCCGAGCCGGTGGCCGATGTCAAGGGGGCGCGCATCCTGGCGCTGCTGGGCGATTCCATCACCACGGACCACATCTCCCCGGCCGGGTCCATCAAGCTCGACAGTCCCGCCGGGCGATATCTGGTGCGCCGCCAGGTCGGCGTCCAGGACTTCAATTCCTACGGCGCCCGGCGCGGCAATCACGAGGTGATGATGCGCGGCACCTTCGCCAATATCCGCATCCGCAACGAGCTCGCCCCCGGCACCGAGGGGGGCGTCACCCGCCACATGCCCGACGGCGAGGAAATGTCGATCTACGACGCCGCGATGAAGTACAAGGAGGAAGGCGTGCCGCTGCTGGTCATTGCTGGCAAGGAATACGGCACCGGCTCGTCGCGGGACTGGGCGGCCAAGGGGACGCTGCTCCTCGGCGTCCGCGCGGTGATCACCGAATCCTTCGAACGCATCCACCGGTCCAACCTGGTGGGCATGGGGGTGCTGCCGCTGGTCTTCCCCGAAGGGGTCACCCGCAAGACGCTGGGGCTCGACGGGACGGAGACCTTCGACATCATGGGCATCGCCGGGACCATCACGCCGCGCATGGAGCTTCCGCTCACCATCAACCGGGCGGACGGCAGCACGGAGACGGTGCCCTTGACCTGCCGCATCGACACCCTCGATGAGGTCGATTACTACCGTCACGGGGGCATCCTGCAATACGTGCTGCGCAATCTGTTGAACCGGTGAACCCTAACGGGTCGCGGGACGGGAGACCGGGCTTGTCCGCGGGCCTCGAAAACAAGACGGCCTGGGTCATCACCGAGGGCCATGCGGGAATCGAGATCCAGGCCGTCGCCCTGGCCGAGGCGCTCGGGCTCGAGCCGGAGGTGAAGCGCATCAAGGCGCCGCTCCTTTGGGGCTGGATGCCCGCGACCGCGTGGCCGGCGCCGGTGTTGGTCGCCAGGCTCAAGGGCGCGCGGCTCGCCCCGCCCTGGCCGGACATCCTGATCACCTGCGGCCGGCGCTCGGCCGCGCTGTCGCTCGCGATACGTAAGAAGAGCAGGAAGAATTGGGCGGCCGGCACCTTCGCCATTCACATCCTCAACCCCCAGGTCGAGGCCTCGGGCTGGGACGTGGTGGTCACGCCGCGCCACGACCTCGCCAACCTGCGCCAGCACCGCCACATGGCGCCCAACGTCATCGCGACGCTCGGCTCGCTCCACCGGCTGGAGCCCGTGGGCCTCGCGCGGGAGGCGGAAAAGGTGCGCGAGCGCTTCGCGGCCCTTCCCCGGCCGCTGGTCGCGGTACTGGTGGGCGGGCCGTCCAGCGCCTACCGCATGGGCACCGACAGCATGGCGGAGCTCGGCGCGAAGCTCACCCGCCTGCACGAGGCGACGGGATGCGGCTTCGCGGTGCTGACCTCGCGGCGCACGGGCGCGGACAACGTCGCCGCCCTCAAGGCCGCCCTTGAGGGCACCGGCGCCTATTTTTGGGACGGCGAGGGCGAGAACCCCTACCGCGGGCTCCTGGGGCTGGCCGACGCCGTGGTCGTGACCTGCGATTCGGTCAACATGGCGACCGAGGCGGCGGCGACGGGGAAGCCGCTCTATGTCGTCATGTTCGAGGCCGCCTCCCACCGCGTCGCTTCCTTCCACGAGGATCTGAGGGCGTCCGGCCACGCCCGGATCTTCGAGGGCGAGGTCGATTTTTCCTGGCAACCCGAGCCGCTCCTGGAGACGCCCAGGATCGCCGCCGAGATCGTCGCCCGCTACCGCGCCGCCAGGCTGGGCTAGATCGGATCATGATCAGCTCTAGGCCGCGTCCCCGGCCGTCCCCGGCCGTCCTCACCAAACCGTGATGGCAAGTGACTGGCCTTCGCCGCGGGCGGCGCGATAACATCGGGCCATGATCAAGCGGATGCTCTCCCTCTGGCCGCTCAAGGCGCCGATCGTCCTTGCCCTGGCCCTTTCGGGCGCCGCGATGTCCCGCGACGGAGCGGCCGCCGAGGGGCGCGCCGGGCGGGACCTCGTGGTGGTGGAGATGTTCACCTCCCAGTCGTGCAGTTCCTGCCCCCCGGCCGATGCCCTTCTCGGCGAGCTGGCCCGGCGCAAGGACGTGCTGGCGCTCTCCATGCACGTGGATTACTGGAACGCGCTCGGCTGGCGCGATCCCTTCTCCCGTGCCGACGTGACGGCCCGGCAGAAGGGCTATATGCAGACGCTCGGGACGCGCTACGTCTCCACCCCGCAAGCCATCGTCCAGGGGCGAGCTCACGCGGTGGGATCCGACCGCCGCGCGCTCCCCCGCCTCATCGAGCAGGCCAAGGGGAGCCCCGGGCCCAGGATATTGCCCCGTCTCGCCATGCCGGGGCCCGACCGGATGACCGTGAACCTGCCGGATACGGCGCTGCCCGGGGCGGCCACGGTCTGGCTCATCGCCTTCGACGACAGGCACACCGCGCGCATCACCGGCGGCGAGAATACCGGCGCCACCGTCACCTACACCAACGTGGTGCGGAACCTCCGCAAGATCGGCACCTGGGACGGCAAGGCGCGGGCCATCGAGGTCGACATTTCCAAGGACCGCGAGGCGGGCTACGGCAACTGCGCGATCCTCATCCAGAGCGGACGCACCGGCCCGATCCTCGGCGCCGTCGCCGTTCCCATGACCCCGGCGGGCCACTGAACTCCGCGTTCCAAAGGCGATGAGGGAGACGCGGGTGTCCGGGCCGGATCTGGGCGAGGACGGCGGCGATCGCCGCATCCTGATCGTCGATGACGATGCCCTCCTGCTCGCGGTCATGGGCGAGATCGCGCGCGGCGCGGGCTTCCGCGTCGAAACGCTCAGCGAGGGCGGGCGGCTTCTCGACGCCGTCGCCGGTTTCCGGCCCGGCTGCATCGTCATGGACCTCTCGATCCCCGATATCGACGGGGTCGAAATCCTGAAGGCGCTCGCCGCCAGCGGGTGCGGGACGCCCATCGTCATCGTCAGCTCTCACCCCGCGGCCTTCCTGGAGGACGTCCGCCGGCTCGGCGGCGCCCTCGGCCTGACCATGCGCGCCGTCCTCGAAAAGCCCTTCGCAACGTCGGATTTCCTCGCCGCGATCGGTGGGTCCTGAGGCCGGGCGCCCCGTTCCGCGGGGCGGGATGGCGGGTGGCGGCCGGCGGGTGGTATACTTATATAAGACGTATCGGAAATCTTGCTTGGAGGATCCCATGGTCATCCCCGTGCAGATCACCTTTCGCGATATCGATCCGTCCGAGGCCGTCGAACGGCGCATTCACGAGCGGGTCAAACGGCTGGAGAAGCACGCGAGCCGCGCCACCGGGCTTCATGTGACCCTGGCGGCGCCGCACCAGAGCGGCCATAAAGGGAAAATCTATCAGTTCACCCTGGAGCTTCTGCTTCCAAAGGGGGATATCGTGGTCAGGCAGGGCGATACCCCCAATCACGCCCACGAGGATGTCTATGTCGCCATGCGCGATGCCTTCCAGGCGCTCGAGCGCCGCGTCCAGAACCACGTCGAAAAACGGGCGCCGTAGGCGCGCCCGCCATGCCGTCGACCGGGGCCTAGATCATGGCCGTTCCCCGTAACCTGAGGAGACGCTCGGCGGGCGCCCCCGGCGGACGCGTGAGCGCGGTCCTCGGACCCACCAATACCGGCAAGACCTACCTCGCCATCGAGCGCATGATGGGGCACCCGTCGGGCATGATGGGCTTCCCGCTCCGGCTTCTCGCGCGCGAGAACTACGACCGGGTGGCGGCCATCAAGGGGGCGGACAAGGTGGCGCTGGTCACCGGCGAGGAGAAGATCATCCCCGCCAGCCCGAGCTATTTTCTCTGCACGGTGGAGTCCATGCCGCTCGGCCGGGAGGTCGCCTTCCTCGCCATCGACGAGGTTCAGCTCGCCGCCGATCCCGATCGCGGCCATGTCTTTACCGACCGCATCCTGCACGCGCGCGGCTTCAACGAAACCATGCTGCTCGGCTCCGACACCATGGTGCCGATGATCCGCCGCCTGGTCCCGGATTGCGAATTCATCTCCCGGCCCCGTTTCTCCCGCCTCACCTACGCCGGCACCGACAAGATCACCCGCCTGCCGCCGCGCAGCGCCGTGGTCGCCTTCTCCGCCGCCGGCGTCTACGGCATCGCCGAGCTTCTGCGCCGCCAGCGGGGTGGCGCGGCGGTGGTCATGGGCGCGCTCAGCCCGCGCACCCGCAACGCCCAGGTGGGGATGTTCCAGAGCGGCGAGGTCGATTACCTGGTGGCGACCGACGCCATCGGCATGGGGCTCAACATGGATGTCGGGCACGTCGCTTTCGGGGAGCTCGCCAAGTTCGACGGCCGGGCCCGGCGCCGGCTCAGCGCCAGCGAGCTCGGCCAGATCGCCGGCCGCGCCGGGCGCCACATGGCCGACGGCACCTTCGGCACCACCGCCGAGGCCGGGCCGCTCGCGCCGGAGCTCGTGGAGGCCATCGAGAACCACGCCTTCGAACAGGTCCACGCCGTCTACTGGCGCAATTCGGACCTGCCCTTCGCCCACCTCCAGGCCCTGATCAACGCCCTCGAGGCGCCGGCGCCGGCGCCCGGCCTGATCCCGGTGCGCCACGCGGGCGATCACCTGGCCTTGAAGTCGCTCGTCCTGGAACGCGACATCGCCGGCGCCGCGGCCGGGCAGGACCGCGTACGGCTCCTGTGGGAGGTCTGCCAGATCCCCGATTTCCGGGGCCGCGCGGGGCCCCAGCACGCCCGCTTCCTCGCCGCCGTGTTCCGCCACCTCGTCGCGGGCAACGCGCTTCCCGACGACTGGATCGCCCGCAACATCGACCGCCTCGACCGCGCCGACGGCGATATCGAGACGCTCACCGGGCGCATCGACCAGATCCGCACCTGGACCTACCTCTCCCACCGCGCCGACTGGACGCGCGATCACGTCGCCTGGCAGGGGCGCACCCGCGCCATCGAGGACAAGCTGTCCGACGCTCTGCACGACCGCCTGACCCAGCGCTTCGTCGACAAGCGCACCACGGCCCTGGTCAAGGGCCTGCGCGCGAATGACGGCCTGGTGGCGGATGTCGATCGCGATGGCGTGGTGGCGGTGGAAGGGCACGTGCTGGGACGGCTCGAGGGGCTCCGTTTCCAGCCCGCGGCTGCCGAGGGCGGCGGCGAGGTCGCCCGCAAGGCGATGCAGAACGCGGCGTTGCGCGCGTTGCGCCCGGAGATCAGGGCGAGGCTTTCGGCCATCACCGCCGGCGAGGCCGATCTCGACCTCGGCGGGGGCGGCGCGATCCTGTGGCGCGAGGCGTCCATCGCTCGGCTCGCCCGGGGCCGCCACCCGCTCGCGCCGGAGATCCGTGTCCTGCCGAGCGACCTTCTTGATCCGCGCGCCGAAGCCCGTCTCGGGCGCATGCTCGCCGTCTGGCTCGAAGGCCGGATCGTGCGCACCCTCCGCCCGCTCGCCGCGGCGCGCGCGGCGGGGGGCGATCCCGCGCTTGTCGGGGCGGTCAAGGGCATCCTCTATCAGCTCGCCGAACAGCTGGGTGCCGTGCCCCGGCGCGCGGTGCAGGGTCTGATCGGCGAGCTCGACGCCCAGGGCCGCAAGGCTCTGGCCCGGGCCGGCGCCCGGCTCGGCACCGAAACCGTGTTCCTCGACAAGATCGGCGGCGGCGAGGCAGTGCGGCTGCGCGCCATCCTGTGGGGGGTGTGGGCCGGCCTCGAGGACGGCGCCGCGCGCATCCAGGCGATGGGCAAGGCCAATGCGGGCCTCGCGCGCGATCCCGCCTGGCCCGACTCCTTCTACCTCGCCTGCGGCTACGTGCCGCTCGGCGGGCGGGCGATCGCCTGCGCCCGCGCCGAGGCGCTGGCCGCGCTCGCCCGCAAGCTCGCCCGCCAGGGCGCGTTCGCGCCGACCCGCGAGCTGCGCCGCCTCGCGGGCGGCAGCGTCGAAGACCTGATCGGCATGCTGCTCGCGCTCGGTTTCAGGGCGGAAGAAGGGCCGGGCGGGGTCGGTTTCGCGCCGGAACGGCGGCGCGGGAAGACGGCGCCCGGCAAGCGGGCTTCGCGCCGTCCCGGCCAGGCGCAGAAGCGCGCGGACGCCGCCTCTCCCTTCGCCAAGCTCCGCGACCTCAAGCCCAAGCGATGAGCGCGGCGGCATGAGCGGGGCGGTATGAGCGGCCGGGGGCTTCGCGCCGACAAGTGGCTGTGGCAGGCCCGGTTCTTCAAGAGCCGGTCGCTCGCCCAGCGCCTGCTCGAGGCGGGACGGCTCCGGATCAACGGCACCCGCGTCACCAAGTCCCATGCCCTGGTCTATCCCGGCGACGTGCTGACCTTCGCCAAGGGGCCCCATGTCCGGGTCGTGCGCATCACCGCGCTCGGCACCCGGCGCGGCCCCGCCAGCGAGGCGGCGACCCTTTACGAGGATCTCGCGCCGGTGGCGCGGGGCCGGCGCAAGGCACCGGAGGTCGAACCGCCGGCGCGGCGCGATCCCGGCTCCGGCCGGCCGACCAAGACCGAACGCCGGGCGACCGAACGCCTCAAGGGGCGCTGAGCGGCGCTTTCCGCGGCGCGCTCCCAGGGCGGGCCCGGGCCGCCGCGCGGGCTTGCCGGGGCCGCCGCGCTGTGATACCCAGAGCCGCCATGATCAACCGGATCAAGTCATTGCTGGCGGGCAAGGATGCCCGGCCGGCCGCGTCCAGCTCCCCGGTCGGCGGGGACGAGGTGCAGCTCGCCGCCGCGGCGCTTTTGGTCGAGGCCGCCTGGCAGGATCGGGATTTCGACGCGGCCGAACGCCACCGCGTCATGGAACTGGTCATGGACCGTTTCGCCCTTACGCCCGAGGAGGCCGCGACCCTGGTGGCCGCGGCGGAGAAGGAGGTCGAGGGCGCGACCCAGATCCTGCCCTTCACGCGGACCATCAAGGACCGGTTCTCCCACGAGGAGCGGATCGAAATGGTTGAAATGCTGTGGCAAGTGGTATACGCGGACGGCGTGCTCCATGACCACGAGGCGGCCCTGATGCGCCAGATCGGCGGATTGGTGTATGTCAGCGACCAGGAGCGCGGTGCCGCGCGTAAGCGCGCACTGGCAAAACGGGGCGTACCCGCCGCACAGGTTTTGAAAGGAAAAACAACGTCATGACCTATGTCGTCACCGAACCCTGCGTCAAATGCAAGTACATGGACTGCGTCGAGGTTTGCCCCGTCGATTGCTTCTATGAGGGTGAGAACTTCCTGGTGATCAACCCGGAAGAATGCATCGATTGCGGCGTCTGCGAGCCGGAATGCCCGGTCGAGGCGATCCTGCCGGATACCGAGGGTGATCTCGAGAAATGGGTCGAGGTGAACCAGAAATACGCCGATACCTGGCCCAACATCACGCGCAAGGGGACGGCGCCGGCCGATGCCGACGACTGGAAGGACGTCAAGTCCAAGTTCGACCAGCATTTCAGTCCCAATCCCGGCACCGAAAGCGCCAAATAGGCGGGATCGCTCCCGGGCTGGAAATCTGTCCGAAAATATGTTACATATATCCTGCGGCTGATCCGGTAATGCCCTGATTTTACGGGCTTATGCCGATTGCCGCGGACCGGGGCGGGCCGGATCCAAGCGCCCGCCGACACCCGATGGCGAGCATATAGGTGATGTCGGGCGCGGGGGGATTGAACTCGGCCACGCGCCATGCCCGGTGCTTTCGCTGCCCGGAGCCGGGGCCGGAAATTGCCGGATGCGGAGGGGGGCCGCCCCAGGCCGGATCGTTAGCAAATTCGCAAGGTTGAAGATGGCAACGAAGACTGCAAGGACGAAGACCCCAAGCAAGACCGTGAAAAGGACCACCAAGGCCCCGGCGAAGGCCAAGTCGGCGCCGCGGAAGGCCGCGACCCGCAAGGCCGCGACCCGCAAGGCGCCGGCCCCGAAGAAGGTGGCCGCGGTGAAGAAGGCCCCGGTGAAGAAGGCCGCGGTGAAGAAGGCGGCGGTGCGCAAGACGGCCGCCAAGAAGGCGGCGGTGCGCAAGACGGCCGCCAAGAAGGCGGCCCCGGCGAAGAAGGCCGTGGCGAAGCGGACGGCGCCCAAGAAGGCCCAGCCGAAGAAGACGGCTGCGGCCGCCAAACCCGCGGCCAAGAAGGCGAGCCCCGCCAAGGCGCCAGCCCGGCCGGCCGCGGCCAAGAAGGCCCCGGCCGGCAAGAAGCCCGTCGCCGGGAAGCCGGAGGCGCCCAAGACGCCGCCTCCCAAGAAGCTCGGCGGCTTCGCCTGCGGCGATTACGTGGTCTATCCCACTCATGGCGTCGGCAAGATTTCGACCATCGAGGACCAGGAGGTGGCGGGCTATCAGCTGCGCCTCTTCGTGGTGCGGTTCGAAAAGGAGAAGATGACCCTCAGGATTCCCGTCGACAAGGCGGATGAGGCGGGCCTGCGCAAGCTCTCCTCGCGCCAGCAGATCGACGTCGCGATCGAGACCCTGAAGGGCCGCTCCCGCGTCAACCGCGCGATGTGGAGCCGCCGCGCCCAGGAATACGAGGCCAAGATCAATTCCGGTGACCCGGTGTCGATCGCCGAGGTGGTTCGCGACCTGCACCGCAACGCGGGCCAGCCCGATCAGTCCTACTCCGAACGTCAGATCTACGAAGCGGCGTTGGAGCGCCTGTCGCGCGAGGTCGCGGCGGTGGACAAGATCGACCGCGAGGCGGCGACGCTCAAGCTGGAAGGCATCCTCGAGACGGCGGCCTGAGGGCCGCCTCGGCCCGGCCGGGGCATCCCGCCCGGGCGATCCTCCAGCCGGAAGCCGGCGCCATCGGGCTGCCGGCTTTCGTTTGCCGGAACCCCCTGGAACCCCCCGGAGCCAAGGAGGCGAGCCGTCGATGGCACCGTCGCCGGACGATCGAGGAGAAGCAAGCGGGGCGAGAGGCCCGGCCGCGCCGGGCTTTCGCATCGTGAGCGGCGGCCAGAGCGGCGTCGACCGCGCCGCCCTCGATGCCGCCCTGGCCGCGGGCGTGCCCTGCGGGGGCTGGTGCCCCGCCGGGCGCCTGGCCGAGGACGGCGCCATCCCCGCCCGCTATCCCCTCAAGGAAACGCCGGAGGCCGACCCCGCCGTCCGCACGCGGCTGAACGTCCGGGATTCGGACGCCACCCTGATCCTCACCCTGGGCGCCGAGGACGTGGGCACCCGTCTCACGCGGGAGGAGGCCCAGGCGCTCGGACGCCCGTGCCTCGCGCTCGATCTCGCCGGGATTCCCGAGGCGCGCGCCGTTAAGCGCATCCGGGCGTGGCTCGAGGATGCGTCCGTCCGCATCCTCAACGTCGCCGGACCCAGGGAAAGCAACGCGCCCGGCATCTACGCCCGGGTGCGGGGGGTGATCGGCGCCCTGCTCAGGGCCGGTCGGTGATGATCTTCACCCGCCGGCCGGGCGCCGGGGCGTCGTTGGGGCCGAGGGCGTTGATGACGCGGAAATGCTCGGCCTTCAGACGTGTGACCGCCATCTGCCCGGCGAGGCGGGCGACGGTGTCGCCGGGGGCGACGCGCCGGATGCGGATGCGGTAGGGGCGCCAGGACGCCGCCTCGGCCGCCGAAACGCCTTCGAAGGTGGAGACCGTCTCGCGGGTGACGTCATAGAGCGCGCGCTCCGCGCCGCTCGGTCCCACGAAGATGAACTGGAACATGTGCGTCCCCCAGCGGATCGCCACCGTGCGCAGCAGGGCGGAGCCTTGCTGCGTGCGCACGCGGACCGCCGCCGTCGCCCCGGGCAGGCCGTTGATGGTGAGCCGCTCCGGCTGCGTGAGCGCAACGCCCTTTGCCCAGACGTTCACGAGGTAGTCGAGCGGCTCGCGCCCGTTCCCCCGGGCGGCGGCGTGGAACAGGATCGCCGCGTCGGACGGCCCGGTGGCGACGACCTGGCGGGGCCGGTTGATCAGCCGGAAGCCCTCGGGCACGCGGAACCGGAAGCGCATCGCGGGATGGCGGAAATCCCGGCCGCGGACGAAGCCCTGCTCCGGCGCATCGCCGTAGACCAGCCCGTCGATCTTGCCGAGATAGACCTCGCGCCCGACGATCGGGTTGGCGGGCGGCCGCGTGCCGTTGGCGAGCGCCGCCGCACGCTGCACCCGTTCCAGGGTCCGGGGATGGGTCGAGGTGAAATCGGTCTCGTCGACCTTGCCCGGCGGCAGGCCCGCGAGCCGCGCCGAGAGCTGGGACTGCGCCCGCAGGCTCGCGAGGAAGCGCGCCATGGCGCCGGCATCGAACCCCGCGCGCTTGAGGTAGCGGATGCCCAGCGTGTCGGCCTCGAACTCCTGCTCCCGGGAATACCCGCGCAGATAGGCGCCGAGCCCCCCGGCCGCGGCCTGGGCGAGCTCGCCGCTGCCCGTCAGGATGCCGAGGGCGGCGGCGCCGAGCCCGGCGAAGACCGAGCGGGTGTGGCGCTGGGCGGCGTGCCGGGCGGTGACGTGGCCGATCTCGTGGGCCAGCACGCCGGCGATCTCGGCCTCGGAATTGGCGAGCGCGAGAAGCCCCCGGGTGACGTAGATGTAGCCGCCCGGCAGGGCGAAGGCGTTGACCATGTCGGTGTCGAGCACGGTGAAGGTGAACTTGAGGTTCGGCAGTTCCGAGGTGTGCCCGAGCAGGGCGCCGATGGAAGAGACGTAGGCCTGCAGCGCCGGGTGGCCGACGGCGCCGCCCATGGCGGGCACGATCTTGCCGTGCTCCTCAGCGCCGATGCGGCTTTCCTCGGTGGGTGAGATGAACGACACCATGCGCTCGCCGGTCGCGGGGTTGGTGGCGCAGCCGCCGAGGCCGGCAACGAGCGCGCAAACGAGCGCCAGCGCGCGCCCGACCCGCCGGGCGCACGCCGCACGCCGCCGGGCGGCGGCCCGGGTGGGGCCTGGCGTTAGGGGCCCGGCCGCTATGGGCCCGGCCGCTATGGGCCCGGCCGCTATGGGCCCGGCCGCTATGGGCCCGGCCGCTATGGGCCCGGCCGCTATGGGCCCGGCCGCTATGGGCCCGGCCGCTATGGGCCCGGCCGCTATGGGTATCGTGTTCGCCGTTCCGCTCACGGTTCCAAGACCTCGATCTGTTCCACGTGGGTCGCCTCGATCATCGGGCCGTTCAACAGCCGCAGCCAGCCGCGCACCCGGACGCGCGCGCCCTCGAGGCGCTCCAGCCGGCGGCCGAAGGCCTTGCGGAAGGGCCTGAGATGGCGCCGGGCGATGGAGATCGTGAAGTCCCTGCGCCAGTCGGCCCCGAAATTGACGTAGGCCCAGCGCCGGATCACCGCCGTCGCGGCCACGCGGCCTTCCACCAGCTGGAAGCTGCCAATATAGCGCCCCGCGCGGTGGTGGGGAACGATGGCATAGAAGGGATGCGCCCAGATGCCCCGGCCGGCCGCCCGCGCCCCGCGCTCCAGCGCCAGCATCTCGGCAACGGCGGCGCGGTTGTCGGGGAAGCTGTAGACCCGCGCGAGGCCCGCGCGCAGCATGGCGCCCTGGAACCACACGCGATCGGGCTCGCGCACGAGATGGGCCAGCACCCGGCCGTGACGGTCGAGCCCGGCACCGCCGAAGAGAAGCCCGAGCCGCCGGCCCCGGGCGAGCCGCGCGAGCGCCGCCTTGGCCTCCTCGGCGAGCGGCCAGGTGCGGAAGCCCGCCCGGCCGAGCGGCAGCTTCGGCGCCTGGATGCCGACCAGCCGCACCTCGCGCCCGTCGGCGAGCACCAGGGTATCGCCGTCGATGATCTCCGCGGCCTCCCCCGGTTTCCCTGCCTTGAGCCCCCGGGGCGGCTCCGGGCCGGTCCCGGCCGCCGTGGCGGCCATGGCGCCCATGGTGCCCATGGCGGACACACCCGGAACGGCGATCAGGCAAAGGGCGAGGGCGAGGGCGAGAGCGGCGGAACGGCGCGGTGTCATGGCGCCATCTTACGGCTTTTCCGGGCGTTTGGTTCCCTTTGACCGCCCCGGCGTTCCGAACCTAAGATGGTCGCGTTTTTCGAAACGGAGGCCCATGGACCAGACCCGCCCGTCCCGCCGCACCGCCCTTTACCCCCCGTCCGAGCCCACGGACACGGGGTTGCTGGCATTGGATCCGACGCACCGCATGTATTGGGAGGTCTCCGGCAATGCCGATGGCACGCCGGTGGTGTTCCTCCACGGCGGTCCCGGCGCCGGCTGCCATCCCCATCACCGGCGCTATTTCGACCCCAGGCACTACCGCGTGGTGCTGTTCGACCAGCGCGGCGCCGGCCGCTCGGAGCCGCTCGGCGAGCTCAGGGACAACACCACGGCGCACCTGGTCGCGGACCTGGAAAGCCTGCGCCGGCACCTCGCGATCGACCGCTGGGTGCTGTTCGGCGGCTCCTGGGGCTCGGCGCTGGCGCTGGCCTATGCCGAGGCCCACCGCGAGAGGGTCCTCGGCATGATCCTGAGGGGCATCTTCCTCGCCCGGCGGGAGGAGGTCGACTGGTTCCTGCACGGCATGGGCCGCTTCTTCCCGGAGGCGCGAAGGCGCTTCGTCGAATTCCTGCCCGAGGGGGAGCGCCAGGACCTGCTCGCCGCCTACCACCGGCGGCTCACCGACCCCGATCCCGAGGTCCACATGCCCGCCGCCCGGGTCTGGGCGGCCTACGAGGGGGCGTGTTCCACCCTGCGCCACGACGTCAAGGACGGCGCCGGGGCCGAGGCCGCGCCCCCGGGCGCATCGGGCACCTCGGGCGGCAAGGGGGCGTTCACGCTGGCGCGGATCGAGGCGCATTACTTCGTCAACGACATGTTCATGGAGGACGGCCAGCTCCTCGAGAACGCAGGCGCGCTCGAGGGCCTGCCCGCGGTCATCGTCCAGGGGCGCTACGACATGGTCTGCCCCATCGCCAGCGCCGACGCCCTGGTCCGCGCCTGGCCGGGGACGCCGGGGGCGAACGGGCTCGACTACCAGATCGTCGCCGATGCCGGGCACGCGGCCTCGGAACCGGGAACGCGGGCCGCCCTGATCGCGGCGACGGAGAAGTTCAAGGGGCTGGGCGCGTGAGCGCGGGGGCCCGCGGCCGCCCCCTCTCGGTGGTTCCCTTGCGCGCGTCCGGTCACTAGAATGGCGCCCCGCCGGACGCAAGGCAGGGGCAGGATCAGAATAGGGGGGTGACGTGGCTTCGGTATCGGTCTTGAGGATGTGGAACCGGGGGGGCCGGCTGCTCGGCGTTTTGGGGCTCGCCGCCCTCCTGCTCGCGCTGCCGGCGGGGGGCGCGCGGGCGCTCGATCCCGCGTTCCTGACCTTCGGCGGCGGCGTCTGGGACATGAACGGCGAGGAATCCACCGGCACGATCTCGATGGAATACCAGGCGGCCGAGCGCCTGTTCTGGGAATTCAAGCCGATCGCGGGCGTCATGGGGACCTTCGACGGGGCGTTCTACGCCTACGCCGGGGTGGCGGTGGACCTCTTCCTCGGCCGCCGCTTCGTGCTCACCCCGAGCTTCGCTCCGGGCCTCTATATCGAGGGCGACGGCAAGGACCTCGGCCACGTGGTGGAGTTCCGCTCCTCGGTCGAGCTCTCCTACCGCTTCGACAGCCGGGCGCGGCTCGGGCTCGAGCTCTACCACATGTCGAACGCGGGGCTCGATCAGACCAACCCCGGCGCCAACGCGCTGATGCTCACCTATTCCTTCGCCCTCGGCCGCGGCACCCCCTGAGGGCGCGCGGGCCCGTCACCGGGCGCATCCGCGCCATGCCGCAGGCGGCGCGCCGGAAACCGGCGAGAGGCTCCACCCCCCTCGTCATCGCCCGGCCCGTCCGGGCGATCCAGGGATGCCCCCAGCCCCGCTGGCCCGACAGGCATCGGCGTACGCGGCATTTCCAGGCCGCGAGCGCGCTGCTATAAGGGGGCACGCGCGCCCGTAGCTCAGCAGGATAGAGCACCGGATTCCTAATCCAGCAACCTAGGGGCGCCAAGGCGTTGTAATGGTGTATGTTTCGGGGTAGAAGCCGCCTCGCGGACCGTGTTCGTGGACCGCGATGGTCAAGAGATGCGCGCCCGTAGCTCAGCAGGATAGAGCACGAGATTCCTAATCTCGGGGTCGGGGGTTCGAGTCCCTCCGGGCGCGCCACTCTTGTGATGCCAGGCTATGCCCGGCCAGCCCGCAACCGGAGCGTCTTGATCGGCGTCCAGTCGCTGTCGCCCGGTCTCTTGACGTGCCAGCACTTCCACCCGTCCAATTGCGTGCGATCGCCCCTCTTGGTCAGGGCGGGACGGTGGTGCCCTACGACACCACCGTCCCGCCCGCGATGATGCTATCGAATTGGGCGTGGGCGTGGGGCGTGCTGTCCGAAGGCCCAAAGTTGGTCAGCGCCATGCCAGCCTTATCAACCCCCGTCCCCAGGTTGAATATTTGGTCATCCACCCGCAGATTTCGATCATGAATATCGGCTGGCGAGACTTCGATTAGTTGGTAGTCCTTGAATTCCCTCGCGGCGATCTTGGACACCGCGCCGACGGCGGCGACACCATACCCCTGGCGCGCGTCGCCTTTCCCTTGTGTCGTAACGAGCCGAATTTCGATGGTTGTCTCTACCCCCGCGAGGAATAGGTCGAAGAAATCGGGCTTGAGATACCGGTCAAAATAGTGGAGGCGCCGCTTAACCGAGACGAGTGCCTCCTTGATTCTCAGATACGACGAGAACGGCGTGTTGGCCGCGAACACTTCGGGCTCCCATTCGATTGGGACCCTATCCACGTACTCCAAGAACCTCTTACGCCAAAGCTCGACCAGCTCGTCGATCAAGTACCAGCGCTCTTCAGGCGCGGTCCGAAAACTGTCGGACTCGATGAGCCTCTTCAAGTCTCCTTGGAATCGCTCAGGAACATGAGCGATTTCGTTATACTCATTTCTAAAGTGGAGATCGGGCGCGAAACTCGTGAACTCAGCGACACGTTGCCGCCACGCTCTTTCGCCTGTCTGAGATTTTGCTAGAGCGATTTGGCACTGCGATATCGTCTTGCCCTGTGTCCCTTTCGCCAACTCCTCAAGGGGCTGCATCCGGAGACCGAACTCAATCAGCAAATGACTCCTTTGGTTCGCCTTCAGATTCGTCATGAGGGTCTCTCGGAAACGACAACACCAGCTTGTGCACCGGCCACGCCCCGGCGCCGGAGCCATGATAGATCACATCCATCAATAGAGTCACAGGGGAAGGTCGCTACTCCTCGGGCTCGCAGGAGCTCACCGAGCGAGGCTACGGCACGTGGGCCACCAAGCGTGGTTGATGGAGAAGCTAGTCTCGCCCCGCCGCGATGCCGAACAGGGCCACGACGCCCAGCCAGACGATGGCCAGCCGGACAAGGTCCGGGCCGTCCACGGCCCAGGCCGCCCAGAGGGATGCCAAGAAGCAGGAGGCCGCCACCGCGCCGATGGCGGCCCTCCGTGCCTCGTGCAGGGCGCGGCGCCGAGGCTCCACGTCGCGCGGTGTCATCCTCTGTCTCCTCTCCGGAGGACAAAGACGCCAGCGCTGCACACGATCTCGTGGCCGCGCTGGCGGAGCTTGTCGATTGCCCCCCGTGCCTGCCGCTCCTCCAGGCCCGCGCGGGTGGCGATCTCCGCCGCCGTCTGGGCCCTCCTCGCCGCGCGCAGGACCTTCAGAACTCTCTCGGTGTTCGTCGTTGGTTGCGTCGTCATGTCAGGTTCTCCTCTAGATTGTGAGACTAGAGAAGACCATCTCTCAGGAGGGGACAGAAGACAACAGAGTGAAGACGCCCGGGACACCGGGGCGGCGGACGCACCCGACGCGGTATCCGAGCACCCGGAGGCCGCTTATGTCGCACCGGGCCTGGTTCTCAGAGATGTCGAGAAGGTCCGCGAGCGATGCCGCGTCGAGCCCCTCGGGGTGGGCCCGGAGCGCCTCGAGCACCCGCTGGCGGCGGGCGGTGGCGAGCGTCCTGGGGCGTGGGGGTGGCGAGGGGGGTGGGCGCGGCGGGGGTGGCTCGACCCTCTCGCGGCGTGCCTGGATGCGGAGCAGGCGGAGCTCCTCGGCCTGAGATTCAACCAGGCCGTCCTCGACCCGCAGTCTCTCAAGCTCTTCGAGGCGCGCCGGATTCAAGGCTGCTGATTGCAGGCGACCATCTCCTCGCGCAGCTTGTCGCGCATCTCCCTGAGACATTGCATTTGCTCCCGCTGTTCGTCGGTGAGGGCGGGGGCGGTCCCCGTCTGTGCCATTCGCTCCCACGTCATCAGCTGTGTATAGAGACAGAGGCAGCGGACGTACTGCGAGCGCCGCTGGACGGCCTGGACGTTGCTCATGTGGGCCTCGTGGCGGGCCGTGTGCTCCTCTGGCGTCATGACTCGTCTCCCAGCAGCTTCCGGAAGCTGCCGACGATCTCCGGGACGCTGTCCGAGGGCCCAGGGGTGAGGTGGTCGGCCTCGCGCTCGTCCAACTCTGCGAGCCCGCGCTCTGATTGGCGGCGGAGCGCCGCCACAACGTCCTCGCGGGAGGCATTGGCCTCTGCCATGACATCGGCGATCAGCGCCTCGTCGGCGGGGAGCCCGGCGAGCTTGGCGCGCGCCTCGCCTAGGGCGCGGGCCAGTTGCACGCGGTTCTCTTGCAGGGCGATCTTCACCTGCTCGTGCTCGGGGTTGTCGGTCATGATCTCTTCTCCCTCTTGGGGTGGGGCCTACTTGAGCCCCTCCCGGATGATCTTGTCGTCCACGGATCGCCACTCCCTGATCTTCTCAGCGGTGGACGACGCGAAGTGGCTCGTCGCTCTCTCGACCCTCGACAGGGCGTCGGCGGTCTCCGCGCGGGCGGAGACCTGGGCCGGGGCCAGCCTTCGAGCGGCGATGTCGCGCAGGAGCGCCATGCTCTCCGGTGAGAGGCCGCTGAGATATGCCGGGGCGCCCAGCACCGCGCCGATGGTGGCGAGGTCGCCCTGGTCGATGGCGGCCCTGAGCCCAGGGAGCGCCCCGGCCCCCTGCCGGGCCCAGTGGGAGCGGATCTGCCCCGCGAGGGTCGGGTCCACGGTCGGGCGCAGCGCGCTGGCGATCTCCCTGTCGAGGTGGCCCACCTGGGCGCGCATCGTGGCGAGCGCGCGGCCCGCGCTGGCGAGCGCCCGCTCGGCGTAGGGCTGGGCGGCGGACGCGAGCCGGGCCTTGTCCTGCACCCTCTCGGCGGTCGTGTTGATCGCGGCGGCGCCGTCGTAGAGGGTCGAGAGGGCCGCGCGGCCCAGGGAGGCGCCGGGGCTCTCGCCCCTGATTGTCCCGGGGTGGTGGTCGAGGGGCACGCTCAGGTGGATCACCGTCCCCGTCTCTTTCTCTTCTGGCATCTGTCTGTCTCCTTCTAGTTGGTGACGAACCGGCCCTGTATCGTCGGGCGGGTCCTCTGCTCGTTGATGAGGTAGCGCAGGGCGTCGCCCGCGTGGTCGGGGCAGGCCGGGGTGTCGGCCCAGTCGTCGGGGTCGCTCTCGTCTCTTGTGGCGCTGGGCAGCGTCGCAAGCAGGTAGCGGCAGCTCGGGTCGAAGTAGATATGCGGGCGGACCGGGTCGCGGTCGGCGGCGGCGGTGAGCATGCTGCCGACCAGGGCCCAGCCCTCGGCTCTCGATCCCTTCTTGGGCTTGCGAAGGTCGTGGAAGCCCTCGGTCCGCATTTCTACCGCGAGCTCCTCGCCGCGCAGGCCGCGCGCGCTGTCCACGACGCCGCTCGGGCGGCGGACGCCCAGGCCGACGGCGCGGTTTACGACGCGCTCGCCCAGGCGGGACGGGGGCCACTCCCTGCTTCGAGAGAGGTCCGTCTCGTCGTCCATGACCGCGTCGGTGGTCTCTTGAATCACCCAGAGGGAGCCCGCCGGGACGGTGCATCCCCGGCCCAGGTCGAGCGGGCGCCTGGCGCGCAGGCCCAGGAGGGCGACGGACGGGGAGGACAGACCCCAGTCGATTGCGACCCGTGGCCGCCAGGTGTCGCTGTCGATCGTGTAGCCGTCCGGGTGTGGCAGGACGTGGACGGCGGGGTCGAAGGCGGGGAACAGCAGCCCGGCGCCCTCCTCCCAGGCGCCCTCGATCCACTGTCTCAGGAGAGCGGGGTTGCCGTGGCAGGCCTCTCTCAGTCGGCGCATGTACTGGGTGCCGTCGATGAACGGGTTGTCCAGCAGGGTGCTCGGCACCGTGACCCATGTCTCGGCGTCGCCGTCCTCGAGCTCGATCTCGTAGGGGAGATATGGCGTGCGGTCCTGGACGTGTCTCTTGAAGACCAGGCCGTGCAGCGGCCCGCCGGGGTTGCCGACGTAGACCAATCGTGTCGGCACGCCCTCGGGCGCGCGGAGATTGGAGCGCAGCATCCTGAGAAGACGCTCGGACGCGAACTGCGTCACCTCCTCCACGATCAGCATCGTGAAGCTCTTGCCCTGGAGCTTGTCGTAGGAGCGCCGGTCCTCGACGGCGGCCAGGGTGACGGTGGCACCGGCGACGCGCAGTATCTTCTCCGCGCGATTGTAGGAGTACATGCCGGCGGTCGCCCCTGCGACCACGTCCACCATCTCGTCCTCGAACTCGGACAGGGCGCGCAACGTCCGGCGCACCACCAGGACGTCGGCGCGCTCGCCGTGGCGCTGGACATGCTGGAGGGCCATGTTGAGAGCGGCGACGGTCTTGCCGCCACCCCTGCCGCCTAGGAGGGCGACGTTGAACTCCTCCGGGATGCCCAGGCAGGTGGACTGCATCAGGGAGAGGCGGTCGCAGGGGGCCATCAGTCGCGGGGCTCCTGACACTCGGGCAACCCCTCCACCAGCAGCCGGTCTGCGAACTGGTCGTGGGAGAGCCGGACACCGAGCTTGGCCAGGGCGAGGCGGATGTTGTGCTGGTTGGGGTAGGGGACGCCGTCCTTGTTGGTCTGGAAGTCGGCCTCGTCCATGGCCACCGCCGACCGCGCCTTCTCAATCTGCCGGAGCGCGTACCTCTCGGCGCCCCGTCCCTTGTCCAGGACGCTCTCCGAGATTGCCCATCCGGGGTCGGTGATGATGCCCAGCACAACCTCGTCGGGCACGCCCGCGCGGACCAGGTTGCAGACGGCGTCGAAGAGCCAGGCGGAGCGGGAGTCGTCGGGCTCCTTCGGTGGCTCGTCCGGGTGCCTGCCCTGGGCGACAACCACCTTGACGCGGTCGGGCACGTCGAGTTCGCCGAGGTCTGCGACGCGGACGGGACGGAGATCGACCACGCGGTCGGCGGCGGGTCCGAGGTCGATCCGGTGGAAGTCCTCGATGGAGCACACGCGCTCCGGCTCGTCCAGCAGGACGGAGGACCGCTGGCCGGTCTTGAGATTGACCGTGCCCGGCAGTCTCATGACACGGTTTATGTTCTGCACGCTGTCGGAGCCCAGGGTGTTGGCGAGCCAGCGGTTGCACGCCTCGACGAGCTCGGCATCCAGGCACGGCCTGGCCAGCTGCCACAGGCCCCAGTATCCCCGCCCGCTGTCCACCACGACTGTCGGCGGCGGCACCTCGGCGGGGAGGCGGTCGGTAAGGAGGCCGAGCAGCCGCTCGCGCTCCCCCTCCAGCCTCTCGCCGGTCGGCTCCTGCCCGCGCTCCTTCCGGGGGTCCAGGTCGCACCACAGCCAGCCGCTGCCGCGCATCTGGTCCTTGGTGGGCGTTGTGGTTGGCGCGCCCTCGGCCAGCCCCACGAGCACGTATAGGTCGGAGGCACCGTCGCGCTCGGAGGCCCATCGCGCCGCCTCGTCGTTGGACAGCGTGGCGCCGTCCGCCCTTGGCCTGTACACGGCGACGGTGCTGGGACCGCCGGGATGCAGCCGCTCAAGGAAGTCGAATACCTCGCTCATGGCGCGTGGCCCTCCGTGGCCAGGATGGTGGCCGCGCGCTGTCGGACCTCGGCGTTGACCTCGAAGGGGAGCCGCCGGACCAGGTCGCGGACGCGGGCGTCCTGCCGCCGCTGGATCTGGGACGCGAAGTCGGCGCCCGCCAGCTCGGCGTCGCACTCGAACACGTGCTCGGCGTAGGCCACCGCCGCCACCGCCGCCTGGCGGGGCCCGGCGGGGTAGCCGTCGAAGGCGTGGACCGAGGGGTCGTGGTCCCAGAGGAAGGAGCGGCGGTTCTTGATTGGCTGGGCGGGGCGGTTCGGGGCATGGTCCTGGTCATAAGAGGGAGTCCCCTCTTGGACCATTGGCGCGAGCCGCCCCGTGTTTGCCGGCACGGGGCGGTTCATCGTTCATCCCCCGACTCGAGACGCGCCGCGTGCATGTACGCGCGGAGGTCGCCGACGTGGTAGCGACCCTAGCTGAGATTGTCATGCGTTTGGACATGCATGACGAAAAGATCGCGAACCGCGTTCGGTCCGACGAATATCAATCACTTGTACGAAAGGCATTCCGGAATTGGGCAGGCGCGGAGAGTGAAAAGAAGCGTGAATACATCCGAAATATACTCAGCAACGCGGCCTGCACCGACCTCACCTCCGACGATGTCGTTAGCCTGTTTATCGAGTGGCTGCAGAACTATTCAGAGTTCCATTTCGCTGTTATCGGCGACATCTACCAAAATCCGGGTGCAACCCGTTGGGACATTTGGCAGAGGCTGGGCAAGGGCGAACCGAGAGAGGATTCATCAGAGGCCGACCTCTATCGACTCCTCTTCAGGGACTTGTCCACGGGCGGTGTCATCCGTCAGCGCAGGGAGATGGATCATTCGGGTAACTTCATCGCCAAGCGAGGGTCCAAGACATCGAGGCCAGCTGGTGGTTCTAGCAACCGCCGCATGAAGTCGGCGTTTGACGACGAGGAACCTTATGAGCTGACCGCATTGGGGCAGCAGTTTGTGCACTACGCGATGGAAGAGGTGGTCCCGAAGATCGAATATCACCCGAGTGGCGAAGAGCCGGAAAGTGGCACCGCACCAACCCAGTTCCCTAGCGAGGACGAGGTATGAGATCATCTCTGAGAGCGCGTCGTATATCCATCAGGGCGAGGAACTGCAGGATCAACTTCAAGTGCACTCGGCATGTTCAAGTGCCAGAGCACCATTGACGTGTGGCATGAGGAATGAAAATCAAAAAGGTTCATTTGACTCAGTTCAAACGGTTCACTGACTTGACAGTCAAAGACATCCCTGAATCCGCTCGCTTGGTGATCATGGCAGGACCGAACGGGAGTGGAAAATCCTCGTTCTTCGACTCACTCTATGCGTGGCACCGACAGGGCTGGAAAGGCGTTGGTGGATGGGACGAGACCTACCATAACAAGGTGGGCTCGCCCGAAAACGTCGGTTGGCACAACGCAGTCCAAATCGAGTTTTATGGGGAGGTTCCAGAAGAGCAAGATGAGCGAAAGAAGGCAATCTACGTGCGGTCTGCCTATCGAAATGATCCAGAATTCCAGATCGGTAGCTTGCCCAGGACCACACCACTCTTACAGGAAGACAGATTTAGTCGCCTCATCGATAACGATGCCGCTGTTGCAAAGAACTATCAGAGAATGGCAAGTCAGGGATTGGAGGACGTATTTGAGAAGGAAGACCCAAATGTGACAATTGGCCAGTTTCGCAAAAAGACAATAGGCGAAATTCGGACCGCCATGAAGCGGTTGTTCCCCGACCTAGTTTTGAACAGTCTCGGTAATCCTTTGGTGGAAGGAACATTTAGGTTCGACAAGGGAATCAGTAAGGGCTTCCTCTACAAGAATCTCTCGGGTGGTGAGAAAGCCGCGTTTGACCTGATCCTTGATCTGATCATCAAGAGACGTGAATTTGACAACACGGTGTTCTGCATCGATGAACCAGAAGCTCATATGAACACCCGGCTGCAAGGAGCGTTGCTGAGGGAGCTTTATCAGCTTGTGCCGGACGGATGCCAGCTTTGGCTGGCGACCCACTCGATCGGCATGATGAGGTGCGCCCGTGATCTGAGTTCTGAATTCCCCGGAACAGTTGTTTTTATTGATTTTGGCGATAGGGATTTTGATGAACCGCAAGTCATGACGCCAGTTGAGCCAACTCGACCCTTTTGGCAGCGCGTACTGAACGTCGCATTGGATGACCTTGCTGACCTAATAGCGCCGAGCCAAGTCGTTATTTGCGAAGGCGCGCCAGAAGTGCCCGGTGCTGGAAAGAACGCAGCGATGGACAGCAGTTGTTATGACAAGATATTCGAATCGGAGTTTCCTGATACCAAGTTTATTTCCGCTGGCAATGCGCACCAGGTTGAAAGTGATCGTATCGCTCTAATTGGGGCTCTGAAATCGCTCGTTCAGGGTGCCAAGGTTATTCGTCTTATAGATCGAGACGACCACTCCGAGGAAGATGCTGACCACAAGAAAGCACAGGGAATACATGTTTTGTCGCGTCGAAATTTGGAGTGCTACTTGTTCGACGACGAAGTGCTCACCAAGCTTTGCGAAGTCCATGGTAGGCCCGAGGAAGCCCCCAATCTGTTGACCGAGAAGGTGCAAGCATTGGCCAATGCTGCGGCTCGTGGTAAGGCTCCTGACGACCTTAAGGCCGCATCCGGTGAGATATACACGGCTGCAAAGAAGCGTCTAGGGATCATAGGTGGAGGAAACAACGCGAAGGCATTTATGCGGTCAACACTTGCTCCCCTTGTCCAGGCCGGTATGCGGGTTTACGATGAATTAAGAAGGGATATCTTCGACTGACAGTCCACGAATAGTAGGTTCGAGGCCCCTCACTCAGTTGAGGTGTCGGACAGAGCTAATTCGTCTCTCATCTCCCGCAGCGATGTGGTCGTTTCCGTCGCGTCTTTCAGATTTACCCCGTTCCGCCGCTAGATATAGTGCGAAATTGACGTGCTACATATCAGGACCCCTGCTTAAGTTCAGTCGCGGCCACGTGCCAAGTGTTAATTCTCAACGTCAGGGGAACGCCATGCACCCGCGAATCACGCTGGCCGGAGCCGTCATCGTTCTGGCCGTAGCAATTGCCACGTTGCCCGGCGCAGCCTGGGCCCAAGGCGCGGGCGAGGGCCTGATCGTCAAGAAGAGCGCCTTCGGCGCGACCAAGACGCTCGACCGCCTGGGGCTCGCGCTGACGCGCGCGGGTCTCGCCATCTTCGCCCGCATCAAGCACCAGGCGGGGGCGAAGAAGGCCGGCATGAGCCTGCGCCCGACCGAGGTTCTGATCTTCGGCAATCCCAAGATGGGGACCCCGCTGATGCAGTCCAATCCGGCGATCGGCCTGGATCTGCCGCTGCGTGCCGTCGCCTGGGAAGGCGAGGGCGGCGTGAGCTATCTCGCCTATACCGACCCGGCGGCGCTGAAGGCGCGCTACGGCATTAAGGACCGCGATGCCGTCTTCGCGAATATGACCAAGGCGCTCAAGAAATTCACCGACATGGCGGTGACCAAGGGCGCCTTGCCCCGGCGCTGACCCCTTCCCGGGCGCAGGCGCCGCCTCGTCCCCCGGCACCAGATGGGCCGGCATTTTGCGCATCCTCCGCGGGCGCGCTCGTCTTATTGGAGGCCGTAGACCTCCTTCGCGTTGTCGTAGAGCAGCGCCTGCTTTTCCTCCGCGCTCAGCCTCTCGCTGTTGCGGATCCCTTCGAGGTTTTCGGGAAATTCGCCGTCCCAGTGGGGCAGGTCCGTCGCATACATCAGGTGCTCCACCCCCACGTAATCGATGGTTTCGCGCAGCAGGGTTTCCTTGCCCTCGATGGAAACCTTGATCCGCGAGTCCCGGAACGTGTCCGACGGGCTGCGGTCGAGATGCGGCATCTCCTCGGCGCCGCGCTTCTCCCAGTGCTCGTCGAGCCGGTCGAGGTAGAACGGCAGCCAGGTCGCGCCCGTCTCCAGGAAGCACATCCTGAGTTTCGGGAACCGGACGGGAACCCCCTGGCAGATCACCGAGGTGAAGTTCAGCATGATGCCGGCCGGGAAGCCGAAGGCGTGGACCTCGGCGAAGGTCTTGAGCTTGGTCGAGCCCCATTCATGGGCCCAGTGGCGGCTGCCGTGGATGGCGATGGTCGCGCCGCATGCCTCCGCCGCCTCGTAGATGGGATCGTAGAACGGATCTCCGAGCGCCAAGGGCAGGCCGTCGGTCAGCACCTCGAACCCCTTCAGTCCCAGGTCGTTGACCGCATGCTCCAGTTCCCGGGCGGCCGTCTCGGGCTGCATCAGCGGCAGCTCCCCCATGGGGTGAAGCCGGTCGCAACCGTAATCCGCGGCAAAATGGGCATTGACCGCGTGAGACATCGCCGCCGCGAAATCCGGCTCGGCGATCTTCGGCACGTTGCCCGAGCCGGTCGAGAACAGAACCGCCTGCTCGATCTCGTGCTCGTCCAGCGCCCGGATCCAGGTCTCGACCTGCTGTCGGGCGTTCAATCCCTTCCCGGAGCCGAAGCAGTAGCCCGATTCCAGCTTGCCCTGCAGCCAGACGTCCCAGGCCTGGTACGATCCGGGCCAGAACGCCGTGTGCCGGTTCTTCCAGCGGTCATCGAGATAGGGCCGGATCTCCTCCTGGCGTTCGTAGATATGCCCGTCGCCGTCGATGGCAGTGATGAGATTGGACATTTCCGGGCCTCCCTTGGTGCGTTCGTTCTTGCAGGAATTTTGCTTGGGAAATCGAGAGCGCGCCAGGATATTAAGACAAACGAATTCGCTTGGATGTAGCCTGATTGCCGATCCGGTCCTTCGATCCCCGCTCGGCAGGGCCCGACGAACCGCTTGATCCCGGGGCGCTCGAGGCACCATCATGCCGTCCGAACGCCCAAACAGGAAATTGCCCTTTCGGCGCGGTGCCGGAGACTCGGCAAAAATCGTCAGGAGGAAACAGTGGGATACGACCTCGTCATCCGCGGCGGAACCATCGTCGATGGCTCCGGCCTGCCCGGCTACCGCGCGGATCTCGGCATCAACGACGGCCGCATCTCCGAAATCGGCGACCTCGCGGGCCACGGCGCCAAGGAAACCATCGACGCCGAAGGCCACGTGGTCGCGCCGGGCTTCATCGACGCCCATACGCACATGGACGCCCAGATCTTCTGGGATCCCATCGGCACCTGTTCCTGCTGGCACGGCGTGACGACCGCCGTGATGGGGAATTGCGGGTTCACGCTGGCGCCCTGCGGCGAGCCCGAAAAGAACCTGGTGATGAAGAACCTGCAGCGGGCCGAGGACATCTCGCCCGAGGCGATGAACGAAGGCATCGCCTGGAGCTGGGAAACGTTCCCGGAATATCTCGACGCGATCGATGGTCTGCCCAAAGGCATCAATTACGCGGCCTATATGGGTCATTCTCCCCTGCGCACCTACGTCATGGGCGAGCGCGCCTTCGAGGAGGCCGCGAACGAAGACGACGTCGAAGCCATGAAGGGGGAGGTCGAGCGCGCCGTCCGCGCGGGCGCGCTCGGGCTCTCCACCTCGCGCTCCCGCGTCCATGAGACGCCCGAAGGCCGCCCGGTCGCGAGCCGCCTCGCCGCCTGGAGCGAGGTCCAGGCCCTGGTGGGCGTGATGGCGGATCTCGATGCCGGCATGTTCCAGCTCGCGCCCGAGAACACGTCGTCCGATCCCGCGGATCTCGCGGATTTCGTCGGCCGCCTGAAGGACCTCGCCGTCGAGTCCAGGGTCCCGCTGACCATGGGCGTCGTCTTCAGCGCGCGGCGGGAGCCCGATTCCTGGAGGCCCTATTACGAGATGGCGGACGAAGCCGCCGCCGAAGGGGCCCGCGTGCTGCTTCAGTGCACCGGGCGCTGGGGCAGCCTGCTCCGGTCGTTCAAGACCTCGATGCCCTTCGGGCTCGACGAGGCGCCGGTATGGTCGGAGGTGCGCAAGCGTCCGCTCGAGGGACAGGCGGCGGCGTTCCGCGACCCGGAGACCCGGGCCCGGCTCGTCAAGGCGGGCCATGAATGGAAGGGATTGTTCAGGAGCGGGCGGTTGCGGCCCGTCGAGCTCGACTGGCTGTTCCTGATGGACAAGCCGGTTCCCCCCTACCGCTCGATCACGGAGATCGCTGGGCAGCGGAACACGGATCCGTTCGAGGTCATGTTCGATGCCGCGCTCGCCACCGACATGGCGCAATTCTTCATCGAGCCGAATTTCAACGAGACCGAATCGACACTGTTGGAGATGATCCGTCACCCGCGCTCGGTCGTGACCTTCTCCGATTCGGGCGCCCACGTCTCCTACATCATGGATTCCTCCACCCAGAGCCACATGCTGGGCTATTGGGTGCGCGAACGGCAGGCGTTGACCCTGGAATCCGCGGTCCGCAACATGACCTACGATATCGCGAGCTTCTGGGGGCTCGGGAAACGCGGCCTGCTGCGCAAGGGCTATCACGCGGATATCGTGATCTTCGACGCCGACACGGTCGGCCCGGACATGCCGTTCACGGCGAACGACCTGCCGACGGGCGCACCACGCCTCAAGCAGTTCGCCAAGGGGATCGCGGCGACGATCGTCGGCGGCCAGATCCTGTTGCGCGAGAACGTCCATACCGGGGCGTTGCCCGGCAGCCTCCTGCGCGGCCCGCTCGCCTCGGCTTGAGGCATCGTGCCCGCCGCGGCGGGTATCCTTCTCGGACCCGCCGCGGGCGCAGCGCGAAACCTTCCAGGGCTCCAGGCGGTGGAGGGCTCGAGACGGCTATCGTTTCCGTTTCGGACCGCTCAGGCGCCGGATCTTTTCGAGCACCTGGGGCGGCATCTCGACCGTCTTGACGACATGGGCCTGGATCGCCGTTCCGGAAACCGGGCTGACAACCATCTTGTGCTTCTCCGCATCGGCCAGGAACACCGGATCCTTCATGGTGTCGTCGAACGCCTTGCGGAGGGCGACGACACGGCTGGCGGGCACGCCCGGCGCGGTGACGACCGGCCGGCCCAGCATGACATTGGAAGAGACGAACTCGAGGATCTGACGTTGTTCCTTGGTCTTGCCGAGATCCGACAGCAGGGGAATTTGGGGCAGTTCCGGCTCTTTCCTCGTTCCCATCTGAAACAGGATGCTGAACTTCTTGTCCCGGATCCAGTCCGGCCGTTGAATCTTGGTGCTGAGCCACGAGGTGCTGCCGCGCCCGCCGACCTCTCCACGCTCCATCGCGAGATCGATGGCGGAGCCGCTCTTGTAACCCGGGATGATCCTGAACTTCGTGCCCAGCACGCTGTTGGCGACCCGCGGATAGAAGGTATCGGGCGAGTTCATGCCCGTGCCGCCGACGGTGACCTCCTTCTTGCGGGCGTCCTCGATCGTTTTCACCCCGGACCTATGCCAGGTCATGAGGATGTTGTTGCTCTGGAACGCGTTGCCGATCCAGTTGAACTTCCGGACGTCGTACTTCAGGGACTTCTTGCTGAGCGCCTGGTCGATCGGGATGTTCTGGCTGAAGGTCGCGATCACCGTGCCGTCCTTGGGCGCGACATTGTAGAGCCAGCCCGCGGCCTTGCGGCCGCCGGCGCCCGGCATGTTCTGCGAGATCACGGTGGGATTGCCGGGTATGTGGCGCCCGATGTGGCGGTCCAGCAGCCGGGAGTACGAATCATAGGAGCCCCCCGTCCCATGGCCGATGACATGGGTCATGCGCTTGCCGGCATAGAAATCGGCGATCTCGTCGGCCAGCGCGGGGGCGGAGAACGAGGCGCAGACGAAAACGCTCAATCCAAGCTGTGCGATCTTCATGATGTGTCTCCCTATCGGTTTATCGTTCGCTGTCCTCTGCCGATCGTCGACGGGCCCCCCGGGAGCGAGTCGGTCGAACTCTTCGTTTCCTGGAACGTGTGATGGTCTTGCCCGTTTCCTCCCCAGGACCGATAGACGCAGAAGCCTGACGCGAAATATCGCATGGCGGGCACGCTTCGACAACGTCTGCCGCCGGCGGCTTGCCATCGGCGAGGGGGCTCCGGGCCGGCGCGGGCGATAGGACCGCGATCCGGGCCCACCTGCGGCGGCAAACGGCCCGGTCCGGCTCCTCCGGGTTCCCTTCCGCACCAAATGCCGCCACAGTAGGCCCCGTTGCGGGTCTAGCCCTCGAGGCGGCGGATGTTCAAGGCGTGGTTCCGGGAAACCTTCATCGAGCTCGCGATGGAGCTGAGGTGGTCCTATCTGCCGCCGCTGATGGTCTATCTGGCGGCGGGCATCTCGGGCCTGACGGCGATCGTCGGCACCTTCTTCGTCAAGGACTACCTCGGGCTGTCGGCCGCCTTCCTCGCCGGCCTCACCTTCTGGGCGGGCATCCCCTGGGCGCTCAAGATGCCGATCGGCCACCTGGTCGACCTGATCTGGCGCTGGAAGGCGGTGCTGGTCTATCTCGGCGCGCTCCTGATCGCGGCGAGCATCCTCGTCATGTACGGGCTCATCGCCCACACCCAGGCGATGGCGGGGGTCATGGCGATCGAGGCGTGGTACGTGCTGAGCGTGCTGCTGGCCCCCACCGGTTACGTGCTGCAGGACGTGGTCGCCGACGCCATGACCGTGGAGGCGGTCCCGCTCGCAGACGATCATGGCCGCCCCTTCGACGATGCCCGCATCAAGGCCATGCACACGACGATGCAGACGCTCGGCCGCTTCGCCATCATCTCCGGCCTGGTCGCGGTGGCGGCGCTCAACATCGTCTTCTTCGCCGATGTCGAGCGCATGTCGGAGGCGGACAAGGTCCGGGTCTATGCCGAGATCTACCTGATGGCGCTCGCGATCCCGGCGCTCTCGGTCGTGGGCGTCATCCTGGGCGGCGCGACGACGCGGGTCCGCGCTCGCCGCCTTCGCCGCCAGGGACTGAGTGCCGAGGAGATCGAGCGCCTCATGCCCGGCCTCGCCGGGACGGCGGAGCCCAACTGGTGGATTTTGGGCGGCAGCCTCGCCTTCGCCGCCTTCGTCCTCACCCTGGGCCTGAGCGACCTGCCCTTCTCCCAGGAGGTGATCTTCGCGGGGTCCCTGGGCATCGTGCTGTTCCTGATGCAGCGGCTCTTGAAGGAGCTTGATGCGACCGTGCGCCGGGCGCTCGTCGGCACCGCAATCATCGTCTTCGTCTTCCGCGCGGTGCCGCTGCCGGGGCCCGGGGCGACGTGGTTCGAGATCGACCTGCTCGGCTTCGACCAGAGGTTCCTCTCGGTGCTGTACCTGATCTCCTCGGGCCTCGCGCTCGCCGGCATGGTCGTGCTGCGCCCGCTGATGGCGAGCCGGTCGCTCGCCTATATCGTAGGTCTCCTCACCGTCGCCGCCGGCATCCTCTCGCTCCCCAATATCGGCCTCTATTACGGCCTGCAGGAATGGACCGCGCCGCTGACCGGCGGCATCGTCGATGCCCGCTTCATCGCCATCATCGACACCGCCATCGAATCGCCCTTGGGCCAGGTGGCGATGATCCCGATGCTGGCCTGGATCGCGAAGAACGCGCCGGCGCACCTGAAGGCGACCTTCTTCGCGGTCATGGCGTCGTTCACCAACCTCGCGCTGTCGGCGAGCAGCCTCGGCACCAAGTACGTGAACCTGATCTTCACGGTCACGCGGGAGGTGCGCGACCGCACCACCGGCGCGCTGACGACTCCGGCCGATTACGGCGAGCTCGGCTGGCTGCTGATCGGCGTGGCGCTGGTCACCTTCCTCGCGCCGCTGCTCGCGATCTGGCTCGTCCAGGCCTCGCCGTTCCGGACCCGCCAGTAGCGGCTCAGACCACGGTCCCGATGAGCGCGCCGATGCCCGCGGTCACCGCCATGGCGAGCGCCCCCCAGAAGGTGACGCGCACCGCGGCGTTGAGGGCGTCGGCGCCGCCCGCCCGCGCAGACACGACGCCGAGCAGCGCGAGGCTCAGCAGCGAGGTCACCGAAACCACCGCGATGGCGCCGGTGACCGGCGCGAGGGCCACCGCCGCCAAGGGCAGGACCGCGCCGGCGGAGAACGTCGCCGCCGAGGTCAGCGCCGCCTGGACCGGCCGCGCGCTTGCGGTCTCGGACATGCCGAGTTCGTCGCGCGCATGGGCCACCAGGCTGTCGCGCGCCATCAGCTGCGCCGCCACCTCGCGCGCGAGCCCGCGCTCGACGCCGCGGCCGACGTAGATCTGGGCAAGCTCCTCGAGCTCGGCCTCGGGCTCCTCCTTGAGCGCCTTGCGCTCCGTCTCGAGGTCCGCCTCCTCGATGTCCGACTGGGAGCTCACCGAGACGTATTCGCCCGCGGCCATCGACATGGCGCCCGCCACCAGGCCGGCGCCGCCCGCGATCAGGATGGCGGCCCGGTCGGGCGAGGCGGCGGCGACGCCGACGATGAGGCTCGCGGTCGAGACGATGCCGTCATTGGCGCCGAGGACCGCGGCCCGCAGCCAGCCGATCCGCTGTATGAAGTGATGCTCGCGCTCTCTGAGTGGACCGCGCATATCCGTTCTCCCCCGTGGCCCGGGCCGAAAGAGGGCCGCGTCGTCCCGGCCCTCGGGATGTGGTGCGGCCGATTCTGGTGCAAGGCGCACCCCGCCCGCAATGCCTGCCCGCGTCCCGAAAGCATCGAACCGCGGCTCCCCCGTATGAACGCCATGCGCCGACATGGTTTTGCCGCGATGGCGTTGTATGATGGCACTCCGCCGCGACGATCGGGCGGAAATCACGCGGATGCGCAGTCGGTGCGGCCGGCCCTTGGCGGCTCAGGCCAGATCGGGAGAGTGCGATGTCGAACGAAACCGAGACCTACCCGTGGGAGCGGCTGCGCAACTACGCCGAAGCCGGCGACGGCGCCAGCCTGGTCGCCTATCTCTCGTCGCTGAAGCCGAGCGAGGCGGTGCGCGCCATCCTCCGCCTCGATCCCGCGGCCCAGGAGAAGGTGCTGACCACCCTCTCCCCCGCCGATGCGGCGGACCTCATCGTCGACGTGCCCAACGAACAGGCGGCCGGCATCATCGAGAACATGCGGCCCGCGGACGCGGCCGAGATCGTCAACGAGATGATGAGCGACGAGCAGGCCGACCTGCTCTCCAACCTGGAGGAACACAACGTCCGGGCCATCCTCAGGGAAATGTCCGCGGAGGATGCCGAGGAGGCGAGGGAGCTCGCGCGCTATCCCGACGACGTGGCCGGCGGGCTGATGATGACGGAGTTCTTCAAGTTCACCGAGGACGTCACCGTCGGCGAGGCGCTGGATGCCATCAACGGCATGGCGGAGGACATCGAGGAATACTTCAAGCGCTACGCCTATGTCGTCTCGCCGCTCGACCGGGTGGTCGGCGTCATCGAGGTGCGCGACCTGGTGCTCTCGCCGCGCTACAAGCCGGTGGCCGAGGTCATGGTGCCCTCGCTCTTCGCCACCGACGAGACGCCCTTGAACGAGCTCAAGAGCTTCTTCGACGCCCATTCCTTCGCCGCCGTGCCCGTGGTCGACCGGCGCGGGAAGCTGCTCGGAATCGTGCGCCGGACCGCGGCCCAGGCCAAGCTCTCGGAACAGGCCGAGAGGGACATGCTCAGGATGCAGGGCATCATCGGCGGCGACGAGATCCGCGACCTTCCGACCGCGACCCGCTTCCGCCGGCGTATCTCCTGGCTCAGCATCAACATCGTGCTCAACATCGCCGCCGCCAGCGTCATCGCCCTCTATATCGATACCCTCGGCGCGGTCATCGCCCTGGCCGTCTTCCTGCCCATCATCTCCGACATGAGCGGCTGTTCGGGCAACCAGGCGGTCGCGGTCAGCATGCGCGAACTCACGCTGGGCATCGTCAAGCCGTTCGAGGTGCTGCGCGTCTGGGCCAAGGAGATCTCGGTCGGCGCGCTGAACGGTCTCGCGCTCGGGCTGCTGCTGGGCGGGGTGGCCTGGGCGTGGAAGGGCAATCCGGCCCTCGGCCTGGTAGTCGGCGGGGCGCTCGCGCTCAACACCCTGGTCGCGGTCTCGATCGGCGGCACCGTGCCGCTGGTGCTCAAGCGCCTCGGCATCGACCCCGCCGTCGCCTCGGGTCCGATCCTGACGACGGTCACCGACATCTGCGGCTTCTTCCTGGTCCTGAGCTTCGCCACGCTGATGCTGGCGCACCTCACCTGACCGGCCGCCCGGCGGGCCGCTCTGGCCGATGGACAGAGGCGGGAACACGCGCTAATTTTTTCGACGCCAGATTCCCTTTTGGCGTCTCGAACAGCCGGCCATCGTGCAGTGGGTTCCGTGCGCCCGCGGCGGGAGAGAGCGACCCATGACATCATCCCCGCGAGCGGCTTTCCTTTTCGGTCCGGGCCGCGCCTGCGGCCCGCTCGCGCCCTGAGGCGCGGGGAGGTCCGATGGAGGCGCCGTTCCTCGGCATGCCGAATGTCGACGGCTGGCTGCTTCTAGGCCTTTCGGCGGCCTCCTTCGTCACCACCTTCCTCTCGGTCGCCACGGCCATGGGCGGCGGGCTGATGCTGCTCGCCATCCTCGCGATGTTCTTCCCCCCGGCGATCCTGATCCCGATCCATACCCTGGTGCAGCTCGGCGTCGGCACCAGCCGTGTGCTCCTGATGTGGCGCTACATATTGATGAGCACCCTGCTGCCCTTCACCATCGGCGCAGGCCTCGGCGCCGCCGCGGGCGCCCAGATCTTCGTCACGCTGCCGGCCGCCCTGCTTTACGGCGTCCTTTCGGTGTTCATCGTCACCGTGACCTGGCTACCCAATCTCGGCCTGATCGGCCCGCACCATGGGCGGTTCGCGCTGCTCGGCGGGAGCGCGACCTTCCTCGGCATCTTCGTCAGCGCCACCGGCACCCTGGTCAGCCCCTTCGTCGCCGCGGCCAGCCCCGACCGGCGCAACCATTCGGCCACTCTGGCGGCGCTGATGACCATCGTCCACGTCATGAAGATCATCGCCTTCGGGGCGCTCGGCGTCGGCATCGGGTCCTACCTTCCCCTGGTCGCCGCGATGATCGCGACGGCGGCGATGGGGAGCTGGGCGGGGCGCGCGGCGCTCGATGCAATGCGCGAAAGCTGGTACCGCACCGCCTTCAAGGTGGTGATGACGGGCCTGGGCCTGCGGCTCATGTGGGTCGCCGCGCGCGAGGCGGGATGGTTCTGAGGCGGGGGCCCGGCTCAGATTCCAAGCGCCGCGAGCTGTCCCTGGGGATAGCGGGTTCCCCGGGCCGCGCCCTCGGGCATCGAGTCGGAAAGCCTCGCGACCTCGTCCGCCGAAAGCTCGATGTCCGCGGCGGCGGCGTTCTCCTCGATGTGCCTGATGCGATGGGCGCCCGGGATCGGGATCACGCGGTCCTGGGCCGTCAGCCAGGCGAGCGCGACCTGCGCGGGGCTCGCGCCCTTTTCCTCCGCCAAGGCCTTGAGCGTCTCGAGAAGCGCCAGGTTATGGGCGAAGTTCTCCTCCTTGTAGCGCGGCATGTCGCGGCGCCGGTCCTCGGCGTCGAGATCGTCGAGCGAGCCGATGGTGCCCGTGAGAAACCCGCGCCCCAAGGGGCCGTAGGCGACGTAAGAGATGCCGAGCTCGCGGCAGGCGGGGAGGATCTCCGCCTCGGGAAAGCGCGACCAGAGCGAATATTCGGTCTGCAGCGCGGCGAGGGGATGGGTGGCATGTGCCCGGCGGATGGTCCCGACTCCCGCCTCGGACAGGCCGATCGCCCGGACCTTGCCGTCGGCGACCAGTTTCGCCATGGCGCCGACCGTGTCCTCGATCGGCGTGTCGGGGTCGATGCGGTGGACGTAGAACAGGTCGATCACGTCGGTCTTGAGCCTCTTCAGGCAGGCTTCCGCCGCCTCGATCACGTATTCGGGCCTGCCGTTGGCGCCGCGGCTGCCGTCGGGATGGCGGATGTTGCCGAACTTGGTGGCCAGCACCACCTGGTCGCGCTTGCCCTTGAGCCCACCGGCGAGCAACTCCTCGTTATTGCCGTTGGCGTAGGCGTCCGAGGTGTCGAGGAAATTGACGCCGAGCTCGATCGCTCGGTGCAGGGTGGCGATGGAATCCTCTTCGCTCGGCGGGCTGTAGATCGGCGTCATGCCCATGCAGCCGAGGCCTATCCGGGATACCTCGATGCCGCTCCTGCCCAGCTCCGTCATCTTCATCGCTCATCTCCCCGATCGCCTGGGTTTCCGCCCCGTTCCGCCGCTGGCATTCGGGGTCTCATCTGGTATTCTTGGGCCAAGAGTATACAGAAAAATCGGCGCCGGGAGAGCTTCGGGACATCCGCCAGGAGAACTGGCCCGCGTCGCGTCCGGCACGCGCGCGGCCCGATCCGCCGCATCAATCGGAAAACCGGGGGACACCTCAGACATGAGCGACATCTGGAGTGCCGAGTACTGGGCCAAGAAGGGGGACGTGCCCCTCTACATGTACCGCAAGCACGAAGGCGCGCCCGGGGCGGAGGCGCGCCCGGTCCTGTTCCTGGTGCACGGGTCGTCCTTTTCCGGCCCCTCGGGCTTCGACCTCGCCGTGCCCGGGCGGGACGACTATTCCCTGATGGACGAGTTCGCGCGCCGGGGCTACGACGTCTGGACGCTCGATCACGAGGGCTACGGCCGGTCGGGGCGCACCGACGGCAACGCGCCCATCGCCGAGGGCGTGAACGACCTGATCGCCGGCATGGAGGTGGTGGAGCGCGAAACCGGCCGGATGAGCCATTTCTTCTACGGCCAGTCCTCGGGCGCCCTGCGCGCCGCCTGCTTCGCCGCCGCGCGGCCCGGGAACGTCAAACGCGTGGTGCTGGACGCCTTCGTCTGGACCGGGGAAGGGGCGCCGACCCTGATCGAGCGGGCGAAGAAGCTGGATCAGTGGCGGGGGTCCAACATGCGCGCCGTGGACCGGGCCTTCTATCGTTCGATCTTCAACCGCGACCTACCGGGCACCTCGGAAGACGCCGTGCCCGACGCGCTGGCCGACGCGGAGCTCGCGCTCTGCTCCGAGGTGCCGACGGGCACCTATCTCGACATGTGCGCGAACCTGCCCGTGGTCGATCCGCTGGACATCACCTGCCCGGTGCTGATCCTGCGCGGCGAGCATGACGGCATCGCCACCGAAGACGACCTGATCGCCTTCTTCCAGCGCCTGCCCAACCAGGACAAGCAGTTCTCCATCATCGCGGGCCAAGCCCATGTCGCGCCGCTGGGCTTGAACCGCCAGCGCTTCTGGCACGTCATGGACGGTTTCCTCAAGATGCCCGCCAGGATGGATCCCTACGAGGAGGAGGACCGGCAGAAGATTGCGGAACGCAGGCGCGCGGGAGGCCGGTCATGAGCGGGATGTGGTCATCGGAATACCGCGCCGAGAAGGGCGCGATCGGCCTTCATGTCTGGCGCAAGCGGGTGGGGGCGCCCACGCCCGGCGCGGCGGACAAGCCGCTCCTCTTCCTGGTGCATGGATCGTCCTTCTCCGGCCGTTCGGGCTTCGACCTGCAGGTGCCCGGCAAGCCCGGCTATTCGATGATGGAGGCCTTCGCCGAATGGGGCTTCGACGTCTGGGTGATGGACCATGAGGGCTATGGGCGCTCCGACTGGGGCGAGGGCGCGTTCGCCTATGTCGAGGAGGGCGTCGAGGACCTCAAGGCGGCGATGGCCGTGATCGAGGCGGAGACCGGCCGGGCCCGAGTCTCGATGTACGGCGGATCGTCGGGCGCCTTGCGCGCCGCCTGCTTCGCCGCCGCCTGCCCCGGAAACGTCGACCGCCTCGCGCTCGCCGCCATGGTCTACACCGGCAAGGGCTCGCCGACGCTGGCCAAGCGGGCCGAGCGGCTCGACGAGTGGAGATCCTCCAACAAGCGGCCCGTGGACCACGCCTTCTTCGCCTCCATCTTCAACCGCGACAAGCCCGGCACGGCGGAGGACGAGGTGGCGGTGGCGTTGGCCGATTCGGAGGCGGCGCTCTGCACCCACGTGCCGACCGGCACCTATATCGACATGTGCGCGAACCTGCCTCTGGTGCAGCCCGAGGACGTCAAGTGCCCGACGCTGCTGGTGCGCTCCGAGCACGACGGCATTGCCACCGACGAGGACGTGATGGAGTTCTGGGCGCGGCTTCCCAACAAGGACAAGCAGTTCACCCAGATGGACGGGCAGTCCCACGCCGCGACGCTGGGGCTCAACCGCTGGCGCTTCTGGCACGTGCTCCGCGTCTTCCTCTCGATGGCGCCCAGGTGCGATGTGTGAGCGCTGAGGCCGGACAGCGATGGCCACGCTCGAACCCCTGCCCGTCGCGCTGCCGCCCGATCCCAACACGCGCCCGCCGCACTGGGGCCTGCCCGACGGCGCGTGCGACACGCATTTCCACGTCTTCGGGCCGCCCGACCGCTTCCCCTTCGCGGCCACGCGCCGCTACGAGCCCCCGGCGGCGCCGGTCGAGCATTACTGGAACGTCCAGAAGATCACCGGGCTGACCCGCGCCGTCGCCGTCCAGCCGACGGCCCACGGCACCGACAACGCGGCGATCCTGGATGCGGTTTCGCGCTCCGGCGGGCGCCTGCGCGCCGTCGCCTGCATCGACGCGGAGACGGGCGATGCCGAGCTCCGGGCGATGAAGGCCGCCGGGGTGCGCGGCGCGCGCTTTTCCCTGATGTCGGACCGGCCGGGCAGCCGGGATGCCATCGCGGGCCAGCTCGGGCGCATCGAGGCGATGGGCTGGTCGCTGGTGCTGCATATCGAGCCCCGCTACCTGCTCGCGCATGAAGGTTTCATCCGCTCGCTCCCCGTGCCGACGGTGATCGATCACATGGCGCGGATCGATCCCGGGGCCGGGCTCGCGCAGCCCGCCTTCGAGCTGCTTCTCGATCTGCTCGGCGATCGGCGCTTCTGGACCAAGATCTGCTGCGTCGACAAGATCAGCACCCGGCCGGAGGCGCATGTGGAGGCGGGTCTTCCCTTCGCCGACGTCATCCCCTTCGCCCGGGCGGCGATCGCGGCCGCGCCCGACCGCGTCATCTGGGGCTCCGACTGGCCCCACGGCAACACCTTCGCCCCGGGCCGTATCCCCAACGAGGGCGACCTTCTCGATCTCCTGGCCGAGATGGCGCCGGCCGACGCGGCCCGCCGCGCCATTCTGGTCGACAACCCCGCCCGGCTGTATGGCTTCGGCTGAGGGGCCGATGATCCTCGCGCTGAAACCGGGGCGGCTCGCGGCATCGGATTACATCACCGCCTTCGCCGCCAAGATGCCGGGGCTCGAGGTGCGCGTCTGGCCCGAGCTCGGCGACCGGGCGGAGGTCGACGTCCTGTTCACCACCCGCATCCCGAGGGGCGAGCTCTCGAGCTTTCCCAACCTCAAGTTCGTCGCCCTGGTCGCGGCGGGGGCGGACCGGTTCCTATCGGACCCCGAAATCCCCCGGGATCTCCCGATCGTCCGCGCCTTCAACCCGGAACAGGCGCGCACCATGACGGGCTGGGTGGTCTATCAGGTGATCCGCCACCACCGGGAGATGGCGGCCTACGAGGCCGATCAGGCCGCCCGCCGCTGGGACCGCCGGCCGGTGGTCCAGCCCGGGGAGGTGCGCGTCTCCGTCATGGGGCTCGGCGAGCTGGGCGGCGCCGCGGCCCGGGAGCTCCGCGACCTCGGCTACGACACCGCCGGGTGGTCGCGCGGCGGCCGGGGGATCGAGGGGGTGACGGACTTCGTGGGCCCGGGCGGGTTCGGGCCGATGCTCGCGCGCTCCGACATCCTCATCGGCATCCTGCCCTACACCAGGGAAACCGACGGGCTTCTCGACACCCGCGCCTTCGCCGCCCTGCCCGAGGGCGCCTTGGTGATCAATTGCGGGCGGGGCGAACTGATCGTCGAGGCGGACCTGCTGGCGGCGATCGATTCCGGCCACCTCTCCGGCGCGGCGCTCGACGTCTTCCGCGAGGAACCGCTGCCGCCGGAGCACCCCTTCTGGGACCACCCCAGGATCGCCCTCACCCCTCACAATGCCTCGACCGGGACCGCCTGGGGTGCCGTCGACATCGTGATCGAGAACATCCGGCGCAGCCAAGCCGGCCGGCCGTTTCTCGCCACCGTCGACCGGGAACGGGGCTATTAGGCCCGGCCCGGGGCTGGCCGGGCCGAGCTCGCGCCTACTGGCAATCGATGCTCCTGACCAGATCCTTTTCGCCGTAATGACGGAAGGTGCAGGCCATGCCGGCCTGGAGCGCCCCGGTCTTGGCCTTCTTGCCGCCGATCTTCACCCGCGAGCGCCGGTCGTGGATCTTGAAGACGCGGCTCTTGCCGTCCGCGCCCTTGACGGTGATCCGCTTCTTCGAGAGCTTCTCGATGGTGCCGGCGAGCCTCTTGAGCTGCACCTTGGTGATCTTGCCGATCTCGAGCGCCTTGCGGGCCCGCATGACGACCTTCTCCGGATAGGAGTGGAAGCGGACGATCAGCCTGTCCACCTCCTCGCCGCTCATGGGGGCGATGTTGAGCTTGCGCCGGGCGGCATCCTTCAGGAAGGCCGGGTCCTTCATGGTCGCCATGAAGGCCGCGCGCAGCGCCTTGGCGCGATCCGCGGGCAGCGCCGGCGGCGCGGCCAGCGGCCGGCCCAGGGTCTGGCGGCCGTAGATCAGCTCCATCGCCTTGCGGTCGTCCTCGGACGCGGCGAAGTCGTAGATGTGGGGAACGCCCTTGATCTCGGGTTCCGGCTCGAATCCGTTCTGAACGATCACGATCAGGCGTCCCGCTTCCCAATCGCCGCGGCGCACCGATTTCAGCGTGCTGAGCGCCATGGCGCAGCTGCCCTGGACCTCGCCCCGCTGCATCGCCAGCAGCACGCCGGTGCCTCCGGCATAGCCGTGGATCACCTTGGCCCGGGCGCCGATCAACGCGTTCATGCCGCGGGGAAACTCGCTCATCACGCCGGTGGCGCCGCTCGCGCCGAAGATGGATGGGCGGGCGATGATGTCCTTGACGGTCTTGATGCCTGAGGTGTGCCACACGGCGCAGGTGCCGACCGATTTCTCGCCGTTGCCGATCCAGGTGAACTTGGCGGTTTCGAACTGCGCCTTCTTGTTGCCGAAGAGCGGCGCGAAGATCGCGCCGGCGCTGAACGCGCCGATGGCCGTGCCGTCGCGCGGCGCGGCGTTGTAGACGTGGTTTGCCGCGCGAAGGCTCGAGGCTCCGGGCATGTTGCGCACGATGATCTTGGGACTTCCCGGAATATGGCGACTGATGTGATCGCCGATGGTCCGGGCATAGGCGTTGTAGCCGCCGCCCGGCGGGAAGCCGATGATCAGCGAGATGCTCTTGCCCTTGTAGAAATCGGCGACCGCGTCCGCCTGGGCCGTGCTGCCGGCGGCCAGCAGGGGGCTCGCAAGGAACGCGGCGAATAGCGCGGTGCGCGTGAAGACGGTCCTGACATCGGACATGGTCGTAGGCCTCCTGTTTTGGCCGACTGCGGCCGCACCGCACCGCCGACTTGAATTGGCATCCGGCGCCCGGTTGTCCCGGGGCTTCGCCAGGTTCTTGAGTAGGGCAATGCTATCAACCAAAGACGCCCGGCACAATCGGGTGCCGCGCGGAGCGCAGCGTGCCGCAGGCCCATCCGGCCAGTGTCCGCCGTATTTAACGTTTTTTTTACGCATATACATCTATCTATAGGCATAAATACTTAGACGAACTGCCCGGGGAGTTGTATCTCGTCAGAAGGGGAGACGAAGTGGATCGACGCGTCGCGAAGGGTGAGAATCGTGACAATAGCATTGGCCCGACGCATTCCGCGCAAACGGCTTGTCATACCGTCGGTTCGGGGAAGATTTATCGCCTTCGCCTGCGGTGTCGCGCTGTTGCCGGCGCTTGCCGTGGGATTCGTCAGCTATCTCATGATGTTCGAGACGAAGCTCGACGAGGAAAAGGCGAAGCTCGATGCCCAGAACAGGCTGATCGTTCCCCATATCGCCGCGGAACTCGAGCGCATGAAGACCTACGCGCTCGCTCTTTCCAAGACACCCCCGTTCGGGGGGCTGGCCCGGGCGATGGCCAACGGCGGCCGGGATCCGCTCGACGGTTCGACCGCGGCCGAGTGGCGGGCCCGGCTCGGGATCATCTTCGGCTCGATCCTGGCACAGGAACAGGATTACGTGGCGTTGCGCTATATCGGTGTCGGCGACCGCGGGCGGGAGCTGGTCCGGGTGGACCGCGGCGGCGGCGCCATCGCGCCGGTGCCCGATGACCAGCTGCAGCGGAAGTCGGATCAGCCCTATTTCAAGGCGGGCCTCGGGCTCGATTCCGGCCGGGTCCATTTCTCCACGGTCAGCCTGAAGAGCGGCCAAGGCGCGGCCGACAGGCATCTCCCCGTCATCCGGGTGGTCGCGCCGGAGCACATCGACAATGGCCGCGTCTTCGGGATGATGGTCATAAACGCCGATTTCGGTCGTCTCATGAAAAGCGTCCTGCAAAAGATCGCGCCCGATGCGGATAGCTATGTCCTCACCGCGACCGGCGACTACATCGTGAGGTATCGGAGCGGCGAGATCCCGCCCTTGCGCTTTCGCGGCGCAAACGCCGCGGCGCCGCCGCCCGCGATCGGCGCCCTGGCTCGAACCTCCGGGCCCGGTGCCAGCGTCGTTACCATCGGAGACCGGCGCCACCTGATGCACGCGACCGAGCTCCCGGCCAACCCCGGCGACCCCGAGAGCAGGATCAAGATCGCCCTTGTCGCGCCGATGGGGGACCTGATCGCCCAAGCGCGGCGCGTGCTGCGCTGGGAAATGGCGGTCGGCGTCGTGCTGATCGCGTGCGTCGGGCTGATCTCCGTCAGGTCCGCGCGCCGGCTTTCCAAGCCGATCGAGCGAATCATCGGCGAGACGCGAGCCTACGCCAAGGGCAAGGAGCAGCTGGACCTGCCCGTCGATCGCCCCGATGAGATCGGGGAGCTCTCGCGTGCGTTCAACGACCTCGTGCGGTCGCTGAAGGAGGCCCGCGATACCGAGCGCGCGGCCCTGGAACGCATCGCCACCATGCGTCTCTATGACGTCGATGCCCTGGTGGGGACGGACGCGGACGGCGTGATCAAGGATTTCAATATCGCCGCCGAAAAACTGTTCGGATATCGGACAACGGAAATCGTCGGCGGCTCGATCGGCCGCCTCTTGCCGGGTTCCGGGCTGCGCGAGATCTTCGCCCGGTGCAAGGACGTGGGCCAGAGCGGCAGATGGGTCACCTCCAAGGGACTGCGCAAGGACGGCAGCCGCTTCACCGCGGTGCTCAGGGTCACGCCGATCCTTGCCGGCAAGGGGCATTTCTTCAGCGTGACGGTCCGTGATGCCGATGAACGGGACCATCTGGACCCGCGAATCGCGCGCTACGTCGCGGAGCTCGAACGCTGCAACCAGGAGCTTGAGGATTTCGCCTATATCGCCTCCCACGACCTGCGCGAACCGCTTCGCGGGATCGCCAACCACGTGCAGTTCCTGAAGGAAGACTGCGGCGAATCATTGGGAGAGGACGGCATCCGCCGCATCACGCGCCTGCAGCAGTTGTGCAGGCACGCGGACAACCTGACCAGCGACCTGCTGCGATGGTCCTGCCTCGGTTCCGGCGATTTCGCCCGAGACCCCGTCGATGTCGGCGCGGTCATCGATTCCATCCGCGATGGCCTTGCGGAAACGCTGAAGGAGCGGAACGCGGTGATCGATCGCGCGAGCGACCTGCCCGACGTCATCGGGGACCAGCCGCGGATCGCCAGCCTCTTCACCAACCTGATCGTCAACGCCGTCAAATACAACGACAGTCCCGAGAAGGTGGTCGAGGTGGGCTGCTTCCCCGCCCTTTGCGGCCCCGAGGGGCGGGAAAAGAATGTCTATTACGTCAAGGACAACGGCATCGGCATTCCCAAGGCATACCACGAGGCCGTGTTCTCCCTGTTCAAGCGGCTGCACAGCCCGAAACTGTACGGGCCGGGCACCGGCGCGGGGCTGAGTTTCGCCGCGAAGGTCGTTGAACGGCACGGCGGGAGGATCTGGCTGGAGTCCGCCGAGAACCAAGGAACGACGTTCTATTTCACGCTCAGGAGGGTGAAAAATGACACGGCCTGATTCCCAGATCATCATGGTCGTCGAGGACAGCGACGACGACTACGAGGCGACGGAGCGGGCGCTGAAGGGAAACGGCCGCCTCAACAACCCGCTCATCCGCTTCGAAAACGGGGAGGACGCGATCCTATACCTGACGGCGGACCGGAGCGGCGGGGCGGGCAAGTATTCCCCGCTGCCGGGCCTTCTGCTGCTCGACCTCAACATACCGGGCAAGGGCGGGACATTCGTGCTCGGCGCCATCAAGTCGACGCCGCGCCTGGCCAGGATCCCCGTCATCGTCCTGACCACGTCCGACAACCTGATCGACGTGGAGAGGTGTTACGATCTCGGAGCCAACACCTATATCCGCAAGCCGGTGGAGCTTGGGGAATTCTTCAACGTCATTCAGCGATTGCGGGACTACTGGCTGGATCTTGCCTTGCTTCCCGCGGAGACGTCATGAGCGCCACTTTGAGCGTCCTCCTGGTCGACGACAGCGCCGACGACAGGGAATTCATCGCCCGGACCCTGAAGGGCCTGGAATGCCGGATCTTGGAGTCCGAGTGCGGGGAGGAAGCGCTGGCGACCCTGCGCACGGCCAGTGTGGACTGCACGCTGCTCGATTTTTCCCTGCCGGGGGAGAACGGCCTGACCATTCTTAGGGAACTCAAGCTTCGCTACCCGGAAATGGCGATCGTCATGCTGACGGGAGAAGGCAGCGAACGCATCGCCGTCGAGGCGCTCAAGGCCGGCGCCCAGGATTACCTCCTGAAAGGGGACGTCACCCGGGAGTCGCTGGCCACGGCCATGGACGGGGCGCTATCGCGAAAGAAGCAGGAAGCGGAGATCGTCCGTCAGGCGAACTACGACGACCTGACCGGGCTCGCCAACCGGCGCATGTTCATCGGCAGGCTGGAACGCGCCATCGGCCGGGCCGATCTCGATACCGCCTTCGCCGTGATCCTGTTCGACCTCGACGGGTTCAAGACCGTCAACGACACCCATGGCCATGAGGGCGGCGACGCGCTGCTGAAGGAGGTCGCCCGCCGTGCCGCCTTTGGCCTGCGCCGGAGCGACATCGTCGCGCGTCTCGGCGGCGACGAGTTCATCCTGCTGCTCGAGGATCTTCAGGGTGACGGCGTCAAGGGCGCCGACCTCGTGGCCCACCGCCTGGTCGAGCGAGTCCAGGAAACGCCCTATTTCATCGGCGGGAAACAGGTCTCGATCGGCGTGAGCCTGGGCGTCGCGCTCTGTCCGTCCATGGCGGACAACCGCTTCGATCTGCTGCGCATCGCCGACAAGCGCATGTACGAGGACAAGCACCGGCGGCAGGACGATTTCCTTCAAAGGGCCTGAGCGGCGCGGGCGCGGCTTTCCCCCCGGGGCGGCCCAGCTGGGCGGCCTAGAAATAGGGGTAGCGGTTGTGGATCAGCTTGGGGACATCGAGCCCGGCGTCCCCGATCCTGAGCACGCCGTCCTCGATGAAGGCCTGGCGGCGGTCCTCGTTGGACCGGGACTTGAGGCCGAGCCGCAGGTAGGTGTCGTGATGGCGGCTCCTGGGGGGGCCGTACATGTTGAGCGCGAAACGCCACCACTTGTTGAGCGCGCGCTGCAGGGGCTGGGGTCCCATCTTCTCGACCTGGGTGCGGAGGAACTCCATGCCGAGGTCGCCGTGGCGCGCCTCCTCGGCGAGGCTTGCCTGGACCGCCCGCGCCCAGGGGGCGTAGCTCGAGCGCGAGTAATCTTCCAGCATGTAGTACGCCGCCCGGTCGATCAGGAAGGTCGACATCACGATATCGGTCCAGCGCATGATCGGGACGAAGCAGCGGCACAGAGGGTAGAAATGGTGGAAGCTCTGGTGGCTCGGCACCTCGTCCCACGGCACGCCGAGGTCGCCCATCAGATCAACCACCGTGCGCCAGTGGGAAAGCTCCTCGGTGACGATCTCGCCGATGATGCGCCGTTCCTCGACGCCCGGCGCCCGGTTGATCCACGGCGCGTAGACGCTTGACGCGTGCCGTTCGCCATAGGCCTGGTTGGCCATCAACCGGAGCAGCGTGGCACGGTATTCCTCGGTCATGGGAGTGTCGACTTCGACGCTTTCCGGCGCGTATTCGCAATAGGTCAGCGTCTGTCCGGCATCCGCCGCGGCATCCATCCGCCCTGCTATCCTCTCCGAAGCCACAGGTTGCCCTCTTTTCCCGACCCGTTTTAGCATATCGGGATTCGCTGCAAAGGATTTCCTTGCATTTTATCCAAGGAAATCGATGCCCCGAGGGGCGGGGGCCGCCCCAGACCTAGAGCAGTCCCGCGTTGCGCGCCCAGCGATACTTGGCGCCCAGCACTTCCACCGGAACCTCCGTGGTGTAGGGATAGGCGACGACGCCGCGCTCGTAGAGGTATTCCGAGGCTTCCTCCACCTCCGTATCGCCGACCAGGGAGGCGACGATGGGCTTCTCGATGCCCTTGACGCGGCACGCCTCCACAACCTCTGCGGTCAATTTCGCGAACACCATGGGGGGCGTGATGATGGTGTGCCAATAGCCGAGGATCAGGGCGTGGATGCGATCGTCCTCCAGTCCCAGGCGGATGGTGTTCTGGTAGGTGGTGGGCGGCTCGCCGCCAGTGATGTCGACCGGGTTGCCCGACGCGCCGAAGGGCGGGATGAATTTCTTGAAGGCCTCATCCAGGTCCGGCGGGAAACTCATCAGGCTGAGCCCGTTGTCGGCGCAGGCATCGGACAACAGCACCCCGGACCCGCCCGCGCCGGTGATGATGACGACGTTCTCGCCCTTCGGCGTCGGGAGGACCTGGAGGCCGCGGGCGTATTCCAGCATCGAGCGCAGGCTGGGGGCGCGGATGACGCCGGCCTCGCGAAGCACGTCGTCGTAGATCTTGTCGTTGCCGGCGAGCGCCCCGGTATGGGAGGCGGCCGCCCGCGCGCCATAGGCCGTCCGCCCCGCCTTCAGCATGATGACCGGCTTTACCCTGGAGACGCGCTTGGCCACCCGGGCGAAATTGCGCCCGTCCTTCAGGTCCTCGGCATGCATGGCGATGACCTGGGTGTTGTCGTCCTGCTCGAAAAAGGTCAAGAGATCGTCCTCGTCGAGGTCGGACTTGTTGCCGAGTCCGACGATGGCCGAGACCCCCATCTTGGTCGAGCGCGCGAAGCCGATGATCGACATGCCGACGCCGCCGGACTGCGAGCTGAGCGCCGTCTTGCCCTGGACGTCGAAGGCGGTGCAGAAGGTCGCGCACAGCTTCTCCGGCGTGTAGTAGAAGCCGTAGATGTTGGGTCCCATGATGCGCACCCCGTGCTTGCGCGCGGTGGCGACGAGCTCGTTCTGCAACTCGATCTCGCCGACCTCGCCGAAGCCCGAGGGGATCATCACGGCGCCCGGGATGCCCTTCTTGCCCACTTCCTCCATGGCGCCGTTGCAGAACTTCGAGGGGATCGCGAAGACCGCGAGGTCCACCTCGCCCGGGATGTCGAGGACGCTCGCATAGACCTTCTTGCCGAGGATCTCCTCGGCCTTGGGATGGACCGGATGGATGTCGCCTTTGAACCCGCCGTTGATCAGGTTCTTCATCACCGAGTTGCCGATCTTGCCGTCCTCGGCCGAGGCGCCGATGACGGCGACGGACTTGGGATGGAAGATGCGGTTCATGGCGGCGAGGATCTCCTCCTCCGAGGGGCGGAAGACCTCCTTGGGGGGCCGGAAATCGACGGTGATCAGCGCGTCCACCGCGGTCGCGCCGTTCGGGCTCGCGAACACGGGGTTGAGGTCCATCTCCTGGATCTCGGGGAAATCGCTGATCAGGTTGGAGACGCGGGCGATGATCGCGGCGATGGCGTCCTTGTCGGCCGGGGCCGCGCCGCGCACCCCGTTCAGCACCTCGGAGGCGGCGATGGATTCGAGCATGCCCCGGGCGTCGGCCGGCGCGGTCGGCGCGAGGCGGAAGGTGATGTCCTTGAGCACCTCCACCAGGATGCCGCCGAGGCCGAAAGCGACCAGCTTGCCGAAGCTCGGGTCGGTGACGGCGCCGACGATGACCTCTTGGGCGCCCGGAGGCAGCATCTCCTGGACCTGGACGCCGCCGATCGCGGCATCGGGCTTGAAGGCCTTGGCGTTCTTGATGATCTCATCGTAGGCCGCGGCGGCGGCCGCGGCGTCGGCGATGCCGATCCTGACGCCCCCGGCCTCGGTCTTGTGCAGGATGTCGGGGGAGACGATCTTCATCACCACCGGGAAGCCGATGCGGCCGGCGATCTCTCCGGCCTCCGCGGCCGACGTGGCGAGCCCTTCGGCGGGCAGCGGAATGCCGTAGGCGTCGCAGACGGCCTTGGCCTCCGGCGCGGTCAGGCTGGTGCGCGCCTCCGCCTTGACCTTGTCCAGGACGGTGCGCACGGCCCCCTTGTCAAAATCCATGATGTCCTCCCCAAGTTCCGAGGGCCCGCGGTGCGACGGCCCAAGATCGTCTTCGACGCGGCGCGAGGCCGCGGTGGATTGCGGTCATCGTCGCCGGCGGTCAGTCGCCGACGGCGCCCGATGCCCTGATTTCCTCGATCTCGTCCGCGCTGTATCCCAGCACCATTTCGAGGATCTCGTTGGTGTGCTCGCCCAGGAGCGGCGACCGCGTGACCTCCGAAGGCGAGTCCGAAAGCTTGATCGGGTTGCCCACGGTCAGGTACTTGCCCCGGGTCGGATGGTCGACCTCGACCACGGTGCCGGTCTCGCGGAGCGAGGGCTCCTCGGCCAGCTCCTTCATCGACAGGATCGGCCCGCAGGGGATGTCCAGCGGGTTGCAGATCTCCATGACCTCGAACTTGTTCTTGGTCTTGGTCCATTCCTCGATGGTGTCGAAAATGTGGGTGAGCTTGTTCAACCGCGCATCGGGGGTGGCGTATTCCGGGTCGTCCTTCCATTCCGGCTTGCCGATGACATCGCAGATATTCTTCCAGATCGGCGCCTGGGTGATGAAGTAGATATAGGCGTTGGGGTCCGTCTCGTAGCCCTTGCACTTCAGGATCCAGCCGGGCTGGCCGCCGCCGGAATCGTTGCCCGCCCGGGGGGTCGCCTCGCCGAAGGGGATGTTCTGGCCGTACTGGCTGTATTCGGTGAGCGGCCCGTGGGCGAGGCGCTGCTGGTCGCGCAGCTTCACCCGGCACAAGTTCAGCACGCCGTCCTGCATGGCGGCCTGGACGCGCTGGCCCTTGCCCGAGCGCTCGCGGTGGAACAGCGCGGTGACGATGCCGAGCGCGAGATGCAGCCCGGTCCCGGAATCGCCGATCTGGGCGCCGGTGACGGTGGGCGGGCCGTCGAGGAAGCCGGTGGTCGACGCCGCGCCGCCGGCGCACTGGGCGACGTTCTCATAGACCTTGCAGTCGACATAGGGACCGGGGCCGAAGCCCTTGATGGAGGCATAGATCATGCGCGGGTTGAGCTCCTGGATGCGGTCCCAGCCGAGGCCCATGCGGTCGAGCGCGCCGGGCGCGAAATTCTCCACCAGCACGTCGCAGGTCTTGACCAGGCGCTCCAGCACCTCCTTGCCCTTTTCGTTCTTGGCATTCAGCGTGACCGACCGCTTGTTGTGGTTGAGCATGGTGAAATAGAGCGAATCCACGTCCGGGATGTCGCGCAACTGGCCCCGGGTGATATCGCCGACGCCGGGACGTTCGATCTTGATGACATCGGCCCCGAACCAGGCCAGAAGCTGGGTGCAGGTCGGTCCCGACTGGACATGGGTGAAGTCCAGTATCTTGATGCCTTTCAATGCTTCCATTCGATGCTCCCTTCGGGGACCTGTCTCGATTGACAGGTGTCACTCATTTCTTCGCGACGACGCTCTGCGGATTGAGATTGCCGATCCGCCCGCTCTCGGTGCCGGCCTTCTCGTCGATGATGGCGTTGACGAGTGTCGGTTTTCCCGACTCCAAAGCTTCCGTCACGGCGCGCGTCAGTTCGTCGGGGCTGGTGGCATAGACGCCTGTCCCGCCGAAGGCCTCCATCATCTTCTCGTAGCGCGCGTCCTTCACGAACACGGTTGGCGCCACATCGGGGCCGCCGCCCGGGTTCACATCGGTGCCGCGGTAGATGCCGTTGTTGTTGAAGACGACGACGCAGACCGGGAGGTTGTAGCGGCAGACCGTCTCGATCTCCATGCCCGAAAAGCCGAAGGCGCTGTCCCCAACGACCGCCAGGACCGGCTTTCCGGTCTCGATCGCGGCGGCGACGGAGAAGCCCATGCCGATGCCCATGACACCCCATGTGCCGACGTCGAGGCGCCTGCGCGGCTGGTAGATGTCGATGATGGAACGGGCGAAGTCGAGCGTGTTGGCGCCCTCGTTGACGAGCACCGTGTCCGGGTGATCCTTGATGATCCTGCGCAGTGCCCCGAGTGCGCCGTGATAGTCCATGGGCACATTGTTGTTCCGCAGTCTCGGCGCCATTCGCTCGACGTTGCTTTCGACCTTCTCCTTGACCTCGGCGGCCCATTCGGCCGGGGGCCCCTTCCACGTCTCGCCCATCGCTTCGAGAAGCGCGGCAACGCAAGAGCCGATATCCCCCACCACGGGCGCCGCGATCCCGGCGTTGGAGTCCATTTCCTTGGGCTCGATGTCGATCTGAATGAACCGCTTCGAGTGGGGCTCCCCCCACGCCTTGCCCTTGCCGTGTGACAGGAGCCAGTTGAGGCGCGCCCCGATCATCATCACGACGTCGGATTTCTGCAGCACCAGCGAGCGCGCCGCGGCGGCCGACTGGGGATGGGTGTCGGGCAGGATGCCCTTCGCCATGCTCATCGGCAGATAGGGGATGCCGCTCTTCTCGACGAGGGCGCGAATTTCCGCGTCGGCCTGGGCATAGGCGGCGCCTTTGCCGAGAATGATCAGCGGCCGTTTGGCGCTTTTCAGGAGATCGAGCGCGCGCGCGACCGACTCGGCCGAGGGGACCTGGCGCGGCGCCGGATCGATCACCGTGACGAGCGACTTCCGGCCGGCCTCCCTGTCCATGGTCTGGCCGAGCAGCTTGCCCGGGAGATCGAGATACACGCCGCCCGGCCGGCCCGACACCGCTGTGCGGATGGCACGCGCGATGCCGATTCCGATGTCCTCGGCATGCAGGATGCGGAACGCGGCCTTGCAGAGCGGCTTGGCAACCGCGAGCTGGTCCATCTCCTCGTAGTCGCCCTGCTGCAGATCGACGATCTCGCGCTCGGACGAACCCGACATCAGGATCATCGGGAAGCAGTTGGTCGTCGCGTTGGCGAGCGCCGTCAGGCCGTTCAGGAAGCCCGGCGCCGAGACCGTGAGGCAGAGACCGGGCTTCTTGGAGAGAAAGCCCGCGATCGCGGCGGCATTGCCCGCGTGCTGCTCGTGGCGGAACGATATCACCCGCATCCCTTCGGCCTGCGCAAAGCGCCCCAGATCGGTGATCGGGATGCCCGGCACGGTGTAGATCGTCTCAAGATCGTTGAGTTTCAGTGCGTCGATGATCAGGTGGAAGCCGTCCGTCAGGTCCTGCGGCTCCGCTTCCGTAACGGTGATCTGCTCTGTCATGGCGCTCTCCCCCACTGGACCGCTCGGGTCCCGGAATTTCCTGCTCGGTCAGTCAAGCTCTACGTAACGCGCGACATGGTCGCGCAGTTTGAGGGTGTGCTCGCGCACCAAACGCTCGGCGCGTTCGGTATCGCGTGCCTCCAGCGCGTCGACGATGGCGAGGTGGTCCTCGATCGATCGCTTGGCGCGGTCCTCCTCGAAGATGGTGCGCGCCCGGATGGCGCGGACATGCATGAACAGATGATCAGTGATCTCGGCGATCAGCGGGCACCTGGAGAGCGAGATGATGGCCTGGTGAAAGGAAATGTTGGTTTCCGAATATTCGTCGATATGGCTGGTCACCTGGTCCGTGTCATAGACGCTCAGCATGCGGCTGAGGGCGGCGATCTCCGCGTCCTCGGCCTGGGTGGTGATCAGCCGCGCGGCCATGCTCTCGAGCGCCGCCCAGACGGTGATCATGTCGAGGATCTCCTGCTTGGACTTGCGCCGGATGTAGATGCCGCGGCGCGGCTCGATGCGCACCAGGCCCTCCTGGTCGAGGCGCACCAGCGCCTCGCGGAGCGGCGTGCGGCTGATGCCGAACTGTTCCGAGAGCGTGCGCTCGTCGAGGCGCAGCTCTGCATCCTCGTCATAGATGTTCATGGTGGTGATGGCGGCCTTCAGCTCATCGTAGATCCGCGCCTTCAGGCTGAAGCTTTCCTTGATGGGTTGAATTCTGAGGACGTTCTCGGTCATCGCTCTCTTTCTCGTCGTCCGCCGATGGCCGCCCGCGGTGCCGGGCCGGCATCTGGTATACAATATACCACAATCGCCTCTCGTTCAATCCCCCTTGGCCCCGGCTTGCGCCGGTGGGCGGGCCACTCGGTCGGGGGTGGGGCGGGGGCGGCGAAGGGGGTTCATGGCGTCATGCCCCGGCGCCCTCGGCGAGGCGGCGGCGCGCGGTCTTCCAGGCGGGCCAGACGAGCAGGATGACGGCCACCAGCAGGATGCTTCCCGAGATCGGGCGCAGGATGAAGATGTCGAAGCCGCCCTGGTTCATGATCAGGGACTGGCGCATGCTGGCCTCGGCCAGGGGGCCGAGCACGATGGCCAGCACCGCGGGGGCCAGCGGGTAGTCGAGCTTGCGCATCAGGTAGCCGACGATGCCGAAGATCAGCATCAGCCAGACGTCGTGCATGTCCTTGGTGGGCGCGTAGCCGCCGACCACGCAGAGCACGTAGATCACCGGCGCGAGGATCGTAAACGGCATGCGCAGGACGGCGATGAACGCCGGAATGAAGGCGATGTTGATCAGCAGCGCGAACAGGTTCGCGACATACAGGCTCGCGATCAGGCCCCAGACGAAATCCTTGTGGTCGACGAAGAGGCGCGGCCCCGGTTCCAGCCCCCAGATCACCATGCCGCCGAGCAGGATGGCGGTGGTGGGGGAGCCGGGAATGCCGAGGGTCAGCATGGGCAGCATGGAGCCGGTGCTGGCGGCGTTGTTGGCGCATTCCGGGGCCACCACGCCCTTGATGTTGCCCCGGCCGAAGGTCTCGGGCTCCTTGTCCATGGTCTTGGCGACGCCGTAGGCCATCAGTGAGCCGGGGGTGGCGCCGGCCGCCGGCAGGATGCCGACGAAATAGCCGAGCAGGGAGCCCATCACCATGGTCTTGGCGGTCCCGGCAAGGGTCCTGAGCGTCTCCAGGATGCGCCGCAGCGACACCTGGGCCCGGGTGATCACCATCTCGCCCTTGGATTGCTCGATGACCCAGAGCATCTCGCCGATCCCGTAGATGCCGATGGCCAGCACCAGGAAATTGATGCCGTGGTAGAAGCCCGGCAGGTCGAAGAAGATCAGCCGCGGCTTGCCGCTGACGATGTCGAGGCCGACCGCGCTCATCGCCAGGCCGATCATGATCGAGAACAGCGTCTTCGGGATGTCGTCGCTGCCCAGCCCGACGAAGGTCGCGAAGGCCAGGACCATCAGCGCGAATTCCTCGGGCGGCCCGAACTTGAGCGCCACGTCGGCGAGCGGCGGCGCGAACAGCGTGAACAAGACGACCGATATGGTGCCGCCGACGAAGCTCGCCGTGGCGGCGGCGACCAGGGCGCGGTCGGCGTCCCCCTTGAGCGCGAGCGGCCGGCCGTCGAAGGTCGTCGCCACGGCGGTGGAGGCGCCGGGGATGCCCAGCATGATGGAGCTGATGGCGCCGCCATACATGGCGCCGTAATAGAGGGCGCCCAAGAAGATGATGGCGCCTGTGGGCGGCACCAGGAAGGTCATCGGCAGAAGGATCGCCACCCCGTTGACCGACCCAAGGCCGGGCATGGCGCCGATGAACAGGCCGGCGAGGCAGCCGAGGACGACGAGGCCCAGGTTCAACGGCTCGAGCGCGACGGCAAAGCCTTCGATCAAAAGATGGAAGATGTCGATCATGTTGACGGGATCCGGATGACTTGGCTGCGTCCTGCCGTCGAACGGGCCCCGCGGGCGAACCGCGCCCGGGTGCGCCCGGCCCGGCCTAGAGGAAGATGTCGTAGAGCGGGTAGTAGACGAGATCGTTCAGGAAAAGGTCGCCCGCATATCCCTTGGGCAGTTCGATCTTCAGGCCGATCTCGAACAAGAAGAAGGTCGCCACCGGGGTGAGGGCGCCGACGCCCCCGGTCAGCGGCCAGGGGTGATGGCCGATCCACCGCAGATAGAAGATCAGGTAGATCGGCACCGACACATACACGCCGACCAGGTGGATCAGCCCGATCATCGCGGTCAGCGACCCGGCGCCGATCAGGAAGAGCCGCATGGAGCGGCTGTCCATGTAGGGCTCGGTCGACCGCGAGGGCGGGCTCGTCCGGCGCGCCCAGCGGACGATGATCCAAAGGCAGCAGACCAGCATGCCCGCGCCCAGCCAGAACGGAAACGCCCCGCCGCCCGGACCCGATCTCGGGATCCAGCCGACGGGGAGTTCCGCGCTCTTCCACATCAGATACGCGGAAAACAACGCCATGACGACGGCCATGATCAACTCCGCCCGGCGCATGGCGGTCCTCCCCCCGTTCCGCGTATCCGATGCAGGCTGCCCGGGCCTACTTGATCTCGCCCAGGTCCTTCAGCAGCTTGCGGTGCACGTCCCGTTCCCGGACGAAGTACGCCGTCAGCTCCTTGCCGATCAGCCAGCCGGGCACCAGCCCCTTGCTGGTGAGGTAGGTTTGCCATTCCTTGGACTTGTACACCTTGTCGAAGACCTCGACGTAAAACGCCTGGGCATCCTTGCTCATCCCCGGCGGGGCGACGATCGAGCGCTGCATGTAATAGACCATGTCCTCGCCATGGCCGAGCTCCTGGAAGGTGGGGATCTGGCCCCACTTGCCCTTGAGCTTTCCCTTCGGCGTGAAGCTCGCGAGCGGGACCGATTTGCTCGCTTCCCAGAACCCCACCTGCTCCGAGGGATTGTTGACCGTCGAATTGATATGCCTGCCGATCAGCTGCTTGGCGACGGTTCCGCCCCCCTTGAAGGGAACGTAGGTCATCTTGACGCCGAACTTCTTCTCCAGCATCGCAGTCACCAGCGAGTCCTCCTGGCCCTTGCCGGTGCCGCCCATCTTCCAGTTGGCGGCGCCCGCCTTCTTCACCGCGGCGACGTAGTCCTTGACGCTCTTGATCCCGCTGTCGGCGGAGACCCAGAGCTGGAAGGTGTCTTCGGCGAGCCGGGCGATGGGCGTGAATTTGCCAATGTCGACACCGATGCCCGGATTGCGCAAGGGCGTCGTATAGAGGCTGTTCAGCGTCGCCAGGATGATGTGCGGATTGCCCGCATTGTCCTTGAGATACCTGAGCGCCTCGGCGCCCGAACCGCCGCCCTTGTTGTTGGGGATGAAGGGCTTCGGCGAAAACTTGTGCTTCTCGATGATGCCCTGGATAAAGCGCGCGAGACGGTCGGCGCCGCCGCCCTTGCCCGCCATGATCACGAATTCGACGGGTTTCCGGGGCTTCCAAGCCGCCGCGGCATCGGACGATGGAACAACCGTGCCCGATCCGAAGGCGACGGCCGCGCCCAGCGCGATCGCACTTACTCTGGTTGATCTTTCCATTTCTATCTCCCCGTTCAAATTTGCCCATGTCCCTGCGGAGGAACGAACCCTTGATGGTCCGAATTCTTGTTTCCCGCTCGGAGCGCGTCTCGGCTTGGCCCGTTCCCGCAGCGATCTCTGCACATTAGCGCTTATTCGGTCGTGTCAGGAAACAGTTGTATTTTGTATACCACCCAATCCTAGCTTGTCCGACCCGGTAAGGGAACCGTGAACCGGCGAGTCGTCCCCGGTGTGGGCCCGCTGCGGGCCCGGTGCGGAATTGCCCCCGGTGTTCGACGGCGAAGCGGCGCGCCTGGGCCCGGCCGTTCGACAGCGGCCGCCCTGCGGCCTATTGTGCGGGGCGCGGGGGTCGATGGCACGTCCCGGCCCAAGGGGAAAGGGGGGAAGAGGCATGAGCGTCATCAGGGTATTGAGCGCCGGCGCGCCCAAGGGAGGGGTCAGCCGGACCGCGGAGGCCTTTGAAGCCGCGAGCGGCCACGGTTTCGACATCACCTTCGCGACGGCGCCCGTGATCAAGGCCCGGGTCCTCGACGGCAAGGCCAATGCCGATGTCGTGGTGGCGACGGTGGAGGCCGTCGAGTCCTTCGCGGATCAGGGCCTCACCCTGCCGGGGGCGATGACGGTGATCGGCTCGATCAAGGCCGGCGTCGCCATCCGCGTCGGCGCCGAGGTGCCCGACATCTCCACGGCCGAATCCCTGAAACGGGCGCTCTTGGACGCCCGGTCCATCGTCCGCAACGAAGCCTCCTCGGGGCTCTACATCGCCCGCATGATCGAGGGCCTCGGCATCGCCGCCGAGGTCGCGGACAAGACCGTCACCTTGCCGACCGGCGGCGAGGTGCTCGAGCGCCTGGCCGCGGGCACGACCGCCAAGGAGATCGGCTTCGGCCAGCTGACGGAGATCCGCCGGATCGAGCCCGAGGGCAAGGTCCGCCTGGTCGGACCCCTTCCCAGGGAGCTCGAGAACGTCACGACCTATGCCGCGGCGCCGCTCGCCGGCGCCCGGGACGCGGACGCCGCCAAGGGGTATGTCGCCTACCTCGCCACCGACGCGGCGCGCGAGCTCCTCGTCGCCTCGGGCGTGGAGTGAGGCGGCGCGGCCCTCAGGGCCTGGCGAATTCCAGGATATCGAAGCCGGTGAAGCGGTCGACCAGGTAGACGAGCCCCCGGGCGTCGGTGTCGACGTCGTTGGTCTGCGGCGCCGGCGCGCCCGCGACCGGCTCCGGGATGTAGTAGCCGACCTCCAGCGGAGCCAGCGGGTCCTTGACGTCGACGATGCGCAGGCCGCCCGAGAACCAGGCGCAGTAGACGTAGGTATCCTCGAAATGCTCCTGGAACTGGTGCGCGCCGTAGCGCGTGCCCCGGGTCTCGGCCCAGGGAGTCGAGGATTCGGAGCCCTGGTAGACGGCGAGCGGCTTCATGTCGGAAACGTCGGCCACGTCGAAGACCCAGAGACAGGCGTGCGGCCGCCCGCGCCGGGCATCGGCGTCGCGCGGGCTGTAGTACTGGTCCTCCTCGTCGATGGCGAGGGCGATCTCGCGGCCCGCCACGGGGAAGGGCAGCCGCATGAAGGTGTGGGACGGCTCCGGGAAGGGCGGGTGGTAGTTGTACGCCCCGACGGTCCTGGGATGCGCGATGTCGGAGATGTCGATGACCCTGAGCCCCGCCTGCCAGACCCCGGCCCAGAGCTGATCGCCCTCGCGCATGGCGTGGTGCAGGCGGCATTCCCGCCCCTCCCAAGTCGGCGCCTCGCCGGCGGCGATGTTCTGGCCCTCCATCCACCAGCGCGAGACCTCGCGGGGCCTCGAGGGCTCCCGGATGTCGTAGATCACCAGGATGTTGCCGGTGAAGCCCTCCATCTCGGTCGAGATGTAGGCGTAGTTTTCATCCATGTCGAAACGGTGGACGCCGATGCCCCCCGTCCTGTGATGGACGATCTCCTTAGGCGTCGCCGGATCGGTCGCGTCGAACAGCTTGAACCCGCCGTTCAGGTATTCATGGATTTCCGACGCTTCCAGCGCCGCGATGTCCTTCTCCTCGACGCCGAGCTTGTCGGCGAGCTCGCGATCGGTGGCGGCGCGGCCGAGCTCGGCCTCGAGCCGCTTCCTCATCGGCGGCAGCTGTTCCGCCTTGCGCCCGATGCCGAAGTTGTTGCGTTCCACGTTGACCGCCATGATCCCGTCCACCACCCGCACCTTGTGGCTGTGCGATTCGGGATCGTTGACGCCGATCTGGGCCACCACCTTGGGCGCCCTGGGGTCGGAGACGTCGACCACCGAGGTGCCGAGCCCGGCCTTGTTGGGCAGGTGTCCGACATAGGCGTGGGATCCCGCGACATAGACCTGGCCCGCGCCGGGAAGGTCGAGATGCCCGAGCCGCTCGACGTTGTTCGCGAGCGGCTTGCCGTCGGTGGTGGCTGCGTCCATGGTGCGGTGCCTTTCCCGGTCTCAGTCGAAACCGTAGAGCGCTTTGGGGTTTTCGACGAGGACCGATCGCAGGGTCGCCTCGTCGCCCGACCAGTGGCGGAGAATATCGGCGAGCTCGCCGTCATTGGGCATTTCGCTCCTGACCATCACATGGGGCCAGTCGGAGCCCCAGACGATCCGCCGCGGCGCGGTCTCGAGGAGGGCGCGGGCGAAGGGGTCGGTGTCGCGGTAGGGAAGCGCCTCGCCCGAAATGCGGTAGGGGCCGGTCAGCTTGACCCAGGCCCGGCCCCCTTCCAGAAGGCGCAAGAGCGCCTGGAAGCCCGGGATGTCGGGGCCCTGGCCGGGCCGGAAATAACCGAGGTGGCCGAACACCACGTCGACCGGGAAATCGGCGAACTGTTCGTCGAGCTCGGGCACGTCGTCGACATGGACCAGGAACTCCACGTGCCAGCCGAGCCGGGCGATGCGCGCGCCGAGCGCCCGGGCCGCGGCGAGCGGCAGGGCCCCGGTGGGGTTTGCGACATCGACGAGGTTGAGCCGGACCCCGCGCACGCCCCCCGCATGAAGGCGCTCGAGCTCCGCCTCGCTCGCATCACCCGGCACCACGGCGACGCCGCGCGCGCCATCGCCCATCTCGGAAAGCGCCTTGAGGAGCACCCGGTTGTCGGTGCCGTAGACGCTCGGCTGGACCAGCACCGCGCGCTCGATCCTGAGCGTCCCGAGCATGGCGCGGTAATCCGCCAGGAGCGCGTCGGGCGGCGTGTAGATGCGCGCGGGGTCGTAGGGGTAGGCGGCGGCCGGGCCGCAGATATGGGCGTGGCAGTCGGTGGCCCCGGCGGGCAGCGGCCGCGCGGGCGCCCGGGGCTCGGGGTCGGGCGCCGCGCAGAGCGGTGCCCACTCGGTCGCGGGTGGGGCGTCGGACGGGGGTGGTGCCATGGCGAGGAGCCTTGAAGCGGCGGTGCGGTGCCCGGCTCAGGCGGCCGCGGGCTTCCTCTTGCGCCGGTAGGCGATGACGTAGGGCAGGGCGATGTTGACCAGCAGGCAGAGCCACAGGATGTTCCCCAGCTTGGAGGAGAACAGCACCATCACGTCGCCCTGGGACATCTTCATGGCGCGGATGAAGAACCCCTCCAGCAGCGGCCCCAGGATCACGCCGATCAGGATGGCGGCGACGTGGTAGCCCGTCTTGCGGGCGATGTAGCCGATCACGCCGAACACCAGCGCCAGGTACATGTCGAACAGGTATTCCCGGGGCACGAAGGAGCCCACCAGCGTGAACGAGATCACCAGCGGCGCCATGTAGACGGTGCGGACGACCGTGATTCGCGACATGTAGCGTGCCAGCGGCAGGATGGTGAACAGCATCAGGAAATAAGTGACCGCCATCGCCGCGAAGGGGAGATAGGCGAGCTCCGGCGTCTCCATGAACAGATCGGTCCCCATGGTGATGCCGTGGTACTGCAGCACCACCAGCATGATGGCCGCCGTCGCGCCGCCCGGGATTCCGAGGATCAGCAGCGGCACCAGGGTGCCCGAGGTGACGCCGTTATTGGCCGATTCCGGAGCCACCAGCCCCTCGATGTGGCCGGTCCCGTAGAGCTCTGGCGTCTTGGAATATGTGCGCGATTGCTGGTAGGCGACGAAGGCGGCGATGGCGGCGCCGGCGCCGGGCACCACACCGACTACGAGGCCGATGATGGAGGTCCATATGATGTGCCACCAGCGGCTCAACGCCTCCCGCACCCCCTCCAAGGTCTCGGCCCAACTCGCGTGCCGCATGGCCACCTTCCCGCGCTCGGTGAGGATGGAATCGCGCTCGATCACGGCGAACGCCTCCGAAATGGCGAACAGGCCGACCAGCGCGGGGATCAGCGGCATGCCGTCGTAGAGCTCGAGGAAGCCGAACGTGCCGCGCGGGGTCTCGTAGACGAAGTCGGCCCCGATGGAGCCGATCATCAGGCCGAAGAACCCGGCGATCAGGCCCTTGAGCGTGTCCTGCGCGGCGATGGTGGCGATAAGGGAGATGCCGAACAGCATGACCACGATCATCTCTACCGAGTGCAGGTAGAAGGCGACCTCCGACAGCCACGGCATGGCCAGCAGCGCGACCACCGTGGTCAGGAGCCCTCCGAGGGTCGAGGAAACGAAAGAGATCGCCAGTGCCTGGGGGGCGCGTCCCTGCCGGGTCATGGGATAGCCGTCGAGCGGCGTCGCCGCCGCCCCGGCGGTGCCGGGGATATTGACCAGGATGGCGGGGATGCCCGCGCCCATGCGCGAGGAGGCATAGAGCGCGATCATGAACACGAAGCCGACCTCCACCGGCAGGGTGATGGCGAGCGGGAGCAGGATGATGATGGTGTTGGCGGCGCTGAAGCCCGGGATGGCGCCCACCACCAGGCCGAGGAAGATGGCCGGGAAGATGACCCACCAGTACTGGAAGGTGTGAAGGAACGCGTCGGTGAAGACGGCGGGATCGAAGGCCATCACAGGATCCCGTTCATGAGGCGCTCGAACGGACCCAGGGGGAACCGGGTTTGGAAGGCGTAGACGAAGAGCGCCCAGCCGCCCGCCGCCATCAACGCGGACAGCACGAGGATCAGGCGCTTGTTGCGGCCGTTGTTGAGAACGAGCATGGCAAGGGAGAGGAAGACGAACGTGGTGAGCGTGAATCCGGTCCAGTGAATGACGTAGATGTAGGCAACGGTCAGCACAAGGAGCACGAGCCGCTTGACGATGAAGTCGTCGGGTGCGGTCACACTTTTGAAGTCGAACTGTGCCGTGCCCGCGCGCAAGGCAAGCGTGGTCCGTACGATCAGGACCAGGCTCAGGAGAATCAGGATGGTGCCGACGAAGAAGGCGCTCACCTGCGCCGTCCACGGCGAATCTATGATTGTGCTGAAGTAATAGAGCGCAAGCGAGATGCCCGCCACCGGGATGATAAGGTCGGAGCCGGCGGACCTCTTGCGTGGCGTGTCGCCCGGCGTCCCCGACGGGCCCGTCGTCATTTCCTCTTCGCTGCTCATGGTCCCCTCAAACGTCCCCCGCCTCACGCGACAAGAAATGGGCGACGGGCGGTGTCAGCGCCCGTCACCATCACTCCGCCGGGCCGGTCGGGACCCGGACATCTACCGGGTTCCGCCTCAGCCCTTCTTGGACTTCTTGGCGGACGTCCCGGTCAACAGCTCGCGGTACTCTTCGCCGATGGCGGTGATGTCCTTGACATACTTCGCGATCTTCTCCGGCGACGATTCCTTCACCCACAGCTCCAAGGGCACCTTGGTCTTCTTCAGTGCCTCCCAGTATTTGGGGTCCTTGAAGACCGCGTTGAGGGTGGAGAGCAGAAGCTTGTACCGGTCGGGATATTTCTCGATGGTGGCCCGCTTGATCCCGAACGCCCGGGCGCCGGCGATCAACGGTGGCAGGTTCATCCCGAAGTGCTTGTTGACCAGGACCGATTCCTTGACCCGGTTGGGCATCGGGTTCTTGTCGTCGAAGATCGCAATGATCTTGAAGTTCTTGGGCTGCCGCACGATTCCGCCGGTCGGCAGGGCGCCGCAGTCCATCTCGCCCGTGGCGACCCCGGCATTGGTATTCCTGCCCCCGGACAGTGGCACGACGTTGAACTTGGCGCCGGTGTGACGGGCCAGAGCCAGCGCCCCCAGCGTCGCCGGATGGGCGAGGCGGCTCACGCCGATGTTGATGGTCCGCGTCTTGCCCTCGGCGACGATGTCATCGATGTGCTTGAACTTGCTCCTGGTGCTGACGAAAATACAGCCGGGGTCCGAATCGATCTGGCAGAAATAGACGAGGTCCTTGAGGTCGAAGGTGGGCTTTTTCACCACCCAGTTCAGCACCTCCGGCCCTACGTTGCCGAACAAAAGCTCATGGCCGTCATCGGACGCCTTGCCCATGTAAGTCTCGTAGCCGACCCGGCCGGCGGCGCCGGGGTAGAAGGACGGCTCGAAGTTGACCTTGAGGTAGTTCTTCCACACGCTGGTGAAGGCGCGCATGGCGCGGTCGGCGCCGCCTCCTTGGCGGGTCGGCACATAGACATTGATGTTCCTGGACGGGAAGTCGGCGGCAAAGGCCCTGGTCGCCGGAAGGGCGGCGAGCAGCCCGGCGCCGGCGGCCGCGGTGGACCCGATCAGGAAACGGCGACGGTCCAGTTCGTCAAAATAATCGTCAAACATGATCATCTCCCAGTTATCGCGTGCGATGGGCGCATCTGTCGGCGCCGGAAAATTCTCAGGACCGCTTATTGCCTGCCTCGGCCCGGGTCCGTTTGCCAAAGGGTCCAACCCAACTGAGGCCACGAAATTACGTCATGGCCCCCCGCCCCGCGTGCCGGGACGTATGGCTCACCCTGGTTCCCTGCTCCGTCGGATCGATGCGTGACGGTTTTGGGCGTGCCTCAGGCGGGATGATGCCCCCGCGCGGAAACGTTGGTCAAGGCCAACCTGCCGTCGCCGGATCGGCGGCTTGCGGGGTTGCCGGCCTCCGCCTAAGGTGGTGGATCGACGGCTCCGGGCTGGAGGTGGTGAGCCATGAGGATCCTGATGCTGGGCGCGGGCGGTGTCGGCGGCTATTTCGGCGGTCGCCTCGCCGCCGCCGGAGAGGACGTGACCTTCATCGCCCGGGGCGCGCACCTCGCCGCCATGACCTCGAACGGGCTCAGGATCGAGAGCCCCTTGGGCGATGCCGAGATCAAGCCCGTGAGCGCGCAGACCACCGCCCGTGGCCTCGCGCCCGTCGAGGTCGCCTTCATCGCCGTCAAGATCGGCGACACGGCGGCGGCCATCGAGGCCTGCCGCGATGCCGTCGGTCCCGACACGGTCGTGATCTCCCTGCAGAACGGGCTCGCCGCCGACGACGAACTCATCGCCGCCTTCGGCGCGGGCCGGGTGGCGGGCGGGGTCGCCTATATCGCGTCCGAGGTCGCAGCCCCCGGTCTGATCCGCCATATCGGCGCCAACCAGCGGATCCAGGTGGGTGAGCTGCCGGCGGGCACGAGTGCGCGCATCGCGCGCATCGCCGCCAGCCTGGCCGGGGCGGGGATCGACGCCGAGGCGGTTCCCGACATCACCCGCGCCATGTGGGAGAAGTTCGTCCTCCTGGTGGCGCTCGCCGGGCTCACCACCCTGACCGGCGAGACCATCGGCACGATCCGGGCCGATCCCGACATGCGGGCGCTGCTGCATGCGGTGATGGCGGAGACCGCCGCCGTGGCGCGCGCCCGGGGCATCGATTTCGCCGGCGACTACGCCGATGGTCGCCTCGCCTTCGCCGACACGCTGCCGGAAGACATGCGGTCGTCGATGCATCACGACCTCGCCGCAGGCAGACCGCTCGAGCTCGACTGGCTTTCGGGGGCGGTGGTGCGCATGGGGGCCGCGCTCGGCATCCCGACGCCGGCGAACGCGGCCGTCTATGCCGGGCTCAAGCCGAGGCGCTTCGGCGCGGACGCCGCTTCGTGACCGGCGCCCCGGCCGGCGGCTTGCAAGCGCCCGGCATTCTCCTTATACCAAGCGCGCATCGACCAACGGGAGCCGAGGACAACACCATGAGCTACGCCGTAACCGCGCCGCCGGCCGTGACCCTTCCCGTCGCGGGGAGCAGCGAAACCTATCCCGTCCGCCGCATCTGGTGCGTCGGGCGCAATTACGCGGCCCACGCGCGGGAGATGGGCTCGGACCCGGACCGCGAGCCGCCCTTCTTCTTCCAGAAGCCGACCGACGCCATCGTCCAGAACGGCGAGGCCATCCCCTATCCGCCGGGCACCGGCAACCTGCACTACGAGATCGAGCTGGTCGTCGCCATCGGCAAGGCGGGGTTCAGGATCCCGGCCGACAAGGCGCTCGATCACGTCTTCGGCTATGCCGTGGGGCTCGACATGACCCGGCGCGATTTGCAGAACGCCGCCAAGGATACCGGCCGCCCCTGGGAGATGGGCAAGGCCTTCGACCGTTCCGCCCCGTGCTCGGAGATCCAGCCCGCCTCCACGATCGGCCATCCCGACCATGGCGCGATCCGGCTCAAGGTCGACGGCGTGACCAAGCAGGAAAGCGACATCAGCCACCTGATCTGGAATGTCGCGGAGACCATCGCCCATCTTTCGGAGCTGGTGGAGCTGCAGCCCGGCGACCTGATCTACACCGGCACCCCCGAAGGGGTCGGCCCGGTCGTCGCCGGCGAGGTGATGGACGGCCATGTCGAGGGCGTCGGCGACATCCGCACCCCGGTGAAGGAAGCGGACTAGGTTGTGGACTCATAATGCCTGATCCAGAGTCGGATGGAAGCGAGATGGATGGCGGCGAGGAAGTTTCTGGCGAGCTTGTCGTAGCGCGTGGCGACGCGTCGGAAGTGTTTGAGTTTGT